>Ga0172380_10003317_pt1 | contig 22360 bp, 58 predicted proteins | sample Leawe162metaG_FD_119747 | JGI IMG/M metagenome (GOLD analysis project Ga0172380, IMG submission 119747) | Leachate microbial communities from a municipal landfill in Southern Ontario, Canada - Leachate well 162 metaG | ecosystem: Engineered > Solid waste > Landfill > Unclassified | place...
AAACTACTATCACTTTAACCATAAGTGTCAAAAAGTGGGAGAAAGTGTCAAATTGTACAAAATCGCCAATCTATTGGGAAATAGCTGCCCGTCATAGGTGCATTTAATTTAGCCATATATCTTTTTTTTTGTGCAATTATAGTGGCCTCATAAACTATTATATCAACTTAAACCATAGTTGTGATGTGGTGTTCGATCCATAATTTGATACCACCAGAACTCATTAAAATGCGAACCAAGAGATGTCGTCAAAGTCATACCACCATTGATTTACAAGTGATTCATAAAGTCTTCAGTATAAGTGATTTATGGTATCACAATATATGATACCAGTTAATATTATAATTTGGAAATTATAAATTTTCAATAACTTTTCAATATAAAGTTACCAACAATGTGTTAATAACTTTATGTATGATAATAATCATCTTTTATATATTATTAGTAACCAACACATTATAAAAAATAAAGTTGATTTATCCCTGGTGAAATAAACAAAAATAGTAAAAAATGATATAAATAAAATGAAAAACGGTGAAAGACTATTATGTAAAAAAAATTACAACATACTTGATGAATGTTATTTTTATAAAAATAAATCATATTATATAAAATATATGGGTTCCGATGGTGGTATAACTATGGAATATGATATGGGTTCTGTTGTTATGTTTACATTTGAAAAAAATGGATATAATTACATATTCGATTATTTTTATTCACCAGAAGAAATACGATTGTTGAAAATAAATTCATTATAAATAAACATTAAAATGATATTATTAATCTGTTTATTGTTAATATAGTATTGGCTACCTCAAATAATTAACATAGTGATAATGAATGTTTTGAAAAAAATAAGTTGAAAATGTCCCTGGTGGATTCTGAAAGATATGATAAAATAGTATTGAAATTATCGTAGATTTAACAATCAACGAATTGTTAATATTGAAAATTTATAATTTCCAAATTATAATATCGCGACATTTCTCACGACATGGTGTCGCGATTAAATAGTATTTAATAAAACGTTAAGGAATGCTTGTTTACTGCAAATAGGATTTAAGCCAATAATATTATTATGTCTCAGTATAGATGATATAAATGGCTTAATATCAATATCATTCAAATAATATTTATCATTCAAAACGGACCATATTAATTCATAGTTTACATCGAATAGTCCATTTTTATGGTCCTGATAAAATAGTACTATACTATCTTCAGTTTTAGTGAATGGTATAATTTTTTTATTATTGTTTAATGAATTCAATTTAAGTTTTCTGACATATATAGGATCATAAATCATGATTACATTTTGTGGATAATCAGTATGTTTAAGACAAATACTTTTATTCCAATATTCAATGAAGAAATCAACCATTATATTTATCTTGGATATGTTTAGATAATTGATTGTTATAAGAAATATATCGTGATTCATTGATAATTGAAGTGAAGCATGCGAATATAGTTGATATGACTATGCCAGCAAAAAAGAATATTTCGGTAAAATGTTCTTCATTATTTGCAATAAAATAACCAATAGAGAAACCTACAAATAGAGATATAATTATCCAAGATATTGATAAAATTGTTTTAATATTTTTGACTAAGAAATAGATTAAGTTATCTATTATTGTATCATTTGTTATATTTTTTTTATTCATGTTATTTGTTGTATTTATCTTGGATATAATTAGAAATAATACGGCTGTAATATGTACAAGATGGTGAATCATTAATTAACGCAATAATGAATGCAAATAATATTGATATAATAGTGCCAGAAACAATAAGAACTTCATAGAAATCTTCATAGAAATCTTCTCTACCAACTGCAATAAAATAAGCAATAGAAAAGCCTAATAAAAGGCTTATGATTATCCATAGTACATATAAAACAGTTCGCATATTTTTAACTATAAAATAGATTGTATTATCTATTATTGTATCGTTTGTTATATTTCTTATATCCATATTTATGATTTTGTGTAAAGATAAGGAATGTTTATGATAATATCAAATAAAAGAATGACAAAATAGTATTGGTTAGCCTTATTTTTCAATATGTTTATTATTAGATATTTACAAAATGAAAATTGATTTTATCCCTGGTGGATTTTGTATGTTGGTAACTTTTATGATAGAATAGTATTGTTCATAATTATTGTTCAGTGTATAACATAATATATATAATATTGCAGGTGTGGATTAATCCTACCGTTTAGACTCTGGGATGGAGTTAAGTATATTAACAACTCGTTGATTGTTAAATCTACGATAACCTCAACTACTAATGTAAAGATAAGGAAATTTGGCACTGAAGTCAAGGAAAAAGATATTTATTTTTAATATATATATATAGTATATGAAAACATTTGAACAATATTTCAATTTATTAATTGAAAACTTTAACAATAAAGAAAAAGAAATGGAAGAATTTTTTCTTCAGTTATCACATATAAATGAATTAGATATAAAATTTAATTTCATTGAATATAAAGATACATTATTTTATTTATATAAAAATAAATGTTTATTTGATCAGGATAAAAAAACCATGTATTTTTATATAAATTATGATAAAATATGGTCAGTATTTGAAAAGGAATTTAGTCTTAATTATCAAGAAATCAAAGACTTCATGTCAGGTATGGTAGAGAAACATTTCAAATTAAAGGATTATACACCTTTTAGGCTCGTATGGCACTGATGAAAATGGGTAGAGAAACATTTCAAATTAAAGGATTATACACCGTTGCTAGAAAACTAACAACGGACCATTATGGTAGAGAAACATTTCAAATTAAAGGATTATACACCAAAAAGTATATTCTTATGAAGAGGTAATAGGATAGATAAGTATTTCAAATTAAATGGATATACACCATTTTTTATTATAAAAGAATAGCCAATTACTAAAACGACTATTGTAATCATCTTCATAATAAAAGAGGTCATATTTATCTTCAGAATGAAATAAACTGAAACTTACTGTAAATGAATTTATATTTAATTGTGTAGTATAATTTTCAAATGTTTTCATAGACTTATATATTATTATTTGGAAATAATAAATTTACAATATAAATATTCGATTATCAATTATTTAATATTCGAGTCAATAAAATGAATTTTTTATCAAAAAAGTCAATGTTTTCTAAGGTTGCCGAATATTTTTGTGAAAACACTTGACTTCAGGCATAAAATATCGTATCTTTACCTTGCGGAATAGTGCAATGTTTGCAATAATATATATAATTGCAGGTGTGGATTAATCCTACCGTTTAGACTCTGGGATAGTGTTTGGTTTAACCCTAACTACAATGTAAAGATAAGGTTTTTTGGTACTGAAGTCAAGGAAAAAGATATTTATTTTTAATATTGAAAATTTATTATTTCCAAATAATAATATATATGTATATGAAAACATTTGAGCAATTTGATAACATTGATGAAAATGAAAAGATATTTCTATCATTCGCACATTTAGATGAATTGTAAATTAAATTCGATTTTATAGAATATGAAATTGGTTTATTTTATTACTATAAATATAATTGTTTATTTATTAATTCCAAGTTAAATGATAGATTTTACATAAATAGTGATGATATGTGGTATTCTTATGATATTATTTATAAAAAAACCCAAGACATCTTGACAGTTATGGTAGATAAATATTTCAAAATATCTGGATATTCAGTATTATGGGGTCAAATTTATAGGAAATGAATATGAAAACATTAGAACAATATAATGATAAAGAAATTAAAGAACTATTCCTTCATTTAGCACACTTAGATGAATTGCATATAAAATTTGATTTTTTTGGATATAGTAATTTTACATTTTATTTCTATGAAGAAAATTGTATATTTATGGAATGTAGAATATTTAATACACTTGGTGTAAATTATAAAGATGTATATAGTAAATTATAAAGACATATGGTATCACCAATAGATAATATTATTTCAGAAATGGTAGAAAAATATCTTGGATTAAAGAATTATAAAATTAAAATCATATTACATAAAGATGTATCAGAACATTTCAAATAATTAATCAAAGAAAACATCATGGTAAACATCAATAGTATATATGTGAATAAATAGAGTGTTATATGCATATAAACCGAAATACTTCTTTATCATTATATTCATGAAAGATTGTGTTGCAGTGTATGACATACCAATGTTATTTCTGAAAATCGACCATATATCATCATCATTTATTCTAAAACATTTACCGTTCTTATCTTGGACAAAGAAACATTTTTCTTTATAGAAATAAAATAAATCTTCTGGTAATTCAATAAAATCAAATCTTATATCTAATTCATCTAATTGAGCAAGTTCAAGAAATAATTCTTCTTGTTTATCTAAATTAATGTCTTTTTTATATTTTTCAAATGTCTTCATATTAATTGAAATAATTATTTATATTGATATTGTTGAATTTTTCTGATATGACATCATTTAATCCAAAATATTTATTAATATAAGAATCCATACACGAATATATATTTGAACGATATGCGCCATTTATATAAAAAATATCTTTCCATATATCAAAATAACTTATATAAAATCTTTTATATTTTTTATTATAGTAAAATAAACAATTGTCTTTATAGAAATAAAATAAATGTTCACTATAATTTATTAAATCAATTTTAATTTCTAATTCATCTAAGTGAGATAATTTAAGAAATAACTTTTCTTTTTCATCTATATTAAAGGCATCAAATGTTTTCATGTTGTTATATATTAAATTATCAATTAGTTATATTTATAGTCAATAAAATGGAAAATTTATCAAAAAAGTCAATGTTTTCTAAGGTTGCCGAGTATTTGATATTTTTATATATAAAAAAGTGCAGGGATGGATTAATCCTACCGTTTTGATTCTGGGATAGAGTTGTGTTTAACCTCAACTACAATGTAAAGATAAGGAATTTTTTAACTGAAGTCAAGGAAAAGTTTGATTAATAAAATTTTTTACTATATATTGATTAGTTTTTTCGTTTTAACATACCTAATATCCATCCAGTATCTATAAGTGTTACCATTTCAATTTCAGTAACATACTTTTGTATTATAGTATTATTAACCCATTTTTTACCTAATACTTTTTTTCTCTGTTTATCTCTAAAAACATTAGATTGACATGCATCAAGATGTTTATTTCTAAAGTTTTCATCTAAATAAAGTTCATTCATTTTATCAGATTTCTTTTTAACAACATCATATTTATTCTGAGCGAATTTCTGATTTTTACTATTTCTGATTTTATTTTCTTCTTTATTCTGAACATCTTTTTGTATTTTAGAAAATTTTTCTTTCCAACTGATATCCGACATTGTTTTTTTAATTGATGATATCATCCTATCTTTAATTTCAGGTGAATTAATTATGTCAGACATTTTTTTCCGATATTCTTCGGATTGACATATCATTTTTATTTTATTATTTACAATATCACCTAAATTACCACCCCATCCACCTAAGGCTAAATTATATGAATTTTTGTCATTTATTATATTTTCATTTATTATATCACGTTCTACTTTATTTAATTCTTCGAATGATAAACATATGGTTATGATTTCTTTTTTAAAATTTTCTTTACCATATTTTTTTAATGCTTTCTTAAGTAATGTGCCACTACCAAAATATTTATCATCATTAATTGAATCACCTTTAAAACTTCTTTTACCTAAATAATATTTGTCATTTATTAAATTTGTTATCTTATAAATATAAAATATCATAATTATCTTTTTTATTATATATATTAAAAAAGACAACTAATTATTAAAATTATTAAACCATCTTTGTACATGAAATAACTGCCCACATCCACCGCCAATATCATCTTGTCCAGCAGGATCAAAAACACGAACATTATAACCATCTTCTATAAAACTATTCATAACATCATTAATGACATCATGATTTCGATAACCAGCATCTTTCATAGTTTCATCAGAAGAACATATAACACTGAATGTAAAGTGAAACGTATTAGTGTCAAACAAGTCTTTTAATCGATTTATTTCACCATCTGATATATTTGTACCATCAATACAATAATTGAGGTATACAGGTCTTTTAGTAACCTTATTCCAATGTATACCATAGTCACGAATTTCTCTAAGACTTAATTTATTTTTGAATGGTATTAATTCATTTCTTTTTTCATCATACGCTTGATGAATACTAAATTGTAAACCTACTTTATTAATATCTTGACTAAGTTTAACTAAATGACTTAATGTTTTTTGATTATTGATACCAACTGTCGAAATCAATAATTGTGCGTTTGGATATATTAAATGTAATTTAGTTATTGCATCATTAACATTATCAAAATTAAGCATTGGTTCACCCATAGACATGAACATAATTTGGAATTTATTACAATCAACCATTCTTAACATATCCGTTGAGTTTAATAAAACATTACTAACCACTTCTTTTATTTGATCAACTATTTCATCACTAGTTAAATTTCTAATGAATTTATTACCAGTACCACAGAATTTACAACCTACAGGACAACCACTCTGAACCGAACAACATATTACAGTTCTATCACTAAATTTATTATATTTATATAATACTGCTTCTGCTATTGCATCATTAAATTCGAATATATATTTCCAGACATTACCTTCTGAACTAGGGAAGATTTTAACTTTATTAATCATAGTATAATTTTTGTATAAATATAAGTATTTTTTTTAATATTATGAAATTAAATAATTCTTTTTATTGGACATGGTTGCAATTTTTTTAATTTATTATTAAAAAAATGATTATCCATTTTGAAATTTGTACATATTGGTATTTTTATATTATTCAATAATGTTTTTTGTATTAATTATCTGGTTTGTAAATAGTTGAGGTTATAATCATATTGTAATTTTTGCCATATTTTTGTATGTTCGACATATAAGATGTCATATTTGTCATCAATTTTGAATAATATAGATTGTTTATTTGGTAATATTTCATTAGTATTATTATCTAATGAATTAAGTTTAATATTTCTGATATATATTGGATCATAAATTAAGTATATGTCTTTAGAAATATTGTCATTGATACATATACAATTATTCCATTGTTGTATTAAAAATTCTTCAGCTGTCATATGTTTTTTAATTTATTATCTTCTAACAAAATACCCAATGTACTATTTTTGTGAATGGTTGTTATTAGTTGCTTTAATTTATTATCTTCTAACAAGGTATTTTTTATTAATACTTTGATTTCATTGTAATTAATGTTATATTTTGATAATAAAACAGAAGATATTTTATTATAATTTACATCTAAATAACCATTTTTATAATCCTGGTAGAATAATACTCTTGATTCATTTGTTTTAATGAAATTTATTTCATCTTTTGAATCATTCAATGAATTCAACTTCATCTTTCTTTCATGATGTTTATCATATACCATAACAATATTACCTGGGTAATCCTCATGTACCATCCAAATACATTTATTCCATTGTTGTATTAAAAATTCTTCAGCTGTCATAGTTGTATAAATTTATCATCAGTTATTAATGAAAATAATTCTTTATTCATGGTTAGTCTCATTGATATCTTTGTTTTATCATCTGTTAATAATGTATCTTTAATTAACTTATCAATTTCTTTATAATTAAGATTATAATATCTTTCTAATATTATCCATATTTCTGTATTTTCCACAAACATAACATTATTTACACAATGATTTATAAACAAAAGTTTACTTTCATTTGTTCTAATAAATTTTACATTAACATTATTATCTAATGAGTGTAATTTCAACTTTCTCATATGTTGGTTATCATATATCATATAGATAATATCTTCTGATTCGATATGGCTAAATGATATACATTTATTCCACATATTATTCATTAAGAATTCTTCTGCTGTCATAGTTGCGTTAATCTATTATTAACATCTAATAATGAAACAGTATTATATATACCTAAAGAAATGGTTGTTAATTGCTTTAATTTATTATCTTCTAACAATATTTAAGGCTTTTAAATATTTATCTACAACGTTGTTAATTGCTTTAATTTATTATCTTCTAACAATATTTCTTTTCCTCGTGCTTGTACTGCAGCTGTTGTTAATTGCTTTAATTTATTATCTTCTAACAATACAATTTCTAGATTCAAGTGTTGAAACATTGTTGTTGATTGCTTTAATTTATTATCTTCTAACAATATATTTCTTATTAAATGTATGATTTCTTTATAATTAAGTTTATAATGATATTCTAATACTGACCATATAAGACTATAATTTACATCAAAATAGCCATTTTTATGATCCTGATAGAATAATATTTTTGTATCATCAGATTTCTTAAATTCTATATTAATATTTTTATCTAATGAATTCAACTTCATCTTTCTTGTGTGTATAGGATCACAAATCATTAGAATGTTTTCTGGGTAATCCTCATGTACCATCCAAATACATTTATTCCATTGTTGTATTAAAAATTCTTCTGCTGTCATAATTATGTAAGTAATGAGTTATTATCATCTATAATATGTATTACATCAATCATATTTGTATTATAATACTTATTGGCATCAATATAGTCATCTGATATATAATCGTTCTTAAAAACGATTCTATTATCATTCCATGGTGTATATGGATTTTGCATTAATGTCATACCAAATATTTCACCAACATAAAAAGGTCTTAAATCAGCAAATGTATTCATATATAAATCAATATCATGTTTGAATTCTGGATGATCTACAAATAAGGATATGATATTACCATTTGTTATAATGTATTTTGATTCAGATAAATTTCTTTTGAATTCATCCATAAATATATTTAGCAAATCATCATAATCTTCTTTAATATTATAATTGGTTGGTTTTGTTATAGTTATAGTTTTCATATTTGTATTAATCTAAATTTGGTGGTTCGGGAAGTTCTGACCAGAATACGACATCTTCCCAAGTGTTTGATTTAATCCAGATGCCATCGCTGGAGAAATTAGCGATATCGATTATAGGTATGCCGCCTTCTTTGTTTTTATTTCTAACAACTACTAAGTAGTCTTCATCTGGTCGTTGAGGTAATTTTTCAGAAACAGATATCCAATTTGTTTTTTCTTTGGCAATTTTTATATCATCAAGTATTTCTACTAATACTTTTCTACCATAAGTAATATTTTCAACACTATCTTGTTTTAGTATTAACTCCCACTTTTTTATTACATCGTTCATATTGATATATATTTTTCTATTTTTTTGAAATCATCACTCATTCTTTTCAAATCATTTTCTTCCATAGATTTTTTGCATATAAGCATTTTTTCAGCATAATGCCAATTTTTCAAATCTTCTTGTTCATCATTATCTTTACAATAATAATCTTTTATACTTTGGATATATTGTTTTATTAAAATTTCTTTTGAAGAAATATATCGTAAATAATTATTCTTATCTGTTACTAGTCTTTTATCTGTTACTAGTCTTTTTTAGCAAGAAGATTTAATTGTTCATCTATATTTTTATAAGATTATTATTATATTTTATAAGGTCTTCTTCTCTTTCTATTTTATTATGTAAATGAAGGAAACGTTCTTTATAAAAGAAATCAGCAAAGTTTCTTACCTCATCATCACTGATATTATATTTCTTTCTTAATTCTAAATTGATCATATGTTTATTTATTAAGTCGTTTAATTATTATTCTTCTTTTGTATTTTTTTCATTTAATGATTCTAATTTTAATTTTCTTATATGAGTTGGATCATATTCAATATGTTTCAATTCATTTGCATACCATTCACCAACCCATCTTTGATATCTTGGTTTTACTAAAACATAAAAACCATCTTGACTAATAACTCTACCATATATTGGTCTAGGTTTATTATCAAATTCTTTACCTAAGTTACCTATAATTTCAACTTTTTCGCCTTTGTCGTAATGGTGACGTGATTTTTTTTCAGTTTTCATATTTTTTTAATTACCAATAGTAGTTGTCTCTGTTCCAATCGAATATGTCTGACCACATTTTTTGTTGGTTTATCCACCAGTCTTTTATTTTTTGTTTCATTATATTAATTTATTATCTCGTCATATACTCGCCATTTTGGCGAGATAGATATATTACCAAGTAATGATATTAAATAAATAGAAATATTCAACATCATCTTCAGTTAATAATCTTATTTCGTTTGTTCTAAGGTTTTTAATAGTAACATGTTCACGTCTATCTTTATTACCATATATTTTATTTGTAAAATATTTATATTTAGACATTAGTTTATAAGTATCTAATAATTTATCATCAGTTAAGTTGAAATGTTTGATACAATTTTCTAATGTATCTTTGAATTTGTCTTCTTTTTTACTTCTTGTATAATCTGAATCTTTTGTATAATATGCATAAGGTATATAAAACGTTGCACCAACTTTAACTTCTTCTAATTTATAACCATAGCCCATGAAGCATACGGTATCGATACCTTTATTGTTGAGGTATTCATCGAATTTATTTATAGAATACGGTAGTATAGTTTTTATTTTAATCGAGTTTATATCTATATTTTCTATTTCCATATTTTTTATTTTAAGACTTCTACAACGTTATTATTTTTCTTTTTTGGTCGTCCATCATATATCCATTGTTTGGCTTTTTCTGTGCTTGAAAATGTATTTGTCGTACCATTATACCAACATTGATACCAAAATGGAATCCACCATCTTTTTATTTGAACTTCATATCCACAAAATATATCGGTTACTATTCTAAACTTATTAGAAAAACAAGTTCTTCGTTTCAAGTTTATATCTTCTACTTCCATAATTATTTAATACAAGTAAGACTAATACAAACAATTACAAATACACAAAGTATTTCAACCCAATATTTTTTAATATAATTAAAAACAGGTATTAATTTTTTTTTCGATTACATTATTTTCCATAATTATTTTTCTAATTTATTATATTTTTCTATGAATTCATATGATAATTTTTTCAAACTATCAATTTGTTCTGGTGTTGCAGTCATAATTGGTAAACTATTTACAAATTTATAATCTGTTCGAATAAATTCATCTTCAACAACTGCAATATAAATATCATCACGTATAGTATATTGTTCGACAATAAGTTTATTTCCACAACTAGTTAATAGTGTGATGATTGATGCAAATAATAAGATTCTTTTCATAATATTTATATTTTTTAGTAAAGATAAGGTATTTATATTATGTATGCAAGAAAATTAATAGAAATTATTATTGATTTGATTATTTACATATTCTACTCTATAATCTATATCATAATTAGATATGTTTAGATATTTCAATAACATACTTTTTACAAACAATTGATTATCATAAACTTCCATATGTGAATATGACCATAACATATTATTTATTGATAAATAATTATGGTTTTTGTATTGGCTAAATATGCAATCATCTTTATAGAAATAGAATAGTTTTTCTTCTAATCTAAGAATATCAGTTTCATTAATAAAATCAAATTTTATTTCTAGTTCATCTATGTGAGTTAGTTCAAGAAATAATTTTTCTCTTGGATCCATATTAAATGATTCAAATGTTTTCATTATTTAATATTATAATTTTTGAAGCCAAAATATTTCTCTATCATAGTTTGCAAAAAAATTCGTGTTTCTACTCTTCCTAAATCAAAATCATTTTCGATACCTACTATTATATCTTCATCTGTCCAAAAATACATTTGATTCTTTTCTTGTATGAATTGCCATTCATCATTATAGTTATAAAATAAATAATTTTCAGTAGAAATAAAATTGAATTTTATTTCTAATTCATCTAAGTGAGATAGTTTAATAAATAATTCTTCCATTTCTTTTTCCATGTGATTTTGCAAGTTTCCAAATGTTTTCATATCACTATATATTATTATCGCTTGATATATTTTTATAATCATATACATCAAAATATTTATTTGTCATTTTTGGAATAAATTTAATCATTTGTAAATATCCAATATTAAATTCATCTTCTATTCTTTCCCATATTTCAATATCATCACATATGTGTTTAGGATCATTACTAAAACTATTATATCTTAAATTCAAATATTTTTTCATCATTTTTTCGACAAATGTATATTTTGGTAATGATGTAATTTCCCATTTGTCAATAACTTTTGTTATTTTATTATTCATACATATACATATCTTTATAGAAATAATATAAATGAACATCATAATCAATAAAATTGAATCTTATTTATTTATTAAAAAATATCAGTTAGATAATATAGAAATAAAATTCAATTTTATGAAAGATGATAAAAATAGTTTATTTTATTTTTGTGGTTATGATTGTTTATTTGAACAGATTAAAAAACAACATAGAATTAATGTGAATGCAGGTAAGGTATGGGATATTTGGAATTTATATTATAATGTAGGGTTAATTTTAGAAAAAATATTTTTTAAATATTTCAACATAGAGGGTTATTCAATAAAAAAAATTAGTGAATATAGTTTACAATTTGTTGAATATAATTTTAGTAATTTTTAATTATATTTTTTCTTTTCCATATCCATATAGAAATTTATTATAATCTTTCCAATCATCAAATAAAGATTTCAATGTTTTGCCTCTAAATCTAGATATTACATCTTGATGAGGTACTACAATATCATTATAATATTTTTGTATTTGAGGTAATGTTTTATATTCTATATCATTATAAGAATGTCCTACTTCGAATAATCTATTGAAATATTTTATAAAATGTTCTTCATATAAATTGTATGAAAAATCTGGTCCTTCTATTAACATAATTTTTTATAAATAATAGTCTGTGTTATAATCGTTATTTTTCTTTTGTCTTTCACTTTGTCCTGATGAATCATTACATGGTTTATCTCTATAAATTATAGAACATACAATAAACCAACCCCAAAACAAGATAAAAAGTATAAATAGTGTATTCGCAATATAGGTTAACATAATTTTTTATCTTTTACCTGTTGCGTATTCATCTATAACATCCTTTAGATTTGATATTTTTTCTTCTAACACTTCGATTGTTTCTTTAGCATGATATTGATTTATAAAATCGTGTAGATTACTATCAGGATATACTCTCATATAAATATTACCTAATTTTATTTCTACCATTTCACCAATGGCATTTACTATTTTCAAAAATTATCCTAAACTACTATCTGGTGTTATTCCACAAAGTTCATCGAATTCTAATTTAATTTTTACTGCTTTCATATAAATTTAATTTTAACAAATATAATAATAAAAAATTGAAATAAAAAATATTTTTATTATAATCTTCCAATTCTGACACCACTTTTTGGATGATATACATAATTAAAATAATTAGATGATAAGAAATCATTCATATCGCCTGTCCATACATCAACTTCAATACCATCACTAATACATTTGAAGCCACCCATTCTATTTATTTTAGCATCTTTTGATATATAATTACTTGCTTCTAACCAGTGTTTTATTGGTATATAAACATCATAATCACGAGGATCTTTTATATCTGGATTAGCAGATGAACCGACAAGCCAACCATTGCACAATGTTGTTAATTTGGTAACTAATTCTGGATATTTCATATACGTATAATTTTAATACAAATATAATTATATTTTTTATAAAAAACAAATTTATATATAAGGTTATGAAAACTTTTGAAAATTATAATCTAAAATATGAAATGGAAGAATCATTTCTTCATTTAGCACATTTAGATAATTTAGAAATAAAATTTGATTTAATTGAATATGAAGATGATATGTTTTATTTTTATGATAATATTTATTTATTTAGTTATATGAAAAAACCAAAAGAATTTTATATGAATCCTAAAAGAATATGGTCTATTGAAAATAGATATGATATTAGTGGTATAGAATTTGAACAATTCATGAAAAGTATGGTAGAAAAATATTTCAATTTTTATGATTGTAGAATATATAGTGATATCAATAGTTTTGAAAATGAATTGAAACAAAATTTTGAATTGATGAAAACATTTGAAAATTTCAACAATAATGAAAAAGAAATGGAATCATTATTTCTTAAATTATCACATTTAGATGAATTAGAAATAAGATTCGATTTGATTGGTAATAAAGGAGTTTTATTTCATATTTATAATAAATATTATTATATGTTTAGTCAAGATAAAAAAAATAAAACATTTATTGTATATGATCCAATTGAAGAAAGATTTACAGATATATATAAATCAACAAAGATTATTTATGAATTTTTTATAAAGATGATAGATAAATATTTCAATTTAAGAGGATATAGATTATTATGAAAACATTTGAAAACTTTACTACAAAAGATGAAGAATTATTTCTTAAAATTGCTCACTTAGATGAATTAGTAATAAGATTCGATTTTATTTATGATAATGAATCATTAGCATATTTATATGAAGGTGTATGTTTATTTATTTATGTAAAAAAATATAATTATATTGATGTAAATAAAGATAAAATATATGTTCCATTTGAAGATTTATATTTTCATAAAGATATATTTTCTAAACTTAAAATATTAATAGATAAATATTTCAACATAAAAATAAATGATATAGATGCATATGAATTTTAATATGAAAACATTTGAACAATATAATAATAAAGAAAAAGAAATGGAAGAATTGTTTATTCAGTTATCTCATTTAGATGAATTAGATATTAAATTTGATTTTCTTCGTTATAAATATGAAATGTTTTATTTTTATAAGAAAAATTTTCTATTTGATATTGAAAAATTTGGAACAAATTCAATTGATAAATTTTGGATAGATGAAAAAATATGGAATAGAATTGTTTTAAGATTTGGTTTTAGTAGTATTGATATTGAAGATTTTATGGTAAGTATGTCAATAAAATATTTCGGTATAAACAAAAAAAATATTATAGGTCCTGTTTCCAAAGGTTATACATCACATATAGAAGATATTATGTAATTATATCATAATCAAATAAATTCAAATGTTTCTTTATCATATTATTAAAGAAAACTTTTATATTAGCATAATAAAAATTCGCTATAAAATAATTAGAAACATCATTATATACAACAAAACGTTTTTCTATTTTATCCTGTAAAAATATATATACACCATTATATACATAAAACATTTGATATTTGCTATCAATGAAATTAAATCGTATTTCTAATTTATCTAAGTGTGCTAGTTCAAGAAATGATTCTTCCATTTCTTTTTCTTTATTATTATATTGTTCAAATGTTTTCATATTACAGAATATCCTTTCAAACCAAAATATTTTTCTACCATTTTATTTAATAAAAAACTTAATTCATCAAATTCAAGATTTAGTTCATCTTTTAATTTTTCCCATATTTTATCATATCTCTAACATAAGCACATTTATTTTTTTTATCTATACGAAAAAAATAATTTTCACCATAGAAATAGAACATAGAAAGTCTTTCATTATCAACGAAATTAAATCGTATTTCTAATTCATCTAAGTGCGCAAGTTCAAGAAATAATTGTTCTTCTTTTGGATATATTATGTGTTTTCTCATATTATTATATATTAAAAAAAATTATTAAAAGTAAAATATCCACATTATTAATGTTAAGTGATGTATTGATGAATAGTTTACCAATTTACTATAGACAAATTACCTACACTATAATCAGTTAAATTGAAATGTTTATTTACAATATTTCTAATAATGAATCTGAAACCACTTTTATTTAAATCTGAAGTATAACCAAATTTTAACCATATATTTTTATGATTTAAATAAAAATCTTTGAATTTTTTATCTTGTGAAAATAACCATTCATCATTATAGAAATAGAATAAATCTAAATTATATTTTATAAAATCAAATCTTATTTCTAATTCATCTAAATGTGCTATTTCAAGAAATAATTCTTCCATTTCTTTTTCATCATTTATATTATATTGTTCGAATGTTTTCATATTTTTAATATAAAATATCCTTCTGCTATTGAAATTTTTTCTAATTTGAAATGTTTTTCTATCATAGAATACATAAAACTTTTTAATTTTATTTCATCAGATTTGAAATAATGTTCATTTCGAAAAATACCCCATAAATTAACACTTATCCAGAAATAATGACCATCTTTATCATAACAAAAAATCCAATCATTTTTATAGTAATAAAAAACATCATCAGGATATTCAATAAAATAGAATTTTGCTTCTAATTCATCTAAATGTGCTATTTCAAGAAATAATTCTTCCATTTCTTTTTCATCATTTATATTATATTGTTCGAATGTTTTCATATATCATTTTATTATTATATAGACTTCAAAGTTATTATCTATGTATTCATTTATTTTTGTACAAACTAATGATGTCCATAAATTAGAATTTGTTAATTGTGCTTTTTGTGTATTTTTACCAGTTAATATTCCACTTTCAGTATCAGTTGAAAAATTGCCACTATGTATTCTAATATCATTGAAACCTTCGACATCAATTAATTGTGGTATTATCTTTTTGAATTTTTTACTTAAATTCATAATTATTTTATATCTACCATATGGTATAGCAGTAGATTTATAATGTTCTTTTATGTCAGTATTTCTAATAACATTTTCAAGTGTATCACAGAAATATTTATCATCAATATATAATTTTCCTATGGTATAATCTGAACCATTGAATATTCTTTCTAATATTATTTCTTTCATTTATAATATTCTTACATTTTTTGATATATATATTAAAAATAGATATTGGAATATTACTAATGTTTAATTGGAATCTGTAATTGGATAGAATTTACGAATATTATAATTAGATATATTGAAATGTTTTTCTATCATTAATTGTATAAAATTTCTTATTTGTATATAGTTAAGATTGAATTCGTTTTCAATTGCTTTCCATATGTCATTATTTATCCAAAAATCTTTGTTTGATTTATTTTGTTCGAATATACATATGTCTTTATAAGAATAAAAAAGATATTTTTCATGTTCAATGAAATTGAAATCAATATATATTTCATATTTATAATTTATAAAATCGAAATCTATTTCTAATTCATCAATATGGAATAATTTTAGAAAAAATTTTTCTTTTTCATCTATATTATTAAAGGTTTCAAATGTTTTCATTTTATGTAGTCTCCTATTAGATGTATTATTTTATATCCTTTTATATTGAAATATTTTTCTACTAAATCTGTTATAAAATATGTCATTATATCATGACAGTAACCATATTTATATTGAATGTCTTCCCACAATATTTCATTTATAACAAATATTTTTGTTTTTTTATTCTGTATAAAAAAGAATTTATTTTCATAGAAATATATCATATCATTATCATATTTTATAAAATCAAATCCTATTACTAAATCATCTAAGTGTGTAATTTTAAGAAAATAATCTTTTGGTTGTATAATATATTGATCAAATCTTTTCATAGTCTATATATTAAAATTATTTTCTATCCACCATACATTACTATGATCACGTACCCTTTTGTTATTATTGAAATATTTATTTATCATTTTAGTAAAAAAGTCAAATGGATCATCAATTTCAATTTGATCCCAGATATATGTCACAAAAAACACTTCTCTATTTTCGAAAAACAAACAATCTTTTTTATAGAAATAAAACATTTCTTTTTGGTGTTCAATAAAATGGAATTTTATTTCTAAATCATTTAAGTGAGATAGTTTAAGAAATGTTTTTTCTTCTGGCTTAATAAAGGATTCAAATGTTTTCATATGATTATATATAAAAAATGCCGATTGTATTATTACAATCGGCATTTTATTCTTGTTGGTATATTTTTATCATCTTTCAATAAATAAAAATACACGTCTATAGTTAATGAAATTAATCAATACATATTACTAATATTGGTTTATCATTATCATTTATTTCTTCATCAGTAATAGTTTTATTAGATAATAAACTAGTATTGATAATACACATTTCTTCTTTACCATTTTTATATCCTTTTACTTCCATGTCATCTGGTAAATTCTTAATGACATCTTTCAAACCTTTTATTGTATATACATTCATAATATATATATATCATCATATTAATATTTAGTTTAATATATTATAATTTTTTTAATTTTCTTTCATAAATAGGAACATAAATCATGACAACATTTCTGGATAGTAATCATGTTTCATCAAGATACATTTATCCCATTTTTCTATTAAGAATTCTTCAGCTGACACGATTAAAAATATTTCTTACCAAATGTATCAGTTTCTTTTTGTTCCATCAATTTATAGAATACTAATTCTTCTTTAATTGTATCTATGTGCATACAAACAATGTTTTCTTTTCCCTCATTATAATAACGTGTAAGTTCGTTTATTCTAAAAGGTGATGCAATCGATAGGATAGTCATGGCTTCAGCTCTTAAATCTTTCCGTATTACGTCATTTACGATTTTTTTAATAGAAACTGGTTTATAATGTTTTATATCTTTCAATATATCTTTTATATCAAGATTAGATTCGATTGTACCATTAATATATTCGATATATTCATTATGGTATTCATCATATTCATTTTCTAAAAGTATTTCATTTGGATAATTAATTTTCATCCATTCAGCAAATGTCATTTTATTCATAATCTTATCTATAAAAAATTATTAATGTTAATTGATTGTGTCTTGAACATCATCTTCACCAACTGTAGAATCATATAAGATTTTAATGTATGGTTCAACTCGTTCATCTTTCAAAATAGTAATTGCATTTTTACTATCTTCTGTTTCTTTTTCATCAGTTGTGTCATAGATATAACATTCATCTGTAATAAATGTAAGAAATTCTACGATTTCTGTTTCTGATTTTGTTAATGTTTCTGTGATTAATGTTTCTAATTCAGAATCATTCATGTTTTTGATTTCTTCTTGTGTCATAATTTTTATATTGTTTTTAATTTGTTTATTCTATCAAATAGTTTTTTGTTATTTATAAATATATCTATAATTTCTTGATCAGTTTTAGTTTCTGATAAATTATTCATATTTTTTTCATATTTCCATGCATTCATATGATATCTCGATGTTTTTATATAATCAAAGAAATCAACAGATATATTCTTTGGTGCAATTACATCATCATAACCATCATCTCTTATATATGAATCATATAATAATGCAAGTTGATTAGTTAACCAATATTCAAGCCACCAAAAAAGTATACTTATGTGTCCATGTCTTATTTCTATTACACTTTTTTCTTTTACGAGAAAAGATTTTTCATGTTCAATCCATACATTTTCGATATAATAACCATATTCATGTTCATCTGAAATCCACAATGTAATACAATTACTTCTATCTATAAAATCTAAATAAATACATATATTATCATATTCAATTGATGCTTTTATACAATTGAAATTATTATTTATAATAGTATTGATATTCAATAATAAATCATTAATGTTTAATTCTTGATTTGTATTTATATATCCGTGATTTGCCATATAATATTATATTTCTATTGGTTCATCTTCCCATGTTAATTGTTTGCCTATAATTTTTATAATTGTATTTTTAGGTAAATCAATTACACTATTAGTATTATCTTGATAATAATTATATTGACTCCAATACTCTAAATGTCTGGATGGATAATGTTGAAATATTCTTTCTGTTCCATCTTTATCTACTGCTAAATGAGGCATATTTTATTGTTTATATATTTATATACAAATATATAATATTTTTATATAAAATAAAAATTATTTTTAATATTTATAAAAAGAAATTTTATAATGTGAAACAATCATCTTCACCGACCGAATACCCATTTATTTTGAAATATTTTTCTATCATATCTTTCATGAAATCTGATGTTACTTGATAATCAAGTTCAAATTTTTTTTGTATTGGTGACCATATTTCATAAAGATTTATATAAAAAATCTTAGATATTTTATTTTGATCGAATATTTCTCTATTTTTATAGAAATAAAAAATCCACTCATCATTATCTATAAAATCGAAGGATATTTCTAATTTATCTAAGTGAGATAATTCAAGAAAAGTTTCTTCCATATCAATTTTCATTTCTGGAAAATTATCCCAATTATATTCTTCAAATGTTTTCATGTTCTATATATTAAAATATCGTTTCTGGTAAAGAACCTTCTATAATATCATAATTTATCAAATTGAAATGTTTTTCTACCATTTCACCAATAAATAATAACATTTCTTTATATGACATTTTGAATTTCTTATTAAAGTTCGATGCAAATTTACTATCTATTATAAAATTTTTTTCTTTTTTATTAATAGAAAAAATACAATTTATATGTATACTTGTATGTCCATCATAATAATAAAATAATTCATTTTTATCATAATTATATAAAAAATTAAAACTTATCATTAATTCATCTAAGTGAGCGAGTTCAAGAAATCGTTTTTCTTTTTTTTTCAATCAAACATTCTTTTTTTCTTTTGAATATATTAAAATTTATCATAGTCTATATATTAATTATCGAATACAATAATTTTTTGATGTTAAAAACGATGAATTGAATAATTATTATTGCAATTAAAATATTTTTTCATTAAATTTCTAAGAATTGAAAATGTTTCAATTTCAGATCCAATTGATTTCTTGAAATCATAAATAAATTCTTTATTTATAAAAATATATGCTTGATATTTATTTATTTCAAAAAGTTCTACATCACAATTATAATAAGATATTGTATGATGTGAATAAATGAAATCAAATCTTATTTCTAAATATTTATATTCAGATAATTCAAGAAATCTTTGTTCATTATCTATTTCAAATGATTCAAATTTGTTCATATCTAATATAAATAATTTTCTACATCTATTTTTTTGTCTTGTTCAATTGTTGCAATATCTATTATTTGAAATTTGAATACTTCTCCTACTATAGTATATAAATCATTTTTCCATTTGTATATTTCTGAATATATATCTTTATCTAAATCAAAGAATTTGTTTTCTTTATCATAAATAATAATAAGTTTCTTATTATAAAAATAAAAAATTTCTTGATCATACCATATTAATTCGAAACGTATTTCTAATTCATCTGAATGTATTATTTCAGCAAATGATTCTTTATTAAAGTTTTCGAATGTTTTCATATATTAAATCTTTTTTCCAAATTTTCTGTAAAATCTTTTTCAGCAGTATATATTAATGTTTTTTTGTTTATATTGAAATATTTATTTGATAAACTTAACATAAATGATTTTATTTGATTATCACTAAGTCTAAATTCAGATTTAATTGGTTCCCATACATCATAATGTATAAAAAAATTATCTGATATACAATAAATAAAATAACATATATCTTTATAAAAATAAAATATCTTTTTTCTATAATTAATTTCAATAAAATCGAATTTAATATCTAATTCATCTAAATGAGATAGTTCAAGAAATTTTTCTTCCATTTCAGTTCCTAAATTAAAATAATCAAATAGTTCAAGTGTTTTCATATATTGAAAATATATTCAATTGTTTTTATTTGAGAATCTATCCAATCTGTTGTTATATTTTTCAAATTGAGATATTTTTCAACTAAATCATCCACGACAAATCTTATCATTTTTTCAGTTGGCACATTTTTAGAAATTTCATTTTTGTATTTAATTAAAGGATTCCATATTTGATGCAAACTCACATACATAAAATTAGTAGGTTTCTTTATGTGCATAAAGAATAATTTGTCTTTATAGAAATAATATAATTGTTTAGAACTATACATAAAATCAAATTTTATTTCTAATTCATCTAAATGAGATAATTCTATAAATAATTTATCGATTGGATTTATATTAAAGTCTTCGAATGTTTTCATAGACTATATATAAAATTGGAAATTATAAATTTTCAATATTAAAATGATTTTTCAAACGAGTTATTATATTATCTGTTGATTGTTCTAAAACGTTTTGTTTATATATTTTTATATATTTTTCTATTAATATTTTTAAAATAATTGAAAGTTCATCATAATTTAATACCAATTTATTTTGAAGTATTTTACACATATTAACATTAATTCTAAAAACATTGTCTTTTTTATTATAAAAAAATAATATATCTTTATTTTGTGGATTCAAATAAAAAATATGTTGTTTGTATTTAGTAAAATCAAATATTATTTCAGTATTATCTAAATAATATAATTCGAGTATTATTTTTTCTTCTTCTTCAAAATAAGAATCGTCATCAAATTGTTCGAATGTTTTCATATTCTATAAAATTCTTTTGTCAAATCATCCA
>Ga0172380_10003318_pt1 | contig 22353 bp, 18 predicted proteins | sample Leawe162metaG_FD_119747 | JGI IMG/M metagenome (GOLD analysis project Ga0172380, IMG submission 119747) | Leachate microbial communities from a municipal landfill in Southern Ontario, Canada - Leachate well 162 metaG | ecosystem: Engineered > Solid waste > Landfill > Unclassified | place...
GACGGAGCGGGGGCATCTTTGTCCGCAGGTGATATTCCCGTGCGCCGATGGTTTTATTTCCTGGAGAGTATTCGTTGGCCCCCAGGGAAACAAGACGCGTGCGCTGGTGAAATGGATGGAAGCGGAAGGAAAGGCAGGCAGCTTGGCCGATGTCGATTGGGCAAAGGTCGATATGAATGCGGTGACCCAGCCGGAGTTGGAGGCTTGGGAGAAAGGCTTCGCGGATTTCTTCATGCAGTATCCGAAAAAACGCCTGAGCGAAGAAGCGTCGAAGAGTGGCATCATGCTTTTCCCGGTCAATACCGTGGCCGAGATCAGGGACGCTGCGCAACTCAAATCCAGAGATTTCTGGGAGAAGGTCGAACACCCTGAATTGGGCACCAGCATCACTTATCCCGGGGCACCGTTCAAGGTCGAAGGACCCCAGTGGCGGATGAGTCGGAGAGCGCCGCTGATAGGCGAACACAATGACGAAATTTACTGCGGCGAACTGGGCCTGTCGCGAAGCGATTTGGATGGATTAAGAAGCAGGAACGTCATTTGAATGGGCGCGAAGAGAGATAAACCATCATGCTAGAAGGATTGAAGGTTATTGACCTAACCTGGAATGTGGCGGGTCCGCTGTCCACCAAATGTCTTGCCGACTATGGGGCGGTGGTGGTGAAACTGGAGTCGCACAAGAAAGTTGACCTGCTTCGCACCTATCCCCCGTACGGCGGCGGGAAGCCTGGCGTGAATCGCTCGACATTCGGGTCCACCTATAACAGTTCCAAGTACAGCCTGGGGTTGGACATCAACAACCCAAAAACCAGGGTGATCATTAACAAGCTGATTCAATGGGCCGATGTCATCGTAGAGAATTTCTCGCCCAAGGCTGTCGCCCGCTGGGGGCTGGATTACGAGTCGGCAAAAAAAATCAATCCGCAGATCATCATGGTCAGCGCCAGTCTGCAGGGACAGACTGGACCGTCGGCGCAACAGCCCGGGCTCGGCACCATGATGGAATCGGCGGCGGGCTTTACCGAGTTGCTGGGCTGGCCGGATCGACCGCCCAGCGTCGGCTTTGCCTATACCGACTATTGCGCGCCGTGGTACGTGACGAGCGCCGTGCTGGCTGCGCTGGATTACCGGCGGCGCGAAGGGCATGGACTGTATTTCGACTTGTCGCAGCTCGAGGCCTCGCTTTCCTATCTGTCCTCTTACCTGCTGGACTACACCGTGAATGGCAAGGTCGCGACGAGATCGGGAAATCAGCACCCGCGTTTTGCCCCCCATGCCGTATACCGCTGTCAGGGAGACGATCGGTGGTGCGCCATTGCCGTCACCAATGAGGAAGAGTGGGCGGCGCTGTGTGGCGCTATGGGGAATCCGCAGTGGTGCCAGTCCGAGAAATTCAGCACGGCGGAAAACAGGAAGCGCAACGAGGACGAGTTGAATGCGCTGCTGGAGGGCTGGACGGTGTCATTTGACAGGCAAGCCCTGTTCGAGATGCTGCAAAAACACCAGATTCCGTGTGGCATGGTGCAGGATGGCAGAGACTTGCACCAGGATCCCCAGCTTGCTCACCGCGACTACTTTCGGCGGGTGGTACATCCGGAAATGGGAGAGATGGTCCAGGATTCGCTGCCGTATCGTTTCGCTGGCGAACCCTCGCCGCTGGGTCCTGCGCCCTGTCTTGGCGAGCACACTTTCCATTTCATGTGCGAAGTATTGGGTTTCCCCGAAGAAGATTTTGCCGAACTGATGGGTGAGGGTGTGTTGGAGTGATTTCAGGAAATATGGCTGTGGACGGGTTGCCTGCGGTGCAGACACGAGCCGGTACACGATAACGTAGGAGGTATTTCATGGCGGAATTTGGTTTTACCGAAGATCAGGAATTGTTGCGGCAGACTGCCGAACGGTTTGCTGTACAGGAACTTGCTCCAGGCGCCAGGGAGCGGGGAACCGAGAACCGGATGCCCGACTGGTATATAAAGAAGATCGCCGACATGGGATTCCTGGGCATGACCGCCAAGAAAAAATACGGCGGTCAGGAAATGGACATGATGTCAGTCGGTGTGGTGGTCGAGGAATTTGCCAAGGCAGACATCATCGCGCCACATGTCATGATGACGCCGACCCAGTTCAGCATCCTGCTGGAGTCGGGAACGGAAGAGCAGCGCGAGCAACTCATTCCACCTTTAATTCGGGGGGAGGCGATTTATGCGCTGGGCTTGACCGAGCCGAGTTGCGGCACGGATGCGGCGGCAATCCGGTTGACGGCGGTGCGCGACGGCGACTGTTACGTTCTGAATGGAGAGAAAGCCCCGGCGACCAGGGCCATGCAAGGTACTGGCGTATTCGTCTGGGCCAAGACCGATCCCAAGGCCGGGGCGCGAGGCGTGAGCTGCATCTACGTGCCTTTTGACACGCCCGGCGTGTCGCGCTTCGAGTTGCCCTATGCCGGGGTAATTCCTTTGAATTGCGCTTCGATATTTTTCGATAATGTCAGGGTTCCCGTAACCAATCGCATCGGCGAGGAGGGCAAGGGGTTTTACATGGTGATGGAGCGCTTCGATGTGATCCGGGTGCTGCTGTGTCTCGTCGCCATAGGCCAGGCGCAGGCCTCGCTCAATGAAATCATCGAACACGCGAAGCAGAGAACGGCGTTTGGGCAGCCGATCGGCAAGTTTGAAGCCGTCTCCTTCAAGATTGCCGAATGGGCGACCAGGCTGGAGGCCGCCAGGCTGATGTGCTATCGGACATTGTGGATGTGCGACCAGGGCATCAGGCACAGCAAGGAAACGGCGATGTGCAAATCGTACATTCCGAAACTCGCTTTTGATTGCATCCACGACTGCATCTTGGTGATGGGTCACGCCGGCTACAGCAAGGAGTTTCCGTTGTCGCAGCGGATGCTCAACGTGATGGGCTGGGAGATTGGCGATGGCACGGCGGAAGCGCAGAAGCTGATCATCGTGCGGGAGTTGATGGGACGGGAGTTCTTGCCTTACGGCAAATGACCGTGTTCTTGAGTATGCAGTAGCATCAGATAGGGCTAAGGAGCAAACATCGTGGGCGCAGTGAATTTTGAAAGAATCGGCAAAACTGCCGTAATCACCATCAATCGAGAAGAGGCCGCCAATGCCTTGAATCTGGCCGTATGGACGGGTTTGACACAGGCCTGGAACGAAGCGCGTGAGGACGATGATATCTGGACACTGGTCGTTACCGCTGCCGGAAGCAAAGCCTTCTGTGCCGGCGCCGATCTCAAGGAAACGATAGAAAGAAAAGAGCAGGCCGAAAAGATCGGGCAAAAATTTGTTTCGGCAATGCCGCTGAAAACGCCGATGAAGGGGATCGATATGCCCAAGCCGGTGATTGCGGCGATCAATGGCATAGCCGTCGGAGGAGGACTGGAGCTGGCGTTGGCATGCGATATCCGTATTGCAGCGGAACACGTGCGTTTAGGTCTGCCTGAAGTTGGCCGGGGTCTTATCCCTGCCGCAGGCGGATGTGTGCGCCTGCCACGCTTGATCCCCTATGGCTTGGCCATCGAGATGCTGTGCACCGGAGAGCTTGTTACTGCGCAAGAAGCGTATCGGATCGGGTTGGTGAATCGGGTTGTTCCGGCGGAAGCCTTGATGTCCACTGCCATGGCAATGGCAGAAAAAATAAACGAAAAAGGACCTCTTGCGGTGAGGGCGGCAAAAGAGGCAGCACTTGCGAATTTTCAGGTTCCACTGTCTGACGCCATGCACATCGAGACTCTCGTGTTGGCAAGACTGCGTCAAACTGAAGATGCATGGGAGGGTCCCAAGGCCTTCTCGGAAAAGAGGAAGCCCGTTTTCAAGGGACGGTGATTGTCAGAGTAAGGCAACAATGTTGTTGCGCGGAAGTTCATTTGACTAAGTTTGGAGAATAGATATGTCGAAACACGCTGTTATGACGGACGAAATGCTCGCCGAGGCTAGAAGCCATATAGGCAAGCCCTGGAAAGTCGAAGGCGATGCACAATTTAATCGGTGGGCCGCGGAAGACCCAATCAGACATTATTGCAACTCGATCGGCGACCTCAATCCGATGTTCCGTGATCCGGTTTATGCGAGCAAGACCAAGCATGGCTGCATCATTGCACCGCCGACTTATCTCTATACCGTTTATTGGGCGAGCGGACACCCCTCCGGGATGAAGGGCATCCACGGCTGGCACTCCGGCAACTTGTGGGAATTCTTCAAGCCGATCAAGGTAGGCACCTGTTTTGACGTCACCGAGAATCTGACGCGCATCGATGAGAAAGCCGGCCGGATGGCCAAGCGGATTTGGATTTCGCATGGAGATGCCGAATACCGAGACCAGAACGGCGAGCTTGTCGCAAGGACCGACGGCTGGACCACCTGGGCAGAAAGAGGCGAGGCGGGAAAGACCGGGAAATATGCAGGGATAGAAGAAGCGAAATACACCATTGCCGAACTGAGGGCGATCGAAGAAGAAATTCTCTCCGAAGAAATCAGGGGGGCGAACCCGCGCTACTGGGAAGACGTCAATGTGGGCGACAAGCTGAAACCCGTGGTCAAGGGTCCGTTGGCGCTGCGGGACCTGATGTGCTACCTGCAGGGAATGCCCTCGCCCTATATCAAGGCGCATGGTATTTGGCTGCGCTATGAAAGGCGGCACCCCGATGTTGGCATGATCGATGAGACGACAGGCAGGAGAGATGCGCCTGAATTGGTGCATCAGGAAGCATCGCGGGCGAAGGAGATTGGCATTCCCGGTGCCTACGATTACGGTTGTCAGCGCATCAGCTGGCTGGACAACTTGCTCACCAACTGGATGGGCGATGACGGCTTCCTGAAGAAACTCTATGCCGAGGTTCGCCGCTTCAATGTGATTGGGGATACCACCTGGTGCGAAGGCAAAATCACCAAGAAGTACATTGAGAATGGCGAACATCTGGTGGACATCGAGATTTGGGCGCGCAATCAGCGCCACGAAGTCACCGCTCCTGGATGGGCTGTCGTTCAGTTGCCGTCCAAAACGGACAAAAAAGGCTGAGTGTTTCACTGATCGCCGGGCCTTGGCCATCTATTCCTGATGTGCCGTTGGGCAGTGACTATGGTAGCCTGGGTCCGGTTTGTGCATTGTACGAGATGGTGGGTTCCAACATAATTGTGACGGGGTGGAAGCGATGGATGCGTTGAAATACTACGAAAGCAAATTAATCACTGCTGATCATGCTGCGAGTTTCGTGCAGTCGGGTGACTACGTTGTTTTCACTTCGGGACGCGAAGCCCAATCGGTCGGGCTGGCGATCTCGGCTCGAAAAGAGGAGCTTCAAGGGGTCAGGGTCCTGGTCTCAACGCCTACGTTTGACTTTGGGTGGTATGACGAAGGATGGGATGATTCATTTGAAATCACCATCAGAATGCCGACGGGAACATGCCAGGATGCTATTGATGCCAGGCGTGTCGATTTTGATCCGGGCGGAGTCATTCCGTTTGTTGAAATCAACGATATGTATAAGGCGGACGTTCTCCTGACGGAAGTGTCCCCGCCTGACAAGAATGGCTTCTGCAGTTTCGGCGCGTCCGTTTGGGCCAAGAGAAGGCAAATAGAAAACGCCAAACTGGTCATCGCCGAGGTGAACGACAGGCTGATTCGGACTTACGGAGACAACTATGTCCATGTGTCCGAAATCGACTATTTTGTCGAGCACCAGTCTTCAGGTGAGGCGCCCGGGGGCGGATCCCTCGCGGGTAGAGCGTTAAAGGCGCCCGAACCCTATTTGAACGACATTAAGAACAATGTTGCCAGCCTGCTCAGGGATGGGGATACGATACAGATCGGTGTGGGCAGAACGACCGAACCGTTGGTACGTATGGGTCTGTTCAATGGCAGGAACGATCTGGGCTGGCATTCGGAAGCCACCCCACCCGGCGTTATCTCGTTGGTGAGGGAAGGCGTCATCAACGGCAAACGCAAGACGGTGAATCAGGGTAAGGTTGTTGTCACTTCTATTGGTGGCAGCAGCAAAGAGGAAATGAGCTGGGTTGACCAAAACCCGATGTTCCACCTGATCGATGTGGCCGACCTGGAGGATATCCGGTTGATCGCAGCCCATGACAACATGGTGGCAATCAATAATGCCCTGGCAGTCGATCTGATGGGCCAGTCTACAGCGGAAACCATAGAGAACCGGTGGCTTGCACAGGCTGGTGGGCAACTCGCCTTTGCTTTGGGCGCGCTGTTTTCGAAAGGGGGAAGAAGCATTCTTATTCTCCCGTCGACAGCCAAGAACGGAACGGTGTCCCGGATAGTGCCTGCCCTGGCGCAGGGGACGGTGACGACGTTGACGAGGAATATGTCCGATTATGTCGTGACCGAGTATGGCGTTGCCAGCCTGAGAGGCAGAAGCCTCAGGCAGCGCGCCAATGCGCTGATCGAGGTGGCTCATCCCAAGTTCCGCGACGAACTGAAGCAGCAGGCCAAAGAGCTACTCTGGCCTTAGAACAGGACTTAGGTCCATTGGCGTGGGGCCTGCATCTGGTCGTTAGCAGCCTCTTTGAATATTGGATAATTGCGGTTTGATGGGTGTGAGCTTATGCACCGCGCCTCGCTCCTGGTGGAGCGAGGCGGCATGCTACGAGCTCGCCGGGAGACGGTTTCGCGTTGACACGGCATTCATGACCGAAGGAGCAAAGGATGGCGATGGAACACCTCACTGAGGTTGAAGCGAAGGATTTGGTGCAAAAGGCGGGGATTCCCGTCGTGGAGACCGTGCTTGCGCGTTCGAAAGCGGAGGCGGAAGCGGTTGCGCGACGTCTGGGATTTCCCGTCGTGCTCAAGGTGGTTTCCCCGGAGGTCGTGCATAAGAGCGATGCCGGTGGTGTGAAATTGAATGTGAAGAGCGATATCGAAGTCAGCCAAGCGTATGACGAGATCATGACCTCGGTTAAAGAGAAACAGCCATCCGCAAATGTGATCGGTGTCTCCGTCCAAAAGATGGCGCGGCCGGGTGTCGAGGTGATCATCGGTATGAGCAAGGATCCGGATTTCGGTCCCGTGCTGATGTTTGGGCTCGGCGGTGTGCTCGTCGAATTGATCAAGGATGTCTCTTTCCGCATCGCGCCGATAACGCGCCAGGATGCCGCCGAGATGATCCGGGAAATCAAGGGGTTTGCGCTTCTCCAGGGGTATCGTGGGGCTGATCCCGTCGACTTGACCGCATTGGAGGACATGCTGCTCAAGGTTTCGGCGCTCGTAGATCAAAATCCGGATGTGAATGAGATGGACTTGAACCCGGTATTCGCGTATCGTGATGGTGCCATCGCTGTTGATGCTCGTGTGGCCCTGGAGGCCAAGTAGCGAATGTCTGAGCAGGGAATCGTCTAATCGAAGTAGGCGACGTACTTTAGCCGAGCGCGAGAAGCGCGCTTAGTGTCCTCTTTCTGCAATCGCTTGGCGACCAGGATGCAGGTTGGCTTTGCGTATTGAGTCATGTAGCCCTGTAGAGACATGCGTTGCTGTTCCCCCCCCTCGACCAGGGGCGCGCAAGTATAATAATTGGTTTCACCAAACTCGCAAGTATTAAGTTAATCTTGGCCGGACTGGGGGGCTGCCCCATGCCATAGGCTAAGCTATGCGCAGGAAAACCATGAAAAAAATCCGCAAACTGCTGATCGCCAACCGAAGCGAAATCGCCATTCGGGTAATGCGTGCCGCCACCGAGATGGGGATCCGCACGGTGGGCATCTATTCTAACGAAGACCGCTTGTCGCTACACCGCTTCAAAGCCGATGAAAGCTATCTGGTCGGCGCCGGCAAGAAGCCTATCCAGGCTTATCTCGACATCGACGACGTCATCCGTATCGCGCTGGAATCCAAGGTTGACGCAGTGCATCCGGGTTACGGCTTGCTTTCCGAGAATCCCGATTTCGCCGAAGCCTGTGCCCGCAACGGCTTGATCTTTGTCGGTCCCACACCGGAGGTGATGCGTACCTTGGGCAACAAGGTCGCGGCGCGAAACGCTGCGATCGCCGCCGGTGTCCCGGTCATGCCGGCTACCGGTCCGCTACCGCGCGATCTGCCCGGTGCCCGCCAGCTGGCGGCTGCGATCGGCTACCCGCTCATGCTCAAAGCCAGTTGGGGCGGAGGCGGCCGCGGCATGCGCGTGATCAGCTCGGCAGAGGATCTTGACACACAACTCGACGTCGCACGGCGCGAAGCCGCAGCAGCCTTCGGCAACGACGAAATGTATCTCGAAAAGCTCGTCACCAATGCTCGCCACGTCGAAGTTCAGATCATCGGCGACAAGCACGGCCAAGTGGTGCATCTGTTTGAGCGCGATTGCACGGTGCAGCGTCGCAACCAGAAAGTCGTCGAGCGGGCGCCAGCACCTTACCTAGACGCCAAGACGCGCGACGCGCTCTGTGCCGCCGCTCTGAAACTCGCCCGGGCGGTCGACTACACTCACGCCGGCACCGTTGAATTCCTCATGGATGGCGATAACGGCCAGTTCTATTTCATAGAAGTCAATCCGCGCATCCAGGTCGAGCACACGGTTACCGAGGAAATTACCGGCATCGACATCGTCAAAGCCCAGTTGCGCGTCGCCGAAGGCGCGAAAATCGGCGCGCCGGACTCGGGTATTCCCAAGCAAAAGGACATTCGCATATCCGGCAATGCGCTGCAGTGCCGGGTCACCACCGAAGATCCCGAGAACGGTTTCACCCCCGACTACGGTCGTATCGCCATCTACAGGAGTGCGGCCGGTTTCGGCATCCGGCTGGACGCAGGCACCGCCTATTCCGGTGCCGTCATCACTCCCTACTACGACTCTTTGCTGGTCAAGGTCACTGCCTGGGCGCCCACTACCGAAGAAGCCGTGCATCGCATGGACCGCGCCTTGAGGGAATTCCGCGTACGCGGCCTGCAGACCAACCTGCACTTCCTGGAAAACCTGATCAACCACCCCAAATTTATTTCCGGCGACTATTCGACCCGCTTTATCGATAACCATCCCGAGTTGTTCCACTTCCCCAAGCGGCGCGACCGCGCGACACGCTTGTTGCGTTTCATCGGCGAAGTGACGGTCAACGGCAACCCTGAAGTCAAAGGCCGTACCCTGCCCAAGCTACCGCTCGCCCCGGCGCAGTTGCCCCACGCCGATTTGGGCGATCCGCCGCCCGCCGGCACGCGCGATCGCTTCAAGCAAATGGGTGCCGATGCCTTCAGCCGCTGGATGCGCGAACAGAAGGCGGTGTTGCTGACCGATACCACCCTGCGCGATGCGCATCAGTCGCTGCTTGCCACGCGCATGCGCACGGCCGACATGGCGGCCATCGCCCCTTACTATGCGCGCCAGCTTGCGCAACTGTTCTCGCTGGAATGCTGGGGGGGTGCTACCTTCGACGTGGCCATGCGCTTTCTCAAGGAAGATCCGTGGGAACGCCTGGCGCAACTGCGCGCGGCAGTCCCCAACATCTTGCTGCAGATGCTGCTGCGCGCCTCCAATGCCGTCGGTTACACCAACTATCCCGACAACGTCGTGCGCTACACCGTGCGCCAGATGGCTTCGGCCGGCATCGACGTGTTCCGCGTGTTCGACTCGTTGAACAGCGTGGACAACATGCGCGTTGCCATGGATGCGGTGTTGGAGAGCGGCGCCTTGTGCGAGGGCGCTATCTGTTACACGGGCGACTTGTTCGATGCCAGTCGTCCCAAGTATCATCTCAAGTACTACGTAGACATGGCCAAGGAACTCGAAAAGGCCGGCGCGCATATCCTCGGCATCAAGGACATGGCCGGCGTTTGCCGGCCGGCTGCTGCGCGCAAACTGGTCGCGACGCTGAAGCAGGAAATCGGGCTGCCGATCCACTTTCATACCCACGACACCAGCGGCGCCTCGCTGGCCAGCGTGCTGGCGGCCATCGAAGCGGGGGTGGACGCGGTGGATGGCGCCATCGATGCGATGAGCGGTCTGACCTCGCAACCCAATCTCGGCGCCATCGTGGCGGCACTTGAGGGCTCCAGCCGCGACTCCGGCTTGTCGGCGGCGCGAATGCAACCGTTCTCGCGCTACTGGGAGGGCGTGCGCAAGTTCTATTTACCCTTCGAATCGGATATCCGCTCCGGTACGTCGGATGTATACCGCCACGAAATGCCCGGCGGTCAATATACCAACTTGCGCGAACAGGCTCGTCCGATGGGGCTTGAGCATCGCTGGGCGGAAGTTTCGGAAGCCTACGCTCAAGTCAGCCAACTGTTCGGCGACATCGTCAAGGTGACACCGACCTCCAAGGTGGTGGGCGACATGGCCTTGTTCATGGTGGTCAACGATCTTACGCCGCAAGAGGTGGCTGACCCTGCCAAGGAAATCGCTTTCCCCGAGTCGGTGGTCTCTCTGTTCCGTGGCGAGATGGGATTTCCGCCTGAGGGCTTTCCGCCTGAGTTGCAGAAGAAAGTCTTGAAGGGAAAAGAACCTCTGGCTGGTCGCGCCGGCGCAATCATGCCGCCTGCCGATCTTGACGCGTTGCGTGCCCAGGCAGAAAAGGCTATCGGCCGGCACATGAGCGATACCGAACTCGCCTCCTACCTGATGTATCCCAAGGTCTTCGTGGACTATGCCGAACATCATTCCCACTATGGCGACGTGACGCAGTTGCCGACCCCGATATTCTTTTATGGCTTGGGCGAGCGCGAAGAAATCGCAGTGCACATCGATCCGGGCAAGACGCTGCTGATCAAGCTTGCCGGGCGTACCGAGACTGACGAACAGGGCATGGTCAAACTGTTCTTCGAACTTAACGGCCAGCCGCGCCACATCAAGGTACCCAAGGCCGGCGCCAGCGTGACTGCGCCCAAGCGTGCCCAGGCCGACTTGGGCAACCCAGGTCACGTCGCCGCGCCCATGCCGGGTATGGCTGCGACCGTGATGGTGAAAGCGGGGCAGAAGGTGGCCAAAGGGGCGCCTCTGGTGTCCATCGAGGCCATGAAGATGGAGACCGTGATCAGTGCCGAGCGCGATGCAATGGTGCTCAAAGTCTATGTCGCACCAGGGGACAAGATTGATGCCAAGGATTTGCTGATCGAATTGGGGTGAACGTAAATCGACCGATGGTTGGCCTTTTTCGTTATATTGACGAAAGTTTCAAATAAGACGAGAGGAGAGAATCAATGTCCAGGTTAAAGGGAAAGGTTGCGGTGATCACTGGTGCTTCCCAGGGAATGGGTGAAGCGCACGCACGCATGTTTGTCGAGCAGGGAGCCAAGGTCATCATGACCGATGTATCCGTGAACGCAGGACAAAAAATCGCGAAGGAACTCGGCGACAATGCAATGTTCATCGCCCATGATGTGTCAAAACACGCAGACTGGCAGAAAGTTATCGAACAAGGCGAAGCGCGTTTCGGCACGATTAACGTGCTGGTTAACAACGCAGGAATCCTTGGCCCGATTGCGAATATCATTGACATGTCGGAAAAGGATTTTCTTCAGGTTTGCGCCGTCAATCAGTTAAGCGTGTTTCTCGGCATGCAGGCGGTGATTCCTTCGATGCTCAAGGCTGGGGGAGGATCGATTGTCAATATTTCCTCGGTAGCAGGCATGGTCGCTATCTATGGCGCACCCAGCCTTGCCTACGTTGGCAGCAAGTTTGCTGTGCGCGGGATGACAAAACAAGTGGCAGTGGACTTTGGCCACAAGAATATCCGCGTCAACTCGGTACACCCCGGCTACATCCGCACGCCAATGATGGTTGCCGCCACGGATGAAGGCGGTGGAGAAGCCCTCAAGCAGATTCCGCTTGGGCGCCTTGCCGAATCGTCCGAGGTCTCCAACCTGGTGGTTTTTCTGGCATCGGATGAAGCTTCCTTCATTACCGGTGCCGAGCACATCATCGATGGCGGCATGGTGGCGCTGTAGGAGAAGCGGCTACGTCAAGTTCTCGCTATCGATCGGTCAAGGGTTCGAAGACGTGGGACCCGAAGTAAATTGAGTCCAAGGTGAGTTCTTGACGTGGTACAGGTTTCGAAATGAGATTCTTAGGACGATTGAATTTCCAGCCTGCGAACAGCCCGCGCCCGGAACTTGGTTCCCAAGTTGCCGCAGTCCTGACCGCCGTCGTCGAAGTACTGGCCCCAGGCGTAGATAAAGTGCGAGGCATTCTGCTCACTTGACCAGTACCAGCGCGCCTCGAAGTGCTCCTTGAGGTTGGCAAACAACAGAGACTGTTCGCGGCGCGTTGGCAGATCGCCGCCGATTTTCTTTGTCCATGCCAAAGCGTCTTTCCAGTTGGCGTCTTCAATTTTGCCGGGTAGCAGAATCAAGTGATAATCCGGCGCTCCGTCTTTGCCAAGGATGATTCCCGCGTACTCTTCATTTTTTTCGAGGTTTTCCTTGATCCACAGCGCTTTGCTCATTGGATACTCCTGAAAATTGATGAAAGCAAAATAGGTAATCTACCAACAGCTTGTGCTCGGAACTTGCCGTACTTATTGTGCGACTTCGCTGACCTCCTTAGTATAACTTCTGAGTCAGGCATAGTTTGAGTCCGAGGTATGCTGCGCGGGACTCCAACACCAATCAAAAACCCGCAACAATTAAAATTTCCTTATTGCATTATTCCAAAATTTCAGGTTTAATGAGCACAGGTTACAAATAGCGTGCGCTGATCTTTACCGATCTGGTGGTGATAGAGTTGGTAGAGTTGGAATAGATCGTCGCATCGGATCTTAAAGACGGAAGAACCCGTTTCTTGCCAGACCGAAGAGGAGGTTAGCATTGGATAGAGCAAGCATTGTCGCGACTGGTGCGTATATTCCTATACAGCGCTTATCGCGTGATACCATCGCCCAAGCTTGGGGCCGCAGCTCACTCGGTGGGGAACGTGCGGTAGCGAACCACGATGAGGATAGCCTCACAATGGGGGTCGAGGCTGCCGTCGATTGCCTCGCCGGCATCGACAGGAGCAAGATTGACGCTCTTTACTTTGCTTCGACTACCGCTCCCTATAAGGAGAAGCAGACGGCGTCTCTGCTGGCTGCTGCGGTCGATCTTCCCGAGAACATCGCTACGGCCGACTTTGGGAACACCCTGAGAGCGGGCACCAACGCGCTGCTCGCTGCCTTCAATGCCGTCAAGGCCGGTGCCGCAAAATCAGTCCTGGTGGTGGCCGCTGACTGCCGTCTTGGCTACCCGCGTTCCGACCAGGAACAGTCTTTCGGTGATGCGGCGGCGGCTGTGCTCGTTAGCAGCGAAGGAGAGGGCGCGACTCTGGCTGCCTCGTTCTCGTTCTGCGACGCGCTGATGGATGTCTGGCGCAAAGCGGACGATACCTACGTGCAGAGCTGGGAAGATCGCTGGGTCCAAACGGAATGCTGCATGCCGGCGATGGATCGTGCGCTCAAGACGGCGCTGGAGCGTGCCGGTATCACGGTGAAGGATATCGACCGGCTGGTTCTGAGCGGCGGCAGTTCTGCGACGCAATCGCGTGTGTTTAAGGGTTTGGGTCTGCCCGCGGAGAAATGTCAGGATAACTTCGCCAAAACTATTGGCGATACCGGCGCCGCTCATGCGCTTCTCGGGTTGAGCGCCGCGTTGCAAGCCACGCCGAAGGGCGGCATCGTCACCGTCGTGTCTTATGCGGATGGCGCCGACGCCTTGGTATTGCGAGCCGGAGAAATGCGTCAAGCCGCTGGCCAGCGGGGTGTCCAGGGGTTCCTCTCCTCGAAACAGATGCTATCGATTTACCAGCGCTATCTGTCGGCGCGCGAATTGGTGGAAGTCATTCCTGACGATCCCTCTCGTCTTAATCCCTCGGCGACGGCTTCCTGGCGCGACGAGCCTTCGGCGTTGCGCTGCCATGCCTCCCGTTGCCGTAAATGCGACACGGTAGCCTTTCCGATACAGCGCGTTTGCCATACGTGCCGCAGCAAGGACGACTTTGATGAGGTTCGTCTGAGCGACCAGCGTGGCACGGTATTCACCTACTCCGTCGATACGTTGGCCGGACGCAGCGACGATCCGACCATCGTTCAGACGGTCGTCGAAATAGACGGCAACAAGGCGCGTTTCTACGGACTGATGACCGACTGCGATCCATGGAAGGTCGGCGTCGGCATGCCGGTAGAACTGACGTTCCGGCTCATGTATGAAGGTGCCGGTTACTACAACTATTTTTGGAAATGTCGGCCAGTCCGAGGCGGAGGCAAATAGCGATGGAAAGCATCATGGACAAAGTCGCCATCATCGGGATGGGCTGTACCAAGTTTGGCGAACGGTGGGACGCTGGATTGAACGATCTGGCGATCGAGGCTGCATATGAAGCCTTTGAGGATGCCGGCATTGGACCGGAAGCGATTCAAGCCTGTTGGATGGGACAGGGCATCGGCGCATACATCGGTTCTTCGGGCACGGTCCCGGCAGAAGCGCTGAAGCTACGCGACATTCCCATCTCCCGCAATGAGAACTGGTGCTGCACGGGGACCGAAGCCTTGCGTTCAGCAGCGCTGGGCGTCGCCAGCGGGCTTTATGATATTGTGCTAGTGCTCGGCGTGGAAAAATTGAAAGACACGGGCTTTGGCGGCCTTGGTACGGGCAGAGGGATGAGTCCGGTCTACGAGGCGCGTCGTTCGTCTCCCGGTTCTTTCGCCATGATCGGCACGCGTTACTTCCACGAGTACGGCATCAGTCCGGAGGAAGGCAAGAAGGTCTTGGCGCGCATCGCCGTGAAGAATCACCACAACGGCTCCATGCATCCCAAGGCACACTTCCACAACGAGATCACGGTCGAGCAGGCGTTAAAAGCGCCGATCATCGCCTGGCCTCTGGGTTTGTTCGACTGCTGCGGCAACAGCGATGGCGGCGCCGCGATGATTCTCTGTCGCGCCGATATTGCCAAGCAGTTCCGACCCGATCCGGTGTATATCAAGGGTCTTGGCATGGCAGCCGATTCCGGTCTGCCGCAGTTTAGGCCTGGTTTCGGTTGGACGAGCTTCCCCTCGATGGTCAAGTCCGCTCAGCAGGCCTATCAGCAGGCCGGGATCACGGATCCACGGACGCAACTCGACATCGCGGAGGTGCATGATTGCTTCACGGTTACCGAACTGGCGATTTACGAGGATCTCGGCTTTAGCGCACGTGGCAAAGCGCCCGAAGACGTGATGTCGGGATTCTTCGACATCGACGGCGGCGGCCTGCCGGTGAACACCGATGGTGGTCTGAAATGCTTCGGCCACCCGGTCGCGGCAAGCGGGTTGAGAATGGCCTACGAAGTCTACAAGCAGATGCAGGGCAAGGCCCAGTCATCGAAACGTCAACTCAAGGACGTGCGCTTGGGACTGACCCACAATTTCGGCGGACCACCGTCGCTGAGCACCGTGGCGATTTTTGGCCGAGATCTAGGCAAACCGTAAACGGAAGCCGTGATATCAGCACCTGCTCGCCGCAGGTGCCTTGTCGTACCACTCGAACCCGGACGACGTCAGCTGTTTCATCGGCCGTTGTTCTGCGCCGTGAAAAACCTGACGTCAGGCCCGATCGGTAATTCAGCGTTTCCTTGAAGGATAGCAACGATGGATTTTGCGCTTAATGAGGAGCAGCGCCTGCTGCAGGATACGATGCGGCGTTTCGCGACCGAAAAGGTCGCGCCGCGAGTTGCAGAGTACGACCGGGAGGAGCGGATGCCGCTGGACCTCCTGGAAGAACTCGGTGAAATGGGGATGATGGGAGGCGTTGTTCCGGAATGCTATGGCGGGGCCGACATGGACTTCGTCAGCTACGCCGTCATGATCGAAGAACTCTCGCGAGTTTGCCATATGCTTGCCTGCCTCGTGTCGTTTCCCAGCGGGCTTGTGGGGTCGGGCATTCTTCATTACGGGACTGAGGAACAAAAGGAACGCTATCTGAAGCCGCTGGCGCAGGGACGCATTCATGGTTCTTCCGGTGTGACCGAACCGCACTCAGGGTCGGACGTGGCCGCCATGGAAACGACCGTGCGACGTGATGGAGACGATTACATCATTAACGGGGCAAAGATATGGATCAGCAATCTTGACATCGCCTCCTTCTTCCTGACCTTCGCCACGCTGGATCGGTCATTGAAGTCCAAGGGCATATGCGCGTTCATCATTGACCGGAATACGCCGGGTTTGAGCGTCAGGCCATTCAAAAACAAGCTGGGATTCCGGCCGATCTGCACGGGAGAACTGGTGTTGGACAACGTACGGGTCCACCGCTCACAGCTCGTCGGCGAGGAGGGCGGAGGGTTCCAGGTGGCGATGTGTGCAGTAGAGAACGGGCGATTGTCAGTCGCCTCGCGCGCGGTGGGTATTGCCCAGGCATGCCTAGACGCGTCGGTGGGATACGCGAAGGAACGAATCATCTTCGGCAAGCCCGAAGGGCAGTTTCAACTGGTGCAATCGAAGATCACCGATATGGTCATCGGCGTCGAAACGGCGCGTTATTTGACCCGCCGTCTAGGCTGGCTGAAGGATCAGGGCGCGGGCGACTTTCGCAACGAAGCTTCGATGGCCAAGATGTATGCTGGAGACGTGGCAATGAAATGCGCGACCGATGCAGTGCAGATACTCGGCGCCTACGGAGTTTCCGATGAGTATCCGGTAAGTCGGTACTTTAGGGATGCCAAGGTGTTTCAGATCGTTGAGGGGTCGAATGACCTGCACCGTGCGATGATCGCGGAATATGCGCTGGGGTATCGGCAACGTCGCGCCGTTCCTGGAGCGCCAAACATCAGCAATTTGACCCGGTAATCACCGTAGCAGGCCGGCCTCGATACGGCGCCAGCAGCCAGTTGACTGGCGTGTTGCCTGAGCTTTGAATACCGGAATTCTGGATTAATCGGACTGTGTCCCTGTTCATCGGATAGGCTGTAAGCTTCATTCCGAGTTGTCAGGCAGTCTGTGGAATTAGAGTGGTGTCCAGCATGCCGGACCATTCCATAGGAGAAAATTATGTTACGCGAGAAGAGTGGCAATAACGCCTTGCAATCGACGAAAAACCCCCTGGACGTAGTCGTGCGGCCGGAATCCGTGGCGCTCGTTGGCATCACTGTCAACAACCCGGAACATTGGACCAGGACGTTCCTCGATTCTCTCCTGGAGTTCGGGTTCGATCGACCGATATTCCTGGTGAATCCCAAGGGCGGCGAGATCCGGGGACGCAAGGTATACACCAGTCTCGAAGAGGTTCCCTCGACGATCGATTATGTCATCAGCACCGTACCAGCAAGGGCCTCGGCAGAACTGGTAAGGCAATGCGCCAGTAAGGGCACGAAGGTCGTTCATTTCTGCACCGCCGGCTTCAGCGAAACAGGCAGCAAAGAAGGTGCAGAGATGGAGCGCCAGCTGGTGGCTGCTGGGCGCGAGACCTCGATCAGGCTGCTCGGCCCTAACTGCATGGGGATCTACTGCCCAGAAACGCATCTTGCCATCGATCCGGACTTTCCCAAGGAGGCCGGTCCTGTCGCCTTTATCAGCCAGAGTGGGGCGAATGTGAACCAGTTGGTCAGGCGGTCGGCGACCCGGGGTATCCGCTTTAGCAAGGCGTTCAGCTTTGGCAACGCCTGCGACCTGGGCGAATCGGACATTCTCGAGTACTTGGCCGATGACCCCGCTACCGAAATCATCGCCATTTATATCGAGGGCGTAAAGGATGGGCGACGTTTCCGAAAGGCGCTGGAAAAAGCTGTGGCGGTGAAACCTGTCGTATTGCTCAAGGGGGGAGTCACTGCAGGTGGCGCCAGAGCGGTCTTTGGGCATACCGGAGCGCTGGCTGGCAGCGAGGCAACATGGGATGCGCTGTATAAGCAGACTGGTGTGATCAGCGTGTCCAGTATGGACGAGATGGTCGACGTTCTGGTGGCGCTGCGCTTCATGCCTGTGCCTCAAGGTAACAGAACGCTGGTGGTCGGTGCGGGCGGGGGAGCCAGCGTGATGATGACGGATCAGGTCGAGAAGACCGGGTTGTCGGTACCCGCGCTTCCTCAGGATGTTGTCGAGCGACTGCGCGAGTTTAGCTCGGACGCGGGGAATATTCTGCGCAACCCGGTCGACTATTCCCAAGACATGTGGCAGCCCGGCAAGCTGGTGAAGATGGCGGAGGTCACCACTGCTTCGTCGGTGATAGACTTGTTGCTGGTTTTTCTGAGCGCTGGTCTGTTCTCATCCAAATCAAGCGGCAAGATACCCGAATTTGCCGAGATGATAGTAACGGCGATGAAGGGCTGTTCCAAGCCGGCGGTGGCAGTAATCGAACTCAGCGTTTCGCCAGAACAACAGGCCTTGATATTTCCCCTGTTCCAGGAGCTGGTCTTGGCCAAGTTTCCCGTGTTCTTTTCTGCTTCGAGCGCCGCGCGTGCCATCAGTGCCCTGTTGGAGTACAACCAAAGAAAACAAAAGAGAGAAAGGCTGGCGGCGTAGACCGAAAGCCGCGGGGATTCCTGATACGCAGGTTTCTAACTCTCTAGCCAGTCCAGCCTTGACGCTGGACTGGCGCTCGTCGATATTGGGCAGTTCAATGGTTTAATGCCATGTATTGACCAATAATGATGGTCGCGGCCACGGCAAAATTCCAGGTTTCGTACAGAAACTTCCAATGCTTGGCGGCGTGTTTCGCTTCCATGTAGTGAAGAATGACAAAGCGTGACTTGATGGCGGCGATGATGACTACGACGAATGTCGCTGCCTGAGGTAAGCCTTCTTCCACAAGTGCTACAGAAATGCACGTCAAGGCAACGAGGATTGCCCACACGGCCGAAGGCAAATTAACGATGTTGGAAATCATTGTCGACCCACCAAATAGAGAACGGGAAAAATGAAAATCCATAAAACGTCGACATAGTGCCAGAAAAGACCGACGTTTTCCAACCCCGTCAGGTATCGACTGGAATCGGTGCATGATTTCGCGGTGTTGCGGTAGTGAAAAATGAAAATCATCCCCGCGATGACATGCAGAAAGTGGACGAAAGTCATAAAAAAATAATAAGAAAAAAATGGGTTGGTCGCTGGTGTTATGCCATTCGTAAATTTCGAATAATATTCGATGAGCTTGGAAACCCCGAAAGCGCATCCCAGAATAAGCGCCAAGGTCAGGTTGGCTGAAACCTTCTTCGCTTTACGCGCACGTGCTGCATGAACCGCTTCCACGACCATCCAGGAACTCGTCAATAAGATTAGCGTGTTCGCCAGTCCAAAGATTTCGTTCAGTCGGAGTTGGGATGCCGAATATAATTCAAGGTTCCCCATCCGCTCGGCCATGAACGTAAAGAAGATCAGCAGGAAAATGGCCATGTCGATGAATACGAAGGTCCATAGTCCGTCCGTACCAGGCTGGGTAAGAAGTACTTTGCTCGATATTTGGTTAGCGTGATTCGACACTAAACGTTCTCCGACATTTCATCGCAAGTTGCCCGAAAACCGGGAAATTCACAGAAGCGCCCTACCCAAAAAAGAGATTTACGCCAAATAATACCAGCGTGTGCGAAAAGCAAGGCGGGTATCAATTCTGCGAGGCCGCTTCTGCAAGAGGCCCTCGATAAAACCCAAGGTGCCGGAGATCCGGCACCTTGAGAATTACTCGGCTAAACCCATGCTAGCGAGAATGGGCCGCTGAGAGAGCGGGACCCTCTTCCTTCCTCAAGGATTTGAGTAAGAAGTAGGCGTAGGGGGAAAAGAACAGGAACAGCCAGACACTGAATACGACAAAGAAATTCCACGTGCCGCCTACGCCGAACGGGCCTCCCGGCACAAAGGGCATCAGCACCAAGGGGAAGAAGGTGATTCCCACTGCAATGGTGCACCATCCGGCCCAAGCGGGGAACAGCGTTTGCTTCTTGTTCAAAATCGTATAGACCCCCAGACCGGTAGTCTGTATGGTAGTGATCATGAACGTGCAGTCGTAAATGAACCATGTTGTGACATGAAGCAATTTTATGGTCGCTGGCTCCATTGTTGTCGCGAAGAACGCACAAGCAGCCCACATGGCCGGGCAAAAGGCGAGCAGCCATCCAGTGAGCAAGCCTCCCGCCATCTCCATATAGCTTAGCGCGCCCAGCGTACCATCCTCGTTCCTCAGTTTGGTGGCCAGAACTATCGACCAAGGCAGATAAAGCAACCCGATAACGCAACAACCGATCATCCCGATTTCAATGTCGGTCTGATACTTTCCGTAGTACTCCGAGATCATTTGTTCGGGGGTCATTCCCATCATGTTTGGTGGTGGAATGTAGTGACCCAGGATTGCCCAGAAAATGATGTAGCCGACCACGAAGGCAGGGCCGCACCATGCGAGTGCAAGTTCTACGAGTCGATTTGTTTCCTTATCCATTTGATGTCCTCCAATTATGTTTATGATGGGCTTGTAATGAAGTCTCGTGATCAACAAGGCAGACTTGAAGTCAGAGAGTACAACTACTACTAAAAAGCTACTGCTGTAAACCGTGGGCTGGCTATATGGTTTTGTTCATCACGCCGACTTGGCATTCGGGAAGGACAATCTGCGATGCGTCAAGCATTGCTACAGTCCTAGCTTTGTGTATCGGTAACCTACGATAACGATGTTACAATAATTTCACAAATAGGCACTACAGTCAAGCCAAAATTAGCTAAAACTCAGCGATTGCGATGAGAGCTTCTGGTTTGTCCAGTTCGTTCAGGTTGTTCCTCAGCATACGCGGCGGTGCTCCATCCGCAACCCTTCCAGCAGGCTCAAATCCGTGCCGCGCATCACAAGTTGCTTGAGTGCGCGCACAGTCTCTTGCTTGTGACCGGCGATGGAAGCAGCCATTTCCTCCACCGTATCGGCAAGTTCGTCCCGGCCTACGACGCGGTTCAACATCCTGCAACGCAAGGCCTCTTCGGCGTTTATACGACGGTTTGCGAGCATCATGGATAGCGATTGCGACAAACCAATGGCCCGTCGCACGGTCTGCGTGCCGCCGGCACCCGGTAAAATCCCCAGATGCACCTCGGGCAATCCGAATATGGTGTCGCTGGCAGCTATCCGGATGTCGCAGAACATCGCGAGTTCGACACCTGAGCCGAGTACGTATCCGTGGAGGGCGCATATAACCGGTTGAGGCATAGCGCGCATCAGGCCCCAAAGATCGCGCATTGCCCTGATGTGCCGCGCAGCCAGCGCTGATGGGGCAGTCAGGAATTCGCTCAGGTCTGCACCGGCGCAGAATGCTCGATCGCCGGCACCGTTCAGTACCAGTATGCATATTTCATCATCCAGGCGGATCGCGCTCAGTACCTCGAAGAGATCATCGCGCATCTGCACACTGAAAACGTTCAAGACCTGGGGGCGGTTGAGCGTTACGTAAGCGATACGACCGACACGCCGATACTGGATCGTAGCGAACGAATTCATCGGACGGACCTAGGATCCGATAAACTTCGGAGCGCGCTTATCCCGGAATGCCGAGATGCCTTCTGTGCGATCCTCGGTGGAAAACAGCAGCAGATAAAGATCCAACTCCATCCGCAGGCCTTGGTCCAGTGTCATATCCATGCCGGAATAAATAGCTTCCTTCACCAGTTTCATGGAGAGCGGCGCAGCCGCAGCCATGCCGAGTGCGAGTGCGCTTGCTGTGGCAGCCAGATCGGCTGCGGGAACGACTTGATGCACCAATCCGATTCGGCATGCTTCCTCGGCATCAATGGATACACCGGTCAGCAGCATCTCGAGGGCCTTCGCCGGCCCGATAAGACGGGGAAGCCGTTGCGTTCCGCCCGCGTATGGGATGAGACCTTTCCGAATCTGTGGCAATGAAAACCTGCCGTCGGTAGTCGATATCCGAATGTCGCAGGCCAGCGCTAGCTCAAGACCAGGACCTGTCGCGCCATTGCCAAGTGTGCAGATGACGGGTTTGGATATTCGGGCGACGGCATCGACAATGGAAGCGCCAGCGACAGGGTCGCCAACGTCGTTTCCACTGGTGTCGCTTGTGGGATATCCATCGAAGACGAGTATGACAACGCGCACCTCTGGATCGCTGTCGATCTGACTACAGAGGCTTTCGATGTCGCCTGCCATTGCCGTCGAAGTGACGGCCGCCGAGAATGGATCATGCAACTGCAGCGTCAGGCAGGCGTCAGTCCTGGACAGGTGGAAGTGCCGGTTGCTCATTGTATTCCAATGTCATCCGATATAAAATCGGAAGAATGTATCGGGTAGTCCAGATTTTAGACGATTCCATCGGTTTGCAACTGGGCCAATTCTGATTTGGAGTAGCCCAGCAGGCCGCAGTATATTTCCTCGTTGTTCTGACCCACCGTGGGTGCGGGCCTTTCCACCTTGCCGGGGGTCTTGGAGAGCTTGATCGGCACGCCCGGCAGCGCGATTTTCTTGCCCGGA
>Ga0172380_10003319_pt1 | contig 22341 bp, 20 predicted proteins | sample Leawe162metaG_FD_119747 | JGI IMG/M metagenome (GOLD analysis project Ga0172380, IMG submission 119747) | Leachate microbial communities from a municipal landfill in Southern Ontario, Canada - Leachate well 162 metaG | ecosystem: Engineered > Solid waste > Landfill > Unclassified | place...
AATACAGATATAAAACAATACAATCAACAGTTATTTTGATTATTGTGGATATATTACTTGCTACATTTTCGTGTAGTTTCACTGATTTGCAGTCACTTAGAAAAAAATCAGGGGGAAGTTAGGGTAGGGCCTCGCGTAGCAATACGGGCAGCCGTGCTCGCAGCCGCGGTATGGGTTGAGGCTGGTGCTGAAGCTGATGTCGGGGCTGTCGTTGCGCGAGATGATCGAGCGCGCGGATTCCCGGAGAAACTGCGTGCGGGGGTTCCGGTCGGGCGGCTCGCCCCATTCCACCATCAGGCGCTCGAACCGGTTGGGCGGGTTGTCCGCGGCGCCACGGGACGGGATCTTCATTGGTTCGGCATCGCGGCTCAGCGGGCGCCGGATTTGAGTTTTTCGAGCTTGGGGGCGATGACCGCGCGGCTGTAAGGGTAGTTGGGATTGCGCTCGTAAAAATCCTGGTGGTGCTCCTCGGCGGGGAAAAATTCCCTGCCCTCGACGATCTCGGTCACAATCGGCTGGCGGAACCCCGCCTGCGCGGACGTTTTGGATTTTTCCGCGGCGGCGCGCTGTTCGGGATTTTGAGCGACAATGATCGAGCGGTATTGGGTTCCCGCGTCGGCCCCCTGGCGGTTCAAGGTCGTCGGATCATGGGCATCCCAGAAAAGATCCAGAATTTTTTCATAGGTGGTCAACGCCGGATCGAAGGTAATCTCGACGACTTCCGCGTGGCCGGTTTCCCCCGCGCAAACCTGCTCGTAGGTGGGATGGGGAACGGTTCCTCCGGCATATCCGCTGACCACGGACTTGATGCCCGGCTGTCCGTGATAGACCGCTTCCACGCACCAAAAACACCCGCCGCCCAAAACGGCTTTTTCGTCAGCTCCCATGACGGCGGCGAGCGTGGCAAACAGTGCAAGGAGCATCTTCATGAAAGCGGGCCTTCATCACCAATGCTCGACCATCATGGTGAGATCTTCCGAGATGGAATCGAGTTTCTTCAGATCCTTGCGGCGGCCTTTTTCCGGTTTGACGCCGGCATTCCTCAGGAGGGTGAGCATGTCGCGGATGTCGCGATTTTTCCCGCTGGAAACGTTCTCCCCGGCCCCGAGGGCCCCGACCCGGAACTTGATGGCATCGATCTGCTGATCCAGCTTCGCGCCAATGGAATCGAGGGTCCCGTGGCAAATCCCACGGAATAATTCCAGTTCCTCCAACAGAGCCTTCGCGGGTGATGCCTCGGGGAGCCCGGTTTTCATCGTGCAGGAATCAAGCACAGTTGCTAGGTTTGCACAAGCCGGGAAACGAAAACCCCGATCATCCAATGGACCCTTCATCGTTGATTCGCGCCGCCAAACAGGTCCGGGAGCGCGCCCATGCGCCCTATTCCGGGTTTGCCGTTGGCGCGGCGCTCCTCTGCGGGGACGGTTCGGTTTTCACCGGCTGCAATGTCGAAAACCTCAGCTTCGGGCTCACGATGTGCGCCGAGAGGGCGGCTGTCGGCGCAGCCATCGCCGCGGGGAAAAGGGAATTCCACTGCATCGCCATCGCCGCCGATTCGGACGAAGTCATCAGCCCCTGCGGGGCCTGCAGGCAGGTTCTCGCCGAGTTCAATCCCGGGCTCACCATTTTCTCGGCGAACCTTTCCGGGAAAGCGCGGGAATTTTCCCTCGAACTCCTCCTCCCCCGGGCCTCGACGGGCATCCTCAACAGATCCTGACAAGCGCGGGCTTTCTGACCGTTGCCACGGCCGCGACGATCTCATGCCGCCCCCCCGACCAAGCCGCGAGGATCCGGGCGTAAATTTCGAGCTGGGCCTTGTGCCGCAAAGCGATCTCCGCCGGCTCGCCCTGATCGGTTTTGAAATCCACGAGCAAAATGCGGCCTTTCCTTGTCTTGGACGCCGGGGGAGTCACCACCACCCGGTCCATCTGCCCCGAATAGATCGTGCCCTCCAGACGGCATGCGACCGAACGCTCGCGCCAGACTTCGGATTTTTGGGAGGGACGCTCAAAAACCGGAGCGATCTCCGGGGTGGCGAGGAAATGATGGAGAATTTCCGCCGCCGCCGGAGACAGGGAGGCTGGCAGCGCCGCGCATGGGAACCACTCGATCCCCGAGAGGGCTTCATGCACCGCCGTGCCGAATGCCAGTCCGGCAGACTCCGAGAACAGGGCGGCGCCCGGCAGAGACCCATGCCCGGGGTCCGAGGGACGGGCTCGCTCGGAAGAACCGACGGAAGGCACCGGCGACCGGGGCGGTGGAGCAACGACGGCACAGGCCTCCACGTCTCGCAAAGGAATCGCCTCAAACCATCCGGCGAAGTCGGGTGAAGCCGGCTCCGGAGGAAATCCCCGCGCAAGGAGGATGGATGGCTTTGCCTCGGCTGACATATTTGTCCATTCTCGTTGAAACAGGGGAAGATTCCAAGGCGGCAACTCAAAAAAGCGCGCGGGCCGGGAGCCTCTGGAATTTGTTGAAGAATCCGGCGGCGGCTCCCGTGATTTCCAGCGGCGGCGAGACGGGTGCATTTCCGAAAGTTGCAACCAGAACAGGCGTCCCGCCTGTTGGGGCCCAGGCTCTCGCATCGGGCCCCCGCGCCGCACACGGGCGGAAAGCCAGTGCGATCGCGCCTCGTAACAATGGGAAAAGGCGACTGTTTGGGGCAGGGAGCACAACCAGGCGGCAAAGGGATGCCGCTCGGGAGAGCAACCGCAGGTGGACCCAGAGGGGGAGACGCCGGGGACGGCGCGAATCAACTGATACCGAAACGAAGTGGATTGACCACCATAGCCCAGCCCGCAGAGGAACTGGCGGCCTTTTGCGCGGAGCGCCTTATCGAACGCATCGCCGGTCGGAAACCCCTGGAGCCCGTCCGCCGCATTCTCCCGACCCGTTTGATCATTCGTGAATCGGCCGGCCCCGCCCCAGCCGGGGTTCTGGGATAAAAATCAAGGGCGGCGGGATTCCCCGCCTTTTGAGGACAGCAGGTTTTGTAAAAATCGCCCTCTCGTTTTGGTGGGGATCTTTGGGAATCTGGGGGTACACGGATTCGAACCGTGAACCAAGCAGTTATGAGCCGCCTGCTCTGACCGTTGAGCTATACCCCCATATTAACTAAAAACAGCAGATGAACATATATTCACAGATTAATGATTGATACAAAACATGTTGTGAAATATTTACCCCTTCACCTCACGGGCGGATGGCCAGGAATGTCCGTTTCTGTTGTATGTCCTTCCATCTGTGAGAACCTTGTTAATCTGCGGTTAACCCTTCTGCGGCTTTTAGGTTAAAATCAGTCCATGTCTGTATCGGATACGGCATACTACGCGCTTTTCAAGCTCGGCGGAAAGCAAATCCGGCGGTCGCGACAGGCGACCTCGACCAGGCCCGCTGCCGCCACGGTGAACGATTGCATGGCCACGGCCCGGGCACTCTTCGAACAAGCGGCCGATGACGGCTCCTTACGGTTTCGTTAGCGCCTCATCTTCCCGGATGAGTGCCTGCCAGGCCTCCTTGTAATCCGGATCGTAGCGTTGGTCCTGGAAATCGGTCATCTGTTCGCGGTGGAGCACGATTTTTTCGATCCGCGGAACCAGCTCGTTGAAGGCCTCCCGGAGAAGCCGGAGCGCGCCCGGTTCCTTGTCCCAGAGGACGGCGTAGGACTCGACGAACTCCGCGGCATAGTTCGGCTCCGCGCGATCATTCGGCAGCCAGAGGCTCCGCGGCGGCTCGTCGAGCTCCAGCAGCATGGGAGCGAGGTAGATGTTTTTCAGTATTCCCTCGGTGTATTTTGCGCGGGCCTCCGCCTCCCGGCCTTCGAGGGAGCAGGTGAGCGCCCAGCCGAAGAGAAAGGAGGGTTCGGAAAAATCGCCCGGGTATTGCCCGGCATACCTGGCAAAAAAGGCTGCGGCCCGCTCGGGAGATTCGGCCAGCAGGTGAAGCATGGGAACAAGGAACCGGGCGCCCTGGTTGTCCTTGGGATTGAGCCGGAGCAGATCTTCGAGCGTTTGGGCGGCGGGGCCGAAGCGGCCGAGGTGCCATTGGGTCATGGCACAACCGTAGAGCGAACGCAGGTAAGGCCTCGTCTCCCGGTCGATCCACCACGAGGTCTGCTTCGAATGCCACCGCGGGAACTCCTTGTCGGCGATCTCCTCGTAGGCCAGCAGGCAGGCCTTGAAGTTGCCGGCTTGAAAGTCGAGGTCGGCGAGCTCGATCCGGGCTTCCGGGCAATCGGCATCCTGCTTCACCGCCAACCGGAGGAGCGCGGCTTTTTTTGTCCGGGACCGGACACGCAAGGCTGTCCTCACAAGGCCACGGGCCATTTCGCGGGCATGGACCGGCCCCTGCGGCTCGCGTCCAACCCTCATCACCAAGGTCTTCGTCAGGGCACGGAGATCATCCGGCGTCCGCTTGTCAAAATTCTGAAACCGGATGTCGAGCTTGCAATCGGCCGAGAAACTTTGCCATCCCTCGGCATCCCAATCCTCGCTCGCCGCGATGGAAAGCCGGTCCGGCGTGCCGATCTGGTCGAATGTCTTGTAGAGGTAATTTTCCACCCGGGGCTGGTCGAGTTCCTCGAGGATTTCCGGCGAGGCGACCGGCGTTCCGGATTGGTCGCAGACGATGACGATCGTGGGAAGAAACCAATCCTTGCCCGAGGGCAGCGGCTCCTCGAGGTCCACCCAGTAGAGGAACCAGTTGTTTTTCGGGGATTTGAGCGGCTGGATCATGCGCTCCAGTCGATCTCCAGCCGTTGCTTGCGCCCGAAACGGTCGCTGAAAAAAAGCTCCTTGTGCGCGGCCCCGTATTCGTGGACGAGCTTCGTGACTTTGACGTCGAAACAACAATACTCCGCAATCTCCATCATCCGGCCCTCGCGCCACCAGCGGATGGCATCGAGCCCCTCGGCGATCTTTCCCACCCCGAGTGTTCCCTGGGCGACATCCTCGAGCTTGATCCGGTGCCCGGCGGATTTCTCGATATCCACGAGGAGATCCAGTGTGCGGAGATGCTCGGGCAGCGAGAGAACCGTGTAGCCCATCAGGACCTCGTAGTCGAAGCGGACGACGTTGTAGCCCACCACCAGATCCGCCCGCTGGAGACGCCTGATCAAATCATCCACCCGGCTCTCCGGGAAAATTTCATACTTGTTGTCGGCGGAGCTGAACGTGACGCCGACCGACATCCCCATTTCGTGCTTTTTATCCCAGCCGCCGACATCGTTGGCCGTCCGCTGGGTCTCGAGATCGAAATAGACAATATCCATGAAAGGGGAGCATGCCGCGATTCCCCGGATTTCTCAAATCAATCCGCACGGGATTATTTCTGCGTCGTGAGCGAATCCCTCTGGCGGGCAAAACCACCCGGTATCCACCAAGCTGATCCCTGCCGCCGCATGCGAGACACTTGGCATGTCATGCAACACCCAGTAGCGCAGGGAATTGTCCTCTGCTCCATTTTCCGTCAAGGACGCTGGAATTTTTGCGCCAAGGCCCTGCATGAGATTGCCGCAAAAAGCCCCCGCCTACTTATGAGCCTTGGATACGTTGCGCCGTGGTTTTGACTTGTAGAGCGCCGGTTGCTCGGCCAGCACAGCACCATCTGTTGGGAATCATCAGGTTCCAAGGTCGGCAGGCTGCCGTTCATCAGGAGGGTTTCCCCGGTGAAGTCGGGATACGACGCTGCCAATCGGGGAATACAGCGCTCCGCCTGCCGATAATACGCCTCATCCAACTCGATTCCGATGGACTCATAACCGGTGGCTTCCGAGGCGGCAATGGTGGATCCTGACCCCATGAACGGATCAAGAACAACGCCCTCCCCCAGCGGCAACAATGACCGGACGATGATGCGCATGAAGTGCTGCGGTTTGAGGCAGGGATGATCCGAGATCGCTTCCTCTCGATCCGGCGTTCGCCCGCTCATGATCGCATCGGGCAACGGCTTGTCGGGGCCAAGACGGCGCAACCCCCCCGGTCTTCCACCGGCGAAGATTCTCGGCGACCGTTTTCTCCGCGATGGGTTTGCGAAACAACATCCAGGGTTCGTAGGCGCCTTTGGGCGTGACGCAGACTTTCGGAAACTCACGCTCCGCATTCTTGGGGCGGTCGCCGCCGCGAAAACTGAAATAAAGCCTCATGATGGCCGTGCGGACCTCGAAGCCGGCCTTCTTGCGGTCATTGGAATCCAGGTTCTTTTCCTGGTGGCACTCGCATTCCTTGCGGCTTTTCCGGGTTGAAATCCGCCTCAACCTGTTGGAGACGAGGGGGCTGACCTTCCACGCAGCCCGGGGGATTTTTTCCCGATTGTCCAAAGAGGGTTGCGATCCGGCGTGAAAGATGCTTATTGGTTGACCACAATCTTTCAAATCATGGCCAATCTCACCAAACGCGATCTCGTGATGCAGATCAGCAAAGATACAGGGATCATCCAACAGGAGGTGTTCGCCGTCATCCAGCAAACGTTGGATCTCATCACCGACGCGCTCGCCTCCGGTCGCGACGTCGAGTTGCGGAACTTCGGCGTGTTCGAGGTCCGGCTGACAAAATCCCGCGTGGGGCGCAATCCCCACAAGCCGGAAAAAGATGTGATCATTCCGGCGCGGGCGACCGTGAAGTTCAAGTCAGGAAAAGTCATGCGCCAGCGGGTGCTGTTGCGCACGGACGAGCTCCGCGCATCCACAAAAAAGGCAAGCTAAGCTCTGAAACCGCTCGTATCTTCGCGGGTGGAATCCATCCGTATTCGCGGCGCGCGCCAGAACAATCTGCGCGGCGTTGATCTCGATCTGCCCCTGGGGCAGCTCATTGTCGTGACCGGTCCCAGCGGGTGCGGCAAGTCGAGCCTGGCTTTCGATACCGTCTATGCCGAGGGCCAGCGGCGGTATGTCGAAACGTTCAGTCCCTATACCCGGCAATTTCTCGACCGGATGGACAAGCCGCTGGTGGATGCCATCGAGGGGATTCCGCCAGCGATCGCCATCGAGCAGGCGAACAACGTCCGCACCACCCGCTCAACGGTGGGCACGATCACCGAGATCAACGATTACCTCAAGCTGCTCTTTCCCCGGATCGCCCGGGGGTTCTGCCCTTCCTGCGGGCGCGAGGTCCGGCCCGAATCCGCGGGTTCGATCGTGGAATTGGTGTTGGGTCGCTTCAAAGGCTCGACCGTGCTCGTGACCTTCGGCGTCCCGGCCCCCGCAGGCACGAAGCCGCGGGGCTTTTTTGAATTTTTGCAGCAGCAGGGATACCTCCGCGTCTGGATCGACGGCAAAATCGTCCGGACCGACGAAGTGCCCGACCTCCGCCGCCTGCCGGCGCGTGTGCCCGTGGTCCAGGATCGCATCGAAGTCGCCCGCTCGCAGCGTTCGCGGCTGGCAGAGGCCGTGGAAAATGCGCTCCGTCTGGGCAGCGACAAGATCGCCATCGTCATTCCCGACATCCTGGAATCGCACCCCTTTTCCGCGGGCTGGCACTGCGCGCATTGCGACACGGACATCCGCCCACCGTCCCCCGGTCTCTTCAGTTTCAACAACCCCCTGGGGGCCTGTCCGGAATGCCGGGGGTTCGGCCGGATCATCGGAATCGATTACCAGCGGGTCATGCCGGACCGTTCGCTCTCGATTTCCGAGGGCGTCGTCAAACCGTTCCAGGGCGGCCAATCCCGCGAATGCCAGGATGACTTGATGCGCCATGCCTTGCGCAACGATGTGGATGTCGGGACCGCCTTCGAGGAACTGCCCAAGTCCGATCAGAACTGGGTGATCAACGGCGAGGGAAAAGGCAGCGCGCAGGAGGCTTGGGACAGCGGCCAATGGTATGGCGTGAAGGGCTATTTCGAATGGCTCGAATCGAAGGCCTACAAGATGCATGTCCGCGTGCTTCTCAGCCGCTACCGGAGCTATCAACCCTGCCCGGCCTGCAACGGGGGGAGGTTCCAGCCGGAAACACTGAATTTCCGGATCGAGCCCGCGGGCCTCACCATCGCCGATGTCGCCTCGAAGTCGGTCTCGGAATTGTCGGCCATCTTTTCGGCCATGGCGATTCCGGAATCGGACAGCAGCGCGCATCTGGTCCATGAGCAGGTCCTGGCGCGTCTTCATTATTTGAAGGAAGTCGGCCTCGGGTATCTGACGCTCAACCGCCCGACCCGCTCGCTCTCCGGCGGGGAACTCCAGCGCGTCAACCTCACGACCTGCCTGGGGGCGTCGCTGGTCAACACGCTTTTCGTCCTGGACGAGCCGAGCGTCGGACTGCATCCGCGGGACACCGGACGGCTTCTCCATGTCCTCTGCGGGCTTCGCGACAAGGGGAACACCCTGCTCGTGGTCGAGCATGAGGAGGCGGTCATCCGGACGGCCGACCATCTCGTGGACATCGGGCCCGGGCGCGGCGCGGACGGAGGCCGGCTCCTTTACAGCGGCCCCGCGGGGAAATTTTCAAAAATCGACTCGCTGACCTCCGACTACCTCGACGGCCGGAAATCCATCCCTGTTCCGAAAAAGCGGCGGAAACCGAAGAATTTCATCGAGCTTCGCGGGGTCCGCCACCACAACCTGCGGGGGCTGGACGTGAAATTCCCCACAGGCGTCCTCTGCGCGGTGACCGGAGTGTCCGGTTCCGGCAAGACATCGCTGGTCCGCGACGTCCTTCACCGCCATCTCGCGGGGCATGAGCCCGGCGAGGAGGAGGCGGCTGGCTTTGTGAAATCCATCCGCGGGGACGAGGACATCGGGGATGTGGTCATGGTCGATCAATCGCCGCTGGCCCGGAGCCCGCGGTCCACGCCGGCGGTTTACCTCGGGGCCTACGATGGGATCCGCGAGATGTTCGGCACGACGAAGGAGGCGCTCGCGGGCGGCTACTCCCCGGGGTCCTTCTCGTTCAATTCCGGCCAGGGACGCTGCGAGCGGTGCGGCGGATTGGGATTTGAAAAAGTGGAAATGCAATTCCTGAGCGACCTTTACCTCCGCTGCCCGGAGTGCGAGGGGAAGCGTTTCCGGGCACCGGCCCTCGCCATCAAGGTCCGGGACAAATCGATCCACGACGTGCTGGAGATGACCGCCGGGGAGGCGATCAAATTTTTCGAGCCCCTCGACGCGCGCGGCTCGATCACCCGGCCGCTGCGGCTCCTGTCCGAAGTCGGGCTCGATTACCTGCGTCTCGGCCAGCCGGTCAACGCGCTGAGCGGGGGCGAATCCCAGCGGCTCAAGCTGGTGCATCATCTTGCGCAGAAGCACGAGGAGGGCGCGCTCCTGATTTTCGACGAGCCGACGACCGGCCTGCACTTCGATGATGTCGCCCTGCTCCTCAAGGTTTTCCACCGCCTTGTCGCCGAGGGCAACAGCGTGGTCGTGATCGAGCACAATCTCGAGGTCGTCAAATCCGCGGACTGGGTCGTGGACCTCGGACCCGAGGGCGGGGACGAGGGCGGGAAGGTGATCGCCACCGGGACACCCGAGAAGATCGCGGCCTGCGCGGATTCCCACACCGGTCGTTTCCTGGAGCCTCTCCTGGAAGGCCGCGCGGCCCGCGTCGCGGACGCCCCCTCGAAGCCGTTTGTCGCGCGCAAGGACAGCGGCGTCATCGCGGTGCGCGGCGCCCGCGAACACAACCTGAAAAACCTTTCGGTCGATATTCCGCGCAACGGGATGGTCGTGGTCACGGGACTGAGCGGCTCGGGAAAATCCACCCTCGCGTTCGATATCCTTTTTGCCGAGGGCCAGCGCCGGTTTCTCGACAGCATGTCCCCGTATGCCCGGCAATTCGTCGAGCAGATGGAAAAGCCGGATGTCGATTCGATCGAGGGACTCCCCCCGAGCGTCGCGATCGAACAGCGCGTCACGCGCGGCGGCGGAAAATCCACGGTCGCCACGGTCACGGAAACCTATCATTTCCTCCGGCTCCTTTTCTCCAAGCTCGGCACACAGCATTGCCCGGATTGCCATGAGCCGGTCGAAAGCCGGACGCCCACCGCCATCGCGGAGGAAGTCCGGAAACTGGCCGCGCGGGAAACCGTGAAGGTTTATGCGAATTTGATCAAAGCCCGGAAAGGCTTCCACACCGATGTCGCCCGCGCCGCGGGCAGGCACGGGATCACGACCCTCATCGTGGACGGCAGGCCGGTGCCGGTGGAAGGATTCCAAAAACTCGAGCGCTTCAAGGAACACACGATCGACGCCCTGGTGGGCGAGCTGACAAAGCCGAACTTCCGGGCCACGGATGAGCTTGTCCGACGGGCGCTCGCGCTTGGCCGGGGCACGGCGCGCATCGTCGAGGCCAAAGGCCGTTCCTCGGTTCTCAGCACGGAGATGAATTGCCCGTCCTGCAGCCGGGCCTTCGAGCCGTTGGATCCCCGGCTGTTTTCCTTCAACTCCCCGCACGGCTGGTGCCTGCACTGCCGGGGATTCGGGGAAGTATGGAGCGGGTTGGGTGCCGCGGGGAAAGAGTTCGATTCCCAGATCGAAGCGGAGCTGGATGAAGAACGGCGCCACGAACACCTGGAAGGCACGGAGCCCCGCCAGTGCCCGGTGTGCAAAGGATCCCGCCTCAACGAGACGGCCTCGAACGTTCTGATCGAGGGCCATTCGATCAACGATTTCACCCGCGCCGCCGCCGCGGATTCCCTCAAGCTGACCGCCAGCCTCCGCTTCACCGGCCCCCGTGCCGGAATCGCCAGGGAGGTCGTCTCGGAAATCCGGCAACGGCTCAAATTCCTCGCCACCGTCGGCCTCGATTACCTCTCGCTCGACCGCAGCGCAAAAACACTGAGCGGCGGCGAAGCCCAGCGGATCCGGTTGGCCGCCCAACTTGGCTCGAATCTCCGCGGCGTCCTCTACGTCCTCGATGAGCCGACGATCGGGCTGCATCCGCGCGACAACGCGCGCCTGCTCGACGCGCTGGAGGTCCTCACGAAAAAAGGCAACTCCCTCGTCGTCGTCGAGCATGACGAGGAAACGATGCGACGGGCGGACCGGATTCTCGATCTCGGCCCCGGTGCCGGAAGGCGCGGAGGAGAAATTGTCGCGTCCGGGACGCTGGAAGAAATCATCGCTTCTCCGCAGTCGCTCACCGGCCAGTCCCTCCGCGGGCCGGTCAAGCACCCGTCGCGCGAATCCCGTCGCCCCGCCGCGGACGACTGGCTCACGGTCCGGGGGATCACGCTGCACAATGTCACCAACGTCGATGCGAGGATTCCCATCAACCGCCTCACGGCGATCAGCGGAGTCTCCGGTTCCGGCAAGAGCACGGTGCTGCGCGGCGTCGTGGTGCCGGCCGTGCGCGACGCGCTCTCCCGCTCGAAATCCAAGACGGTCTTCGACCACTGCCAATCCATCGGGGGCCTGGAATCGCTGGGCGGCGTGCTCGAAGTCGACCAGTCGCCGATTGGAAAGACCTCGCGGTCAACCCCCGCGACCTACGTCAAAGTCCTCGATGACATCCGGGCTCTCTTCGCGACGCTTCCCGCCTCGCGGATGCGGGGATACACGAACAGCCGGTTTTCCTTCAACAACGAAGGCGGGCGCTGCGAAGCCTGCCTGGGACAGGGCGTGATCAAGCTGGAAATGAATTTTCTCCCTCCGAGTTACATGCCCTGCCAGGACTGCCTCGGCCGCCGCTACAATCCCGCCACCCTCGAAGTCGAATACAACGGCAAGTCGATCGGGGATGTCATGGACATGACGATCGAGCAGGCGGCGGGGTTTTTCTCGGCGAATCCGAAAATCATGCGCCCGCTTTCTCTCCTCGTCGAAACCGGCCTCGGCTACCTCCAGCTCGGACAGCCGAGCCCGACGCTCAGCGGAGGCGAGGCCCAGCGGATCAAGCTCGTCACCCAGCTCGCCCGCCGCCCGACCGCCCGCGCGGAAGAAGTCCGGACGACCCGCCGCGGCAAGTCCACGCTCTACGTCCTCGAGGAGCCGACGATCGGGCTCCACGCCCACGACGTCGCCCAGCTCATCGCCGTCCTCCACCGCCTCGTCGACGAGGGCGGCACGGTCGTCGTCATCGAACACCACCTCGATGTCATCGCGGAAGCAGATCACGTCATCGACATCGGGCCCGAGGCTGGAGCCGGAGGCGGAAAAATCGTCGCCGAAGGCACCCCGGAACATGTCGCCAAATCCAGGACCAGCCGCACAGCCCCATTTCTCAAACCAAGGCTTTATCCTAAAAAATGAAAAGATCGCCCGAGAGGCGTAACTGATGTAAAGCCAATGGATGGGAAAACTTTTCGAGGTCCTATCCGTTCACTCTGGGGGGAGTCAAAAAACACAAAAAGGCGGCGCAAAGTCGTGGCCTCTGGACACGCCGGGCGGGATGAGAAGCACGAGGACAATGCCCCCGGCCGGACCTGTGCGTTTGCAACTTTCGGAGATGCGCCCCCCGCGCAAAAAAATCTTGCGTGCTTGTTTGACATCTCCCTCCCGATCCTCCATTCTTCCCGGTTCCTATCAACTACCCGATGAAAACCTATTCTGCAAAATCCGAGGACGTAAAGCGCGCCTGGTGGGTCATTGACGCCGCCGGGCAGCCTCTCGGGCGCGTGGCCGAGAAGGCCGCCAATCTTCTCCGTGGGAAAAACAAAACCATTTTCACCCCGCATGTCGATACCGGCGATTTTGTCGTTGTGCTGAACGCCTCGAAGGTGACGGTAGGCGGGAAAAAAGACGTGTCGAAAGTCTATACCAGTTTCTCCGGCTATGTCGGCGGACATCATTCCGAGACCTTCCGCGCCCGCCGCGCCCGCCATCCGGAACTCCTGGTCGAACGCGCCGTCCGGGGGATGATCCCCCACAACCGCCTCGGTCGCTCGATTTACACCAAACTGAAAGTCTACGCCGGCTCGGAACATCCGCACACGGCACAGAATCCCCAACCCGCCTGAGATTTCTCTGAATGAACACTCCCATCCTTGCCACCGGCCGTCGTAAAACTTCCGTCGCCAGCCTCCGCATGCAGGCCGGCGCCGGTGCCATCAAGGTCAACGGCCGCGACTTTGTGGATTTCTTCCCAAGTCTCTCGCTGCAGAACCAGATCCTCCGTCCGTTGGAAATCGCCAATGCCGTGCATGCTTACGATGTCGTCGTCAAGACGACCGGCGGCGGCATCAACGGCCAGGCCGGAGCCCTTCGCCTGGCCCTCAGCCGCGCGTTGATCCAGGTGGACGAGGCGCTTCGCGCGCCCCTCAAGCAGGAAGGCCTGCTCACCCGCGACCCCCGCATGAAGGAACGCAAAAAGCCCGGCCAGCCCGGCGCCCGCAAGCGCTTCCAATTTTCCAAACGCTAGGCCCCGCTGTTCAAGCCGTGGCTCCTGCAAACCATTCCCATCTGGTCATGCGGGCCGCGGATGCGGCGGCTTGGCAACCAGCGAACGCGGCATCGACGCCCCGGCCATGCCTTTGCCGGATTTTTTTCCCGTGAGCGGGTCGACCGCGATCGGGAATGGCAAATCCCTTCCCCAATCGTTTCTTGACCTTTGCGGACGCTTCCGGCATGCAATCTGTTCCGCGTCGGGGCAGAATGCTCCGTTTGCCGCCCAATCCATGACCTTTTGCCGATCGTTTTTCCGAATCCACCTGCCGGGTTTGTTGGCGGTGGTTTTTGCCGTTCTCCTGCATCCGATGAATGCTCAGACCGGCCAGGGCCCGATCGTCAAGGAAATCGCTGTGGAGAATGTCGGGGCACCGAGCATTTCCAAGGAGCGCGTGCTCGCCAACCTCGCCACCAAAGTCGGCCAAGCCTACAGCGAACGGGCCGCCGAGCAGGATATCCGCGCCCTCTACGCCACCGGCGGCGTGTCCAATGTCCGCATCTTTGCGGAACCTCTCGGCGACGGCGTCAAGGTCACGGTGCTTTTGCAGGGCCGCCCCGTCATTGAAGAAATCCTCATCGAGGGCGCGGGACAGATTCCCCTGAACCGCGTCCGCCGCGAGATCGGGACAAAAGTGGGCGATGTCGTCAGCGAGGACAAAATCGAGGACGACCGGCAAAAAATCCTCAAACTTTACGAGGACAGAAACTACTCCGAGATCGACGTCCAATACAAAATCCAGGAAATCCCCGGCAAAAACCGGGCCAAGGTCATTTACTCGATCAGCGAGGGACCGAAACTGATCGTCAAGCGCATTACTTTTGTCGGAAACGAGTCCGTTCTTTCCCGTGACATCCGCAAGGCCATGAAGACCAAGCCGGAGGACATCCTCTCCTTCTTTACCAAGAGTGGCCGACTCATCCCGGCGCAGGTCGAAGAGGACCGCGTGGCCGTCAAGACTCTCTACCAAAACCGCGGGTTCGCCGATGTCGAGGTTTCCGACATCCAGACGCAGCCGCTGCAGCGCAACGGCGTCGAATTGATCGTCACCGTGGTTGAGGGAATGCAGTATCGCTTGAATACGGTCAAGCTCGAGGGGGTGAATATCACGTCGCAGGAAGAAATTCTTGCGCGCATGAAAATGCTTGGCGGGCAGCTTTTCACTCCCAAAGGCATGGGCGAGGATCTCAAGGCCCTCCGGGATTTCTACGGAAGCCGCGGTTACGTCGATATGGTTGCCGTGCCGGAAATCCTTCCCGCGGGACCGGGAGCGGTCGATGTAACCTACCGCCTGGATGAAGGCGTCCAATCCTACGTCAACCTGGTCAGCATCCAGGGAAACACCCGCACGCAGGACCGCGTGATTCGCCGCGAGTTGGCCGTCAAACCAGGCGACGTCTTCGACACCACCCTCGTGGATATCAGCAAAAAACGGCTCGAAAATCTCAACTACTTCTCCCGGGTGGACTCCGCCCCCACCGACACTATCGTCCCCGGACGCAAGGACCTGAACGTGATCGTGGAGGAAAAACGCACCGGGTCGTTCAACTTCGGCGTGGGGTTCAGCACGATTGACAGCTTGCTCGGGTTCGCGGAACTCCAACAAACCAATTTCGATCTCTTCAACTGGCCCAACTTCACCGGCGGCGGCCAGCGGTTCCGGATCCGCGGCCAATACGGGCTCCAGAGAAGCGACTTCGTCGTGGCCCTGACCGAGCCATGGTTCCTGGGATACAAGCTCTCCGTTGGCGTTGAAGGATACTACCGGAACGCGAATTTCCTTTCGGCCGTCTACAACCAGTCGAACCTCGGCGTCGCCGTCCAGGCCCGCAAGCAAATCTGGAGGGCGCTCTCCGCCCGTGTGGAATACCGCATCGAGCAAATCCGGATCTACGACGTCGACAACACCGACAACAACGATTACTTCTTCTTCAACGGGTTTGGCGACGACTATAACGGCAACGAAAACGCGGGGCCTGTTATCGAGAATTCCGCGGGCACCTATGTCAAGAGCGCGTTCACGGGTTCGCTCGTCTGGGATACGCGCGACAGCCTTTTCCTCACCCGCAAGGGAGAACTGGTGGAACTGACAGGCTTTATCGCCGGTGGTCCCCTGGGAGGAGATGTCCAAGACTACGGCATATCGCTTGAAGCCACGAAATATTTCTCGCTGCCATTCGACCTGATCTTTCTCGTCAAGGGACAGATCGCCATCGTGAACGGGTGGGGAAACGACAGGGAGTCCGTGGATGGCGGCTATGGCGACGGGGTTCCGATTTTCGACCGCCTCTACCTGGGCGGCGCGAACAACATGCGCGGCTTCAACTTCCGCGAGGTCGGCCCGGTGGACCAATATGCCAATCCGATCGGCGGCAACTCCCTGGCTTATCTCACATTCGAACTCACCTTTCCCATCGTCTCCCGCGTCCGGGGAGCCGTCTTCAGCGACATGGGGTTCGTCAACGTCGATGCCGGCGACTTCAGCACGACCAACACCAATGTGGACATCGGCATCGGCCTGCGGCTCGATCTCCCGATCGGCCCGATCCGCGTGGACTACGGCATCCCGGTCATTTACGACAGTTGGAACGGCCCGCCCGGAAAATTTAATTTCAATATCGGCTACCAATTTTGAACAAATTGGGCCGACGATGGTCCATACTTGACCGATTCATTCCATAAACCACACTCAACCACTCTCCCAACCAACAAACCAACATGCTCAAATCCATCCTCTCCATCACTGTCCTGGCCACGGCCCTTTTCGCTGTCGCCCCGTCAGCCAACGCCCAGATCAAAATCGGCACGTTGGACATGAACGCCATCTTCACCCAGTATTATAAAACCAAGGATGCCGAGGCAAAGCTCAACGAGGCCCGCGCCGCCGCCAAGAAGGAACTCGACGACCGCCTGGAGACCCTCAAGAAGGCCATGGACGAGATCAACAAGATCAATGCCGATCTGGAAAAACCCGAGCTCAGCAAGGAGGCCAAGGACAAGGCCACGAAAGCCCGCGATGAGAAGGTTAACGATGCCCGCAATCTCGACCGCGAAATCACGGAATTCCGTGGCACGCGCGAACGCCAGCTCCAGGAACAGTTTGTCCGCATGCGCAAGGACATCATCGACGAGATCATGAAGGTTGTAAACGATAAGGTCAAAGCCACCGGCTTCGACATCGTCTTCGACAAGTCCGGAATGAGCATGGGCCAGATCCCGGTTCTCATCTACTCCCGCAGCGACCTGGATTTCAGCAAGGAAATTGTCGACACGCTCAACAAGAACGCGCCGAAATCCACTCCCGCTCCCTGAAGAGCATGACGCTTGGTGAGGTGGCCGCCCAAACGGGCGGCTGGGTGGCTCCGGAAGTCGCCGCGCGGAAAATCTCCGGTTTGGCGTCTCTCGATGATGCCAATCCCGGAGATCTGGCGTTTTTCGGAAACCCAAAGTATCTCAGATCCCTTCGGAAGTCCCGGGCCACGGCGGCCCTCGTTCCTCACGGCTTCGGCGAGGAAGTTCCCCCTGTCCGGATTTGGGTGGATGACCCGGGCGCGGCGTTTTCAAAATTGCTGCCTCTCTTCACTCCTCCGGCGATGGCCTTCGCCCCCGGGGTGCATCCCACCGCGGTGGTTTCCTCCGAGGCCGCCATCGGCGAGGGGGTTTTCATCGGCCCTTGTGTCGTTGTCGAACCGGGCGCGCGAATCGGAGCGCGATCCGTCATCGCGGCACATTCCTACATCGGCCACGGGGTCCGGATTGGCGAAGACTGCCGGATCTATCCGCAGGTCACAATCCGTGAGCGCTGCACCCTCGCCAACCGCGTGATCCTCCACCCGGGCGTGGTGGTCGGGGCCGATGGGTTTGGATACGAATTCCGCAATGGCGCGCATCAAAAAATCCCGCAGACCGGGATTGTCCAGATCGAAGACGATGTGGAAATCGGAGCCAACTCAACCGTCGACCGCGCGCGTTTCGGCCGCACATGGATCCGCCAGGGCACGAAAATCGACAACCTCGTCCAGATTGCCCACAACGTCACCATCGGGGAAAATTCCATCCTCTGTGCCCAGGTCGGAATCTCCGGAAGCACGCGGGTCGGAAGTTTTGTGACGCTCGCCGGCAAGGTCGGCATCAACGGCCACATCGAGATCGGAGACGGGACGATCGTCACAGCCATGTCCGGAATCACAAAGAATTTCCCCCCCAAGGAAGTGCTCGGCGGTCTCCCGGCACGCCGAATAAAGGACTACAAGATCGGCATTGCCCTGCTCAACAAACTCCCAAGACTCTATGATCGCCTGAAGAAGATGGAAATGCGGATCGGAAAGTCCGATGACGCCAACAACTCCCGGGATTAAAAGCGGAAGCTCCGGACGGAGCGAGGGCCTCATGCCGGGTTCGAAAACAACGTATGCGCGGCAGGCCTCCCACCCGATGAGCGTTGGGGCCAAACACGATCGCATGGAAGCGTTCGTTCGCTCGCTGGATACTGCCGGAAATTATCCTCCATGCTATGAAGGGTTTTTCCTGTGCTTCAATGCGGGCGAATACTACGAGGCCCATGATGTCCTCGAGCATCTTTGGCTCGGGTGCCGGGACTCCAATGCCCTTTTCTACAAAGGCCTCATCCAGATCGCCGGTGGGTTTGTCCATCTGCGCAGGCAGTTCCTCCGGCCCGGCCATCCCAAGGACGGCAAGAGGCTCGGCCCTGCCTGCAGGTTGCTGGCCCTCGGCGTTTCAAATATCCGCGGATTCGGGCCGCGGCACATGGGGCTTGATGTGAAAAAACTCTGCGCCTTGTGCCGAAAGCTTGCCCGGGAGATCGAGAAATCAGGCTTCCAAAACAATCCTTGGAGCCCGCAAACCCGCCCTCACATCAGGGTTTCCCGTCGCCTGGCTTCTTTTTGACCCCTTTTCCTTGCTACATGATTTTTTGCAAGTGTCCTTTTCTGAATCTTGTTTTGTGGGGGAAAGGCGGGCATACACTCGGCTAGGTGAAATCCAACCCCGTCCTTCTTCGTCTCCTGGCTTATTTTTCTGGGGTCATTCTGCTCGCGTGCCTTCTTTCCCCTCCCCTGTATTGGGCGGGAACGGCATTGGCCGAGCGTGGCTTTCTGCCATTTCTGCAAGGGTTCCCCTTCCACCGCTACTTCAGTCGCAGCATCCAGATTTCCGCCCTGCTCATGCTGTGGCCGGCATTCCACGGGATCGGAATCCGCCGCCTCGGGGCGCTCGGGCTCGAACGCAATCCGCTCTGGCGGCGCGATCTTCTCGCCGGACTGGCCATCGCACTCATCCCGGTTCTCGTTTTGGGAACGGGATACCTGGCCTTCGATGTCTACGGCCTGAAAAAAGGGCTCTCGATCGCGGGATGCCTCCGGATTTTGGCGGCAGCGGGCGTCGTGGCCATTCTTGAGGAATTCCTTTTTCGCGGGGTTCTCCTGGGTCTGTGCCTCCGTTCGATGAAACCGGCAGCGGCGGCGCTCGCCTCCTCGGCTGTTTTTGCCATCGTCCATTTCATGCGGGTCGCGAAATCCGCTTCCGACCCGGACGTGGGGTGGCTGAGCGGATTCGCGCAACTTCCCCGGGTCTTCTCGAGCGCGCCATCCTGGCCCCTGCTCGGGTGGGGAATGTTTTCTCTTCTGCTGGCGGGGGTTCTCCTCGCCGTGTCAACCCTTCGCACCCGCTCGCTTTTTCTGCCCATCGGGCTCCATGCCGGGTGGGTCATCGGCCAACAGGGGCTGCAGTGGATGGCAAAATTCCGCGTCAAGCCACCGGGGTCCCTGCTGCCTTGGGTTGGCCCGAACGTTGTGAGCGGCGCGGTCCCGACCGGGCTGCTGCCCTCGGGTGTTTTGTTGCTCACGATGGCTCTCGCATTTGCGTATCTGAAGCATGTCAGACCAAAAAAAACACCGTCATACCAGTAGGAAATCCCACGGCTGTTTCGGCGAAACCGACCGACCGTCTGGCGCCAGGGACAACTCGCCGGGCTGTCGTGGGCATGGGGAGACAGCCCTCCTCGCCGCTCTTCTTGACCCGTTGCGGTCGCTGTTTTTCCCCTCGCATTGCGCGGGATGTGCCTGCGCTGTTCCCGAGGGGACCAATCTGTGCGGGGCTTGCGATGAAAGCATCGAAAAAATCCGGCCTCCGCGGTGCGAGGTTTGCTCCCAGCCTTATTCGGGAAATATCCCGGCCTTCACCTGCCCGAACTGCCGAGGGGATACGTTCCATTTCGATTGCGCCATCGCGGTGGTGCGCAGCCGCGGGGTCGTGCGGGAAATGGTCCATCGCTTGAAATATGGGAAAGAACTCTGGCTCGGAAGAATCCTTGCCGGCTGGACGAGCGAGGGTCTCGAGGACCAGCGGCTGGAAGGGTGGACGCCGGATGCCCTCGTGCCCGTGCCGCTCCATCCGCGAAGGCTCAGGGAACGAGAATTCAACCAGGCGGAAATCCTCTGCCAGGAACTCTCCCGGATATCCGGAATCCAGGTTTTTTCCCCTCTGGCAAGGCGGCGCTACACCACGACACAGACGCGACTGGACCGCAAGGGACGAAGGCAAAACTTGCGGGATGCGTTCATTCTGCGCAAGAATGGGAATGTGATGAATATGAACCTCCTGTTGGTGGATGATGTCCTGACCACGGGATCGACTCTCGATGCCTGCGCCGCGGTTCTTCTGGAAGCCGGCGCGCGTTCCGTTCGCGCCCTCACCGCCGCGCGCGGCTAAAAAATCATGGCTATTTTCAAAAAACCCATCCTGCATCCCCGCATCGGCAAGACGCGCGAAATGCCAGAAGGCCTCTGGACCAAGTGCCCGACTTGCGGCGAGGTCATTCACAATCTGACCCTCTCCGAAAATCTTCACGTCTGCCCGAAATGCGCGCACCATTTCACCTTGGGCTGCCGGGAACGCGTCGCCAGCCTCGTGGATCCGGATTCCTTCGAGGAGATCGACGCCCTGCTCACGTCGGTGGATTCCCTCGAATTCAAGGGCGTCGCAACCTACGCGGACCGCCTCGCCAGCTACAGGGAAAAGACCGGGCTCGTCGATGCCATCCTCACCGGCACGGCGCGCATCGACGGGCATCCGCTCGGGCTGGGCGTCATGGATTTCAACTTCCTCGCCGCGACGATGGGGTCGGTCGTCGGGGAAAAAGTCACGCGGATCATCGAGCTCTCGACAAAACGCAAGGTGCCGGTCATCCTGGTCTGCGCCTCCGGAGGAGCCCGCATGTATGAGGGGATGCTGAGCCTCATGCAAATGGCCAAGACCAGCGGGGCTCTTGCCCTGCACGCCCGGGCGAATCTCGCCTACATTGCCGTTCTGACCAACCCCACCACGGCCGGGGTCATGGCCAGCTACGCCTCGCTGGGAGACATCATCATCGCCGAACCGGCCAGCATGATCGGATTCGCCGGACCCCGCGTGATCCGCGAAACCACCCACCAGACACTTCCTCCGGATTTTCAGACAGCGGAGTTTTTGGAAAAGCGCGGCTTGATCGACCTCATCGTCCACCGCTCGAAAATGCGTTCAACGCTGGGCCAACTGCTCGGTTACTTTTCCGCGAAGTGACGTTCGACGAGTCGCTGACGTGGCTCAACAGCACGCAGTTCTTCGGCATCAAACTCGGGCTGGACAATACCCGACGGCTTCTCGATCACCTGGGAAACCCGGACCGCCACGCCCGGATTTTTCATGTCGCCGGCACCAATGGCAAAGGCTCGGTCTGCGCGATGCTGGATTCCATCCTTCGTGCAGAGGGCCTCAGATCCGGGCTCTATACTTCCCCTCACCTCTGCGACTTCCGCGAGCGGGCAAGGGTCAATGGAAACATGATTTCCAAGGAAGCCACCGCCGAACTGCTCACGCGGCTTCAGGATCTCTGCAAAGACTGGGCGCATTCGCCCACGTTCTTCGAGTTGACCACCGCTCTGGCACTCGCTCATTTCGCGCGCGAGGAATGTGATGCCGTGATCCTCGAGACGGGGATGGGCGGTCGTCTGGACGCCACGAACGCGACAACCCCAGTCGTCTCCATCATCACGCCGATCGCGATGGACCACGCCGAGTGGCTCGGCGATTCGATTTCCGAAATCGCGGCGGAAAAAGCAGGCATCATCAAGCCGGGGATCCCCGCGGTTTCCGCCCCTCAGACCCCCGAAGCCGCCGGGGTGCTTCGCGCGAAAGCCTCCGGATGCGGAAGCCCGCTCACCTTTGTCGAACACCCCCACGCGGGAGACGTCGGCTTGGAAGGCGCCCATCAAAAATGGAATGCCTCCCTCGCCGTCTCCGCCATCCAGGCCTCCGGTTTTTCACCGAAAAACGCGGCGGTTGTCGGCGGGTTGAGGGATGTCCGCTGGCCGGCCCGCTTTCATAGAGTCGGTGACAGAATCATCCTGGACGGCGCGCACAACCCCCATGCCACTACGACCCTCGTGGAAACATGGCGCGAACATTTTGGATCACAGAACCCTTCGATCATCTTCGGGGCAATGAAGGACAAGGACTGCCGGGAAATGCTCGCCATCCTTTCAAAAATCGCCGCCTCGTTTTTCTTCGTGCCGGTCGCGAGTCCCCGGACCGCCGCGCCGGAAGAACTGCTGCGAACAGCGAAGTGTCCCGGAAAAATATTCCCTTCCCTGCCTGCGGCCATCGACTCCGCCATGACAGAGGCCCCACCCATCCTGATCACAGGATCACTCTTCCTGGCAGGCGAAGCCCTCGCCACCTTCGCCCGAAAAAATTCCCCCGACCCACTTCCCAACAAATCATTGATGCGATGTAACTGCTCAGGGGGCATCCTGCTTCAGGATGCCCCCTCCTGAATAACTGGCCTTCTTTTTACACAGCCGCAACGAGTTGCAATCCAAGAGCTGCGGCTTGTCTTTCAAGGTTTCGGCGGCGGCGGGCGGCTGTTTGCGGGGTTGTTTTGAAAGCTTCGGCTCCGTTGTAGGGCTTCTGGTTTTTTATCATCCCATATATGATGCGCGCCAGTTTGTGGGCGCCAGCCACGATTCCCTCGGCT
>Ga0172380_10003320_pt1 | contig 22335 bp, 22 predicted proteins | sample Leawe162metaG_FD_119747 | JGI IMG/M metagenome (GOLD analysis project Ga0172380, IMG submission 119747) | Leachate microbial communities from a municipal landfill in Southern Ontario, Canada - Leachate well 162 metaG | ecosystem: Engineered > Solid waste > Landfill > Unclassified | place...
CTATTTTATGGACTTCCAAAGCATTTTTTAAAATAATAAAAATCCCTTACTTACCCCGAACTACTTATAAATAGACATACTTCTATCAAAATCTTTATAGTTTGATTCTAAATAACTTACATAAACCTCATAAAAATAAATGTCATTCTGCTGGAAAAAATATTTCATTTTTGAAACCTTAAAAAAAGTATCACAAATGAGGATAAATAGCATCACTAGCTGAAAAATTATCTTTTGGAGTGTCTAAAAAGTCCTGTTTTTAGGGGATTTTATAAAAAGATGGTGCGGATGAGAAGACTCGAACTTCCACACCGTGAGGCACCAGATCCTAAGTCTGGCGTGTCTACCAATTTCACCACATCCGCATCTTTAAGTGTTTAATGTCTCTCCAGACAGGTGGTACGCCCTAATGGATTCGAACCATTGGCCTACGCCTTAGAAGGGCGTTGCTCTATCCAGCTGAGCTAAGGACGCATACATTTATAAAAATGGTGCGCCCGATAGGATTCGAACCTATAACCGTCGGATCCGAAGTCCGAAACTCTATCCAATTGAGCCACGAACGCCACAAAGTTTATTATTTTTATTAAGTTTTTTTATATTTTTTTGTTATGGGGTGGGATGCGGGGCTCGAACCCGTGACCCTCGGCACCACAAACCAATGCTCTAACCAACTGAGCTAATCCCACCATGTCTTTAAAAAATATAAAAGTGGTCGGGGTGAAAGGACTCGAACCTTCGGCCCCTTGGTCCCAAACCAAGTACTCTAACCATACTGAGCTACACCCCGACCTACACATTAAACCAACCTTGTAGCTGATTAATGAGGCGAAATTATAGTTAATAACTACAAAAAAGTCAATAGCTTTTTTTGCATATTTTAAAACTTTATATTTAGTGACACAAAAAGAGATTAAGATTACTTTGTTACAATACTTTTACAAGGTTTTAAAGGGTTAGTTTTGAGTGAATTTATTGGCAGTATCAACTCCTTTTTGGAGACGATTTTATTTTTTGATATTCTTTTTGGAACAGTTGAGGGGGTTAAACTGCCGTTTTTAGTTGTTTGGCTTATCTCCGGAGGCGTTTATCTGACATTTTTAACAAAATTTATGAATGTTAGAATGTTTAAACACTCATTCAATATTATAAGGGGCAGATACAATACCGCAGATGATGTAGGGCAGATATCTCCTTTTGGCGCGCTGACTACCGCACTAAGTGCAACTGTAGGGCTTGGAAACATTGCCGGTGTTGCTTTGGCTGTTGCCATAGGAGGTCCAGGGGCTACATTTTGGATGATAATAGCCGGCTTTTTAGGCATGAGTTTAAAATTTACCGAAGTGACACTCTCTCTTCAGCACAGAGAGTTTTTAAAAGACGGAACGATTATGGGCGGTGCGATGGAGTATCTCTCAAAAGGTTTGGCAAAGAAAGGATATGCAAGCTTTGGCAGTTATTTTTGCCTTCCTTATGATAGGCGGGGCAATCGGTGGAGGAAATGTTTTTCAAGTCTCTCAAGCCCTAGGTGCAGTCTCTCAAGAGGTATCTTTTTTTAATGAATTCCCAATAGTATTTGGAATTTTTATCGCTATTTTTGTGGGCTTTGTAATTATCGGCGGTGTTACGAGAATTGCTAAAATCACAGAATTTCTCGTCCCAATCATGGCTATTATATATATTACTGCCTCTTTGTGGATTTTGGGATATCACTACGAGAAGATTGATGACGCATTTGCCATAATTTTTCATGAAGCATTCTCTACGAGCGCAATCTATGGCGGTATGGCCGGAGCCATAGTTCACGGGTTTCAAAGAGCTGTTTTCTCAAGCGAAGCAGGAATAGGCTCCTCTCCGGTCGCGCATGCTCCCGTAAAGACAAAATATCCGGTAAGACAAGGACTTGTAGCGCTATATGAACCGTTTATTGACACAGTAGTCATATGCACTATGACGGCACTTGTTATTGTTATAACAGGCGTCTATGCACACGATGGAGCTTACTCTGCACTGATTGAAGCAAAACAGGGAGCAGCACTGACAAGCGCGGCATATGGAACGGTTATTGAGTGGTTTCCTGCTATTTTATCCCTCAGCATAACACTCTTTGCTTTTTCAACGCTGATATCATGGTCCTACTACGGCGAGCGTGCTTGGGTTTACCTTTTTGGCTCAAAATTTTCTATTATTTATAAAGTAGCATTTCTATCTCTCATCATCATGGCGACTGTCGTAAATACAGCACTGTTAGTAGATTTAAGCTTTATGCTCTTTTTAACTATGGCGTTGCCAAATATTTTGGGGCTTTTCATACTAAGCGGTGACGTAAAGAGAGAGCTTGAAGAGTACATGTTAAAATTAAAAAGCGGTGAATTGGACAGAGAGGCAATTAGGTGAATGACAACAAAAGGAAAGATTCTCGTCACTGCGAGGAGCATAGCGACGCGACAGTCTAATGGAGTGGCAACAAAAAGATAGATTGCCACGCTTCGCTCGCAATGACGAGGAAGAGATTTAAAACTGTATCATCCCGTTAATCGGTGAAGAGGCTGTTGCGTAAGGACGCTTTGCAATTCTTCCAGCAAGATAACTCATTCGCCCTGCAATAACTGCATGCTTCATAGCATCAGCCATCATCATAGGGTTTTGCGCGCCAGCAATCGCGGTATTTGTTAACACTCCATCAGCACCCAGCTCCATGGCATACGCCGCGTCGCTTGCACAACCTATTCCTGCATCAACTATCACAGGTACACTTACAGCCTCACGAACAAAAACTATGTTATATGGATTTTGAATTCCAAGGCCGCTTCCGATAGGAGCTGCAAGAGGCATAATAGCATGCGCTCCCGCATCTTCAAGCCTCTTTGCCATAATCGGGTCATCCGAAGTATAAGCCATAATGGTAAAGCCGTCTTTTGCGAGTATCTGACATGCTTTTATGGTCTCTAGCACATCTGGATAGAGAGTCTTTTGCGTATCGCCGATAACCTCTAATTTTATCAAATCAATCCCTGTAGCCTCTCTCATCAGACGAAAAGTCGTAATCGCCTCTTCTGCAGTAACGCATCCGGCTGAATTTGGCAAAAACTTTACATTTGTGCCTGCAAATGTGTCGCGAAGGTTCTCTTTATCCGGGTCTGTAATATTTAAACGGCGAACCGCAACAGTAATAAGCTCGCTCCCGCTTGCAAGCGTTGCCTCTTTTGTAGTTTGAAAATCTTTATATTTTCCACTTCCGACAATTAGACGGCTGTTTAACTCATATTTTCCGATTTTTAAAATATCTTTCATTTTTTATTCCCATCTATTTATTTTATTACACCAATCAGAACTTGTCCCGATTGGCTACGCTGGCCGCTTTGGCACTAAAGCTTGACACTTTTTGTGTCAGATAAATTTGTATACTATTTTTTACAACCTACTTATCTCTTCTATCAAGTTATCAGGCGTTAGCGCAAAGTCGGCTCCCGCATAATTTATCGCCAGTTTTGTGTGAGCCAAAGAGGCGTTTATGGCTGCATCTAGAGGAGCGTATCCCTGCGCCAAAAGAGCCCCGATTAAACCTGTTAAAACATCACCGCTTCCGCCTTTTGCCAAAGATGCCCTGCCGTGAGGATTTATGTAAAACTCATCCCCTTTTGCGATTATGACATTTGCACCCTTTAAAACCAAAGTAACATGATGATACGCTTTGCAAAACTCCTCTGCATATTTAAAACGATTTTTTTGCAGCTCCTCTGTCGTTATATCAGCTATTTTTGTGATTTTAAGAAGTGAAACAAACTCTTTTGCGTGCGGAGTTACAACCACATCTTCTCTCTTTAAAATTTCCAAAATTATCGCCAATGAGAGTATGTCGGCATCGGCCACCAAAGGAAGGGTGTTGTCTACAAACTTACTTAGCTCAATATGGCTAAATTCGGCTCCAAGCCCCATTCCTAATGCCAGCGCGGTTGCATTTTTTGGAACTTCATGCGAATACATAAGCATATGAGGTATTTGTATATCCTCATACCCAACTAGAGTTACAAGACCTGCTCCAAATCTAAGAGCAGAGAGCGCGCTCATGATGCTTGCTCCGCTTTTTTCACCGCTTGCCAACGCTAAATGGCCGTAAGAACCCTTGTGTGAATCTTTTTTTACCCTATTTGGAAGTTTCAAATCCTCCAAATCAAGTAAATTCCACTTGCTCTGCTTCTCATAAATCTCTCTGCTGATGCCAAGATTGATGACTTTTATCTCTCCTACAAACTCTTTTGCGCTGTCCATAAACATGCTCTTTTTCAAGGCGCCCATAGTCAAAGTCACATCCGCTGCAAATCTGTATCCGGAGGGGATATCGCATGCGATTTTAAACGCATCCAAAGAGTTCATCTCTTTGATTAGAGAGGCTATCTCGTCGTTAAATTCGCCGCTAAATCCTGTGCCGACAATGGCGTCCACCAAAACATCGCACTCTTGAAGTTTTGTGCACTCTTTTACGCCTATGCTAAGAGCACGCTTATGCTGTAGAAGCGCCATCTCTGAGGCAGGTTTTTTTGCATAAAAAATTGATGTGTCATAATCCAGATGCAGAAGTCTGGCAAGGGCTATTCCGTCAGCTCCGTTATTTCCACTTCCGCTCACTATGATGACTTTTGAGTTTTTTTTAAAATTGCTACGGATATACCAAGCCATACCGCCTGCGGCATGCTCCATCAGAATATCCTCGTTTAAAAAAAACTCTTCGTAGCACCTTTTGTCTAAAGATGCTACCTCATCAAAAAGTTTTTGCATAACTACTCTTCAAACATATACTCGTCAATCTGAACCACATTGCTCTTGATATCATTGAATAGAAGCGTATGATAGTTTGTTCTATACTGATAAAAAAATCTGTTTTTAGGCAATTTTTTTAGGTTTGAAGTATTGAAATATTCAAGATTTGAGCACTTTCCAAGATACAAAAACGTAAAGAGCAGTTTTATCTGCGGATTTTCAAAGGTGCTATGAGGCTGAGCTAAGAAAGTAAGCCCGTATTTTTTGAGATTTAAAAAATTTAACATGTAGAGCAAAAAGTCTTCAAACTTTGTGTAAAACCCGTTTAAATTTTCAATGTCATGGAAAAAATAGTAATAATTTTCCAATAGCCCCTTATGCTGAAGAGTTGTCGTGAGCTTACTTGTAATGTCCCTTTTATTTGAGAAATAACTAGGATCAGTTGCCATATAGATATGTTTTTTGGCAGATACAAGCGCGTCGAACTTCTCTTGGAACTCTTCGCTCTCATCAAATCTTATGTAGTTAAAGTGCTCGTCTTTGTATCTTAACTCTATGTTGTTCTCATCTGAGTTGGAAAAATCAAGATATAGAGTTGCAACACCATTGTCAATGATATAGTTTCTTATTTTACATGCTAGATTTGTTTTGCCGGCACCCTCTTCCGCCAAAATCAACGTGTTGTAAAAAAGCACCCTCTCTTCAACTTTTAAAGTATTTATACTGCTTACATATTTTCCGAGTTTATCTCTCATATTTTTCCTTTAAAAAAATTTAGCATGTATTATATCTTATCTCGAATAAACAAAGACCACTCCTTTGCTTACTCCGGCAATTTGTATATTTTAGATTTATAAAAATAATATAAATTCGTTATATAAAATTAAGCCAAATAAATGTAAGATTTGTGACAAAATTCGCAAAAGGAACTATCATGTATAAAAAAACTGCATTATCAATGGCACTTCTTGCTTCATCTCTTTTGGCTACAGACTTGGTCACAGAGGCTAAAAAGGTGGGCTTAAAGCCTATTCCTGCTGATAAAAAAGAGCTTATGAAGCTTATTGACAATCCAAAAAATCCTATCACAAACGAAAAAATAGAACTTGGCAAAAAGCTTTACTTTGACCCAAGACTCTCAAAGAGCGGATTTATCAGCTGTAACAGCTGCCACAACCTAAGCGAAGGCGGAGATGACGGAATTAGTGCAGCTATTGGGCACAAATGGACCGCAAACCCGCACCATCTAAACTCACCTACCGTTTACAACTCGGTATTTTTCAACTCTCAATTCTGGGATGGACGCGACCCTCATTTAGAAGCGCAAGCACAAGGCCCGATTCAAGCGGCTCCTGAGATGGCTGCAACTCCTGAGCATGTAGTAGCAACTGTTACTTCAATGCCTAAATACGTCGAAGGGTTTAAAGGCGCTTATGGCAAAGATGTAAAGATAACATTTGAAAAAGTTGCTGACACAATCGCAACATTCGAGAGAACCCTTGTAACTCCGTCTGCGTTTGACGACTATTTAAACGGCAATGAAAAAGCTATGACAAAAGCTCAAAAAGAGGGCTTAAAAACATTTATGGACAAAGGGTGTGCAACATGTCATACCGGCATTGCGCTAGGCGGTGCGATGAATGCATTTAACATCACCGGCACATATAAATTCCAGAATGTAGGCGATTTTAAGGGTGACAAAAACGGTATGGTAAAAGTACCGACACTAAGAAACATCACTCAAACTGCGCCATATTTCCACAACGGTCAAATCTGGGAGCTAAAAGATGCTATCAAAGAGATGGGACGTATCCAGCTTGGAGCTGACATCAGCGACAAAGAGGCTGCTTCGATTGAAGAGTTCCTAAGCGCACTTGATGGCAGAAAACAAGATATAGTTATACCTCAACTGCCAGCTTCTACCTCTAAAACTCCAAAGCCTGACATCAAATAAGTCCTCTACGCTTTTATACTCAAAATGGGTATAATTGCGTTTATGAATTACAGACAAATAGCACAAGAAACCCTTACAATTGAAGCAAACACTCTTTTGGAGAGCGCAAAGCATATTGACGATGTTTTTGACAAAGCTGTCGAGATTATTCTTGGCTGCAAAGGCAAACTTATCGTAACAGGTGTTGGCAAATCAGGCCTTATTGGCGCTAAAATGGCGGCTACATTTGCTTCAACGGGAACTCCAAGCTTTTTTCTGCATCCTACCGAAGCGCTTCACGGCGATCTTGGAATGATAAGCGGCAGTGATGTCGTTATCGCAATAAGCTACAGCGGAGAGAGCGAAGAGCTAAGCTCGATACTTCCACATGTAAAAAGATTTGATATCCCGTTAATCGGCATGACAAAAGATAAAAACTCTACACTTGGAAAATATAGCGACCTTGTAATAAAAGTCGTAGTTGAGAAAGAGGCATGTCCTCTAAATATCGCGCCGACAAGCTCCACAACCCTTACACTGGCACTTGGCGATGCTCTTGCAGTCTGTCTTATGAGAGCAAAAAACTTTCAAAAGAGCGACTTTGCATCTTTTCATCCCGGCGGAGCTTTGGGAAAACGCCTCTTTGTAAAGGTGAGCGATTTGATGAGAACAAAAGAGCTGCCTATAATCGCTCCCCAGACAAAAGTAAAAGACGCTATCGTTAAAATCAGCGAAGGCAGACTCGGAACAGTTTTAATAACCGACAATGAAAACAAACTTCTAGCACTTATGAGTGATGGTGACGTCCGCAGAGCACTTTTGAGCAAAGATTTTTCACTTGATGATGAAGTTTTAAAATATGCAACCATAAATCCAAAAACAATAGATGATGAAAACATACTTGCAAGCGAAGCACTTGTGATTATAGAAGAGATGAAGATACAACTGCTTGTTGTAACGGACAAACAAAAGAGAGTAAAAGGGGTGCTTCACATCCATACTCTGATAGAAAAAGGTATATCATGAGATTAAATAAATATATCGCCCACCACTCAAGCTACTCAAGAAGAGAGGCCGACAAAGCGATACAAGATGGCTATGTAAGAGTTGACGGTGAGATAGAGACTAACCCCGCAACCGATGTGCATGAGGGTGTTTCCGTAGTATATGTCAGCGGCAAACAGGTAACCCCAAGAGACAAATATACGGTCATCGTTTACAACAAACCAAAAGGCGAACTTGTAACAAAAAGCGACCCAAAAGGCAGACGTACAATATATGAGACTCTAGGCAAGGAGTACAAACACTATGTTCCGGTTGGAAGGCTTGACTACGCCTCTGAAGGACTTCTTCTTTTAACTGATGCTTCAAAGGTTGCCTCTGCTCTTATGGAGTCTGATTTGGAGAGAATTTACAAGATTAAAATCAAGGGTGAAGTAACACAGGAGATGGAGCAGGCGATGCTTCAGGGAATGGTGCTAGATGATGCTACGGCAGGCGGACATAGCCACTCTAAAGTTACATCCATGGAGTTCAAGCCTTTCATCGGCTATAAAATCCAAAAAAATGAACCAAATTACTCAGTTTTAAAAGTGGCTCTTAGCGAGGGCAAAAATCGTGAACTTAGAAGATTCTTCGCGCATTTTGGAGCAGAGATAGCAGACCTTAAAAGAGTCAGTTTTGCCGAGATTGAACTGAACAATCTTCCAACTGGCAAGGTTAGATTTCTAAGCCGCAGCGAATACTCGGCACTATTTAAATTTTTAAAAGAAGAGAATAAAGAAGAGAAGAAGTCAACCCCTAGAGAGAGCAAAAAGCCAAGTAGTGCTGAGGGTAAAAAGCCTAATGCTCGTGATGGTAAAAAACCGGCCTTTAAAAAGAGTGAAGATAAAAACTTCAAAGATGGCAATAAAAGCGTAGCTAAAAGCACGAAAAAGCCGCCATTAAAAGATGATAAAAAAAAGAGTTTTATAGGTAAAAAAACCACTAAAAAGAGGGGTTAAGTGGCAGATTTCACCCATCATTTGCGACCAAAATCTTTTGATGAGATAATAGGTCAAGAACATTTAAGTGCGAAAGATACTCCGCTTAGAGTATTATGCGAAAAAGGCGCGCTTGGGCACAGTTTCTTTTTTGGACCATCAGGGTGCGGAAAAACCTCTATTGCACGTGTTATCGCAAAGGTTATGGAGCTGCCTTTTTACGAGTTTAATGCAACAAGCATCAAAATAGAGCAGCTCAGGCAGATATTTGAGCAGTATAAAAACACTCTCCAGAGACCTCTTATTTTCATAGACGAGGTACACAGACTTGCAAAAAATCAGCAGGAAGTTCTGCTACCCGTTATGGAGAACAACTCTGTTTTGATTATCGGCGCTTCAACGGAGAACCCATTTTTTTCCCTCACCTCGGCTATCCGTTCCCGCTCTATGCTTTTTGAACTTTTCCATATCTCAAACGAAGCGCTTGCTAAACTTTTAAACCAAACATTAGCGCAGACAAATATTACATGCAATAAAGAAGCCAGCGAATATCTGGTCGCAAGCAGCGGCGGCGATGCAAGAGCGATGCTGAAACTTTTGGAGTTTGCTTCAAACATAAACAGCGATATAACACTTGATATTTTAAAATCTCTCAGACCAAACGCATTAAGTGCCGGAAGCAGCGAAGCGGGTGTTCACTATGATTTGACAAGTGCCATGATTAAGTCTATAAGAGGCTCGGATATGGACGCTGCTATCTATTATTTAGCAAGGCTGATAGACGGCGGAGAGAGTGCGGAGTTTATCGCCAGACGCCTTGTCATACTTGCGAGTGAAGATGTGGGCAATGCCAACCCTCAAGCACTCACACTTGCCACAAGTGCTATGACAAGTGTTGCAAAGATTGGCTATCCAGAGGCAAGAATCATTCTCTCACAAGCGGTAATCTACCTCTGTGCTTCTCCAAAATCAAACTCGGCATATTTAGCCATAAATGAAGCTCAAAAAGCGGTAAATGAAGGTGTTATGCTGGAAATTCCAAAAAATATCAGACAAAAAAACGAGGAGTATCTATACCCGCACGATTTTGGCGGGTACGTAAAGCAGACTTACATGTCAAAACCGCTGAAATTCGTCACGCTTAAAAACATCGGCTATGAGAAAAAAATGAAAGATTGGATAGAAGGGATAGACAATTTTAGTTAAATTTAATTATTTAAATTATAAACTACACGCAACACGCACTATTATTACAAAAGGACTGATATTATGGAAATAGAAACATCTTCAAATACGATTAAAATCACGGGCAACATCAAAAGTATAAGCAATTTTCAAAATATTAAACAGAGCGTGGATGCTCTTGTTCTTCAACATAAGCATATTAATATTGTGATTGTTGATTCACTCTCTATTACGTCTTCGGTAATAGGCTATCTGAACAAGCTTGTTTTAAAAGATAATATTGATATCCACATGAGTGTGGGAAATGAACAGCTTTTACATCTTTTGGATGATTTAAATCTAATACAAACATTTAAAGCAAAAAGGGTTTAATATGACAATAAAATATAAATTAAACCTTATAACCGCTATAGTGGTTTCGTTTGCTCTTATAATTATAGTACTTACACTCAGCAAAACCATTACAAACAGCGCACAGATTGCTCAAGCACAGGCACTCAATGAACTCTCTATAAAGTTAAGCCATTTGATTCATGAAACGCAAAAAGAGCGAGGTGCCAGTGCCGGCTATATAGGTTCAAAAGGCAATAAGTTCGGGGACATCCTGCCAAAGCAAAGAGAGTTGACAAAAGAAGAGCATGATGATTTAACTGCTTATATTAAAACTCTTAATATGGAGAGTTTTCCAAAAGAGCTTAGCAGTGAAATATCTAGTTTTAACGCTGATATGAACAAGATATCTGATATCCGCTCTCAGGTAGATGCTCTTTCAATAAGCCTTGGCGATGTTGTTGCATATTATACAAATATGAATAAAAAGATTTTAAACATAGTCTCACTTACAGCAAAACTTGCAAACACTCAAGAGCTTGTAAAAGCACTTGACTCATACAGCAACTTCTTAAAATCAAAAGAGCGCGCCGGTATTGAGAGAGCAGTGCTTAGCGGCACCTTTGCAGCAAATAGATTTGGAGAAGGAGTTTTTGCAAAATGGGTTACGCTTGTTGCGGAACAAGATGCCTTTTTAGATGCCTATCTATCAATGGCAACCAATGATTCAAAAGCGCTTTTCCAATCAAAAATGAGCTCTCCGGTTATTACTGAGGTAAATAAAATGAGAGATATCGCAAGAGCCAAAGCTATAGAGGGAGACTTTGGCGTAGACAGCGTTATGTGGTTTCAAACCATAACTAAAAAGATAGACCTTTTAAAAGAGGTTGATGACGAGCTTGCAAAACAAAACAGCATACTCTTAGATGAAATTGAATCTAAAGAAAACTCAACCGCGCTGATAACACTCTTAAGCTACACGATTTTCGCAATTGCTATATTTACAATAATCTTTATAGTGAGTAGAGGCGTAAACAAAAGTGTTCGCAGTAGCTTAGAGAAGATAGAGTGTGTATCTAGCAATCTTGACCTGACATGCGAAGTTATAGTAGAGGGCAAAGATGAGATTTCTCAAATCTCAAGAGCTCTGCATGTCATGATAGTTGCATTTAAAGAGAGCGTTTATCAGGCAAAAGATGTCTCTTCTACTACGTCTAAAGAGAGTAAAATCTTAAACAAAATAGTCGATGAGCTGACAAAAAACGGCGAGCAAGCGGATGGAAAAATAGAAAAAATCAATGTTTTAGTAAGTGAAGTCGGGACGCGTCTTGACGCAATCGAAGAGGCTTCTATTACCGTAACTGAGGATTTAAAGAAGACGTTTGGCGTGCTAGACGGATTTGTCAATGAGCTTGACTCAGTTGTCAAAGCGATTGAAGAGGGAAGTGAGCATCAGCAAGATCTTGTTCAGAAAGTTTCATCTCTAACGGAACAGGCAAAAAACATAAAAGATGTTTTAGCAATTATCTCGGACATTGCAGACCAGACAAATCTGCTTGCACTTAATGCGGCAATAGAAGCGGCGCGTGCAGGTGAGCATGGACGTGGATTTGCAGTTGTTGCTGACGAGGTTAGAAAACTGGCTGAGAGAACACAAAAAAGCCTGAGCGAGATAAGTGCGAACGTAAACCTTATAACTCAAAACGTTGTCGAAATTTCCGAAGAGACACTTAAAACATCAAAAAATATGAGCAATATTGCAGGCTCGGCACAGGAACTAATCTCATCTTCACAAGAGACAAAAGATAACCTCCTAATTACAACAGATAAATCAAGCGACGTTATGCACCAAAGCACCTATATAGCAACTAAAACAAAAGAGCTTATCCGCGATATGGATGAGATTATAGAGATTTCTCAGAAAAATACAGAGCATAGAAACCTAGTAGATGAAGCTGCTACGAAACTATCCAACGATGCAACCAGATTACAAAATGAACTGAGCAAATTTAAAATTTAATGCACCCCAACATCGACAGCTCGGTATTAGACTACCTAAAATCTTTAACACTTCTATGTGTTGAAGATAATAAAACCACGCAACTCCTCTACGACGCTATTTTTGAAGACTTGGTAAAAAAGATAATATTTGCCAACAACGGCGAAGAAGGGTATCAAAAATTTTACGATGAAGATATAAATCTCATTATTGCCGATTACGATATGCCTGTTCTTAACGGTATAGATATGATTAAAAAAATCAGAAGTATTGATAAAGACATACCCATTATTCTTGTCTCTGCCATACAAGATATAGACGTAATCGTCCAAGCTCTCCAGCTAAATGTAAACAACTTCATCAAAAAACCAATAGTGGCGATGGAAGTTATGCAGGCTATCGAGAATGTATCCAAACTCCTGATTGCAAATAACTACATAAAAGAGCAGAGAGAGAGGAGAATAAGAGAGTTTGAGAAAAAAGAGAAGTACAACTCGTATCAAGAAGATTTAGCATTCTCAAAAGAGCTCAATATCGTGAGAAATGATTTCTACTACCATATGATTGACAATTACTGCATGGCGCTTATAGACTTTTACTATAAACCGCTTGACGTCTTAAGCGGAGATGCTTACTGTATAAGAAAGATAAATAATAACGTTGCGTTCTACTCCATTGTCGATGGAATGGGCAAAGGCTTGTCTGCATCACTAACTTCAATGCTTATGACCTCTTTCATAAATCATACGATAGACCAGATGATTAAAAATGAAAATTTTGATTTAAAAAAACTAATAGAGAAGTCTTTAGAGTATATCAGATCGATTTTACTTGATGAAGAGGCGCTTTCAATGGATTTTATAACTATTGACTGCAAAGAAGATGTTATTAATTATGCCAAATTCGCAATGCCCGCAATTCTTATGCAGACAAGAGAGGGTAAAATTGTCAAACTAAAGTCAAACAATCCGCCGATGAGCAAATACACAAAAGAGCTAAATCTATCAACATGTGCAATAAAAAATATTTCAAAGTTTCTCTTTTACAGTGACGGCGTTATCGAAAATAGCACAATTACGAGCCACAAGCAGTACGCAGAGTTTATTGAGAACGATTTTTTAAACTCTTTCTCCAAAGAAGATATGGTAAACAATTTCTTACGCAGGACCTACTCACAAGAAGATGATATAACTTTTATAATCATCAATCAGCTAAACTTAGATGATGGCAATAAACTTGCGCAAAAAGAGTTTGAGAGCACGCTTGATGAGACGGAAGAGGCTAATGATTGGTATGCAAATACTTGGAGCAGCCTAAGTAGCAACTATAAGCTTGTCTATAATGCCGGAGTTGTTTTCTCGGAGCTCTTTATGAATGCTTATGAGCACGGAAATCTTGGGCTTGACGCTGAAACAAAACACAAACTACTAAACGATAACACCTATTTTGCAAAACTTGAAGAGATGCAAAAAGATTGTACAAAAAATATATCGGTAAAATTATATAAGATAGAACACGCATCAAACAGCTATATTGTTACCATTATTAAAGATGAGGGTGATGGATTTGATACTAAAATTTTAAGCAGTATGTTTAAAAAATCAACATCTTTTAATGGAAGAGGTATTTTTATATCTAAGAAGTCTTCGCTCGGGGTTTACTACAACAGTGTCGGAAACTCCGTACTATTTTTACATAAGATTTAAACTCCGTGCAAAGCACGGAATCCAATTTAAGCTTATTTGCTTAATGCTGCTTTTGACGCTGTTGCAACTGCACTAAATGCTGCTGCATCATTCATAGCCATATCAGCAAGAATTTTACGGTCAAGCTCGATGCCGCCTTTGTTAAGACCGTTTATAAATGATGAATAGTTCATTCCGTTTAAACGACAAGCTGCATTGATACGGATAATCCATAGTTTACGGAAATCACGTTTCTTCTGCTTACGATCACGGAATGAGTAGTACATTGAGCGTTCTAACTGCTCTTTAGCTTTACGGTAATGTTTACGGCGTCCGCTGTAAAAACCTTTTGCTAATTTTAATATCTTTTTGTGTCTTCTTCTGCGAACAACACCTGTTTTTACTCTTGGCATTTTATTTCCTTTTTTCTTTACCCAGTCACTTTTTTGTGCTCAAGGTGCCACATCTTGGTGGTCTTGCCCAGAATCAATCTGGAGATTGAATAATTAACTAATATTAGTTAATCATAGCCTTTACATTTTTTTCATCAACTTTAGCAATAACTTTTGGTTTATGTTGCTTAGAGCGAGTATCTGAATCTTGTTTTGTCAAGATATGGCTTCTAAACGCTGTACCGCGCTTAACTGTGCCGTTTTTCTTAACTTTAAAACGCTTTACAGCGCCTTTAACCGATTTCATCTTTGGCATCGATAACTCCTTTGTAAAATTCTCTTAGAGTACAAAATGTACTTTGAGAGCGAAATTATACCAAAATATTTTGAATTTTTGTTATACTCACAAAATGAATTCTATTAAACATATTAACAACGCACTGCTTGATTTAGACAAAGAGGTTGAGGCGGTACTTTTGGACATGAGTCTGCCTATGAACGAGAAAGACAACCGTATGCTTCCGCTATTGCAGCAAAAGAGAGTTTTAACGCAAACGCTTGGAGATTTGACATATCTTAAAAACAATCCGCCAAAACCAAATCAGGCATGCGGTATTTCTAAACATAGAAAAGATTAGATTGCCACGCTTCGCTCGCAATGACGGGAGTTGTCACTGCGAGAAGTGAAACGACGCGGCAGTCTGAGAGACTTGAGATTGCCGCGCTTCGCTCGCAATGACAATGTGGCTTCGCTCGCAATGGAAAAAATCTAAGAGTCTATTGATATTAAATAAGATAAATGATTTTGTTAAAATTTGAAGGGTTTGCTTAAAGACTTCTCCCCAGATACCTGCGGCACATAACACTCTAAGCCGTGCTGCTGTATTCCTACCCTGACACAGTAACTCAAAGCACCATTGCACAGGTCTAAAGAGAAGCGACGCAATTATAGCCAAAAAAGTTAAAATAGCAAAGATTTTAAAGCGATAAAATAAATATTAACTATTGGTCTGACTTGTTTCAAAAGAGAGCAATCATGCAAGATGACTATGAGGAGAAAAAGTGTCGATTTACATATCTAGAGTTTTTAATGTTAGAATTCCACTCTATTTAATTTCTCCTCATCGCTTAATAGGATAAAGCAGTCCCCTCCTAAGGGATAGCTCGAGGTTCGATTCCTCGTGGGGAGACCACTTAGACTATCTTCAAGAGCTCGTTTAGAGGTGAAGAGTCTAACTTTTTATTTACTTCTTTGTTTTGTCGTGCAAAATCTATCTGCGACATTATTCCGCTTGTGCCGTCTTCATTTAGAAAAAGTCCTGTCGCTCTTATGCGCCCGAGCGTGTTGTTTTTCTCATTTTTAATATCAAATTGCCCGCTTGCGTTGCCCAGATAGATGGCTCCTACACCGACTTCTCCAAGCGCTACAAGGCAGTCTTCATCCTCGGTTTTAAGCCAGATGCGAAGGCCGTTAAAAATAGAGTCGTTTTCGTCTATCCAGCCGTTGCTATCGCTGTCGTATCGTCTTAAATCTGCAAACCCGTCACCGTTTAACATGCCAAAGAGCTCCAAGCCGTCATCTATTTTGTTGTTGGAGTTCTTATCAAGCGCCAAAAAGCCGTTTCCCTTTTTGAGCATAGAAATCTGGTCACATTCACCGTTTGCATCTATGTCAAAAGAGAAATTTTTATTTTCCAAATCGGGCAGTTCGCCATCAAAGTTAAGGACAAGCGGGTCATAAAATTGCTGTTTTATAATCTCATTGTTTGAGACAAAAGAGTGCGACATGGAGATATCTATATTTAGCTCTATTCTTCTGTTAGAGGTATAGATAAAGCCTTGCATGCTCACATCAAGCTTTTGCGACTCTCTATACTCTTTGTGTACAGAGACCTCGCGGCTTGTAAAATCGCGGCTTTTAAGCCTGCTTGCATCTATCTCTTTAAACTCGCATGGTTTTGAGTTAAGTGCAAAAATGAGCTGCTGGATTAGCTCAAACTCAAGGCGTTTGAAAAACTCCACTTCTCTATTTATCGCTTCCACCTCTTCTAGGCGTTTTGCGCCCTCGCTCTCAAGCTCGCTTACAAAAGTTGTGATAGTGATACTGCTGCTCTTTGATGATTCTGCGCGCAAATCGAGTGCAAAATTTTCTATTTTCATAACCTTATCCTATATAGTTCATATAGCATGTAGAAACTACACACTATATTAAATAACTAAAACCTCGTTTTTGGCGAGTTAGTCAACATAGTTTTTTAATAGACAAATATATTTAGCAAAACCTATTCCCATCTTTTTATTTTTACTTTAGGGGGTTGTAGGGACTTTAGTCTCTGCCACAAAACGAAGTTTCTTTAGAAAAACGGACGAGTTCGTTTTAGTGCGTAACATCAGATGAGAAATGGTATACTTTAGCATGATTAATCTTTCTGCAAACAAACAGCTCGGCATCATTCTTGCTAACACTAACAAGGCGTTAGCCGTTGTTTTAAAAGAGGCATCTCCAAAAGAGCTTGAGACGATTTCAAAAGATAAAGATTTAAACTCCATTATCAACTCTCTCTTGAAGGAGAGTAGCAAAAACTCTTCATCCGATAGAACTCTTTTAGAACTTGTAAAGAACAATCCAACGCTAAAAGATTTGGGCAATGTTTCAAGCACTGTAAAAGAGCTTCTAAATGTACTTAAGAGCGAAAAAAATCCACTGCCCATTGGGACTGCTCTTAAAAAATTTCTCGTCGATATCAAAGAGTTAAGCGAGCCTGTTTTAAAAGATAAAATCCAAAATTCAGGCGTTTTTTTAGAGTCCAGACTAAAAAATGCGCAAAATCCTCAGGTGGAACTTAAAAATCTGTTAGTTTCGCTTGAAAAGAGCATAGCAAAAAGCGAGATTCCCAGCGTAAAGTTGCTAACTCAAAACATAAAAGAGCTGCTTGCCTCGCCGATACTAAAAGAGGCGACAAATAGTGCTGTTTCAGAGCCTTTACGAGATGAGAAAAACACTTTGCAACAAAGCCCAAAAGAGCCAAAGAGCTCTTTTGCAGATGTTGCAAAGGGAGTCGGAGAGATTGTCTCAAAGTTAAACGAGCAGCTGCGCACTTCAGACGTTATAACTACCAAGGGTTTTGAGAAACAGCTCTCAAAAGTGGAACATCTGGTATCTCAAAAAATGCTCACTCCGGAGAACTTCAAACCAGCCCAGCTGCAAGAGGCTCTACAGCAGTTAAGCACGCTCTCATCGCAGAGCCCACAGCTTGCGCAGAGTACAAAGCCAGAGGTTAGAGGAGTGTTTGACGCGCTTGTAAAGATAGTAGATGCGCTAAAAGTCATCCAGCAGGAAAACCCTATGCCAAAAGCTTCTCTTGAGGTTATGGCGGAGAAAAAATTGCCGGAGTCGGTTAGGATGGTTGTTGATGTTTTAAAGGGTGTTATTGAAAAAGCAGACCCGCTCTTTTCAAAAGAGACAGTGGCTCTTGTTCCAAAACTCTCCCAATTTGCAGCTCCTCAAAAGCTCTCGGCTGATGAGGGTGTCAAAGAGATTTTATCTGGAGATTTAAAGGCAGTTTTACTAAAGGCAAGCGAAGAGATAGCAAAATCGCCGCATCCAAGTCAGGCTGAGATTTTAAAGCATGTTGACAAACTGCTGCTTCAGATAGACTATTTTCAGCTACTCTCCCACCTCTCTTCCTCCTCCTCTTTGTATCTGCCTTTTTCATGGGATAGCCTTGAAGAGGGAAATATAAATATAAAAAAAGACAAAAACAGCGTCTTTTATTGCGATATTGATTTGAAGCTAAAAGAGTATGGGGAGCTCAAGTTAAAGCTTGCTCTTTATGAGGAGAATCAGATAAACATTCACATCTATTCGGATAGTGCGGAGTTTAAAGAGATTGTAAAAGAGGAAATCGCGTCTCTTCGCTCCGCTTTGATTGAGGCACAGATAACGCCAAGAGAGATACGTATTTTTGATGCCCCAAAAAAAGGTCCCATTTCATCTTATGAGACGCCGCAGCGAGAGATTGATATGGGATTTGAGATAAAAGTATGAAAAAAGCCGCCGCTCTTAGATACGATGCCACAAAAGAGAAAGCGCCGCGTGTGGTTGCCAAAGGGGAGGGAACCACGGCAGAAAATATCATAAAAATCGCAGAGCTTCACAATCTTCCCATAAGAAAAGACGAGGACCTAATAGAGCTTCTCTCAAAAGTAGAGATTGACAAAGAGGTTCCTGAGGCGCTTTACCGCGCCGTTGCAGAGGTGTTTAGTTTTATATACAAGGCAACCAAAAAGAAGAGTTAAAGTTGCTGATACTCAGCTATTTTTGTGATGTCTATCCCTTTTTCTTTTAGTTTGTTTCCTATCTCAAGAACAATTTTGTTGTACTTCTCTGTCTCCAAAAACCCCTCGTAGGCGTCCATTTTTTTTTCATAAACCATCGCTGCAATATTATCTATCTTTGCCAGAGCACTTTGAAGCTCCTCGTCTAAATATTCAACAGTATCTTCTAAAATATCTTTCACAAATAATCCTTTTTTTCTTTTTTTAGAGTGTTTAATTTTTTTGTAATTATATAGTAAAAAGATAATAGAACCCTCTGAATAATTAAGTTTTTAGATTGCTGCACCTCTTGCATGGGCTCGTAATGACCGTTGTTGCGAAGAGTTTACAACAAAGTAATCTATGTTTGTTTAGAAAGTTCAATATAATTTTTTTATCAGAAGCAAAAAATAGACATCGAGCAGTTTGATACAAAAACAATTTTTGAGAATGCTTCAAGATAACGCTGTTACAAAACTAAGCTCTTTTTGAGTAAAATCCTATAGTAAAAGTATGTCTTGCGAAACTGCAAGACGCTTTAGTACCACATAGCGGTTTATCCTCCTTGGTCGAGGGCTAGCGTAGCTAAACGGACGTGCTCGTTTAGTGTGATAAAAAATATAGCTTTGAAGGATTTTATATGCAAGAGTTCTATTTTGGATGTCAGCCTATTGTCAATTTGAGCGGTCTTCTTGATTTTTATGAACTTCCATATAGCCAAAGAGAACACTCCAACGAAGAGAACAGCTTTATATTTGCCTCTGTTCTAAGTGACGCTTTAAATAAAATCGGAACAAAATCCATTTTGGGCGAGCATAAAGCGTTTGTAAAAATAGATGAAAAAATGCTCTTTAGCGATAAGATTTTTACCGTTTCAAACGAATTTTTTATCTTTAGTTTAAATGGCGACATGGAGATAACCACAGAGGTTCAAAAAAGAGTAGAGCGGCTAAGGGCAAGAGGCTATATCTTTGCAATTGATGGTTTTGTGCCAAGCAGTGACGCTTTAATGAAGCATGAAGAGATTTTAAATAGAGCCTATTTTGTAAAAATCAAATTTGATGATATGAGAAGCGGCGGTGATGTAAAAAATAGTATCGCTGAGCTAAAAGATAAAAACATAATCGTTGTGGCAACCGATATTTTCGATAAAGATAGATACGACCTTGCAAAAGAGCTTGGGTGTGAAGAGTTTCAGGGGTATTACTTCTCAAAGCCCAAGGTATTTTGCGACAAGGAGTATAAACCGCCTCGCCTTGATATCTTAAAACTCTACTCGCTTCTTGTTGAAAATGCGGAGCTTGAAGTGATTACTGAGGAGTTCAAAAAAAACAATGCAATTACGGTACTTTTGTTAAGATATATAAACTCGGGCGCATTTCATTTTAAAAACAGAATTTCATCTATTCACCATATTCTTACTCTTGTCGGCAGGGAGCCTCTCGTAAAATGGCTCATGCTTGTAATCTACTCTATCCCAAAATCATCAAATACTAAAGTTTCACCTCTGATGCTGATGATAAAAAACCGCACGGAGATGATGGAGAGAATTTTAAAGGCGGTTGTTCCTGATGCAGGTAAAAGTATGCTAAATCAGGCCTATTTTGTCGGGGTACTATCTCTTATGGATGCAGTGTTTGAAGAGAGTTTGGAGAAAATATTAGACGAGATGAATGTCTATGAAGTTGTAAGAGATGCGCTGCTACATGATGGCGATATTTTGGGTGAGATATATGCTTTGGTCAGGGATATAGAGGCGTTTGAGCCTGCCTCAATGATAGAGTTCGAAGAGAGACACGGCTTAGAGAGCGGTACTCTTGCTAGAATAGTTATAGAGTCTATGCATGAAGTCTCGGCGTTTGAGGCGGTAATAGCGGCAATTGAGGGATAAATATGAGCGGAACAAAAAGAGCAGAGATTAGAAGCGGTATGAGTGTGGCGATAGTCCTCAAAGAGGATCAGGCAACTGGTAGATTAACAGACGGAATCGTTCGTGATATTTTAACAAATTCACCGACGCATCCACACGGGATTAAGGTCCGTCTGATGAGCCGCGAAGTCGGCAGAGTAAAGAAGATATATTAATGAATACAAAAGATTTTTCAAACCTTCCTCTTAGCAAAGAGATGCTTCACAACTTAAATGAAATTGGCTATAAAGAGATGACGGCTATTCAAGAACAGAGCCTGCCTCATATACTTGAGGGCAGGGACGTAATAGCTCAGGCAAAGACGGGAAGCGGTAAAACTGCGGCATTTGGTATCGGTGTTTTGGCAAAGCTACATGTTAAAAAATTCAGAGTCCAATCACTCATACTCTGCCCGACACGTGAGCTCGCAGATCAGGTCGCAAAAGAGCTGAGAATGCTTGCAAGATTTTCGCACAACATAAAGATTTTAACTCTATGCGGCGGTACTGCTTTTGGTCCACAGTTGGGCTCGCTTCGTCATGGTGCGCACATAGTTGTAGGAACCCCTGGACGTATTTTGAAGCATCTTAAAAAAGCGACACTCTCGCTTGAAGATGTTGACATGTTAGTTTTGGATGAAGCGGACAGAATGCTGGATATGGGTTTTAGCGAGGAGATAAACGAGGTTTTGGAGTTTGTTCCAAAAACTAGACAGACACTTCTCTTCTCAGCTACATATACGGATGAGATTATGGATATCAGCGCATCAATTCAAAACGATGCCATAAATATAAAAACCACTTCTACCGAAGTTGCCAACAAGATTATAGAGCGATTTTACGAGGTGCAAAACTCGCAGAAGCTAGGCACGCTTATAAATATCCTCAGCAATTTCAAGCCCGATAACGTTATTGTGTTTGCTAACACAAAAGCAGAGGTTCAGGAGATTGCCCAGACTTTGCAGAAAAACAGAATCGATGCACTTGCTATTCATGGGGATTTGGAACAGTATGAGAGAAATGACGTGTTAGTTCAGTTTGCTAACAAAAGCTGCAGAGTGTTAGTGGCTACCGATGTTGCGGCACGCGGACTTGACATCAAAGAGCTCTCAATGGTTGTAAACTACGACTTGCCACACAGTGAAGAGATATACACGCACCGCATAGGCAGAACGGCTCGCGCTGGAGAAGAGGGACTTGCATTTACGCTATTTAGTCCATACGAAGAGGACAAAGCAGATGAGTACAAAAATCAGAGCCGTCTTTTTGAGGATGCCGCTGGGCTAAAGAGTGTGAACGGTTTTGAGATGAAACCGCAAAATATAACGCTTGTTATCGAGGGCGGCAAAAAAGAAAAAGTCCGTGCAGGAGATATTTTGGGCGCTCTTACAGGCGAAGCGGGGCTTAGCGGAAGCTCTATCGGAAAGATAGATATTTATGAGAGACAGAGTTATGTTGCCATAGAAGCTCTCAAAGTTGATGAGGCGCATGAGAAGTTAAAGAACGGAAAAATAAAAGGGAAGAAATTTTCGGTTTGGATTCTTTAAAATATCTGCTACATTACTCGGAAGCTACAAAAAAACAGGTGTTAGAGCTTATCAAACAAGATAAGTTAGCTCTGCACCTCAAAAACAGATACCCAAATCCGCATACGATAAAAACAGACAAAGCACTCTTTACCTACGTGAATGATCTAAAAAACTCTCACATGAAAAACGCGCCGACTTTAAGCAAAGTTCTTTATGACGGCAAGATAAATGTCATCCACAACGCTTTGGGCACGCATCACATCATCTCAAGAGTCCAAGGCTCAAAACTAAAGAGCAAAAATGAGATTCGCATC
>Ga0172380_10003321_pt1 | contig 22333 bp, 13 predicted proteins | sample Leawe162metaG_FD_119747 | JGI IMG/M metagenome (GOLD analysis project Ga0172380, IMG submission 119747) | Leachate microbial communities from a municipal landfill in Southern Ontario, Canada - Leachate well 162 metaG | ecosystem: Engineered > Solid waste > Landfill > Unclassified | place...
CTGAAAGCGAGCCCTGTTGCGGAAAAATACACACCATCGGCATCCGAAATCATCAGATCAAAGGTGTCGTTTGCCACATCCGTTGTAATTTTGAACTTATACCATGTGCCCAAAGTCAGGCCGGTCGTCAGCGTTGTAAAAGCGGTTCCGTTATGGTACTGTATATTGCCTCCCAACTGCAAAGCAACAGCCTGTGTGCCCACCCCCTGCCGAACAGAAAACAACGGCGACTGTGCGGTTGTCGTTTGCATGAAATCAAACGTGATCACATCAGTAGTAAGGGCATGCTCTGTAAACAGGTTCCAAAAACGTACATTCGTCAGAGCAGTAGTGTCATTGTCTACAAAATGCATTGCCTTGCCCCCGGTTCCAAGAGATGAATTGGTTGCGGCAACGAGAACACCTTGGTCTGCACTTGTGTACTGGTCTAACCAGCCATTACTTCCGCTGACGCTAGTGCCAATCGGATAGGATTCAAAATTATCTTCCAGTGACACCCCCCGCACAACACACACACAACTGCTAATCACGATACATGCTATATATACAGTTCTCTTCACAGCAACACTCCTTTCATTATTAACTCGTGTTAATCGCATATTTTAACACCCCTGTCAAAGCTTAATTTTTCGACTCTTCCCGGAAGTGCGTCGCATTCGAAGCGTTCCTCGCACACTTCACACCACATCGGTCACGGAGTCAGCAGTTCCTCTGAAAAAATGTCTGCGGAACCGCCCTGTGCCCCACATTATTTTGGTTAAAGGCCGGAAGCGGGTTTGATTGTGTCATTCTGAATCGGCAGATACAACCGTCCGGCAATCAGCTTCTGGCCGTCAGAAAATCCTTCTGGCCGCCCGGCCAACCGCTGAATCATACGATCACGCCATTCTTTCAAGCGCGAATCCACTCCGACATCCTGTGAAAGATCGTGATTCTCCTGAGGATCTTTTTCCAAATCGAACAACTGCTCTGAGCCGTCAAGCGGCCTCCAAATGTATTTAAAACGACCGTCAGTAAGTGCGAGGAAAGCTTGTGCTTCGCTGTAACATGGCGCGTGTTCAATTTGCAACAATGCCCGAATATTCTGATCGCCACCCTGTAGTACGGGTATAAGGCTGACGCCATCCAGCGGAACAGGACATTGAGTTCCCGCAAGATCCAGCAGAGTGGGCATAATATCTTCGAGACACACCAGACTGTCGCTACGCAACCCGGCTCGGAAACCCAATTCAGGAGACCCGGCGATAATAAAAGGAACATGAGCCGAGCCTTCATAGGGTTCGCATTTCCGATAATAGTCATGATCACCCAGCATTTCGCCGTGATCCGAGGAGAAAATGATGACCCATGGGCGGTTGGCTTGTTGGCTTCTGGCTTTGAATTCATCAATCAACGACCCGATTTGATCGTCAATTTGATCGATAAGCCCGAAATAACCGCAACGAACATCTCGCAACAAATCCTTATTGAACAGGATGCGATCCCCCTCTACTTTTTCTTCCGGAGACAACGAGTCCCAATCGACCCAGTCACCAAGGGCAGGATCAGCCTGTCGCCTTTGCCGACAGGCATCGAAGTATCGGGCCGGAGGAAACAGCGGCGGATGTGGTGAATAAAATGATGTAGTAAGGAAAAGAGGTTTGTCTTGTGGCGCTTCCGCCACCACCTTGCGAGACTCACGGACAGTCCAGTCAACGGGGTGCATCTCCTCCGCCAACGGCCACGGTTTTGCAGACGCGTAATTATAGGATATTTTAAGTTGATCGGTTAAATTTTTGATTCCGCCACTCTCCGGAGCAGCATTTCTGAGATATTTGTCATAATCATCGTCCGAAACGTTAACCGACCCCAAAATTTGTTTCTCGTATCCGTTGTTCTCCGGAACCTGATGCATATAACGCCCCACTAAAAATGTGGAGTAGCCAGCGTCTGTCAGCAACTGCGGCAGAGTGGGAACCTCTACCCGTTTGTGTTCGAATCCCACTACCCCGCTGGTCTGTGGATGTTGCCCGGTTAACAGGGCATAACGTGCAGGAATGCAGGACGGGCAGGTCGTATAGGCCCGTGTAAACAGCGTTCCCTGCAATGCAAGCTGATCCAAATGGGGCGTGCGCACACCAGAATGCCCCAGTATTGATAGACAGTCGCCACGCATCTGATCGGGCATGATAAAAAGAATATCCGGTTGAACAGCCACTGATACAACCCCCGCCGCTTTCGCGCGTTGGTACGGTGCCAGCCACGCAGCGCAGGTCGTCATACCGACTGCACCCATAAAATCCCGTCTTGAACTGTTCATCATCTTTGTTCTCCATCTTCTATTGCCATAACGTAGATTGTATAATGTCGCATTTTTGGATTCAGACTATAGCCCACAATCCGCTGCTATGTTGAATTGAACGCGATTTTTTATGTAACATAACGATCTCCTCTACTCACAACGTATCCTCCATGTATCAGTGGGGTATCGCCGTATCAGCCGTCTCAGACTCCGCCTCGTATCCTGGCGGCTGATAGCTGGCATCCCCGCCCAAAATACGCCAGTGACGATAGAGAGATAGACACGCCAGAAACCCAATCGTGGTGCACCCTCCGCACCAGATGAATATAAAACGGTAATCCTTCACCGTTTCCAGCAACCAGCCGCACAGCACGGGAGACAGCGCTACTCCGATAAGACCGAAACTCTGGTTGGCCGTGAAAAACTGACCATACTTGCTCCGGGGAAGAAGCCGGGGAAGAATCACCAAATAGGCACCCGTGAAGATGGACATCGCCACAAAATTGGTGAGCAGCCAGAAGGTGAAACTTGCCTGATCATGCACAAAAAAGAAGTTTGCAAAAAAGGCGAGGCTGGAAAGCAGCAGCCCGACCAGCCCGACCCGCAAGGGATGGAAGCGATCCACAAAAGGACCCATCAGAAAAAAGATCGGCATTTGGATGAGTGCGCACCAGCCTCTAAGCTGCCCGAACTCCTCCAGACTCAGCCCCAATGTCGGGGCATAACCGCTATTCTGGCCGGGGTTGGTTCCGAAAAAGACCAGAAACGTCCAGAACGGCACAATGGCACTCCAGAAGCAAAAGGCCATAGAATACACTTTGAGATAAAAGACATTTCCGAAACTCTCGGTGAAGTATCCGGATACGATTTTTAGAAAAGGCTGCTTCGGGGGCGGAGCGCCATACTCGCCCTCTTTAACTTTCCAGATTAAGAGAAAAAAAGATGATCCATAAAGAAGGCCTGCAATCAGATAAATTGATGCGATGTTCGTTTCGGCGTGACCAAACATAAACCGATGGAAAACAAAAGCCCCAAGTCCTCCAATAGCACGGTAAATACCGACAAATCTTCCCATTACTTCCGTTGGAATTACATCAACAAAAAGAAACTGATAGACCTGTAAAATATATGTGTTTGCCACCATGAAAACAATCATGCATCCGCTGAGCCATCCTATCTTCAATGCCTCTAGCGACTGCACGCCGCTCCATTTGCCAAGCACCCCGGCAATCGGCTCGGCAAATCCCAGTCCCAGAAGCGCAAAAATCACCAGTGGCGTGCTCCAAAGCAGAAACGGGCGTCTGCGGCCCAGCCTGCCCCGATGGCGGTCGCTCTGTATGCCAACTACTGGATTAAGCAGAAGCCCCACCACGGCAGGAAACCCGCCCAAAACAAATCCAATCAATGCGTCCGAAGCCGTCGCCCAGCGAAGTTGAAGCGGAACAAGTGAAGACGGTAATTGCTCCATGATTTGAAGACAAAAATCCCCCAACAACATCCAGAACATCACGGAGATGAGCGTCGGCACTGAGTACACCAGCGAGCCGACCCTATACATTTTCGGTTCGGCAGAGGAACGGGATTCCTTTCGGGTCGAAAGGATCTCTGCTAACTTATTTCTTTTCATCATTAGTTCCCCAATATCATTACTGTCCCGACATTACTCCCACAGCGACAACTGGTTACAAAAGCCGCCACCGCAAACTATTACATCGGTTTCCCGAACAACCTTTATATCTTTTCCTGGCTCTTGCAAATAGCCACTATTCTTTTTTGACTGGCTGACCCCATCGGCAAAAGCCGAAAATTTTGTTTCCGCCAATAAAGAAGCCCCCACTCCAAATTTTATGAAATTTCTTCGATTGAACATCATTGATTCTTCCGTATAAAAATTATTAGTTAACAATATATTGCTCTACATTATTAATAATCGTTTGAATTCAATTTTGACAAAAAACTCACTCTGCTTTTTTAATCCTTAATCCATCCCGAACAACCTCGGCAACCTGGGCAGCCAGCTTTCCTGACCCTTCGGGTTTAAAATGCACATTTCCCGGACCCGCCCATAAAGACGAATTAAACCGAACCGCCGTTGTGTGCAGATCGTCAATCATAATGCCGTGGCGTTTCATAACCTTTTCCGCAACCGCGTTGTATTCCAGTTCATCGCCGGCAACGCGCCCCGCCTCGCCTTCCGGCACAGGAGTCGTGGATGCCCAGATCAGCACCGCCCCGGTCTTTTCCAGACGCTGCACCAGCTGTTCAAGATTTTTTTCATATTGCTCCAATGGAACATCCTGCTTCCCGTTTATCTTATCACGCTGCACTTTTCCGCTCTTATCCCGGGAGCGGTAACAAAGATCATGCAACCCCCAGTTGAAATGGATGACATCCCACTTTGTGTCACCCAGCCAGGCATCAATCCGCACCAGTCCTCTTGCCGTATTGCCGCAGTTTTCAGGCGGACGCTGTACGTTTGCGACATTTTTCAGCAATGCGGTGAGCGGCCTGGTATAGCCAATGGAAATCGAATCGCCAAGGACCAGTACATTCGGCAGATCGGATCTGGTATCACTGTTCTGTTCCAATCCGCCCAAATCCTGCTGCGGGGTATAAAAAGTTGTTTTTTCTCCCGCATACAGCACCGCGGACAATCCCAAAAACCATATTGTGACTTTTTTCATGATGCGCATCATTCTTCGTTTCCTTTCAGATTCCAAGGCAGCGGAGCCGCAACCAAATGACGAAGGAACGAAAAACCCAGTGACGAAGGAATGACGACACAAAATTCTTGGGTATTTGGGTCTTTCGTTATTCGAGCTTCTTTCGGTATTTGGGTCTTTCGGGTTTTGGATTTTACATCGTCCGCCTGGCATCCAGTTGCCGGCGCACATCCTGGGCAATTTCACGCGTGATCGGATATTTTTTGAAAGCAAGGAGGCCGATAATCCCGGCAATCGCCGGAACCAAAGCAAACTGTATTCTGGCACTGGAGATAAACTCCGGTGTCTGGCTGGCTCCGTTGGCCACATCAAACCCACCCAGCCATAAGCCCACGCCGGACAGAAGAACCGCCAAAGAAGAGCCTGTTTTATAGACCCAGCCCGCCACCGCACCGAAGATTCCCTCGCGCCGGGAGCCGGTCTCTAACTCGTCCAGGTCGCAGACATCCGCGATCATGGAGTGATAAAGCATGAAAATGGCGGCAATAGCCGGGTCAACCAAAAGCTGAGGCAGAACAGCGAGGTAAGGCAGGTCCGGCGTCATCAGAACATAAGACGACAGAGACCCCAGGGTCATGAGAGACAGTACAATGCACATCGCCTGCTTCTTGCTGGTACGTGTTGCAAGCGATGCAAATGCGGGAGCAAGCAGCATGGCAAGGATCTGGGAGATTGTAAAAAGTGTTGCGGCAAAGGTGGCTCCTTTGGCCAGATTTCCTCCAAAGACATGATAGACATTCACATACAGAAAGAACTGGGCCCGGTAGTTGATGCTCATCGCAACGATGACACATGGCACCAGGGTATATAAGAACGGCTTGTTGGTGACTGTTTTTTTCACCATGGCCAGAATGTTCATCTTCGGCTTTTGAGTTGCTTCCACCTTCCGGTTTGGAACAAACAGGATTGGAAGCAACGCGAGGGCGATGAGCATAATCGCGATTCCTGCGGCCACATACCTCGCCCCGATGACCGGATTGTTGAAAACTCCAGCCTGCGTCAGGGGGAACAGCCACATAATAATAAAGGCCGCCAGGGGTGCCATGACAGCCCGATACGCCATCAGGCGGCTGCGCTCATCATAGTTGTCGGTATATTCGTAGCCCATAGCCAGAAACGGAATACAGTACATTGTCGCAAAGCTGAAAAAGACGATTGTTCCCGCCATCAGGAAGGCAAATTTAACGGTGTCCGACCAATCGGGACTGACAAAGAACATCGATACAAACGTTGCCGCGGCGCCCAGAATTCCGGCGAGCATGAGCGGTTTGCGCCGGCCCCACCGGGTATCAAGCTTATCACTCCAGTTTCCGACGACAGGATCGAAGATGGCATCCCACAACCTGGCAATGGACAGACTGAGTCCCACCAGCGCGGGGTTGACGCCTAACGTGATCGTAAAGACGTTGTTGCCGAATTGCTGCATCCCCTGGTTCAGAATACCTTCCGGGACGGCTCCTGACCCGTAAGCCGCCTTGTGCAGGGCTTCCTTAATTCGAGATGCGCGTTTCACGGACTTGCCGGACGTTGCAGTTTTTGCAGATGGGTTATCGGTTTCCATATAGCTGTTGTTTCTCCTGTCAAGAGCGGTTCATCATGAGTATCCGTCGGGCAGAAATCCCGAACATGAGATCATCGATGCAGTCACATCGTCCCAGACCGGAATACCGGCGGAATCCGTTCCCTGCACAACCGGTTTCGGCAGATGTTCCGGAGCCTGTCCGGCGCACATCATCCGCTGCATCAGCCGAACGGTCAGCTGCCGGGCAACGGGAGCACATCGGGGGTCATCGTACAGGTTGAGGGATTCACATGGATCGTTTTCCAGATCGTACAGTTCCCAGCAGTCAAAGCTGTGCGCGCACAGTTTCCATTTTTTCGTGCGCAGCATGGCACCGGGACCGAAGTGTGTCGGCCCGAACGGTGCGCGCAACCGGACTCCCGGAAGCGGATTGTCAACTGTTGAAACCAGAAGACCGCCTTCGGCATACGCATCCGTGCGCGGCGTGTAATTTTCTCTCAGCAGGCTGTAAGCGCGGCTGCCAACGGGCTGCGGGACACCGCACAGATCCAGCACTGTCGCAAAGATATCCATTGCCTCCACGATATTCCCGTTTTCGCCGCGCGGAATGCGTCCGCTGGGATCCCACAGCAGCAGCGGAATCCGGACAAGAGAATCATAATACGCGGCCATTTTGTGAGTTACGCCGTAATCTCCGATGAACTCTCCGTGATCGCTCCAGAATAAAACGATGGTGCTGTCGATCAGATTGAGCTCTTCCAGTTTGTCGAAAACCCGTCCGACCTGATCATCAACATAACGAATCTGGCCGCAATACATGGCCATTGCTTTTTTGAAATCCTCTTCGCCCGCATCTCGTGAGCGGGAGTGCTCCCGCCAGACTTCCATTCGCCGAGGCTCTCCGTTCAGCGGCTCGCGCCGGAAATTCACCGGCAGTTTAAACTGATCCGGCGAAAACAGCGTATCATACGGCGGCGGGGCGGCGAAATACGGATGCGGATCCTGATAGTTCAGCGTCAGGAAAAACGGGCGGCCGGTTTTACTGCGGCGTTCCATGTAATCCAGTCCGGCCGTGGTCAGACGTTCGGTCAGATTCCATGTGCTGGAGGACGCCAGTTCTCCGGAGCTCCAGCTGTACAAATAATCCGGATGATCATCCATGTTGCCGATGCAAATATCCTCGCCTTCGTCGTAATGAACGCCGATGGAGTCAGCATAGGTAATGTGATCTTTGCCGTACAGCGCGCGATGATATCCCGCGTCTTTCAAACATTGGAAGATGCTGGGATGATCCGGATGCATGCGTCCCGCATAATCACGAACGCCATGTTCTGAAGGATACCGCCCTGTCACCGCCGAGGTTCGGCTGGGACCGCACATCGGACAGGAACAAAACGCCTGCCGGAAATTGGTTCCCATCGCGGCGAGACGACTGAGATGCTTGGTGTCGACAAAGGGATGCCCGTTCGGGGAGATGTAATCCCAACGCAACTGATCCGGGTTGATGATGACGATATTATACCTGCGCATAAAGTTCTACCTGTTCTGTTATCATGCGGCCAGCAGCCGCAATGTCTACTGCACTTAAATCACACTGCGGAAGACCGGCGGCGGCACCGACCCCCATTGCCATCATGCCAGCAGCCTTGGCTGCCAGAATCCCGGCTTCTGCATCCTCGACCGCCAGACAGTCCACCGGTGCGATGCCCAGCATTTCTGCCGCCAGCAGGAACACCTGCGGATCCGGCTTGCTGCGGGAGATGTTGTTCCCGTCGCAAACGGCACCTTCAAACCATCGGTTCAGTCCGGTTTTTTCGAGAATAAACCCGGCGTTTTTACTGGAGGAACCAACCGCCTTTTTAATTCCGCACCGATCCAGCGCATCCAGAAGTTCTATAACCCCGGGGAAAATGTCCGCCGGAGTCAGGGATTCCAGAAGCTGCCGGTAAATGGAGTTTTTCAGCGTTGCCATCGCTTCTTTTTCCGGAGCGGAATATGTTTTTGCAGCCCGTTCCAGAATAATTTCCAGACTCTCCATGCGACTTACACCGCGCAGCCGTTCATTAATGGCTTCATTGAAATAAATACCTTCCCGGTCGGCCAGCTGTTTCCAAGCCCGGTAATGGTACCGGTCGGTACTCAGAAGAACCCCGTCCAAATCAAAAATTACAGCTTTAAAACTCATATCTCTTCCCGTTAATTAAACAGTTCGCTCGTAGAATCCTTCGAGAGTCGTCGGGATATGCCCGTTACCGGGAGACTCGCCCATCCAGACCCGGACCGCTTCCCGTTGCGAAGCAGGCGTATTGCTGTAACAGTTGATGTAATTCGGCACAAACGGGATCTCGGCCAGCTTGTAGGGATCGCCGAAAGAGGTGAACACCACGTTGTTCCGGTCATGCCAGAATCCCGTCCAGAAAACATCAGCAACGCCGGCCAGCAAACGAGTACTGCCGTAACGTGCAACAATGTGCAAATTCACAAAGATGGCGTCATAGTCATCGGTATTCTTCAATCCATTTTCCCACGCCGGATTTTTCACGTGGTCGATAATAAAACCGCGTTTGCGCAGCTCCTCATCGACAACTTCAAGCTCCTGAATGAAGCCTCGGGTGTCATTTTCAAAGTAGCAGGTAATGGTCAGCACCTTCGAGCCGGGCTTCAGGTTTTTCACCGGAATGGCATGGGTTGCGTCTTTAATAACCGTCACACTCTTTTGTCCGATTTCTTCCGCCCAGGATGCATATCGTTCCTTATCCTCGGCGGTCACTTCAGGACGGGCATCTTCATTGAACAGGTTCAACTTCATCTTCAGGCCCAACACGTTGCCAACGGCGGTATTGAGCCGTTCTTCAGTCAGAGCCCCGGTCTCCAAGGCCTTGAGCATGTGCGGAAAATCGCGCTCCGGCTCGGCCCAAAGAACCATGTCGGATCCCGTTTCGATGTTCATCGGAACCGCTTTGGCGAAAGACTCATATCCGACAAATCCGGCCATTGGAATCGCGTCGGAAATCACGGTTCCTTTGAAGCCAAGACGATTACGAAGGAGGTCTATCTGAACTTTCTTCGACAGCGTAGCCGGACGAGGTCCGCGGTAGTCATACGGATCATCAATCCAAGGCAGCGCCAGATGACCCATCATGATCGTATACACACCGGCATCAATGACCGACTGCCAGACCGAGCCGAATGTCCGGAACCATTCCTCTTCATCATACGAATTCACGGACGGGCAGATGTGTGTGTCCCATTCATCCACCCCGTCTCCGGGGAAGTGCTTGGCGGAGGCGGCCATCAGATTGTCTTTCTGAACGCCCCGGATAAACGCTTTTGCAAGGCGGGTAATGTGAGCCGGATCATCGCCATACGTGCGGGTATGCATCATCGAATTATGTATGTTTAACGAAAGGTCAACAATCGGACCAAAAGTCCAGTGAATACCCGCGCTACGTCCTTCTTTCGCTGTCGCTATTCCAACTTTTTCGGAGAGGTCTTCAGAATTTGCCGCACCGATCGCCATCTGCCAAGGGAACAGCGTGCCACCCGATATACGAGACCCGGCACCGTTGACCAGATCCGCCGTTCCAATCACCGGAATCTTGCTGACCTTCGCAGCCGCATCCATGATAGCCCGGCAATCCGGAGCGGTCTTGTATCCGAAAAACAAACCACCGATCGAATATTTTTCAACTATCTCCGCCAGTTCCGCCGGAGATTTTTTCCAAGAATGGACGCAAAAAACCTGCCCGATTTTTTCCTCAATGGACATCTTGGAAATAATTCGGCCAATTGAGCCCTGATCTACCGTCGACAACGTCTCGTTCATTTAAAATCCTACTGATTCATTATTAGTTCATGCAGTTAACTCGAGTTAACCAAAATGGATCCGATTTTGTCAAATTTAATATACTCGCCTGACCCGCCTCCATGGACTGGACAGGTTCTAATGAGAGTCCAGCACGGTTAGTTTTTCTTTCTTGGGATGGTTTCTATCCCTTCCGTCTCCCCTTAGAGGGATACGCGCCGCGAACTCCGCTGGCACCAAGTAATTCAGGGAACTGTGCAGATGGTTCCGGTTGTAGTCAACTCTCCACTCTTCGATGATTTCCTGCGCTTCCGTCACATTCCGGAACCAGTGCTCATTCAGGCGCTCGTCTCTGTTGTGCTTTACCCGGATCGATAAAGTCGAGAGGGATGCCGGTTTCATAGGCCCACGGATCTAAACCATGCCCTCTAAACTCAGAGCCATTGTCCATCACCAGCTGTTTCAAGCGGCTGTTCTCCTCCTCCTCCAGAAAGCCTTCAGCCGTCTGGCTTCACGGACATCCATGCCGCTTAACTTCGCTTTCCATCGGTAGAAAGTGCCTTGGGCGATGTTATAGATCGGCAACCGGCGTTCCGGCCTGAGCCTCGTTCAAGATGCCGATAATCTGCTCTTCGGTGCAACGTTTCTTTATTCCGGAGTCCTCCATCTGGATTTTTACCGCGGAGAACTCTCATCTCAACCCGGCCAGTTCTATCGGCTCAGGTCAGGAAACAACATAAGAGGCGGCCTTCGGGCTCCGCCTCAGCTCTCCGACAAGTTATATGACCCATTCTCTCCGCTGTCCGGATCCCCAGAGGTTGCCAGCCCGAACAACAGGGTTTAAATGGAGAACCTCAGAACGAAAGTGCGAAAAATACAGGACACTGCTCTTTTCGTCACAAATCTGCGGCAACCTGACAAGAAATAACATAAGCACCGTAAAGACCCGGACGAACCCGATGTACCATGTAAAATTGCCCCGGGTCTTTTACTCCGCAGTCACTTTGTAGAAGATCGCTGAATCAGCAGTGTGTGCATAATCGGTATAGTTAGTCTGATCATCAACCAACGTTGCCAGCGAAACCCACGGGGCATCCAGACTGGTTGCATACCAGACCGTATATGTCAGTCCGGCTGCTGGCGCAGACCATGTCAAATATGTGCCGCCAGCTACAACATCCTGTCGCCCGCGAACAAGGAAGTCCGCAGAGTTCAAAACAACCGGAATTTCAATCGCATCCAGCAGAGGAGCCGGATCGAGAGCCATCATCCCGACCGTATAATTGTGGTAAATGTGATAGTAGCGCATATCATCCAGTATTAGATAATCTCCGACATCGGCCGCGTATGCCCCTCCATTGTTGATCACTATTGTAAAATACGAACTACTCCCCTCATCCGTCGCTGTGAAGGGAATTTCAACTTCCTGATAAGTTGTCGTTATATCTGTGATTTCGTAGCTGTACTCAAGCGTTGCAGTAGGAGCGCGTGCATAGACATTTACCCGAGCCGTTTTCGATCCGATATTGCCTTTTATTTTCATCTTAATCACGTAATTTTCGTTTTGCGTAAAGGTATCGAAATCTTCCGAATTAATCTGAACCCGTCCGTTCGTTACACACGTCATCTTTTGTGCAATTATACCGGATGCGGCATCGCTGACTGCAGAGTAAACAGTATACGGAATAGAAAAAGATGGCCGGATCCAGCCCAACGAATTGGTGGTAGTACACGCCCCTTCTTCGAAACTCCAGTTGTCGATCTTGTTATATAGCTGTTTAACCGTCACCCAATCCACATACAGAATCCCGGTGGAATTATAGAACATCCCGAACAATGCGGCGCTTGCATCAGCTGTCGCATAAGAGGTAATTTCATATCTTTTCCAGTCCGTCCCGACGGAAAAATCCTGCTGAATAAATGTCCCGTACACTGGAGCCCCCTGGCCAAACTTTAATGTGACGTCATCCGTGATGCCCGTCTGTTTTAAGTAAGCTCCTAGCGTATACTCGTTCCCGGCATGCACATTCATGTTAATATAATTATACTGAACGCGACCCCCGGCATCGATTGCTGTGCAATTAATCTTCTGCGCATGCGATCCGTTAAACACTTCATTGGTTTCATCTGAAAAAGCAACCGTGGAACCGGCGGAATTATTAGCAAATCCGCTCGCTATCCCGTTCGCAGAAAAGGAACCTTCCAGATTACTGTTGGTAACTATATTTTCTTTCCGGACAACAATCATGGCGCTCCACGCAGGAACAGAAACCGGCGTGTTAACCGGGATGCCGTCCAAATCGACATAATGACCCTGCTCCAACGTAAAGGTTGCCGCATTATCTCGGTCTGTATTGACCAGCGGAATTGAGTTTTCGTTTTGAGCCAGTACCACTTCTTTCATAGTGAGGTTGTCCACATACACTTCTCCGACGTCGAAAGGCATGCTGAATAAAATTCGGACATCTGAATCATCCATAGTCGCATTGAAATAGCGGGTGAACTCCTGTCTTCCTGTCTCGACCGTCACCGTTGTGTTACACCCGACTGGCAACTTGCTGTCATGATCCTGACACACATCAACATCCAAAACTGATTTGACGGCGGCTTTCGCTGTAAAACGAATGCGATAGGTTTTGCCGGATACAACGGCCATTTCGTTACCCGACATAGTCTCATTGATCCAGAACGAGCCCCCGCCATCACCAGGAACCGCTTTGAGACAATCTCCGTCAAGAACATTAGTTGCCTTCGACAGAATTACCCATGCATCTGGATCATTTGTGTATGTGAGTGCATTTCGCGGCCAGCAGTTAGCTGTCTCAATCACTCCCGAGAAATCAAAATTCGGTACGATGTTTTCGCCGATTTCCTCTGCGTCCAGCACATCCGTATCTCCGGCATATTTCACTGAGTGGTTGTCTAGATTCAGGCCGGCATCATCCTGATGATCAGCCAGCGTTAATTCTTCCATGTACAACGTCCCTCCAGTTAGTGCGGTACCGTTGGTATAGTATTTGCGACAATCAATCACATTCCAAAACGGGTTGTAATAACGGTTGTAATCAACCGTGCCGAGCATATTATCAGGATCGGTGTACAAACATTCCCAGGTAATGTTGACAGCAGAAATATCCCCAAAAGGAGCCGTGTTAATATAGCAGACATTACTTATAATATTATTGTCCGACATATTTATGTGAGGGTCGTACTCCTCGGGCCACCAGTCTTCGTACCGATCCGATTCATACGGGCGAATATTAAATTCCCCGCCGTAAAAAAGGTTACCTACAGTCTCCGTTTCCCGTGTATTGTGCAAATTTAAACTGCCATTTCCCGGTTCAATAATTATGTTCCCTGTCAGCTTCCACTTGGTGGAATTATCATCCAGATAAATCCCGTAACAGTTGTGCCCGGAGTTGGCGTTCGCCGGATGATTAGTGCCCCCGTTAAGCGCAATATTGTTTTTAAATTCACTCCATCCGATCGTCATTGCATCAGCTGGATCTTCCGTAATACCGGGCGCACCATCCCAGGCATAATACGCACCCCCGTCCGTAAAGTCGGTACAAAATCCATCGATCAGATTCCGCTCCACAATATTACCCTGTATCGGACGGCTGATGTGTATTCCGTTGTATCCTATGTTTCGAATAGTATTGTCTTTGATCAATCCGTCACTGGCAACACCAACCATAACCGCAGTTTGATAGACATCTTCCATGGTGTTGGTGTTGATCAGATAGCCGTCAACATTGCTTAAGTTGATACACCGGTTTTTGCTGTTTTGAAACACGGAGTTTTCTATGACAAAATTCTCCGCCCGAACAGCGGCCATACCCGCCAACGAAACATCCATCAGGCCGTTATATTTAAATACACAGCCATCAACCGTAATATCGCTGACCGGCCATCCGTAGAGCCCGTACTCTTGGAAACAATCAATTTGTATATTCCTAAACTCGATGTATTCACTTTCATTCGGCAGAGCAAAGGCGCTGGACAACACAGACGCTTCCGCTGTATCTACAGTCAAATCCACCGTACTGGGTTTCTTATAGTACAGCTTGGCTGCAGTACTGTCATAATACCACTCACCATCCGCATCCATCTCCGCGTAAACGTTCTGCATGTAGAAACCCCACCCCACACTATACTTAGTCCCGTCCGCGAATAAGTTTTCGCTAAAATACAGGGTTTTTGTCGAATTATTCCAGTTCGTCACAGTTAACACAGAATCCGCCCAGGCCGCCGCACGAATCACACAGGTCGCGCCTGTCCAATAGGCAGCATCTTTTAAATTCGTCGAAACCAGCATGTGGGGAAAGTTCGGATCGGTTACCGGCTTTGCAGTAATCTTCAGCCATCCGTCATTTTCGGTATCTTGGTTGGGATACCGAGCAAGAATCTGCCTCTCCCCGTTAATAAAAAATGCCGTCACAGTTTCATTAACAGACGCACCCCAGATTCCCCCTCCGTAGTCCGTCCACCCCGTAACAACTTTTGCCCCTCGAATCACCGGATCATCGCCTGTCGTCCCATAGCCCTCAAACACAACTGGATTTTCACTAGTACCTTGTATAGATATGGGACTGCACGACTCCCGAAACATCGAGTTCTTCTTTAACCTGATATTCACCCCGCTCATAATCGCCCGTTCGGCAAGATCCGACAATGAATTGTATGGATAGTTCTCCGTACCGTATTCTGTACCGGTATACTCTGAATCTAGATACACGTCCTCATCCTTTAATGCATTTTCAGGTAGATTATACAAATGGATGCTATCGATACTGAACACCGCACTGTTAGTATTCGCAACCCCTTCCTTTTTCGCCTGAATAAGCACAGCAGCCCCGGTAACCGGGGTTGTACCATCAATCAAAGTCCAGTCAGAAGACGCCATTCCATGATTTCCTGATAAAATCACTTCGCCGTCTCCGGTGTAGGCAATAACCTTGTAACTCGACGGCGTCAGAATAAAATCAACGCGACTGGGAGCCGATGTCAATGGCGCGTTGGTGTTGATGTCGCCCTGATTATTCAGACCCTCATTTTTTTTAATATTAAGGCCGATAGAGATCGGACTGACTGTTAGAAAGAACCCATCATCACATTGATAAGTTATTTTTCCCTCCGGGCACACAAATAACATGAGTAACTTTGCGGAATCTGCCGCCGTCCCGGAAAAATCGATCCCGGTAAATGAAAATCGCACCTGCCCTGAAAAAAAGTTCCAGGAGCTTTCTGTGCCATGCTTTAAAAAAATCGAAGGCCCAGCCTCTATCCCGTCATTTTGACACTGCAAGATCAGCAAACCGTTTGTTTCAATAGGCTGAATCGTCTGCCGGACGACCTGAATCTCCCAGAAGTTCGTTTGTGCAGCGCTGACATCTGTGACGCCGGAATAGTCAAATTCATCGCAAACCTCTATGGCTCCTGCCGCCAGTACAATACCAAATAACGCCACTATGAAGTTTCGCATGTTTAATTCTCCGGATTATTTCGCGTAAACTAACTCGTGTTAGTTCTTTACTATTGTATATGAAATGAAATGTAAAGATATTTTTGTAATTATTTTAAAATTCACAAGGTATGGATACGAATGCGTGCAGAAAATCCGCATAGATAATAGTGGTGGCTTTGAGGAATATTTTCGGAAATGTGACGTCATTTCGGCCGACGAACAGAGGAATCATCAGCAGGAACCGCCCGAACCTGCGCTATCGCACCCATCGGAGTACCAAAGAATTGAAAACCTACCGAACTGTAGTGGATATACCCTGAGCTTCGTTCAAAATGCCGATAATCTGCTCTTCGGTGCAACGTTTCTTTATTCCGGAGTCCTCCATCTGGATTTTTACCGCGGAGAACTCTCATCTCAACCCGGCCAGTTCTATCGGCTCAGGTCAAGATAGCGCACCATTCTTTCTGTAATTTCGCCTAGCCGCATCAGCCAGCCTTCATTTTTAAGTACGCCTTATCGGCAGATTCCCAGTCCTCGCTGACCTCCACTAATATTGCGCTCACGAGCCTGAGCCGTGAAGTCTCGTTCGGGAAGGGTCACAACGATGGGCACTTCGTGCTTTTTTGGTCCCTTGTTGCTTGTAAAAAAGCATTGGTAGCGGCTGCGCCTTTTTCAATCAGCTTTTCCAGCAACGCCTTCATCTCCTGTGCCTTCTCCGGAAGTTCCGTTGCGAGGTTCTTTTGTTCACTAGGATCGGTCTGTAAGTCATAAAGCTCTTCGGAAAGAGAAAGCCCATTCCATCGGTCCGTACGGGCAGGAATATATTTGTAATTAGCACAGAGAACGGCGACATGTGTAAAGGCTTCTTCCAGAATTGCTCCATCACTTTTTTCTGTCAGCCCCAGCAGAGAAGAGAGCATGTTCCGGCTATCAAATCCAGCAGTCTCAGGGAGATCAATGCTGAAAAACTCGGAAAACGATGCCAACAGATCCAGTTGACTGATCAAGCTGCCAGACACCTTAGGCTCGATGGTTCCGGGCCAGCTGATAATAAACGGTACCCGGGTGCCGCCTTCGTAAATCTGATATTTTCCGCCGCGGTAAATTCCCGATCCATCATGCCCGTGGTCAGCTTCCCCGAAGGATCGATCTACAGTACATCCATCGGCATAGCCGTCGTTATAAACCGGACCGTTGTCGCTTGAGAAAACAACCATCGTGTTTTCGCTCAACCCAAGATCCTCAAGAGTTTGCAGTATCTCTCCGGTCGCCCAGTCGAATTCCACCATGGAGTCGCCGCGCGGACCCAGCCCGCTTTTCCCGCAAAAACGCGGATGCGGTACGCGGGGTACATGAATATTCTGCGCGGCGTAATATAGAAAAAAGGGCCGGTTCCGGTTACGGGTGATGAAGGCTTTGGCTTCAGTGACCAGCTGATCGGTCATGGTTTCATCGTCCCACAGCGCAGAACGACCGCCGGACATCCAGCCAATCCGCCCAATGCCGTTGATTACAGAACGGTTATGGCCGTTAACGCTTTGATAAACCGTCATCGCTTCCGGGTGTTCCCTGGCATCCGGATAAGTGTCTGTGAGTTTGTTTTTGTAATCCACCTTTATCGGATCGTTCGGGTCGAGGTTGACAATTCGGCGATTACGCAAATAGACGCACGGCACACGATCGTTGGTGGCCGGCAAGATGAAACTGTAATCGAATCCGATATCCTGCGGCCCCGGTGTTACTTCGCCGTTCCAGTCAATCGGCGTGACTCCATCTCCGAGTCCCAAATGCCATTTGCCGACAACTGCGGTCACGTAGCCGGCCTGTTTGAAGAGATCAGGAAGCGTGAACTGATCGGAAGAGATGGCCATTTTGCCATCCCCGGGCAGAATGCCGGTGCCGGCCTTTCGGAACGCGGAGTTTCCGGTCAGCATGGAGTAGCGTGACGGTGTACAGGTGGCCGCGGCACAATGACCATCGGTAAAAAGCAGGCCGGTGCGCGCCAGCCGGTCAATGTTCGGCGTCGGAATTTTCTCCGCTCCGTAGACCCCGACGTCGCCATAGCCGACATCATCGCCATAAATGATTACCACGTTCGGGCGATTTTCGGAGGCATTCACAGACAGTGCTCCTGCCACCAATCCGGAAACATTCAAAAAAATTCGGTTTATTCTCACTGTTTCTTCTCCATTTCTTTTTATCCTTCACTTGGCAATGATGTCCAAAAAGTGTCCAAATCGGTTGTCTCGATATTTGGTGCACTTCACGTTTGAGATGCCGTATGACTTTTGCAGACCATCTAATATAAAACATTAGCACTTACGATATCCCTATAAAGCTTCCAATATCCGTTCCCAAGACCATTTGGTGTGCGCTCGATATTCAACTGATCTTCCTCCAGTTCTTCCAAGAAATCCACAGTTCCGTTTATATATTCCAAAAGCCTTGCTTTCGTTGATTCTATCCGGCTGACAAGCCCTCCGTACCGAAGATCCAACACTTCCCACCCAAATGGTTTATAATAAGTAAACCATTGTTTTCTATGCGTTTCTTTCAATTGATTGGTGCTGTCAATCAGTTTGCTTAAATCTTCCTCTACAATTTTTTCAAGTGCTGTCCTGTTTTCACTTTTATAATGCTCTCTTATTCTCAATCCGAGGTCACTTTTTATCGAAAGCACCCGGGCAAGATCTCGCGGCACACCCACTAAAAATTCCGCACCAGGAGCTTCTGCATACTGTTTGAACTTTTCAGCAATACATTGATAATGTTCCTTCAGTTTCAGCCCTTTAATATCTCTGTCAAAAAGTCCCAGTAAAGGATCCTGCCATAAAAGATATTTCGAAACATTGGGCGGCCAGTAATTATCACTGTTAACTCCTGGTACGGTGTCCAAAAGCGCCAAGTCATAAAACGCATCAAACTCCATACCGGTACAGAAGTTAACCCTCTCTTTGATTCGTTTAAAATCCGGTTTCACGGAATAACAATGTTCTGCGTAAAGCTGAAGCCCTATAAGCGATGAAAAAAGATTGGTCTCTGCACCGTCATCTCCCCATGCCGTCGCAAAAACTTCTTTAACTCCTTGTTTTTTGCATGCTGTTAAGGCGGCATCAGAGGCTTCAAACATTCTCTTGTAATTCGAACAGAATGATCCGCAGGTCAGAAGCCCGCCCGCAAACAGAGGCATGCGCCCAAACTCAAAATGTTTTTCCAGAAATTTTATATAAAAGTCTTCATCGCGATGATAATAATCCCAAAGCACCAGATCTACACCCGCCGGAACCGCATTTACCATCTCTTTGGAAATAACAACATCAAGGTCATAATACTTATGTGAAGCAGAAGCCATGCAAAAAAACATGTCTGACCATATCATTGGCTTTATATTATATTGATTTGTTATTTGCACAATTCTCTGGAGGTGGTCTTTGAAAATGTCAAATGCATTGCGATACCCATTTTTCTCCAGGTATCTCCCAAGCCCCAGATCCCACGCTTCATCCATTCCAATATTCATTCTTTTGCTTCTGAATGGTGCAGACGCCGCCTGGATCATTTTCTCAATAAACCGATAGCTTTCCTCTTCCCCGGAAAGCAAGACTTCATCAGTATCTCTAAGGTGTCTTGCCGCGCCCCATTTTAAAAACTGACGAAGATGCCCGAGGGTCTGGATGCATGGAATAATTTCAATACCAAGCGCATAGGCATAGTCGTCACATTCCTTTAACTCATCAAAAGTATACCGCCCACGCATATAGCCAAACCACGGCTCCCCTTCGATAAAAAAGGTATCTTCCGTATACAGCATCATCATGTTTAGCCCCATAACAGCCATATAGCGGAGCATCTGTTTGATTCCTTCCACCGTAAGAACTGCATTTCGGGAACAGTCAAACATCGCCCCGCAAGTATCAAACATCGGTTTCTCTATAATATGGAATTCTCTCTTTTCCTTCAGATTTTCAGCCAAAATTCCCAGAGCCCGAAAAAAATGATTCTTTCTGTCATACAACATCATGGCCTTGTCGCTTGAGATATGTATTTGCAGCTCTCCGTCAGAAGTTTTTTGAATATCTACGGGAAATCCTTCGTTCGAAATAACAAAACCCATTTCACCAGACAAAATCTCAATCCCGGCTTGCAGCTCTTTAAACTCTCCTGTCATCTTAATATTCAAAACATTTCTCCCTATTACAAAAATCACCGCTTCTTTACAAAGAGAGCGACCATATCTTAAGACCTAATTCAACCCGCTAGCGTTTAATTGTGGATGCAACACATACTCGTATCAATTATTATTTTTCTAAATAATTTGATGTATTATCTGACCCATCTTATTAACTGGACAGGTTTTAATAAGGATCCGGCAGGATTAGTTTTCCTTCTATTGGACGGGTTCGAAAAAGCAAACAACGTGATTTGCTTTCTGCTGTATCTGAATTATCATATCATTTCAATTTATTAGTATGGAAGAGACTAGGTATGAATAAACTAAATTTTCTAGTTGTTTTAACAGATCAACAGCGCTACGACACCATTCATGCTGCGAAATTTCCCTGGATGAAAACACCGAATCTTGATCGGCTGGTTCGGGAAGGGTGCCTGTTTAAAAACGCCTACTCCACCAATCCGATTTGTGTTCCTGCGCGATATGATATGCTGGTTGGCAGAACTGGACAAGCACATGGTCATTTTAATAATGATTCTATTCTAATGGATGAAGGACTGCTGACTTTTCCACAGCTTTTTTCAGAAAACGGTTGGCATACCGCTGCTATTGGAAAATGCCATTTCACCCCCGTTCGTGCACATCACGGTTATAACGAGCTTCACTTAATGGAAGAAATCCCGAAATGTATTGAAAACGACGCCTACCTTCAGTATTTGCGTGATCAAGGGCATGGTAACTTACGTAATATTCACGGCGTCCGACCGCTTCTATACCATGAACCACAAAAAGCATTGATCCCTGAAAAAGATCTTGGACCAAACTGGCTGGCACAACGTGCCGAAGAATGGATTGAAAAAAACTGTGCCCGCCCTTTCCTTTTGACACTCGGCTGGATTAAGCCGCACCCGCCATGGAATATTCCTGAAGCAAAAAAAGGACTCTATGCAAATGTCGACCTGCCTGAGCCACTTGAAAAATCCCGCGACCTTCCCTATCCATCTGAAAACAGTCACCTGTATGGCGACTTTGATTCTGCAGTAGAAAAGCGTAAAATCCGCGAAGCTTATTTTGAGTCTATTACGATGGTCGATGCGGCTCTCGGCAAAGTGCTCTCTGCGCTTGAGCGCAATGGAATCCTCGACAATACGGTGATCATCTATACTGCCGATCATGGAGAAATGCTACAGGACAAAGGGTTCTACCAAAAAGCGCTACCTTACGACAGCGCCTGCCGTATTCCATTGCTTGTTCGTTGGCCAAAAAGTTTCCAACCGGGATCCATACGTGAAGAATTTGTTGATTTACTTGATATCTTTCCGACACTTCTTGATATCGCAGGCATACAGCTTGACGATAACCCCGCTTTAAAAAACGCATCCCTTGAGGGAGAGTCCCTTCTCTCAAACCGATCAAAAAAACGGGTAATCCAGTATGTTCACAGTGGATTGGGATGTCACCGGTGGGTAATGACCCGCAACCAACGTTATAAATATATTTATTATTTCGCCGGCGGACATGAATATTTATATGACATGAAAAATGATCCAACAGAAAAAAACAATCTACTTAGCACAGAAGATTTTCCCGCAACTATTTATGATGAACTTAAGACTACAGCCATTGAACGCGAGAAAGTATCCGGCCCAGGTAAGACTGTTCAGGAAGAGATGTTTATTCCCGATGCTGTATCCTCACATCCGCTCTTTGGCTGGGGCATCGGCAGCAAATATCCGCGCTGGTCTTTTTCCCCGGAGCATTTTCAGCGTTTCGGAGAAAAATCGCCAGACCAAGAGGCCTTACTTTTTCTGAAGGAATTTGTCGCGTCACGGTCTAGAGAGCCGTCCTACTGTCCGCCGGAAGCCAGAGATTTATTACTAAAATCCTATCAGGAAACCTGGGGCGCCGATCCGGAAATGCTCAGGAAGCTTCTCGCGTTCTGATTATTTATCCTAATATAACCTGCACATCCACTACTGCTCCGGTGTCAGCAAGAGTAATCCGGTTTCCTTGAACCGGTTTCCCATCCACCATGATCGCTTCAACGCCTTTGCAAACACCGTCTGGATTTTCGACGGTGATGTTGTAGGTCGCACCGCGGAACCGCCGGGTCACTTTGTATTTTTTCCAATGTCTGGAAATACATGGGTCAATGCGTAGTCCGTTGTAGTCCGGTTTAATGCCGAGAATACCCTGCGTGGCGACGACGAAGCTCCACGCGGCGGTTCCGGTGAGCCAGCTGTTCTTGGCTTCGCCGGGCGTCGGCGCGTCGCGTCCGGCGGTCATCTGGGCATAGACATACGGCTCGGCTCGGTAGGTGTTGATTTTCTCCTGTTTGGCCGATGGGCAGATGGAGAGATAGTA
>Ga0172380_10003323_pt1 | contig 22327 bp, 13 predicted proteins | sample Leawe162metaG_FD_119747 | JGI IMG/M metagenome (GOLD analysis project Ga0172380, IMG submission 119747) | Leachate microbial communities from a municipal landfill in Southern Ontario, Canada - Leachate well 162 metaG | ecosystem: Engineered > Solid waste > Landfill > Unclassified | place...
GCCCACACGATCGAGCGCAGCACCCGTCCGCCGTCCAGCGGGAAGCCCGGCAGCAGGTTGAACAGTCCGAGGATCAGGTTGGTGCTGCCGAGGTAACCGAGCACCGTCCGTGCTGCCGAGTCGGGTACGACCAGCCAGAGCGCACCGCACACGATCGCGACCGCCCACGAGGTGAGCGGGCCGACGACGGCGACGCGGAACTCCTGCCCCGCCGTCTGCATCTCGCCCGCGATCGAGGACACACCGCCGAACGCAAACAGCGTGATCGACGGCACGCGCATCCCGTAGTGCTGCGCCATCAGCGAGTGCGCCAGCTCATGCGCGAGCACAGAGAGGAAGAACAGCAGCATCGTGACCAGGCCCAGCACCCATCGCGATGCCAACGGCCAAGTAGGGTACTCACCTCCGAAGCCCGTATCGGCGAGCGTCCACGAGAGCACGAGGAAGATCGCGAGCCACGACCAGTGCACGCGCACCTCGATGCCGCGCACGGTTGCAATCCGGAAGCCGTTCGTCGTGAAACCCATGCACCGAGCATACGGGCGTGAGGCAGTGCTGTGTGAGCACTGGCGAATACCTGGGGCAGAGCGAGGTGTGTGCGGGCTAGCCCAGGAGCGCGCTGACCGCCGCGTCGTCGAGCGCTGCCGCAACGAGCGCTGCTGCCCGCTCGACCTTCGCCTCGCCGGAGAAGCCGACGCGGCCGAAGGTGCCCTCGATGTCGCGGACGGTCTCGACCGTCCCCTCGGGGGCGAGCAGGAGCGTCGTGGAGCGCGCCGCGGCGACGCGGTCGAGCAGGTACGGGCTCGGCTCGCCGCCGCCGGTCAGGATCAGGCACTCGGTCTGCGTGCGCAGCGCGGAGAGCGCAATGTCGACACGCTCCGCGCGCGTCACCACGGCCTTGCGCTCGAAGCGGTTGAAGTACGGCACGTCCGAGTCGTGCGAGATCGCGCCGATCACGATGTGCTCGACGACGGCGCCGTCGCCCTCGCCGGAGCGGGTGAGGACGCGCGCGTTCGCGGCGGTCGCCAGCGCGCCAACCGTCGGCGCCGCCAGCAGGCGGTCCTCGGCGATGCGCCCGGCACCTGCCTCGCGGGTGTGGTTCACGATGGTGCCCGTGGCCGGCTCACCGCTGGTGGTGACACGCAGCACGCGCCCGCCGAGGCGGGACGCCAGCGCGGCGGCGTCGGTGGCAGCGGCGGTCTCGACGATCGTCACACCCTCGCCAGCCGTCACGGCGCTCTCGGCGACCGGCGCGCCGCTACCCGATGCAAACTCGAGGCTCGCGAAGGTGCGCGCGTCGGACTCGGAGCGGTCGTCACCGGCGATGCGGACGAGCGTCACCGCCTGCCCGCTGTATGCGAGCCGGTGTGCGAGGCCCACGGCGACGGTCGTCGCCCCTGCCCCACGCTGGTCTCCCGAGACGACGATGACCGGCATGCGCGTTCCCCTGCTCGTCCAGTGATTCGCCTGCGGAACGTACTATGCCCGCCCCTGTGCGCGAGCGCCAGACGACGAGCGTCCCAGACGTTGTGTTATGACGAGTACACCGCGAGGTGCCCTACCGCGGCTTGCGAGCGGCCTTCCCGCGTGGCGGCGGCCCCGGGCGTCGGTCGCGGCTGGGCCCTCGGTCGGGACGGTCGGCGTCGCGGCCATCGGCCGGCATTACGCGCACCTCCATGCCGCGCAGGACGAACGGACGCCGATGCTCGAGCGCCATGTGCGCGGCGCGTGGCTCCATCTCGACCGTGGAGAAGTCCTGCGCGATGCGGATCGCGCCGATCACCGTGCCGGGGATCTGCAACTCAGCCGTGAGCAGCCCGACGATGTCGCCCGCTCGCACACCGGCACGGCGACCCGCGTTGATCTGCAGCCGCACCGCCTCACCCGTGTCGTCGAAGCGGGGCGCGCGGGGCACGTCCGGGTTCCAGGGGGCGGGTGCCTCGTCCGGGGCTGCGGGCTCCTCGTGGTGGCCCGCCGCGCCGCCGTTCGCGAGGTAGATCGCGGCTGCCGCGACCTGTGCGGGCTCGTGCTCTTCCAGCAGCGACTCGACCAGGCCGGCATAGGAGATTGCGGCGCCCGCCTCGATCGCCTCGACCAGCGCGGCACGGAGCGTCTCGCGCTTCCGGGCGGCGATGTCGTCCGCGGTCGGCAGCATGATCGGCTCCAGGTGCTGGCCGATCTCGCGCTCGATGTAGCGCAGCTGGCGCACCTCGCGCGGTGTCACGAACGTGATCGCGTCGCCGCTCTTCCCCATGCGCCCGGTGCGACCGATGCGGTGCACGTAGACATCGGCGTCATCCGGGATGTCGAAGTTGAACACGTGCGTCACGTCGGGGATGTCGAGGCCGCGCGCCGCGACCTCGGTGGCGATCAGCAGCTCGGCCTGACCGTCGCGGAAGGAGTTGAGCAGACGCTCGCGCTGGTTCTGCGCGACGTCGCCATGGATTGCGACGGCGGCATAGCCGCGCGCCATCAGCGTGCCCGACAGCTCGTCGACCTCGCGCTTGGTGCGGCAGAAGACGATCGCCGAGCTGGGAGATTCGAGGTCGAGGAGCCGCGTCAGCGCATCGATCTTGTCGCGCTGCTGGGTGGCCACGTACATCTGCCGCACGGACGGCGCTGCGTGCGCCTCGTGCGCGATCGAGACGAGCGCAGGATCGCGCATGTAGCGCTGCGCCAGCGTCTCCACCCGCCGCGGGATGGTGGCGGAGAAGAGCGCGAGCTGCCGCTCCTCCGGCACCTGGTCAAGGATGAACTGGATGTCCTCGACAAAGCCCATGTTCAGCATCTCGTCGGCCTCGTCGAGGACGACCATGCGGACGTTGGAGAGGTCGAGCGTGCCGCGGCGCATGTGATCCATGATGCGGCCCGGTGTGCCGACGACGACCTGGACGCCCATGCGTAGCCCGCGCAGCTGGCGGTCGTACGCCTGTCCGCCGTAGATCGGCAGCACCGACAGCCCCTTGGACGCACCGAGGTTGTGCATCGCCTCAGCGACCTGCACCGCGAGCTCGCGCGTCGGCGCCAGGACGATCGCCTGCACGTCGCGACTGCGCGCGTCGACGCGCTGCACGATCGGCAGCGCGAACGCCGCGGTCTTGCCGGTGCCGGTCTGGGCCTGCGCCAGCACGTCGCGGCCCGCCAGGAGCAGCGGCACGGTCTGCGCCTGGATCGGCGTCGGCTCCTCGAAGCCCAGCGCGTCGATGGCGCGCAGGACATCCTCGTGTAGTCCAAGTTCGGCGAAGGTTGCGGGCATGGGGCTCCTCGGGAAGGCGAACGCGGTACGGCGCCTGTCGAGGCCCACCGAACCAGCAGCTGTGCCGGATACCCTCGGAAACCACAGTTCGGCGGCGGATGGCGCCGCGAGCGGAGGGCAAGACAGGGGACAGGTTGGTGCCGAGGGGCGGACTTGAACCGCCGACACCGCGATTTTCAGTCGCGTGCTCTACCAGCTGAGCTACCTCGGCACGTCGCAACGGCGTGCGTGGAGCGCACAGGATACGGGAGGGGCTGCGCGAGGGCTAGCCGCCCCCGGTTTCGCCCCGCGGAGCGGGTGCATCGGGCTCGATGAGGGCGCGGAGGTCGTGCTTCGCGCCCAGGATGTCCGCCCAGACGTCCCCCACCCGCGCGACCCGGTCCGGAGCGGTGCGCATCGTGAAGTCCGCCGGGTACACCTCGCCCAGCTCCTCCCAGCGGATCGGCATCGAGACCGGCCCGCCCGGCTTCGCCCGCGGCGAGTAGGGAGCGGCGAGGTTCTTGAAGCGCGCGTTCTGGTTGTGGTCGAAGAACACCTTTCCGACGCGCTTCGGGACGTTCCACTCGATCGTGACGTCCTGTGGGTGCGCGCGCTGCAGGAAGCCCCCGAAGGTGTCCGCCAGCGCCCGGATCGTGGCGTACTCGTACTGGCGCACGACCGGCACGTACACGTGCAGCCCCGTCGCTCCCGAGGTCTTGATGTACGAGGCGAGCGAGGCGTCGTCGAGTAGCTCCTTGAGCCAGCGTGCGACCCGCACCACCTGCTCCCATGCCGCGCGGTTCAGTTCGGGCTCCTCGCCTGCACGCTCCGTGCCGGCGTAGGTGTAGGGGTCGAGGTCGAAGAGCAGGAAGTCCGGATAGTTGAGACGCGACCCCTCGATCGCAGCCTTCGAGCCCTCGTAGGTCTCGGGGAGGTGGAACGCGTCAGGCTCCGGCCCCACCCGTGCCAGCGAGGTGTGCAGCGCCAGGTCGGCCATCTGCCCCAGCCAGAGCAGCGTCGACAGGTTGTTGCAGAGGATGAACTCCTGGTCGCCGCTGTTCGTGTCGGAGTAGGCGGAGACCGTCTCCGCGAATGGTGGGGCCTGCTCGACGTGCTTCTGGTAGAAGAACGAACCATCGATGCCATTCGGGTAGCGGGTCATCGTCACCGGGCGGTCACGCAGGTGGGGCAGCAGCCACGGCGCCATCCGCGCGTAGTACGTGAGCAGGTCGCGCTTCGTCAGCGCCTCGGTGGTGGCAGTCGCCGGCCACAGCACCTTGTCGAGGTTGGTCAGCTTCAGCTCGTTGCCCTCGACGGCGAGCGTGAACGTCTTGCGTGGGCTCGCGAGCTGCTGCAGCACCTCCTGCACCGCGAGGTCGAGCGTCGGGCGCGGCCCCTCCCGCCGATCGTCGCGGCGCGGTGAGGCGCTCGCGTGCACCTCGATCGCCGCACCCGGCTCCTGCGCTCCCTCGACGATCTCGGCGGCGTTGCGGTCGTCGCGCACGCGACGGAAGACGGGAGCGCGGAGGTGGCCGTCGCGCGTGCGCTGCACGTACTCGACCTCGACCACGAGCTCCGGGCGCACCCAGGTCGGCGCGCCGTGGCCGTCCTTCGGTGGCGGCTCCGCGAACGGTGAGCCGTCGGCGCGGAGCGCATCGAGGCGCGTGCGCAACTCGGCCAGCGTGCGATCGGTGAAGCCGGAGCCGACGTGCGTCGCGTAGCGGAGCCGACCGTCCGCCTCGAACTGCCCGACCAGCAGCGACCCAAAGGTGTGGGCGCGGCCACCCTCGCCGGCCGCGTAGCCACCGACCACGAACTCGTCCGAGGTGCGTGACTTCACCTTCACCCATGCGCGCGAGCGGCGACCGGACTCGTACACGGAATCGCGGCGCTTCGCGACGATGCCCTCCAGGCCGTGCTGCTGCGCGACCTCGAACGCGGTCACGCCGTCGGCGTCGAACGGCTCCAACAGCCGTACCTCGGCGGTCGGCATCAGCACGCGCGCGAGCGTCTCCAGGCGGTCGTCGAGGGGCACGCCGCGCAGGTCGATGCCATCGAGGTGGAGCATGTCGAAGGCGTAGTAGAGCACCGGCACGCGCACCTCGGCGGCTGCGATGCCGGTCGGGCCGCTCAGGTGCATGCGCTCCTGCAGCAGCTCGAACGACGGCACGCCGTGCTCGTCGAGTGCCACGATCTCGCCATCGAGGATCAGCGAGGATGCCGGCTGACGCCTGACCGCTGCCGCGATCGCGGGGAAGCGATCGGCGGCGTCCAGCCCACGGCGACTGAGCAGCCGCACCTCGCCGTCCCGCAGCAGCGCGAGGACGCGCATGCCGTCGAGCTTCGGCTCGAAGCGCCAGCGCGCGTCATCGAACGGCGCGTTCCGGAGGTCCGCCTGCATGGGCTCGATGTTCGCGGGGAACGGCGCGAGCCGTGCTCCCCGCAGCGCGCCCGGTTGCACCGGGGTCACGTGCACCCCCGCCGGAGGCAGCACGCCGCGCTGCAGATCCTCGATGCGGAGGCTGGTGCGTACGGATCGGTCGTCGGCAGTGAGGTCGCGGTCGCTCGCCGCCTCGTCGCGGTGCTTCACCATCAGCCACTGCTCGCGGCCGCCCTCGACCTTGTTCGTGCGGACGAGGGCGTACGAGCCCTTCAACTTGCGTCCGCGGAACGTCACCGAGAGCTTGCCCGCCGCCAGCCCCTCGCGCATGCGGCGCTCCGCTTCCGCGCGGTCGTGGAACGACAGGCCACCCTCGTCAGGCGAGTACGTGCCGGCGTCCCAGACGATGACCTCGCCCGCTCCGTACTCGCCCTTCGGGATGAGGCCCTCGAACGAGGCGTAGTCGAGCGGATGATCCTCGACATGCACCGCCAGGTGCTTGTCGCCGATGCGCGAGGACGGCCCCTTCGGCACCGCCCAGGAGGGCATGACGCCGCCCCGCTCCAGCCGCACGTCGTAGTGCAGCCGCGTCGCGCGGTGCTTCTGCACGACGAACGTCAGTGGCCCCTCGCCCGCCCGAGGTGTGCCCGGCGGCTCCGGCGTACGAGTGAAGTCGCGCTTCTGGTCGTACTCGGCCAGCGGTCGCGCGGAAACCGGCCCGTCAGGCTCAGGCAGCGAGGAGGCGCGTCCGCGGGCGGACGGCATGGCCGGTCAGCGTCCCAACATCACGATGCAGCCTTGCGCCGTCGCGCCGGTCGAGGTGCTTCCTCGGCCTCGTCGCCCGCGCTCGCAGCCGCCGAGGTCGGGGCAGCGGCGGGCGCCTGCTCGCGCTCGCGCTTCGTCGCCTCCACGCTCGCGCGCAGCGCTGCCATGAGGTCGACGACGTTGCTTGCAGCGGCCGGCTCCGGCGCCTCGACGACCTGCTGGCCCTCGAGCTTCGCGCGGATGACCTCCAGCAGCGCTTCTCGGTAGTGATCCTCGTACTGCTCCGGCTGGAACGTCGTCGTGAGCAGGTCGATCAACGCAGAGGCCATCGCCAGCTCCTGCTCCGAGATCTCGACGTCGGGCATCGGCACGCCGCGCTCCACGCGCAGCTCGTCCGGGTAGTAGAGGGTCTCCAGCATCAGCATGCCGTCCATCGGCCGCAGCGCGCAGAGCCGCTCCTTGTTCCGGATCGCGATCTTCGCGACGGCGGTCAGGCCCTTCTCCGTCAGCGCGCGCATGAGCAGCGCGAAGGGCTTCACCCCGACATCCTCGGGTTCCAGGTAGTAGCTCTTCTCGTAGTACGTCGCGTCGATCTCTGCGGCGTTCACGAAGGCGGTCAGGCTGATCGTCTGCTTGCTCGGCAGCGGCAGGTGCTCGAAGTCCTCGTCGTCCAGGACGACGTAGCGATCCTTCTCGTACTCGTACCCGCGCACGATCTCGTCGGTCGGAACCTCGATGTCCTCCGCGGCGCAGTAGCGCGCGTAGCGAATGCGCGAGTGGTCGGAGACGTGGAGCTGGCGGAAGGAGATGTCCTTGTCCTCGGTCGCCGTGAACAGGCGCACGGGGATGCTGACGATGCCGAAGCTGATGGCGCCTCGCCAGATGGAGCGGCTACTGCGTGGCATGGGGGAACCCTTGTCGGCTGCCCGGCTGCGGATGGCGCCGCCGCCGGTGGGGAGCAACTGGATAGACAGTATAGGCGACCCGCTGAGCGCCGCGTCGAGCGCTCGCCGGCGCAATGGCTACCAGGAGCCCCCGCCCCCGCCTCCCCCGCCGCCACCAGAGGAGCCACCGAAGCCGCTGCTCCCGCTCCCGCCCGGCGTCGAGACGAGCGCGCTCGATGTGGTGTCGGCGAAGCCGTCCATCGCGTTCGCGAAGTAAAGCGCGTTGAACGTCGACGACGAGGCGTACCAGTCCGGCGGCTGCAACGCGAGCCCCTCGAACGCCTTCGCCCACTTGTCGACGCAGCCGAAGACGACCGCGTACGGCAGGTACTCGTAGAACAGGTTCGCTTGCTCCGCGAACTCGGCGCGGCGCGTCTCGGCGGTCTCGATGAACTGGCGGAAACCGAGCGTGCGACGGAGCGCTGCCGTCCCCTGCGCGGTACGCCTCGGCATCCGCCCGTGCAGCGCGAGCAGCAGCAGCGAGGCGACGAACAACGGCACCGCCACCACGGCGAACGTCGTGAAGATGATCGCCGCCGCCAGCAGTCCGCCCGTGACGATCAGCGCAAGGATCGACACACCGAGGTATGTGGTGCGGCGCTTGTCCGGCCGCTCGGCGAACCAGCCCTGCTCAACCATGTCGGCGTACAGGTGATCCTGCACCTTCGCGAGCCGCGTCGCGAAGTGCTGACGCAGCGAGGAGAGCAGCACGATATCGCCGGACTCGAACAACCCGTCCAGCAGCTGCTGCTCGTACGCACGGAGCGGAACCTTCGCCTCGGGCGCCGGGAGTTGACGAGTGAAGCGCCAGTCGGGCTTGCCGAACCAGCCCTCCGCCGGAATCTCCTCGATGTGGAGATAGCCGCGCGCCGCGAGGTCGACGATCGAGGCGGAGACGTCGCGCGGGTGCGCCACCTCGTCGAGAAGGGTGCCGATCTGGCCTGGGCGGATGCCATCGGGTGGCGTGTACTCGATGGCGTACGCGCCGCCCTCGAACAGCGGCACGCGCTGCTCGCCGGCGGTGCCGCCGAAGACGACGGCGACCGGCGCACCGCGCCAGCGCACGTCACGCCCCTCACGCCAGACGAGGCGTACGACTGCCCACACGCCGACGACGAGCAGCGTGAGCGCCGCACCGCCTCGCAGCCAGTCGAGCGTGAACGCGCGTTGCAGTGTCCATCGCTCGATAAGTGACGGCTGCGGCTCGGGGACGGCGCCCTTCGGGAAGCCGACGACGATCGTGAGGTTCTCGTACGCATCCAGGCTCGCCTGCCCGAACGTCGCCTCGCCCGCACCCGGCCGCGCAGCGTCGCACGCGAGCGATGAGCCGGTCGGCCCGGCGTAGCACGCAACCTGCGGGCTCGCGGAGGTCGGCAAATGCACGCGCACCGTGGCGCCGACGATCGGCACTGTCCACTGGGCGCCGATGACGTTCCAGTAGAGCTCGTCATGGTCGGGGAAGCCGTTCAGCGTGCCCGCGAGCGTGTAGACGAGGTGGTACGTGTGCGCGCCGGTCGTGGTCTTGTCGGCATCGCCGATCTTGATGCGCGTCTGCCCCGCCGTGGGCGCGGACTCCGTGACGTACTTCGCGGAGGCACCGCGATCCGCCTCGACACGTTCCACCGTCAGGTCGTAGACGCGGTCGTACGTATCGTCGTAGCGCTGGCGCGTCACCACGTCGCGATAGATGCCGTGGCGCGGTTCGCTCCCGAAGTCGTACTCGATGCGCTCATCGATGCGCAGCAGTCCATCGCGCTCGACGGTGACGTCGATGCCGTAGGCGATGATCCGCTCGCCGAACGTGCCCTGCGCCTGCGTTGCCCGCGACGGCAGCAGTGCGAGTGCGCACGTGAGGATGACCAGCACCGCGACACGCACCCTCACGACCGAACCTCCATCGCCTCGAACGCATCCGCCGAGGCGAGCGCTCCATCCAGGTACTCGACGTGGTGCCCGGGCAGCGCGGGCACCCGTGGCCCCGGCAGCACGATGCCGACGAGGTTGAGCGGGTCGACGGCGCTCACCCGCACGCGCTCCTGGGAGTGCGGCTCCTGCCGAATGCGCCGCAGCGCCTCGACCGCCTCCGGGAGGGCGTACTGCTCGCCCAGGAACCCGGCCACGAAGCGTCCGCCCTGCACGGTGCTGCGCAGCTCCATCCGGCGCAACGCGCGCAGCACCTCGCGCCAGGGCACGGTGAACGACTCGCGCGCGACCACGTCGCGGAAGACGACGCCGTACCGCGCGAGCAGCGCCTGCGCGACCGCCTCGGCGAGGGTCTCGACATCGGGCGGCTCACCGACTGCGGCCGGCGCCTCCACCAGCGCCCATCGGCCGGGCGGCCCGCCGCCCGCGCGCAGGTAGCCGAGGCCACGCGAGCGGCCTCGGCCGCTGCGCCGCCAGAGCCCGCACAGCTGGCGCAGACCCTGGAAGCCGTCGGAGGCGACGAGGCCGGCCGCGACCAGCTCGCGGAGCCCCTGCTCCACGTCCGTCGCGAGGCGGCGCGTCATCGTCACGATCTCGTCGAAGAACAGCGCGCCCCGTGCCCGCAGCGCCTCGATGATCTCCGCGGCCGCACCGGCGTGCGGCTCCGCAGCACGGCCATCGCCCAGCGCCCGGGTGGCGTCGAGCAGCGCGCCGAGGTCGCTGCGGGCCGCAACGGTGATCGGCGTGGAGCGCGAGGCAGCGACGGCCGCGCTGCTTCCACTCGCGCGGCGAGGTGTGAGCCGCGCCCACGAGGCCTCACCCGCCAGGCACAGCTCGTCGAGCCACGCCGGGGTGTAGTCCGCGACCCGCGCCGCCAGCAACTCCGATTCCCATGCCGAGGCGGGCGCCTCGAACCCTTGCAGCCGCGCGATGGCATGGCGGAGACCCGCGCGTCCGCGCAGCTGGCTGGCGGGCGAGGCGTGATGCCAGCGCAGCAAGAAGCGCATGTAGTCGCGCGCGCTGACCGCCTCGATCGCGCGCTGCAGGCGGTCGAGCGTGTAGCGGTGAATGCGTGCCAGCAGCCGGCGGTCGCACCATTCCTCGATGTCGTCGCCATTCGAGGGGTCGAGGCCCGGCGTGAAGCGGCCGCGCAGCACGTAGCCGCCGGCCTCCAGCATCTGCAGGCCCCAGGTCACGTCCTGTGCATCGAGGCCGGTGCGTGCGCCGAGGTCGCGTGCCGTGACCGGGCCCAGCACCTCGCACTGGCCGCGCAGCAGCCGTGCACGCGCGTCCTCGCGCTCGGCGATGACGATGCGCGCACGCTCGGGCACCTCGATCGGCAGGAGCGAGGCGTGCGGCAACAGCAGCGCAACCGGCTGCTGCAACTCCGCCGCGCACCAGTACGCCTCCCCGCGCGCCTCGAAGCGCACGGCGCGGCCGGTGGTGGCGAGCGCTTCCAGCCACGCGTGCCAGCCCGGCACATCCGCCTCGCGCAGCACGAACAGCGAGAGCAGCGCGTCGTGGACCTCCTCGGGGTCACGCGGCTGCGGCCACGCCTCCTCACGCACGCGCGCGATCGCGTCGGCATCGAGTGCGCCCAGGTCGCGCGCCTCGGTGGGGAGCGTGCGGCGCAGCTGCACGGCACGGGTGCGCCGCTCCTCCAGCGGTGCGTTATCCAGGTAGGTGTACGGCTTGCCCGTCACGATCTCGTGCGCCAGCGGCGACGGCTCGACGGTGTCACGCGCGTGCAGCCGGATCGCTCCCGACTCGATACGACGGAGGACGTCCAGCAGCCCATCGATGTCCATCGACTCGCGCAGGCAGTCGTCGCGCGTCTGACGGATGAGCGGGTGGTCGGGGAACTCGAGCGGCCCCGTGACGTTCTCCTGGCAGCCGACCTGCGCCGGGAAGACCGCTGCCAGCAGATCATCCGCACGGCGGCGCTGCAGGAACGGGGCGACGCGGCGACCGCCTCGGAAGCGAGGCACGGCAAGCGCACGCGTCGTGTTCCAGCGCCAGCGCGTACCGAACAGCGGGATGTAGAGGATCGACTGCTCCACCGCCTCCACGACGTTGGCCGGTGAGACGAAGTCGAACGCGTCCTCCAGCGGGAACGAGTGCTGCGGCCCCAGCGAGAGCAGCATCGAGTCGTCGCCGGCGGCAGCCTGCAACTCGAAATCGAAGTTCACGCAGAAGCGCTTGCGCAGCGCCAGTCCCCACGCCTTGTTGATGCGCGACCCGAACGGGGCGTGCACGACGAGCTGCATGCCGCCCGTCTCGTCGAAGAAGCGTTCGAAGACGACGTCGGTGTCCGAGGGCATGACGCCCAGCCCCTCGTACGCCGCGCGCAGATAGTCGATGAGCTGCTGTGCCGCCAGCTCCGGCAACCCGCACTCCGCCTCGAGCATCGCGAGCAGCGCAGGGAGATCGCCCAGACCTGCGACGACATCGCGTCGCAGCCGCCCCACCTCCTCGGAGAACTCGATGCTGCGACCGGGGGCCTCGCCCAGCCAGAACGGCACCGTCGGCGGCGCGCCGTGTGCGTCGTCCACGCGCACCGTGCTCTCCTCCACGCGCCGAATGCGCCAGGAGGAGGAGCCGAGCAGGAAGATGTCGCCCTTCATGCTCTCGACCGCGAAGTCCTCGTTCACCGTGCCCACAAACGTCTCGTCGGGATCCGCGACCACGCGGTAGTCACCCGTCTCCGGGATCGTCCCCCCGTTCAGCAGCGCCGCGAGGCGCGCCCCGCGCCGACCGGCCAGCACGCCGTTGATGCGATCCTCGTGCAGCTGCGGGTACGCGCGCCCGGCTCCCTCGCCGATGCCACCGGCGAGCATCGCAACGACCTCGTCGAAGTCGGACCGCGCGAGGTCCGCGTACGGCGCGGCACGGCGTACCGCCTCGAACAGCGCATCTGCGGGCCACGGCTCGCTCGCGCACTCCGCGACGATCTGCTGCGCGAGCACGTCGAGCGGCGCGACCGGCTGCACGATGCGATCGAGGCGGCCCGCGCGCACCGCGCGAATCAACGCTGCGCACTCGACCAGCTCGTCACGCGTCGTCGGGAACAGGCGGCCATCCGGCGTCGCGCCGACGGCGTGGCCGGAGCGACCGACGCGCTGCAGGAAGGTTGCGATCGCGCTCGGTGACCCGATCTGGCAGACGAGGTCGATCGCACCAACATCGATGCCGAGCTCCAGCGAGGCCGTCGCGACCAGCGCTCGCAGGTCGCCCGACTTCAGGCGCTGCTCCAGCCGGTGTCGCCGCTCGCGGGAGAGGCTCCCGTGGTGGCTGGCGACCGCGTCCTCACCGAGGCGCTGTCCCAGGTGCAGCGCGACCCGTTCCGCCAGGCGCCGATTGTTCACGAAGATCAGCGTCGTGCGATGCTCCCGCACCCGCTCCGCCAGGACGTCGTACAGGTCGGCCCACTGCTCGGCTGGCGTCACCGCCTGAAGGTCCGAGGGCGGCATCTCCACAGCGAGTGCGAGGTCGCGCTGGTGGCCCATGTCGACGACCGTGCACGGTCGCGCCGCGCCCGCCTCGACGCCGACGAGGTAGCGCGCGATCTCCTCGATCGGTCGCTGCGTTGCCGACAATCCGATACGCGATGGCTTCGGCTCCCCCGCCGCCGTCACGACGTGGTCGAGCCGCTCCAGTGACAGCGCCAGGTGGCTGCCGCGCTTGTCGCGTGCCAGCGCGTGGATCTCGTCGACGATCACCGTCCGCACCGCGCGCAGCGTCTGGCGCGCACGCTCCGCGGTCAGCATCAGGTAGAGCGACTCCGGCGTGGTGATCAGGATGTGCGGCGGTCGCCGCACCATCGCCTGCCGCTCGGAGGCCGGCGTGTCGCCCGTGCGCACGCCGGTGCGCAACGTCGGGAACGCGATCCCGCGCTCCTGCGCGAGCGTCGCCAGCTCCGCCAGCGGCTCATCGAGGTTGCGCTGGATGTCGTTCCCCAGCGCCTTCAGGGGCGAGACGTAGACGACCTGCGTGACCTCGCGCAGTGTCCCCGCCTCTGCATCCCGGACCAGGCGGTCGATCGCCGAGAGGAACGCCGCAAAGGTCTTGCCGGAGCCCGTTGGCGCCGCGATCAGCACGTCACGGCCCGCCTGTACGTGCGGCCAGCCCTGTGCCTGCGCGTCCGTGGGCGTGCCAAAGCGCCTCGCGAACCACTCCCGGATCAGCGGATGGAAGCGCGCGAGCGCGGCGGCGGGCGCGGCGGTCGAGGTCGCCATCGGCATGCCCTCACGAGCGGGTGTACGAAGGAGGCTACGCTCGCGCTCGTGGCCTCACAACAGGCCGTTTGCGGCTGGCGCGATCGCCTGCCTATACTCCCCAACGCTTCGGGCGGAAGTAGCTCAGTGGTAGAGCGCCTCCTTGCCAAGGAGGAGGTCGCGAGTTCGACCCTCGTCTTCCGCTCCAGCCCGCCTCCTCGCCGCCGACACGGCGGCACCTGCCGAAGTGGCGGAATGGCAGACGCGGCGGTCTCAAAAACCGTTGGGGGGCAACCCCCGTGCGGGTTCGACCCCCGCCTTCGGCACCATCACCTCTCCAGCGTCAGTCTCGCCACCCCTCGGTTATGGCGCCCCCCTGCGTGTCGTTGCACGCGCGCACCACATCGGACGCTCTGAACGAGCAGCCCGTTACGATTCGAGTGCTCCGGATTCCTGATGCATCCCGACTCTGCTGGGCGCCTGCGCGAGCATACCGACGCCGCCCTGGCACTCGTGAGCGCCTCGGCGTCGAGGCCACGCCGTGTACGCGCCAGCCGTCGCGACAGCCCGACACGATGCGAGCGACCCTGATGGGCCGCTCGTTGTCATCTGCCATGAGGTGCAGGAAGCGAGGGTGCGCGGTTGCTGGTGCTCTCCGGTGGGTGCGAGGATGCTCGCGCCGATGCCGGATGGTGTAACGGTAGCACACGGGACTTTGGATCCCTTGGTCAAGGTTCGAATCCTTGTCCGGCAACCACTCGGTGTCGCGTGGCACCACGCGTGTCCTTGCCCGCCAGCGGGTCATGCGGCACACTACTGGCCGCGTACCGATCCCCGATAGCTCAATCGGTAGAGCGACCGGCTGTTAACCGGTAGGTTCGAGGTTCGAGTCCTCGTCGGGGAGCCAGCACTCACACAACGAAACAGGGTCGGCATTGCCGGCCCTGTTTCGTTGTATCCGAGGCGCGACGTGTACCGGAGGGCGGAGCACGCGGGATGTGCCGAACGCCGGTCAATCTGCGGACATCAGTGGGGTGCAGTCGAGGTCGGTGTGGCGGATGATGACCGCATGAATCACGCGCTCGCCGCCCGCGTCGTTGGCCCGTTGCTGCTGTTCGCGGCGGCCTGGGTTGCGGCGCTGCCGCTCGCGGTCGCCGCATCGCCGGGCGTCACGGCGCTGCTGCCCAGCCACTCACACGCAACCCTGGACGGCACTGTCGTGCCGCACGCCCACGCCTCGACGGCCGCCGACGCCGGGCACTGCGTTGCCGTTACCGTGGATGCGGAGCCGATCGCCTGCGGTGCGGACGTCACTGCCGCCTTCGCGGCGCTGCTTCCCGGCGTCGGCCCTGCCTCGATCGTCGCAGTTGCCGCCGTGCTCACCTCGCGGCTCGCGGAGCCGACGGTGCACCGCGCCCCCGCACCGGAGGTCACCACCCCGCCCCCGCGCGACTGACCGCTCGCTCACACCGCCGCGTCGGCCTGGGCCGACCGTATCGAGGAGATGTCATGTTCCGCATGTGGTTTGGGGCGGTCGCGCTTGCGCTCACCATCGGTTCGTTCGTGGTCCTGCCCGCGCGCGCCCTCGCGCACGAGTCGCGTGATGTCGGGAAGTACCAGATGGTCGTCGGCTTCTTCGTGGAGCCCGCCTACGAGGGCCAGAAGAACGGCCTCGACCTCCGTGTCCGCGTTCCGGGTACCCCTCCGACGCCGGTGCTGGGCCTGGAGAAGACGCTGCAGGTCGAGGTCAGCTACGTCGGCGTCGACAAGAAGATCACGAAGCCGGTGCGGGCCGTCTCCGCTGCCAACGACCCGGGGCACTACACCGCCGACGTCCTGCCGACGCAGGCCGGCCAGTACCGCTTCCGCATCTTCGGCACGGTCGACGGCCAGCAGGTGAACGAGACGTTCACCTCCGGTGAGAAGTTCTCCAACGTCGAGAAGGCCAGCGTGCTGACCTTCCCCGATGAGCTGCCGCAGGTACGCTCGATCGAGGGTGCGGCGAACGACGCGCAGACCAGCGCCGACGCGGCCGCCTCGGCGGCGTCGAACGCGCGGGTGTTGGCGATCGCCGCGCTCGCGCTGGCTGTGATCGCCTCGGGCGCGGCGCTCCGCGCAACGATGCGCCGCTAGGACGATCAGTGCGAGGAGGGGGGATCGCGATGACTCGCCCACGAGCGCTGCTCGGCGGCATCATGGTCGCCGCGATCCTCCTGTTCCTCGCCGTCCCGGCACGGATCGAGGCGCACGCCGCCTACGTGCGCTCCGATCCCCCGGCGGATGCCGTGCTGCGCGTCGCGCCCGCGCGCGTCACAGTGTGGTTCAGCGAGCCACTGGCGGTCGCCCTCAGTCGCATCGAGGTGCGCGACACGACGAACGCGCGTGTCGACAACGGCGACTCCACAGGTGATCCCGCCGACCCGATGCGACTGTCCGTTGGCGTCCGCCCGCTGGCCAACGGCACCTACACGGTTGTCTGGAACAACGTCTCCACCCTGGACGGCCACCCGCTGCGGGGTTCGTTCGTGTTTCACGTCGGTGATTCCCCGATGGTCGAGACGACGTCGACGACCGCACCTGCGGCGCTCGCAAGTCCGATCGACCCGTGGATTCGCTGGATCGCGCTCCTCGCGGCAGTCGCCGCGACCGGCGGGCTGCTCTTCGAGGCTGCAGTGCTGCGCCCCGCGGTGCAGCACACCCACTCGCGCGAGCCGGTGCGCGTGGCGGTCACCGAGATTCACCGCGTGCTCAGCCGCGGTCGCGTGGCCGCCAGTGCGGTCTTCCTCGGGAGCGCGCTGTTACAGGTCGTCGCGCAGGCGAGCGTCGTCGCCGGCGTCGCCGTCTGGACGCTCGCACCTGCCGATGTCATCGATGTCGTCCGCTACACCGGCTGGGGGCAGTTCTGGCTCGCCCGCGTGTTGCTGGCGCTGCTCGCCGTGGTTGCGCCGCTCTTGGCCCGCCGCCTGCCGCGCGCCTCCGAGGCGTGGCTGACGGAGGTCGTGCCGTTCCTCGCGACACTCGCCGCGCTCTCCACGTTCAGCCTCTCGAGCCACGGCGCGGCGACGGCCGATCTCGCGTTCCCCGGCGCGCTCACCGACTACGTGCACCTGCTCGCCGCAGCCGTGTGGGTGGGTGGCCTGCTCGCGCTGCTTCCGACGCTGGTACTGCTCCGCCGCCTGCTCCCCGCCGATGACCGCCGCCCCCTGCTCGCCTCGATCGCGGAGCGCTTCACGACGATCGCCGCGCCCGCCGTCGGCGTCGTGCTGCTGACGGGCGTGTACTCCGGCTGGCTCCAACTGCGCAGCTTCGAGGCGGTCACGACCCCGTACGGCCTCGCGCTCGCCGCGAAGACGACGCTCGTCGGTGTGCTGCTGCTGCTCGGTGCCGCGAACCTGTTGTGGGTGCGCCCGCTGCTGGCGCGCGCGGAGCGAGCCGCCGCCGCAAGCGCCTGGCTCCACCGCTTTGTGGCAGCCGAGGTCGCTGCGGCGATCCTCGTGATGCTCGCGGTCGGCCTCATCACCAGCCTCGAGCCCGCGCGGCAGGTGCAGGAGCGCATCACCGGCGGCGGCCTGCACGCGAGCCAGGAGGCTGCCGGTACCCGCATCGATGTCACAGTGCAGCCGGGCACGCCGGGGCTGAACCACGTGCTGCTCACGATCACCGATCGCCGCGGCCAGCGCGTCACGAACGCGACCGCCATCGTCGTCCGCCCGCGCTACCTCGACGCCGATCTCGGTGCGACCGAGGTCAACACGACACCCACCCCCGACGGCCGTTACGAGGTGCAGCGGGTACCGCTCAGCATCGCGGGCGCGTGGGAGGTACAGGTGACGGTCACCCGGCCCGGTGCCGGCGATGCCACCGTCACGCCCCGCTTCGCCGTCAGCGCCACACCGCCACCGCCCCGCACCGATGCCGAACTGGGACGTACGCTCTGGTCGTGGCTCGTGCTCGGCGTGGGCCTCGTCGTCCTCGTGCTCGCACCGCGCGCGTGGAGCGGGCGGATCGCGCGGTCGCGCATGCGCATCCTCGCGACGACCGTGGTGATGATCGGCGTCGTGCTGGTCTACGGTGCGCACTCGCACGGCGGCCCGCAGCAACAGCAGGCCACTGGCACGAACCCCGTCCCCGGTGGCCCGCAGGCGGTCGAGGTGGGACGGCTGCTCTACCAGCAGCAATGCGCCTCCTGTCACGGCATCAGCGGCCTCGGTGACGGCCCGCAGGCGGCAGGTCTCCAGCCGCCCCCGGCAGACCTGCGGCTCCATACGCCAATGCACCCCGACAGCCAGATCTACGCGTTCATCAGCCAGGGCTTCCCCGGCAGCGCCATGCCCGCGTTTACGGGCCGCCTGACCGAGACGCAGATGTGGAACCTCGTGCACTACCTTCGCGCGCTCACCACACCGACCACGCAGTAGCACGCGCGACATGTGGGGAGACAGCAGGCGGGGGAGTCGTACGACTCCCCCGCCTGCTGTGATCGCCGAGGTCGAACCGGTTACGGCAGCTTGAGCACCGTCCCCTTGTCGAGCGCCGTCTGCAGCGTCGCGATCAACTCGCGCGCCGACTCCGGCGTGAGCTCGACCGCCACGCGAGCACCGGGCCCCGCGCTCTCGTTCGCGAAGTCGATCGTGATCGCGTGCTCGCGGGCCACGAACACCGGGTGGTCGTAGCCCACGCTCACGTAGTCGACGGGGAACCACCCCTGTGGCCCCTTGCCGCCGCCGCTCACCGTCGTCCGCTCATTCACCATCGAGCACATGGCTGCGTCTCCTCGGCTGCTACGAGAGGTGCTTCGGCAGGAACTCCCAGATCTTGCTCCAGCCGTCCACGGCCTGCGCCTGCCGGTACGCCGCGCGGTCGTAGTAGAAGAAGCCGTGGGGAGCGCCGTCGTAGCGGTGGAACTCGAGGTTCTTGCCCGCCGCTTTCAGCTCGGCCTCGTGCTGATCGACCTGCGGCGGCGGCGGACTGGTGTCGTCGTTGCCGAAGATGCCGAGGATCGGCGCGGTCAGCTGTGCGGTGAGCGTGTTCGGCGACACCGGCTGGTTCGGCGTGAGATCGGCGTCTGCCATGATCACGCGCCCGCCCCAGCACTCGACGAGCGCATCCACCTCGGTGCCCAGCTGGCACGCCGCCAGGAAGCCGTGGCGCCCGCCGGAGCAGGTGCCGAACAGCCCGACCTTGCCGCTGGAGTACGACTGACCTCGCAGCCACTTGAAGGCGCCCTGCAGGTCACCCACGACCTGTGCGTCGGGCACGCCGCCCTGGCTGCGCACGACGGCGGCCACATCCTCCGGCGTGCCGTGACCGGAACGCGCGTACAGGTTGGGGCAGATCGTCGCGTAGCCGTGCTGCGCGAAGCGCCGCGTGGCCTCGAAGTACCACTCGTCCCAGCCCGGCATGTGGTGCACCAGCACCATGCCGGGGAACGGGCCGGGGCCCGCGGGGCGAGCGACGTAGGCGTTGATCTGGTCGCCGTTGTGGCCCGGCAGCGTGACGTACTCGCACGTCATCCCGACCGTGGCATCGGTTCGCATCACCATCGCTGACAGTCCTTTCGATGTGTCGCGTTGGATCGAGGCCCGAGCCTAGCGGCTGCGGATCGCCTCGATCAGGGTGTCCTCCCAGCCGAAGTCGTACGCGCGGACCTTGTCCAGGCCCTGGCTCATGAACCAGTCGTACGTCTGCTCGACCGCCGACTCGAACGTGTAGTCCGGCACGAAGCCGAAGTCGTCACGCATGCGGTCGATGGCGAAGATGGTGTTGTGGTTCCAGTGGTGGAGCTACGGGTTCAGCCGCTGGATGAGGCTCTGCGCGAGCCGCATGTTCGACTGGCTGAGCGCCTGCACCGAGGCAGCGTTCTCGTACGAGCGCACCTCGCGTGGGCGGATCGCCGCCACGTCGCCCTCGAGGCTCACGCGATCCAGCCAGATGTCGTCCATCATCTGCGCCGGGATGAACACCTTCTCCGGCTCCACGCCGACAACCTTCGCGAAGGTGTCCACGTAGCCCTCGTCGGTGTAGTAGTCCTTGCCCGTGACGTTGTAGCGCTTGCCGAACGTGTTCGGGTTGAGCATCGCCATGCGCAGCGCCTTCGCCTCGTCATCGACGTGGCCGATCTGGCCCATCGTCGTGCCGTCGCCGGGGATGAGCACCGGGCGGCCCTTCATGAGGCGCATGAACATGCGCTGCTCACGCTCGATGATGTTGTTGAACGGGCCGAACACCATCGAGAACGACATCACCGTGGCCGGGAAGCCGTGGTCGCGGTAGTGATCCCACAGCCAGCGCTCCACGATGATCTTGTTCTTGCCGTAGTCGCCCTGCTTCGGGCCCTCATCCACGGCGTGCGTCTCCTCGCGGATCGGCAGCACGTTCGTGTCCGCGTAGATGACCGTCGAGCCGGCGAAGATGTAGTGGCCGATGCGGCCCTTGAACGCCTCGTACAGCGGCTTCACATCGTCCAGCGAGTAGCCGGAGATGTCCTGGACGACGTCGAAGTCTTCCTTCTTGAGCACCTCGACCAGCTGCTCGTGGTTGTTGCGGTCGCCGTAGAGACGGCGCACCGACCGAGGGAGCGTGGCATCACTCTGGCCGCGGTTGAACACCGTGACGTCGTGCCCGTGCTTCGCCAGTTCCTTGGTGAGTGCGAGGCCGTTGAACCTCGTACCGCCCATGACCAGGACCTTCATGCCGTCCCCCCTCCGAATGCCGGACGCGCGCAGCGCCCCACGTCACGCTCGGCATCGCCGAGGCGCGCGCATCATACGCGAGAGTTTGGGTCGTGAGAGCAACCGGCAGCCGAGGATCTCGGGAGGCTGCCGCTGGTACCCCCAAGGGGATTCGAACCCCTGTTTCCACCTTGAAAGGGTGGCGTCCTGGTCCCCTGGACGATGGGGGCGAGCCGGACACGAGGATACCGCCCCCGACCCTCGGGGTCATGCGAGGCGCACGCAGGGGCGAGGGCTAGGGCAGCGAACCTCCGCCACCGGGCAGCACGACGCCGCGCACGCCGGGCATCGCGAAGCGCCCGCTCACCGCAGGCGGGCGCGAGTACGTCGACGTAGTCGACGCGACCGAGGGCTGTGGGATCGTGCGGCGCGCCTCCCCGCAGTCGTCTGCGAGGTGCATCGGCGCCGTCTGCACGGCATCGACCGGCTGCGCGACGGGCGTCGGCATCGGCTCGGCAGCGGGCAGCGGCGTCTCGAAGGCCTGCGTCGCCTCCACAGGAGCCGCCTCAACGAACGGCTCGGGCGCCACGGGCGGAACCTCAGCAACCAGCGGCTCGGCAGCCAGCGGCTCGGCAGCGACCGGCTCGACAACTACGGGCTCAGCAGCCGGTGTCGCTGCCGGAGCAGGTGCGGCCCACGCGGCGGCAGCCGTGATCGGAGCAGGCCCGGCCGCGGTGTCGACGACCGCGACGTGGTCGCGGCGCTTCCACCAGACGTAGGCCGCGGTGGCGACCAGCGCCGTGGCGGTGACCGCCGCGACGGTCACCGCAGTCCGGCCACGGCTGCCACGCGGCGAGGCCTCGACGGCCTCCGAGGCGGCCTCTGCGACCACCTCGATCGCGTCACGGGCGGCTTCCAGCCCGCGTTCGAGCAGTTCAGCGGCGGTCGGGGGAGCCAGGCAAACGGTCTGCCGGCGGAAGAAGCGGGAGGCGAGGCGCATGGCGGAGCCCTTTCGGCCGTGCGGCCGGTTCGAGGGCGTCGGCATCCCTGCCGGCCCCCGACGATCGAGGAATGGCGCTATCGTAGGCGGGCCACACCCGCCCTGGTCGACGCCGCCGGACGAGTTGTGAACGTTTTGCCAGCATCGTCGTTGTGTAACAGCAGCGCGATTGAGAGGACTGGCAGGGGCATATGGCGGCTCTCGACACGTCTCGGGCGAAGATCCAGCACCTGCTCCGCCGGGCGGGCTTCGGCTACCGCGCAGGCGAGCTCGATGAGTACGTCGCGCTCGGCCTCGCAGGCACCGTCGAGCGGCTGCTCGACCCGCCCCCGGAGGACGTCGCCGTCGATGCCGCGGTCATGCGGCTGCTCGCACCGTTCGATGGCCCCGCGCTCGACCGCGACCTGGACAGGGAACGTCGCGCCGCGCTGTATCGCGCCTGGTACGTGCGCATGGCCGGCACGCGCCGCCCGCTGGTCGAGCGCATGACCTACTTCTGGCACGACCACTTCGCGACCTCGCTGAGCAAGGTGACGTGGGCGTCCCTGATGCAGACGCAGAACGACACGTTCCGCCGCCTGGCCCTCGGCTCGTTCGAGGAACTGCTGCTGGCGATCGCGCGCGACCCCGCGATGCTGCTCTTCCTCGACAACCGCACGAACAGTCGTACCCGCCCCAATGAGAACTACGCGCGCGAGCTCATGGAGCTGCACACGCTGGGCGAGGGCAACGGCTACACCGAGACCGATATCAAGGAGGCCGCCCGCGCCCTGACCGGCTGGCGCCTCGCCGAGGACGGCACGGCCGTCTTCCGCCGCCCGGAGCACGACCCCGGCACGAAGACCGTGCTGGGCAAGACCGGGACGTTCAACGACGCCGACATCGTCCACCTGCTCGCCTCGCACCGGGGCACGGCACGCTACGTCACGGACAAGCTCGTGCGCTTCTTCGTGCGCCCCGACGGGCACGCAGCGCTCGCGGCGCGGGCAGCAGACACCTACATGGCGACGAACGGCTCGATTCGCGAGGTGCTGCGCACCATCCTGCTCGCCCCCGAGATGTACGAGCCCGCTGCGTACCGCAGCATCATCAAGTCACCCACCGAGGTCATGGTCGGCCTCCGCCGCGCCCTCGAGGCGCCCCTCGAGAGCCGTGCAGAGACGGAGACCGGCCGCCTGCTGGGCCAGCTGATCTA
>Ga0172380_10003324_pt1 | contig 22313 bp, 27 predicted proteins | sample Leawe162metaG_FD_119747 | JGI IMG/M metagenome (GOLD analysis project Ga0172380, IMG submission 119747) | Leachate microbial communities from a municipal landfill in Southern Ontario, Canada - Leachate well 162 metaG | ecosystem: Engineered > Solid waste > Landfill > Unclassified | place...
CTTGATTCGCAACTTCGTTCGCAACTTGATTCGCAACTTGATTCGCAACTTCGTTCGCAACTTGATTCGCAACTTGATTCGCAACTTGATTCGCAACTTCGTTCGCAACTTGATTCGCAACTTGATTCGCAACTTGATTCGCAACTTGGTTCGCAACTTCGTTCGCAACTTGATTCGCAACTTCGTTCGCAACTTGATTCGCAACTTGATTCGCAACTTGGTTCGCAACTTCGTTCGCAACTTTCAAAACTTAACAATGATTGGTGGATAATTGTATGGTGGTTAGTATGGACAGGTTGGTATTCTTTCGCACAGTATATTGGGATAAAATTTGATAATAAAGTTCTAAAAACATTTATGGATTTTGTTATAAATGTAAGTTTTATTATTCCATATAAAGGTATTGCTTTTGTTTCTGAAACTCCCCAAAAAATAAATTGGGAAAATAAGAGACTTCATTCTACAACTGGATATGCCGTGGAATATGCAGATAATTATGGGCTATACTCTATTCATGGAGTTAAATTCACAGAAGAACAATTTAAAAAGTCAAAAATAGCGACAGTTGCGGAAATCTTATCATGGGAAGACATAGACCAACGTTCTGTTCTTCTTCAAGACAGACCAATTCAAGAATTATTAAAAGAAGTTCCTAAAACACTTATAGACCATTCAGACGAGTGTGGAGGATATGACCTATATGAGATTGAATTAAAAGGAATAGGAAAATCAAAAATACTTTCTTATAAGGGTTGGAGTTCAGATAAACCTTATATTAAATTTGTTCCTAGTGATTCAGTAAAGGCACTAGATACTGTGGCAAAATTAAGACACCAAACTGTTGAAGAATTAAAAGAATCAATTAAAAGTTAAAAATATGAAAATCAATAATCATGGCGATATAATTTTATATCCAGTTATAAATGTTAAAATTCCAAAATCCTCAAAATCAGCAAAAATTCATGTTTTACAGGATTCAAATGCCACTGGAAACAGACATGAAGTAATCTCAGAGAAATCGCCTATACATCGTTGGACAAAAGATGGAATAGAATACATCTCATGCAAAGAAGATTACACAATCAGACATATAGGTGGAGATTGTGAACATGGAGAACAAAAGGTCGAAGCAGGAACTAGAAAATTACTTCATGAAATGGAACACGACCCTTGGACAAATGAGTTAAAAAGGGTCATAGATTAATAGTAATTTATAAGTTAGTTATATAAAAAAATATGAAAAATGTATTTCAAAAAATAGTAGATATTTGCGAAGAAAATAATGACACAGAAGGAACTCTATCTGATATAAGAGTTAAGGCAAAAAATAGAGTTATTCGTTATGAATGGGAAGAAAAGTATGGCATAAAACTGGATAGTAGATTTGCCGAATGCGATTATCTTAGAATAAATGATTACGAATCTGTCGCCTACTTCAATGATGGTTATAAAAGCCGCGAGGAAGGCAGTGGTAGAAATATCTCTTGGTCAGAAGATGGCAAACAACCAGTAAATGAATGGGTATATGAAGTAAGTTTTTGCACTGGGGCTTATATTTTTGGAGAAGATTATAATGGGCAACGGCAATTATTTCAGGACTTCTTTGAGGAATTAAGAACTTACAAACCAGATTATGAAGATTTACATAACCATAATCTTTATTGGAAAGTAGAAAATGCCAAAGAAGTTATGTCACAATTCAAAAACATACTGAATAAATACCGAGACAGAAATAGAGAAGAACTAAAAGCCAGAAAAATAAGTAAATTAAAAGCGGAACTAGACGATTTAACAACAAGTGATACCAAATAACCCTATGCTAAACTCAAATAAAATGGTGGAGAACAAGACAACCACAGAATTATTAGAAACCCTTTGTAAATTAGAAAATGCGTCAGATAATAAACAAGATTGGGACAAATTTGGAGAGGTATTCACAGAACTACTAAAGCGACCACCTTTTAGCGATATTCTTGGAACAAAAGATGATGCAAATGATTTCACCCACGAAGAAAGGTTAGATAAGTTAGAGGAAGAAGTAAAATTATTGAAACGCCATTCTCATAATGAGAAAACTGGCGATGTAATGGTAAGAATTTAATAGCAATACACTTTTCCCCACTTCTCCCCTATCCCTCGCCCCCCACAGGCGGTAAATGTGGATAATAAAATATATGAAAACAAAACTTAAAAAAACAACAACACCAAAAGGTTATGAACACTGGGAAATAGACTACGATAATGGTCTTAAATCTTTTAACTTATCTGATATTAAACTTCATCTAGAACCTGAACAAGAAAAAGGATACATAAAAGGTGAAATTCTTTCAGAAAGATTAAAAGAAAAATCAATGAATGGAGCAGTTTTAGATTATCTATTAGAACATACAGATAAAATACCAACTAAATGGAAAGGTAAATATGTTTATTTTTGGGGAACTATTTACCGCAACTCCGGCAGCTACCTCCACGTCCGTTACCTCAGCTGGGGCGGTGGCGGGTGGCGCTGGTGCTGCAGCTGGCTTGAGGATGATTGGAACTCCAGCAATCCGGCTGCGGTGTCCCGCAAGTCCTTTGCTCTTGAATCTAAGTCCTTGTCATCAGATACTCTGAACTTGGAAACTCGGATTAAGGCATTGGAAGAAAGATTGAATAGATATAACTTAAAGTAATATGTCAAAACTAAACTCAAATAAAATGGTGGAGGAATGGGAGAAATTACGAAAAGGATATGAAGAAGTGCAAATGGTGGAAAGTCCTATTGAAAACGCATACCCCGAAGCATATCGTTTGGCGAGAAAATTCCACGAACTCTATGAAGAACAAGCTCCATTTTTTGGATATATCACAAATCCAAACACAAGAGAGTTCTACCCTAATAGTAATAATGCAAGATTGATGGCTTATGTTTGTTATCACATTATCAAAGAAGAAATCTCCCTCCAAAAAATTCGCACACTTGAAGAAGTGGAGGGGTGGGCAAAAGATAATTCAATTCAAGGGGTAGAAATTATGAAAGAAAAGGGTAGTGAATTTACTACACCCAGAATGAGTAGAGCGATAGGATACAGCGATGCCCTCTCCGACTTACTAGCCAAGCTCACCTCCTTGAAACAAGATTCGGGGGAGATAAAGAAATAAGAAAATGAAATCAGCAAAAGAAATAAAACCGAACTATGCACCTGTATATGCTTCTGCTATGTATCCAGACCTTGCGAGATTATTTATAGATAATGGTTATGCTTTATCGGTTCACGGAAGCCTTGCACGAGATTTTGATTTAATTGCTTTTCCGTGGTCGTATAAGTTAACTTCAAGAAGAACAATGTTAAAGAAAATCACCAAAATGTTTGCTGTAAAAATAATCGGTAGACCAGAAAAAAAACCCTATGGTAGATTATCATACACAATATCGGTCGGTTTTGGAGAATGTGCTTTTGATTTATCATTTTTCTCAATGTAAGAACATTAACTCTCTCCCCCAAGTAATATAAAGAACAATGAAAAGAGAAATAAAGAAAAAACTCGCTAAATTATTACTACAAAGAATTAAAGATTGGGGTTTTACAATTCACAAAAGAGATTGCCACCAATGTTCGGATTACGGGACGATAGATAAAGAGACGGGGCAGTTTTTGCCCGATGATGAGATTGTTATAGAAGAATGGTCAAACGAAGATTTTATAGATGTATTGTTAGATATAAACAATAAAGAAATTAGCCAAGATGTTGAGAAGATAAATAATCTCCTCACCCCCTCTCACGAGGATAAGAAAAAGGTATGAAGAAAAATGAAGCAAAATGGCAAGTAATATTTAGTCAATATCTTCGGGAGCAACATTTGAAAGGTTTAATGTATGGCTTCTACGAATTGAAAAGAACAGACGAAGATAGTTTTCCTTTCAGTAAAATAGAGATAGTCCAGTATGACGGGTTACAAGCAACAGAGAAGAGTGGACTTGTCTGGAAATGGTCAGACCAAGACCAAAGACCTAAACCTTGCGACTGTGCAAGTATTCCACCATTGCCTTCATACCTTGTTATCAAATATCCAGACGCATTTTATTTGATAAGGATAGAGAAGATAGTCACATTAAGAGAGAATGGAGTTGTCTCTATAACACGGTCGGTTGCGGAGACATTAGCAGAAAAGATTATTAAATTAAAAACACAATAATGAAACCCAAAAAAGAAACATTTATTAGATTAAACTCAAGAGTTCGAAAGGACCAACTTGATTTTATAAAGGTCGAAGCTAAGAAACATAATAAGACAGAAGGAGAAGTAAATAGAATGATTATAGATTATTACATAAAAACTAAACCAAATGAATAATTACGAACAATATGCCATCATAGATTCTAAAATTAAGGCTCTTACAAATCAAAAAGACGAGTTAAAGACCAAAATCTTAGAAGAAATGATAGAAAGTGGAGAAGAGAAGGTTAAAACTTCAGTTGGAAGTTTTTCAAAGGTGGTTCTTAAGAGTTGGGAATACCCTGAAGAGGTAGTAAAGTTAGGAGAAGAATATAAAGCAGCAAAAGCTTCGGCGGAGAGTACCGGAGACGCAACATTTACAGAAAGTAATTCGCTTAGGTTTGTGCAAATAAAATTATGAAAAAAGAAAAAAAAGAAAATTTAGTACGCATAGAAAGAAGAATACCGAGTGGGTACACAGAACTTATGGAGCAAGAAAAAGAAGTTAATAAACTTCCACAAGTGCAAGCGGGGAGACAAGAGAAAAAGCCAAGAGTAACTATGATAAGTTATTCTATCAAAATGGTAATCCCCACTGGTCAGTATGCAAACATACAACCAGAAATTGTAGTCAAAGCAGGAACACCGGAAGAAGCAGAAGCTTACATTGCACCTCACATGAATAAACTCTGGAAAGAGTATTTTATGGTGAGTGAGAGACCAAAACCAGTTGTAGAACAAAAGATTCCCGTTCCAGAAGCACAAAAGGGTGTGCCGGGAGTTCAAGTTCCAGTAAATCAAATGCCACCCACGAGCTCCGTAGCTTTTGGTAAAGCTTCAAGTGCGATTGCCTCATGTCTTAGTATCCCTGCACTTGATATTATCACCGCTCAAATTCAAAAGTCGGTAAAGATTTTGGAAGAAGAGAAACCAAAGTTGATAGAGCAAGCTCTATTAAAACAAAAAGAATTAAATGGAAAATAAATATGTATTATTTTAGGTGTAAAACTTGTAAGAAACCAATAGGGAAGAGGGAAGACCACGGTATTGTTGTTTGGGAAAAATACGACAAAGAAGGTTATCCAGTAGATTGTATGGTAGTTCATAAAAATATGATAGGAACTCACATTTGTGACCCTAGAAAATTAGACTACTCCTATGAAATTTCTGATTTTTTCAAAGACTTTCCAACATTTGTCACAAATCAAATAGCAAATCAAAAAATTACTAAAAATGAAAATAATGGATAAGTTAATTTTACCTAAACCTCACCTCTCTTGGTCTCAGCTTTCTTGCTGGCTCTCGAACCCCGTTCGTTATAGAAAGGAATATTTTGAGTGTGGAGATAAGTTGAGCACCAAGTACTTGAGATACGGCTCCGGAATTCATAAAATGATTGAGGACGGGACTTATAAGACACTACTTCCCGATTTAATCGTCTATGACAAGAATGAATTTGAAGTTAAATGTGAGATAGAGGGGATTCCAATACTTGCATACATTGACTCATACGATTCTGTTAATAATGTATTCCGAGACACAAAGACTGGAAAGATACCTTGGACAAAAGCTAAAGTAATTAAATCAGGTCAACTGGTATTCTATGCTACAGTCTTAAAACAACTTACGGGAAAGATTCCAGAATACGCTGACCTAGATTGGATACAAACCAAGGATGAAAAAGTCGAAGGAACTGATTTTTGGAGAGAAGGAGAAGATAGAGTAAATGTTACTGGTAAAGTCGTATCATTTCATAGACCATTCTATGAAATTGAAATAGAGAAAATGGAACAGCAGATTGTAAAGGTTGCAAATGAGATTTCGGAAGCGTACAAGAAGTTTATAGAAGAGATTTAGCCCCAAGGTCGTTGAAATAGGATAGGAGGCAAAAAGTAATCTATAAGGGGGCGTCAGCCCTGTTTCGGTCAAGTGATTCACGGATAAAAGCCATTATAGTTATTGCAACGCTATGATGTTAAACAAACGAGTTACGGCTACTTATCTAGCAAAACTGATGACTTATAGATTACACTTTGTCCCCTATCCCTCGCCCCCACAGGCGGTAAATGAAGAAAAAATTGCCGAAGATGATAAAGAACTTGCCGAAAGAATAATTAAGGAAAAACAGCTAATCTCATTACAATTTTATCCTGATACGCCAGTGGGTTTTTATAAAGTATATGGGACAACCTTTGAAGAAATCGTAAAAAAGGCATTAGATTGTCTCTCCCCCAAGTAATATAAAAGAACAATGAAAAGAGAAATACCAAAAAATGCAAATCTAACCTGTTTGAACATAAACTGCCCCGAAAGATTTAGTTTGTGTTGTCACGCCACTTGTAGAATAGCTAGTGAGCCAGAAGAAATGCTCGGAGTTCCACACTTCTTTTGCTCCAATTGTGGTAAGAAGTGGCAAGGTGGAGAATGTAATGCAAATATTCCGCAATATACTAAAAAGGAAATGCAAGATTTCCTCACCCCCTCTCACGAGGATAAGAAAAAGATATGAAATACTGGCTATCACCGACAATTAAATGGGGAGTATTCAAAAGGATTCAATACTCTTTTCCAAGAGGAGGTATTGAACCGATGCACATAGACAAAGTTTTGTGGCAAGGACTGAGGGATAGATATTTCAATATTTACATAGACACGAAGCAGATAATTATTACGACAAAGTCACCGAGTAAAGGAGATAAAATAATCAAATGAAAATAAAAAAATTAACACCAGTAGATGAAAAGTTTAGAGATTTTTATGAGGAGACAAAACCTGACATTTTAGAAATGTGGGAGAAAATAAATGAGATAATAGATGTTCTCCCACCACAGGGCGACTGCAATGAATGTTTTTTTGAAGGAGGAGAACATTCTTTCGAGTGCAGTAAATATAAGCATAAGGATTGGGGGGAGAAAAAAGTTAATGATGATTGTGTGTATGATTAATCTACCAATATATAGTGATAAGAAGCTCATTACAGCGTTTGAATACGGGGTTGTCATTGCAGATGTAGCTAAAGAACAGGGGATAAAACTTACTCCCGAAATCATTGCTAGAATGGAGAAAATTATAAAGAATGAGTTCAGAAAAAAGGACTGGAAAAGAGTCAATCTTGACATGATAGTCAATATACTTGCAAGTTTCGAGAAATAGTTTTATACTTAAACCGTTAGGCTTGGGATATCGTTGCAGTGCTTCTATACCGGAGGCGACAAGTTTCCGGAAGGAACTATTAATACGACTTTCTGGTTTGACCTTCATACAAAAAGCACCTTAGTCCGCTTAGCAATTTATTTTTAAATACGCAGGACTTAAGGTGTTTTTTAATCACTGATTAAATAATATAAATATATGTCACTTATAATAGTAATAATAGTTGTAATAATATTAGGAGTTCTTTGGCTACTCAACCTCTAAAGATTCTTCGTTGTCTTATGCCCCCCACCTCTCCTTGATTACCACCAGGACCGTACGGGGCAATGACCGGATTCGGAGTACCTTGCGTATTTGGTAAAATAGTTCTTTGACCTGGAGCAGGTAATTGTTTAGTATTATTTAATATCATTTGATTTTGGGTAAAGTCATTTCCAAAAGTATTTGCAGGTGTGTAAGGAGCACCCATTTCAATAGCTCCCCATTCATTTTTAACTTTCTGAAGAGCTGCGTCAAACTTCGAACCAGATGGTAACAGCGGTCGCATTAATCTTGCTGCTTCTTGTTCAGTCACATATTGTCTCATAATTCCATATATCTCTGGTGCAGTCTTCCCAATGCTTTTCAAAAAAGATACCTTTACAGGGTTTGATGCTTGAGAGAAGGTATCAGCCATAATTCCACCAAATTGATAACCTGAAAACATACCAAATGGTCCAGCTGTTTGTGCTCCAAGAGTTGCTCCACTAAGTTGAGATGTTTTTCTTACTCCTCGTTGAAACAATGATTGGATAGCTTTCTTACCGTCAAGAGTCTTCAAATAATTAGCTAGAGTAAATTTACCTTCTTGAGCTTTAAAGTAAGCATCTATTTTTAATTCTTTCGGAGCGTTTTTAATAAGCAAATCTTTGAATACATCACTTTCTATTTTTTTCTGTTGAGCTGTTAAGGTGTCAGATATACTTTGTGCTCCACCTCCCTTAGGAGTCTTATAAAGCCCAGAAGATGTTTGTAATTTTGAGTCATATAAATTAGTTAGACTATATCCATCTCTATACCTTGCCGCAGTAACTGATGCGTCAGAATACTCTTTGGTAACCTTTTTTACAAAAGATAATTTTTGTTCAGGGGATAGAACTTTGTCAGGGATATTACTTATTTTATTAACGATTTTCTGTCTTACTTCACTAATAGGAATTCTTTGAACTCCATTTTCAGCTTCTGCTAAAGCTGGACGGAAAACAGTTGCACCACCAGATACAGCATCATCAGAAAGAGCTTCTGCAACATCGGCTGTATTATATTTTCCATCAGAAATATGGTCACTAATATAAATTTTGTTATCAGCTGCCACTTTTTTTACATCAATGCCTCTCGCTTTTGCTTGTTTTTCAACTTCTGATGCTTTGTTAAAAGTAGAACCAGGTTCTGTCACTGGCTTCATTAATTTATCCATTTCTGTTTTTTCGTAATATTTAGCAATGTCTTTTCCTGCTGTTGGATATTGATTAGAAATTGATGATTTTGCCCCTTTCCATAAAGAACTAGCTGTCTGATTTATCTTTTTATCAAAGGTTTCTGCTCCAGACTTTATCTTTTGACTTAAAGGTTTTGCAATTCCTCCAAGAAGTTCGTGTTGTTTCATAAAATTAGAAACAGCTCCTGACCCCTTGTCGGCTATGTCTTTTAATACTTTAGGGGTTATTGTTCCAATAACTTTCCCGGCAGCGTTAAATAGTGGTTTGCCGACTAAATCTATGGCTTTACCTAATCCCATACCTAATAGTGTTGAAGTCAGTGTGTTCATACTGAAGACATCATTTCCTTGTTCAAGAGATGAACCAAAACCAAAAGCAGCACCCGCAGATAGTGGAGAACCCATACCTAAAGCTACCGTTTGAACACCTCTACCAACATCTTTTTTTACATCTCTATATGTTTTTGGAGCTTCAGCAATTACACTATTTGAATATGGTTGCCAGTTGGTTCCTTCACTTAATTTATTAGAAATCTCTGATACTTGGTTTTGTATCTCTTGAACTCTAGCTCTTATTGCCGGTTTATCAGCTTCTGGAGTCGTTCTTAATGATAAAGCTAATCTTAATGCTTCATCATTAAGTGCTTTTGCTTTCGCCTCATTTCCAGATATATCCATACCAGCAAGTTGTACCGCAGATTGAACTGCCTGAAATGGTCTCGCAATCATCGTGGCTGGTGCTGAAACTAATCCTTTTACAAAATTGCCAGCAGACAAATCACCATTTTGTGCAGTCTCTGGTGAAGTTTGTGCAACAGAAGTATCAGTAGCTCCGAATTGTTTTACTAAAGCAAAATAATCAACCTTTTTTCCTGAAGGTGATGTAGACTCTGTAGCTCCGAATTGTTTTGCTATTGCGTTGTAATCCATATTTTTATTGTCCTATTGCTTTTTTAAAAGCATTAGCTTGTTCTTGAGTAGGGAATGTGTGTACTCCACCATCAGGGTCAGTTACAGAAAAATTATTTGTACTAAGACCATCAGAATTTATTGTATCTGGATTTTCATATCCGGAAGTATAATCATTAAATGGTTCACTTAATCCAAAAATATTAGCTTGAGATGTGTACTGTTTTTGTCTTCTCTGAGCAGTCTTTACCCATTCATCAGCTAGTAAATCCGTAGCAGCAGTCAATTCTTTTATCGCAGCAGGGTTCAAAACTCGTCCTGTTGATAATTTTGTCAAACTATCTTGGAATTTTCCAAGATAAGAGTTAGTTTTTTGAGCAAGGTCTAGTTCACCTTCACGAACGGCTGAATCTGGGTCAAGATTCTTTACTATTGTGTATAGAGCAATCAACTGGTTTCCAGATGAATTAGGATTTGCATTTATTGCTTTTGTAATATTTTTAATCTGAATAGCCATCAATCCCTGATTTATTGTGGAGTCAGCAGAATATTTATTCGTAATACTCATTAACTGTTGTTGCTGTTTTGTAGTTAAATTATAATCACCCGTACCAGAAGCAATTTTGGAACCAGTAGTAGCGTTCCACTGTCTGATATTCTCATCTGTAGCAAACACCTGTGCTGCTCTATCAGATACTTCTTTTTCTTTAGCAGCATCTGCTCTCTGTTTCTTGTCTAATTTATTAAATACATCACTAAGAACTGGGTCATAAATTCCAGCTTCTGCTTTACGAATAGCAATTTGTTCTGCAGGGCTATATATTATTTTTTCTCCTCCAGCAGTCACATCAGAACCAGCAAATAAGGATGTTTCACCAACAGCCAAATCATTACGAGCATTATTCAAATCTCTAGCTGTAGTAGTTAATTGGTCTGTTGTTTGATTAGGGTTATTTCTTTGGTTAGTAGCATAATCTACGACTCCTCCTTTAGAAACAGGAATTTTATTACCTAAATAAACAGCATACTCTTCTGGAGTCATTATCTTTCCAGTTTGGGGGTCTCGATATTTAGCAAATACATCAACGGCAGGAGCTACTGGTGCGACTGGGGCGGCTGGTGGATTATTACCTGAAAAAATAGGTGTATTATTCACAGGCGTATTTACTACCGGAGCCGCTGGTGCATTGGAAACCATCGGAGCAGTTGACCTTGGAGCAACATAATTTGACCAGTTTTGAGAAACAGAAGGAATTGCAAATGGGCTAGGACCTTTGTAGGTACTTGGTTTCGTTATATATTGCTGATTCCATAAGTCTGATAGTATTGACATATTAATTTATTTGATTATTATAACCACTAGCTACTAATTTATTTCCCTTATTCCAAAGTCTCCTTGAAGCATTTTCTTTGGCAAGTTTTAATTTCTCTCCTTCAACCGTTCCAGCTCCAAAATTATATTGACTAGGATTATAAATACTTGAAAGGCTGGAAGAACCGACTCCACCAGTTGCTACATTTGGATTATAGGTATTTCCACCTAAACTATAATAATTAGAAAGCGAATTTGCGGCGTTTCTACCATATTTATATTGATAATCTCTAGCAGTATCTCCTATGCTTCTCCCCGCTGTTCCTTGTTTGTATGATAGGTTTTGATTATAGGCATTTGATAAAGACTGTTCTTTTTGAACTCTTCCCCCAGAAAATAGAACACCTTGGTTCACAGCATTTTGGTCTAAGGTAGATTTATCACCTTCAAAACTGATTTTAGAAGTTGCTAAGTAGTTTTGATAGTCAGCTTGTTTTTGAGCCAAAGTAGATTCGGTATCTGCTGTATCTTTTTCTTTTTGAGCAGCATAAAAGTCTTTCGTATCATTCATTGCCTGGTCTAAAGCTGTTTGTTGGTCTTCAGCACTAAAAGGCTGACCATTAGCATCTCTAAGCCCACTGATATCTCCCGATTGAATTCCAGCTAATATTTCTTCATAAGTACTTCCTCCTTGCATCAATTCTTTAACTTTGGGGTTATTTGCTGTTGGAGAACTTGGTCCGACATAAGTATTATCGACTTCCTGTTGTGTCCATGGCTTACCTGTTGCTGGGTTAATTGTTGGGTCGTTTCCTCTTCCATTACTTCCCAAAGCATTAATTCCTTGTTCTACCTGAGCATATTGCTCTGGAGTAGCCCCAAGAGCCTTTGTTATTCTAAGAGCTTCTTCATTACTTATTTGTTGATTTCCATTAAAAAGGGGGGAAGAGTTAGTTTGAGTGGCTCCAGTTGCCTTAGCAATTGACTTTGGACCCCAATAACCGAAGTCATTTCCAGCTTCAACTCCCTTAGATTGCTGCCATTGTGTAAGTGCCGCTTTTGTTTCATTACCAAAATAACCAGTAGCTCCCGATGGTATAGAAAGACCTTGACTTATCAAAAAATCCTGAAGTTTCTTAACTTCTGGTCCTGACTGCCCTGGTTGTAGGTTAACGTTTGGTGGATTCATCGTGGTCTAATTATATAATAATATTAATAAAAGTTCAAATTAAGATAAAGTACCATAAGGCATATAATAAACTCCAGCACTAACCCTTATTCTTACATACCCCACCGCAGTAAAAGTTCCTGTTGAATTACTTACAAAACCTGAATTACCTGCTGCTGTTATTCCACTTTCCGACCCTTGAAAATCAAAGGCATACTCCAAACCTGCACCTCCATTTTGTAAATCAAAACTTATTCCTGAAATTATAGCGGCAGAGGTTACATGATTATATAATGCTAAATTTTCATTTACCCCAGTTTTATTTATCTGTAAAGCAGGAGTATTGGCTGCATGGTCAATTTGTAAAGAGTAAGAAGCTCCTGTATTAGAGGATTCAATTTGATGTGCAACCCCTGTTCCAGAATAAGATAAAGCAATCCCCCTATCATTTCCCGAATGACTAATAAGAATTGATTCACCAGAACCAGAATTTACTAAATAAATAGCTTGACCTGTTCCACTTTGATCTAAATATAATCCCCTTGAAGTATGAGTTGATTGTATATATAAAGCCCCCACAGTAGAATGTCCATCATGGTGTAATTCAATACAAGGTAAAGTATTATTTGCACCATTATTTGTCTGTTCAATATACATTCCTCTGGTTGTTTGGTCAGCAGTATTTGACATGTAAATACCGTTTGATGTTGATGTATCCGTTGTTATCAGAATTCCATAACCACCTCCATTTGAAATGTTTACAGTTGCAACATTATTTGCATTATAAAATTTTAATGAATTATCTGCTGAATCAAGGACAACTCTTTGTGTAGTTACTCCACTTGCAGCTGTTGAAAAAAGTCCAGAATAAATAGAACCGGAAGTTATAGTTCCTAGTGTTCCGGATGGAGCCGATAATGTACCTTTAAAAGTGAATGTCCCTGCTGATTTATCATACTTTAATCCACCTCCACCTCCGTAGTTACCGATAATTACATCACCAACGTCTGTACCTCCAACTAAACATTTAAAAACATCAGCAGCACCATCATCAATAATTTGAATACCCGTATTAGCGTCTGGGAATATTCTAACTCTAGCTCCGGAAGCAGCACTATCATAAGTACCTCCTACAGCCAAAACTCTACCTGTAGGGTCATATCCTGAAGAGAATGTTGTAGAACCAGAAATAGTTATATTATCTGCATCTATTCTTATACCTTCAACTGAAGCATTTATAGAAGCAATAACATTTGAACCCTGAACTGGAGTAAAGTTCAACTGTGTTGTTGTAATTGTATTTGCTGATATAGAACCACCATCAATTTTCGTCAAGTCTCCAGATTTTTGCCAATTAGATAGATAAACGACTCCATCAATAAGAACTTTATTAGCAGCAATAGAAACTATATCTGTTGTTTCAACATTTCTAGGTGTGGCATAGGCAACTGTTGAAAATGCTACAGAGACCAAAGAAGAAGTGTTTACAGCTTTAACCCAATAGTAATAAACTGTTCCACCGGTTCTACCACCATCGACAAAATAATTTGTCATACAATTACCGATAAGAGAAGCCGTCGCTGAATTATTTACTGTATTACGATATATATTATAAGAAGATAAATCAGTCTCTGTATTTTTTGTCCATTCTAATATAACATATTGAATACCAGGAGTAGCTGATACACCAGAGACTGTCGCTGGGGCAGTTGTACTTGTAGCTGTCGTTTGAGAAATATCAGAACTAAATGCTGATTGAGCACCATATTTATTTACGGAAGATATACCAAAATTATATGAAATACTAGGGACTAGTCCGGATAAAGTAATCGTATTTGTTTTAGCATCAAAATAAGTATAATAAGTAAATGTAGCTTGTTTAGAACGAATAACATAATGGTCAAAAGTATTTGTAGAAATTATATTCCACGTTAAAACAACCGAAGCAGAGACGGAACCATCAGAAGCTACATTTGCTGTAGTAGAAGAGCAGGTCAGACCGGTAGGGACAATATCAGCGTTTGGGTCTGAAACATAACCAATATTAACTCCATTTACAATTTGTTGAACATTTACTTGAGTTGTATTTGTATTTACATCAATAGCAGCACTTCCAGAGGCTACGACGGGAACATCGGCAGGAAGAGAATCAGCAGAAACAATTACAGAGTCTAGTGTCTCTGCTGTTTGTATAGAATCTCTGTATAAAAAACGATTTAAAAAAAGTTCGGCTAATTTCATAATTAGTTTTGATCTAGACCTTTATCTTGAATTGATAACAATTCAATTCCGTGAAATATTATCGATGTCCCCTTAGTATATCCTTTTAATCGTAATCTTATATTATTAAAATCATCAGTTGAAGCATTAGGAAATAAAGCATCATATTTATCTCTGACCATATCAATATCTTTCCAAACATTAGCCGGAGATTTTTCAGTCTGATATTGTAATTCCATTCCTGCTCCATTTTCTGTCATAACCATAAGTCCACTGATATTTTTAGAATGAGCATACATTGCAGTGAAAGAACGCCACCTATCTATCATTTCATAGGATATAGATGACCCAAAATCAGTGGTTCCAGAGTCTAATTTACCAATAAGACCTGTAGAAGTTCCGGCAACTTGTTCAATTGTCGTTCCATTATCATAACGAATAAGAGCAGTTATATTATTACCAGAAAAATCATAAACCGTCCAAACTTGTGTAGAGATAGAATACCTCATCTGACAATTTTGATAGGTAACCCCTTCTACAGTAATTGAACCGACAGACCATTTTATTGCATCATACCCATCATAAATACCAACAATATTCTCATAAGAAGAACGAGGAATTGCTTTAACAAAATCTATAACTCTACGAGAAATTTCGGTAGGTTGAGTATCGTAAGCAAATTTATAAAAGCCGGAAGAATGATGAAAATAAAGTCCATCTTTTGCTTGCACGATTGATTCCTGTGAGTAAGTTCCTACATTATAAGCTGGATATGGGTCAACATTTGAAGCATTATAAACACGGTAAATATGATTTTGTTTAAAAACAAGAAGAGCTTTAGGTACTCTAAACAATCCAGATATTGATTCTCCGTCTTGAGGTGAAAGATTTTTAATAAAATTTGTTGCAGTGTAAGTTATCGAATAAGTTGAAGGTGGAGTAAATTGAACAATATCAGAATAATACAAAGCATCATTTGCTTTATTTGCTATCCAAATTCTACCGTCAAATCCAGCTTGAATATAATCTCCTACTGGCATTGTAGTTGCAGGAACAAATCCTGCTGCGGCTGAAAAACTTCCCCCACTAGAACATTGTAAAGCATCTGTACCATTCACCATATAAAGTTGATTTAACCACTGACTATATCTGGCTTTAGTAGAAACTGTACAAGTTCTGACAGTTGACCAAATTGCTCCAGTCCATACGGAAATATCTGTCCCTACCTGTGAGAATAATCTTTTTATACCCCCTTGAATATTTAAACTACCAAAAGAAGTAATACTCCCAGTTCTTGAGGTCACATAAGTAGCTATTCCAGGTCTTGTAGTAATTGCTCCAACTCTATCAAAATTCATATTGACAGCAAGTTGTACAGAATTTTCTGGACAAACAGTGTCGTTTAATTGAGCAGAGCGGATAACTCCTTCATTGGGGTACGGAATCTTTATATCTTTTAATGTTGTTGCCATTATTTAATTTACTTATCCCATTGCCCGTAAAGGCAATGAGGAAGGAAACTAGACAGTTACATTAGTCACAAGACCATTTACAACTGTAATTGTTGCAATTGGACCTGTTGGACCACCTGCTGTTGTGAAAGTTCCAACTGGACCTGTCGGGCCTACTGGACCTGTATATCCAGTATAACCAGTAGGTCCTGTATATCCAGTATATCCTGTCGGACCAGTCACTGTTGAGTCAGCACCAGAAGGTCCTGTATAACCAGTGTATCCAGTGTAACCTGTTGGACCAGTATATCCTGTTGCACCAGTTGCTGAAGCTGCTCCTTCCGGACCAGTGTAACCAGTAGGACCTGTCATACCTGTATAACCAGTGTATCCAGTGTAACCTGTGTATCCTGTTGGACCATAACCGGTATAACCAGTATAACCAGTATCACCGATAGGACCTATCGGACCAGTGTATCCTGTTGGACCATAACCAGTGTAACCAGTGTAACCGGTATATCCTGTTGCCCCTTGAGGACCGGTGTATCCTGTAGGACCAGTTGCTCCTGTTGCAGAAGTTGCTCCAACTGGACCAGTATAACCTGTAGGACCAGTTGCACCAACTGAACCATTTGCACCAGTATAACCAGTATAACCAGTATAACCTGTAGGACCAGTATAACCTGTCGGACCAGTGTAACCGGTGTATCCTGTTGCACCAGCGGCGCCTGTACCAATTGCTGTCCACGATGGATTAGCTACAGTACCTGTCATTTGATAAACAGCTGTACCATTAAGATCTTGTAATAAACATTCCAATGAGAAAATGTTTGCATAGGTTGTTCCAGCGTATGGAGTTCCTATGACTGTACCAAAAGTAACCAGTTGATAAGAACTGGTAGCACTTGGTTGTTCCTGTTGCTGAATATCAACAAGAGGAATAAGGGGATTTGAATAAGCCAAAGTATTTTAAATTAAACTAATAAATTTACTAACTATTGACATTAGCTAGTAATTATCGTGGTATCCTGACCCGTGTAGAGGTTATTGAAGAGGGCTTGTACCAAATCTTCAAATTTCTTTAAATCTGGATCATCACTACCAAGTGAAATATCTTTACGATATTTAATTGCATAGCGAAGATACCATTTATAGATCTCTCTATAATGCTCTGCGAGCACTTGAGAAAGGTCTGTAACAACATCAATTTTCTTGTAATAATCAATGTAAAGGTTGTTGCCTTGCATTGAATCTGGAATTATCCTGTCGAATATCAATTTATCTCCATGACATGTATAATAGATTGGCTGTGAAATTGTCGGTCTCGACCAGACCCTCGTCCCGATTGGGATGGACCTTGTAATTCCAGTTACTCCAAGTAACTGATTTGTTGTTAAATCTACACTCGTGTAGGCAATCTGCATAATCGTTTGTGTATAATCTGTTGTTGCCACATAAGCAACTCCTGCTGAAACTTGAGGAAAATCACCAACACTATCTAATGTAATTGAAACTGCCCCTATACCTGAAACTGCTGTAGTCGTTCCACCCATAACTGAAAAGGCAATTTGATTCCAACTTCTTTTATCAATATATTTAAGATTGAATGGGGTAAGGACATTTCCTATCATAAATCTGGCAGCTAAAACTGACCTATCTGATTCATCATATTCAATATCATCTGGTAAATTAACATAGTTTGAACCTGCAAGAATTTTTATAGGATGCTCAAAATGCTGTTGCCAAGCATGTCTAATACCATAAAGTTTTGCAGAAGTATATTTTCTAGCATCATCTACGGCAGAAAGACAGAATTCTACAGTTATTTTAGGATCATCTTCTGAAACACCCATAGCTTTTAGTACAGGAAATATAATATTGGCAACGGAATTCACAGGATATGAAGTGACGGAAATTGGGTCAGAAACATCCGAAAGCAAACCAGTTAATGAATTCTTCCATTGAACTTTATAGTAATCTGTTTTTAATCCAATAGTATCATAGACTATTGTCTTTTCTTGAGTTGTAAAGAAAGATTGAGTTGCAAAAGTAGTATATACACCATCTATTGTGGATGATTTCGATATAACTATCTGGTCAAATTTGATTTCTGAGACAATATCTCCCCTATTATGAGCCATTAAAGTGGCTAAAGTGACGAAAGATAACGTAGTATGTGATGTAGAAGTCACAATTTCAGAGTTTTCAGCTCCAATAGATGAAAGCAATAATAAAATAGATCCAGCAGTAAAATCTGTAGAATTATCAACAGGTACAGCAAGAACACCAGAAGCAATGTCATTACTCATGTATGTTGAAGCCTTTACATCCAATTCATTTGGTATCTCTATTGTATTACCTATATTGTGTTTTATAACAATTTGTGGGTATTCCATAGTTTAATTATATAACAACCTGACCAAAATTACAAACTGGCAAGTTTCTTTTTGAGGAGTTCTCGATCTTCATCAACATGAGACCAACCTAATTGATAGATTTTATCGTACTCTGCACCTTTGGTAAAATGATGATGTCTAATAACAGCCTTTTTTGCTCTAACAAATATTCCCAATTTATCCATTTTAGCAGCTAATAAATTATCTACCCCTGCGTGCCAGAAATCAGTATCAAATACTTCACCAATCTTTGCAATGATATCTTTTCGTATCATAAAGTGTTCGTTCCGGTTGCCGGAATCAGGGAGCAATGTGCCTGTATTAAAAGAAACGAATCCTTTCTCTCCAACTTTAAGTGCTTCATTGATTGACTCTGGTAAAAATTCCGTGTCGTTACTTCCAAACACAATCCACTCTCCTTTTGATTCTTCAACTCCTTGTTTTAGGAGTTTTGGGACACCAATTCTATTTTCAAAACTGTCTTGCTTCACAATTACTTCTATTTTTTCTTCAGGATAGTTCAAATGTTTTATTGACTCCAAACATCTTTTTAAACCTTCCTCTCTACCAAGTGTTGGAATTACAAAGCTGATTTGAGGCATTTCAGAGGTCGTTTTTCTTAAGATTGCACCAAAACTCCAATTTTCAACAACCGTCTCTAAACTCTCAATTTTTAATCCGGAGATACTTTCTATTATCTTTTTGAATGAATCTCTTGTAAAAGCTTGTAAATGTTTTCCATCGGAAAGTGTTGGGTCTAATGTATTTATAAATTCATCATCTGGAAGAATGACTACAATCTTTCCACCAACTTTTAATATCCTTCTCCATTCATTCAAAGTTTTTATAGGGTCAGAAAGATGTTCCAAAGAATGACGCGAAATTATAGTATCGACAGACTCATCTTTAATCATAGGTAAATCATCAATACTGGAAACAATATCTGAACCAGGAAGAATATCAATACCAATTGATTTATCTAAAGTTTTATTAGCCCCGCAACCAAGGTCATATATAACCTCTCCTTCTATATTCATTGATGCATAAAGTTTCTCTGGATGATTCTCTTGTGGAAGATTAAACATCTTTTCAACTAAGTTCATATCCAAATATCTCGCAAGTTTATTTGCCTTATCCATATCTAGTTTCTCTGTTCCATCTAAGACCTTATACCAAATTCTATCACATACTGGAACGGGACCGAGAAGGGTATCAACAGCGAGTCGAACAGCTTTCGTATCGTGATAATCATGACCACAGAGAATCTTCTTTGCTTTAGGAAGCCATGCGATTATGTCTTCAGTTATTTCTTGTATTCTATGTCCACCATCAATAAAAACTACATCTAAACTTTTATCTTCAAATTCTTTAACAGCTTCAAGACTGCTCATCTTTCGAACATTCAAATTTTCAAAGTGACCTACATTTTTTATAAAGTCATTATAAGTATTATTATTACCGGTCTCTATCGGATCAGATGAACCTACAAAATGGTCAACTGCATAAACTCTTGGACATCCTCCAGATAAAATTGCATGTGTACTCTTACCTTTAAAACTTCCAATCTCTAAGAATGATTCTGCTTTTTTAGATGTTTCATATAACCATTGTAATTCTGTTGGAGTCATCATCCCTTCAATTTCAGGAGAATTATAACTACCAATATGATAAAGTTTTTGTAGTTCTTCTTGAGATGCTTGTTCTGTTCTGGTATTCCCAACAAAGATAGGGTCGAAAGAAGAACCGGCATCAAGACAAGTGACATCGGGATTTTGATCAATCGTTTGAGCAATCAATAATTTAGCTGGCATACCACAACTAAATATCCAAATATCATTATCTTCTGGAATAAACGGATTCTTCATTTCTTTCATATAATCAAAAGCATTAACTAGTGGTATTTCTATATGAATAGCTCTTAGTAATTCTGTTGCACCTTTAAGTCTAGTTGGTCCAACAAAGAACTTTCTTCGTGGAGAATCTTTAATCGTCATCCAGAAATTCTTTAACTTCTCCAAATCATTATCTTTCCTATGAAGCAAGATATTATAGTTTTTCTGATCATTAAATTCTACAATGTCTGCTTTATCTTTAAGAAATTCAAAAGATTCTTTAAGTTTTTCTCCAAGTTCTTTTGAATACGGATGATTATCACAATTAGCTCCAACCTCTCCATTCATGCAAGCAAGTTCACCATCTCCTCTTTTTACAAAAGTGAAGTTTTTATTCTCTTTAATATTTTTTGTATATTCATCTAACTTAGTTGAAAGATTATAGAATTTTTTATCAGAAATATATTTAGGATTATTAGGACAAAATGCTAAAGCTTTTAGATAATGTTCTTTACTTTTTTCTCTATTACCAATCCACCAATAAGAGATATATAAAAGTTCATGAGGAACATTCTCATAATAAGGTTGATGATTGGAATAAAAAGGTAATTGAGTTATAGACAATGCTGCTTCACAATAAAGTATTACTTGTGCATGCATATTTTTACTGAAATAATATTCAGCAAGTCTCATAAGAGGTTCTCTGCGAGCTTCTTTTTCTACTGATTTTATGTACCACTTCAACATTTCATCAAAATTACCAAGAGCTTTATTTGCATCTCCGATATATAACATACTTTGTGCGGCTTCAGTCCCCCAACGCCCCATTGAGATATGGTTTAAAAATTCTTTAATTGCTGATTTATAACGACCCAAATAATACATTTCTCTCGCAAAATAATGTGAATTTCTATCATTCTCTGGATTATTATAACAATCAATAGCTAGACCTTTTAAATAACCAGAACGATTTGTTACTACATTTTGATAATGTTCGAGTTTAATTATATCTTCTCCAAGATAGACTCTTTTAATTTCCATATAAAGATTTAATTAGTTGTTTTCTATTATTTTTTGTTCGACCAAAAATATTGTGAAATTTATTATGACAATAAGCACATAATGTTATTCCATTATCGATGGCAAACTTTTTAAAGCTTTGCTTATTTTTTCTTTATGTTCTTTTGTTAATGGTTTGTTATTCATATATAAATTGTATCACATCATTACTTCGTGAACAAGCACTCATGCACCACACCTCTCCACTCTAATTTCTTTCTATTATAAAATTTACAATGTCTAAATTTAATTACAGGATTTCCCTGACCATCATGACTAAAAACAAACTCGTATTCAAGTTGCTCTGCACCGTCTTTTATGACTTGTTCTATTTTATCTAAATCTAATTTAGTATAAATCTCATCACAGTCGGGAGTAGCTATCATATCATTACTTGCAAAATCAGCAATAAAATTCCTCGCACTAGCAAAATCAAAAAGACTATCACCATCTTTAATAACAGGTGCTTCATTATCTACTACAAATTTAACATTGATTTTATCTGCTAATTCTTTATCAACTTTTATTTTAAATTTATCTCCAACTGCTTCTACTTTACATCCTAAAGATTTAGCAACTTCGATTGTATTATCTGTAGATCCTGTATCTAAAACCAAAATTTCACCACCTCTTTTTTGAAATTCTTTTAAAGACCCGACCATTCTTGGTAAGGTTAAGGCTTCATTTCGAGCTATGAGACAAACGCTAAAATTCATTTTTTATTTTAATCTTCTTCTTCATCTCCCATTTCACTTGCTAACTCTTCCTCTTGTTTTTTTGCTTCTGCCTCAAGAGCCTTTTTATCTCCACTCTTCAAAACTTTTATAAGATGAATATGCTCATCTATAAAATCTTCCTTTGACATTGAAACCATTTCATCATCCTTTTCTTTATAAAAATCTTTTATTGCCATAAAATAATGATAGCATAAAATTAATAAATTTTCAATCCTCTTTCGAGGTTTGATTTTGTTAAGGGGGATTTTCACCCCCACGATTCATCTCGGTACGACCTTAAATCTTGGGTCGAGCCAATTAGTATTTATGTCGTGCATAATTGCATCTGCTGGCATATTTCCGAATAAACAATGCCAGAAATAATGTCGTTTTGAATCTACTCTTGAACAGTTCCATTTGTTC
>Ga0172380_10003325_pt1 | contig 22297 bp, 29 predicted proteins | sample Leawe162metaG_FD_119747 | JGI IMG/M metagenome (GOLD analysis project Ga0172380, IMG submission 119747) | Leachate microbial communities from a municipal landfill in Southern Ontario, Canada - Leachate well 162 metaG | ecosystem: Engineered > Solid waste > Landfill > Unclassified | place...
ATGCTTCCCCATGGCAAGACCAAACCTTTTACCCTTCGGCGTCCAAAATGGAACGAAAAGGCATTCTGGTCCATGACCAAGCAGCTCGGCATTGCCAGCTACTCGGAACCGGGGAACAAACGTAGGGGGTGGGAGCGCATACTGCGAGCCAAATAACCGATCTAGCAGCCCCAAGGTGCAATAGTTTTGGGGTGGGGGCGGCCTACCTACCTTGGACGCATTTTACTTCTCCTACGAGCCTTAAAACGCGTTTGGCTATCTTTTTGCCTTACTTTTGGCTAAAAATGGATAAAAACTCGCGTTTTTACAGGGAAATGCTGAACTCCGCTACCAAAAACCCCTAAACCACCCCCTATATGTGGGGGGGTGGGGGGTGGGGGGTGCTGTTTACAGTCTAGTTCATTGGAGTATTCCTTTTTTCTCAAAGTCTAGTTCAATGGTATATTTTTATTTTTTTATACTTATTATCAATTACTAATTTATTGGAATATTTTATTTTTTATTGATTAAGAAGCTAATAACTATATATGGGGGGTGGTTTAGGGGTTTTTGGTTTGAGAATTTTGCAAGCATGGCAAAAAATATCAACCTTACAGAAATGGGTAGGCTGCTTTTAGGGCAAAATGTTAGACCGTTTAAGGCAAAAGGAGTAAAAATGTGCGATCGTGATGAAAACCAGTGCCAAGGCTGTGACGATGTCGATTTTCTGGTTAAATTGTTCAACAATGAAGAACGCTGGCTCCCAGCCAAAGCTCACGGAAGTGACGCTTGCTACGACCTGCGAATACGCGAACTCTGCGACACGGATGGGAAATCCATTCCCACATTTACTGATCCCGGAGATGGGAACATTCCTCCAAGATGGCGACTCCGTGCTGGTGGTCGCTATCTCGCAAAGACCGGCGTCTGGCTTCAGCTTCAACATGGCTGGGAGGGGCAGGTGCGAGCGCGAAGTGGCATGGCCTTTAAGCACGGCCTGATGATGGTGAACGGCGTTGGCACTATTGATGCTCACTATCGTGGCGAAATTGGCGCAATCATTTATGCGAGCAGCAAACCTGATGTGGACATTCTCTACGGTGAGCGCATTGCTCAGCTGGCCTTCCGCCGCGTGCCAAGGGTATTTCTCACCAACATTTCCGATCCCCAATGGAATCATGAGATGGAGAAGGAAAAGGCTTCCCATGATTTCTGTGCTCGCGGTGAAGGTGGCTACGGTTCGAGTGGGAGGGTGTGAGCTGATGCGACCAAAGTGTCTCGCCAAGAAAGATGGTGAATGTGTTGGGGTGTGGCTAAACGAAAGTAAAAACTTGGTGCAAGTAAAAGGTCGGTGCAAGCAAGCGGTAAAGCTGGCTGAAGCAATTCGCACTGATCTTAACAAAGCTACTTCAGTCACGGACTGGAGTTCTGTGCTGAATCGCCTCACCAAGATGGGGTGCAGCGTGGTTCCAGTAAAAGCCTTTCGGCGTCTTGTTCATTAAGGAGATTTTATGTTTATGATCGCGATACAGATGTTGCTCTTCATCAGCATCGCCTTGTTATCCAGTATTGGCTGTCTCTACAAAGCTTATATGAATATGGATAAAGACTGGGAATGCTATCTGGCTCTGTTCTTGGTGATCAATGCTTGTGCTCGCTATATTCTATCCAATCTGCTACGGATAATGGATTATCGCAAATACCAAGAAGAACAGAAAAAGCTAAAGGAGGAAAAATGGGGATGAAGTCTGTGGGCTATGATGACAAGAGCGTGGGAATGATCAAAGACTTGGGTGCTGTGCTAACGCTCAGCATCATTCTAGCATTCTTCCTGTGGGCGGCTCGCGTCTCGATAGAAGATGTCACAGCTGCAGAGACGACAGCCGAAGCACCACTCCCCCAAGAAAGCAAAAGTGTGAACGTTAATCTACTCGGTCGCTTTCAGGTAGCAGGTAGCCAAAGCATCATCGTTCGTATAGACACCATCACCGGTGAAGCGTGGTATCTTTCTGGGGTGATGGATAAGTCCTGGACTAAGATCAAATAATAAGCATTGGCTGGCATGGGCTAGCCAACATGCCACAAGCTTTCCCGGATTCCAGTGGCATGGCTCACAGGATGTTTACCCTATAGGCATCCTGTGAGCATTTTCTAAAATAAAAAAAAAAAGGAGTATCTATGCTCTTGGAAGATTTTAATAAAAAGCTTGCGGAGCGCGACGCGGAGATCGAAAAGCTCACCCGCGAACGCGATATCGCATTAAAGGGTCTTGATAATATAGAGGTGCAGCGTGTAGGGGCTGTTTGCAAACTCGAAGACACCCGGGTTGAGCGCGATAGCTTCCGCGATAGCGCTCAGAAATATGAGCGGGAATTGATATGGGCAAAGGAATCGCTTAACAATGTGATCGGAGAAAACCACAGGCATAAGGATTTTATTGAATCGCAGAAAGTCGAGGTCTTTGCTTACCGCGCCGAGATTGAGCGGCTGCGGAAGGCACTGGAGGTTTTTAATCCAATAAAACCTTGGGGAACTATCTCCTGTCTGGAAAAATTGTCTGAGGCTGCGGACATTTTGCTTCTGGAAAAAGATTATGACCGCGACGGGTGGGAGTCGTTTAGCCATGCGTCCAAATCGGCCAAGGAAATTGCAGCTGCTTATCAAGCCCTCGCCAGCGGGAAGGAAGAAGCTCCGAAGTCTGTCATCACCGTCAAGCATCAAGATATCTCTGTTCGTGTTGATCCATATTTAACTGGCGGATGCCTGGAGCGCGACACGGTTTTTCAGGTTGACTCTGGCGGGAAGGAAGCTCCGAAAGAAGTTAATAAATGGTGTCAGACTTGCCTGTATGCCAACACTAAGGTTTCGATATGTATGGGTAGTGAAGAAGGCATAACTATCAATCCAAAACATGTCTGCATCGGCTGGCAGCCGAAGGCCGAAGTGGGAAAGGCGGTGTAATCGTGCGATCTTGTGGTAATTGCGCGCTCTCATATTGCAAGGGCATGAGCAAAGGAGGCCCGTGCTATGGAGGAGGGGAATATCGAGACAATGGAAAATACGGTCTATGTTGCGCCGGGAATCCAAATAGACCCAATTGGATGCGAAAGCGAACAGACAAAGAAGCTGTCTTGCGGGCGTGGATAAAGAGGTTGGAAAAGAAGATCAGAGCGGGAAAGGCGGTGGAGAATGGCTAGTGAAGCTCACTGTCTGGGTACAGTGTGTCCGTTCTTTAACAAGTATATTGAGCTGAGCACCCAAGTCGAGAAATTAAAAGAAGCCATGCGGAACATACAAGATCTCAGCTCAGACGTGGCTGTCAGTAAATTGACTGAGCAAGGGTTAAAGCCAATAAGGGAAGAAATAAAAAATTGTTCTACCTGTCAAACCTGTAAATATCAGACAGAAATGCTGTGTGATTCTCCGTGTGAAAATTGTCTACACTATGTGGAGATAAAGGATAGATGGGAATCTAAGCAGAAAGGGTAGGTATGCGTATTTTTCTTGTGATAGAAGATGTCATGGCTGACGGTAGGTTGGTTACATATCGTAAAGCTTTGAACAGCCAAGAGCTGGATAAAGCTAAGTGTGATAAAGAAATACTCTACCAAGAATACTGTGAGCTTATGCAGAATGTTATCAGGTTCAAACAGCAGTATCCAAAATATCCCAAGAAGGGTTGAACCATGAAGATGAAGATGCGAAGGATAGTAGAGCACTATCGAAAGCATGATGGTAAGATATGTCAGACATGTGGCGTAGAGAATACGAGCATAGTCTGCTATTCCTGTAAAGACTTCAGCAAGTGGGAAGCTGGTGTACTGAAGGAGGGAAAGCCTTTCTGTCTTAAGCCATGCACTCTGCTTATGGGCGATCAGTGTATTGGGCTTTTGCAGGGTGGATCGTGTGGTGCTAATGCCGCTTGGCTGCTGGAAAAACTTTCTGAGCAGCAATCGCTTATGGTGGAGAACTAAGCCATGGACTGGCCGGAAGCGATAACCAAATGTGTGGTGTGGCTGGTTACAGGTTTTACTGTGTGGATGATACTTAAGAGGAGTTAAAAATGTTATACAGCAAAGCGAACTTAGAAGTGGCGAGCGTGGCCAGTGACAACCCGTATGATGGTGCGCTGAATGGCGTGCAGTTCGATAGTGATGGGGCGACCATCGCCTGTGATGGGGCTGGCCTAGTGGCTGTGGGACCAACCAAGGCACAGATACACTTTCCCAACGTGGGACAGCTGGGCACTCCAGGCGATCATGGCGTAGTGCTTTCCCCTGACTTTATCAGCGAAGTTAAAACCATCATTCCCAAGGATAAGCGTCTCAGCCTTCAGCATGTGGCCATGACCGTGGGGCAGGATGCTGGCAAGACAGAGTTCACGACTGTGGATAAAAGTGGCCGGACTCGTCGCATAGCCGAATGGCCTAAGAAGGAACGCTTCCCCGACTGGCGTGGCGTGGTAGGCAAAGCCCTCACCACCAAGGAAGGAAAAGAAGTGGTGCGGGTATGTGTCGGACGCAAAAGCTTGCTCAAGGTGCTGAAGACCTTAGTGGAGGCTTGTCCTGATAGCGGGGACAGCCCGGTGTTCCTCGAGATGGGCCAAGGCGTGGTGATGCGGAGCGTCAATAGGGAGACGGGTCAGCATGTGGTGGCCGTGGCTGCTGCCTTTAATGCCGACGGCAAGTGGCTGGAGAAAGATGCGTGGGAGCAGAGCATAACGCCAGCCCAAGGGATGAAAAAAATTATTAAAAGAATTTCGAAATAGAAATTGCCTTAAGCTCGGCTCTAGTTATAACAGTTAGTGTAAGGCGAGGGGGCAAAAGGAAGAGAAGAAGAATCACATAAAGAGAAATGGAGATATGAAGTGAGAAAAAAAGGACTTGATATCAAGAGTTTAGGAAGGAAAACGTGGAAGGAACCTTTCCTGAAAGTCCTTCGAGAATGTGGAAATGTTTTTGAAGCATGCAAGGCAGTAAAAATCAATAGGCTCAATGCTTATCGTGAAAGAAAGAACAATCCAGATTTCGCTGAGCAATGGCAAGAAGCGATTGATGATGCCTGTGACACTCTAGCATTACAGGCTCGCAAACGTGCTCTCACCAAAAGTGATACCCTCATGATCTTTCTATTGAAGTGTCATCAGCCCGATTTCTATAATCGTGATCGTTTGCAAATTCAGCATAGTGGTGAAGTAAATGTGAAGGCTGAATTCATTGTGGACCTGACCGGTGGGAAATCCTGTGATGACATCGACAGCAGCAACACCTAGGCACATTCATATCAAGCATGACGCACTTCCCGCTCAACGAAAATTCTGGCAATGTGCATATCGTTTTCGCGCTTTTGTGGGTGGTGTTGGCAGTGGCAAAACGCGAGCAGGATGCCTTGAGCTTTTGCGTATGCCAGCCAATAGCGTAGGTATGGTGGTCGCTCCTACCTATCCCCAATTGCGCGACAGCACCTTGGCCGTCTTCTTAAAGTATTACCGTGGCTTTATTGACAAGTTTAATTCTTCGTCAATGACCATGACTTTAAAAAATGGTACAACAGTATTATGGCGAAGCGCGGACAAGCCCGATACCCTTCGCGGTCCAAACCTTTCTTGGTTCTGGATAGATGAAGGGTGCATGTGCAAGTCACTGACATGGGACGTGCTCATCGGCCGTCTGCGTCTTTCACCAGGACGTGGCTGGATTACCACTACCCCAAGAGGGTACGACTGGGTCTACAAACTATTTGAAAAAGAAAAGCGTGGTGGCTACCAACTTATTAATGCCACTACCTACGAGAATAGTTTTAACCCGCCTGAATTCGTTGAAGAGCTAAAAGCCAAGTATTCTACAGAGTTTGCCAAGCAAGAGCTATTGGGCAAATTCATTAGGATGTCTGGCTCACGAATTAAGGAAGAGTGGGTCCATGTTGGCAAGCTCCCCCAAGGAATTGAATTCAACATGGGAGTTGATCCAGCCATTGGCCAGAAAGCCCATAACGACTGGACAGCCATTGTAGTAGGTGGCAAAGATAGCAGCACCGGCATTTTCTGGGTCGCTGATGTTCATCGCATGCGAGGCACTATGCGCCAGATCATGGCTCGCATGAAATACATGGCTACCAAATGGCATTGCCAGTCCATCGCTGTGGAAAGCGTGCAAGCGCAACAATGGCTCTGTCAGGAATTATGGCGCGATACTACTTTGCCTGTGCGTGACATTCATCCATCCAAAGATAAACTTACTCGCTTCATGCCCCTCGAAGCAAGGTACGAACAAGGGCTCATCTACCATAGTGAAAGCCTTGTTCCTGAGTTCACTGAAGAAGTAACCAGCTTTACGGGCAATGACGAAGAAGATTCACACGATGACTTTGTTGATGCGTTTGGCTATTGCTTCCTGCTGAGCGATAAGCAAAGTATGTCAGTCGACTAGAGGAGCAATCAAAATGGCGTGGAACAGCTTCGTCACTAAAGCCTTGAGCTTCTTAGGTGGTAATGCCTTTATTGGTAATGGCAGCAATCCTCTCTTCGGTTCTTCAGCACGCAACTCCACCGAAGATGTGTTTGGCCAGCCCATGCCCCAAGACATGGAAAACTTGGCTGCTCAGCATCCTGTCATTCGTCGTTGCATCGAACTCCAGGCGGTTAAGCTGCTAGACGCCAAGATTGTTATCGGCCGAGAAGATGAACAAGGCACTTGGGAACCCTACGATCAAGAGACGCTGGCGCGCAAGCTATTGCTCAGGCCGAACAAGACCATGTCCTGGAGTAATCTACTTTATTTTATGGTAGGCAATTATCGCTCTACTGGTGTGAGTTATGTCTGGAAGATGCCGACCAAAGGCGGCGATATGTTTACGCGCAAGGTGTTACCCTCCCCAAGAGATGAGTTCGGCTCTCCCCAGCCTGATCGTATCGTAGAAGGCAAAGGCGAGCTTTGGCCTGTTCCTTCCAGCTGGGTCAAACAGGTAATGCAGAACGGCCAAGAGGAAAGTGGTACGGGCATGGGAAGCAGCTATGGCCCGTACCCCAAGAGCTTTACCATTGTCGTGCCTGGAGCTGCTCGCATCGAAGGCATTGATCCCAAGGATATGATCATTTGGCGCAATCCAGATTTTCGTGACTTTAACAGCGCAATCAGTTCAGTTGGCTTGGCGTGGCGCAATGCCCGTCTAGACGAGACCGATGAAAATTATGTGGCTGAGCATCTAATCAACATTCGTATTCCCGGCGTGGTTATCAATGTGCCCGGAGGTATTGGTGCGGACGCCAAGACTGCGATTCGCGCTGCCTTCGAGCAGAAGCTGGGCATGGGTAGGCGGGGCAAGCCCCTCTTCCTTGAAGGGCAGGAAGCCAAGCTCCAAACAATTCCACCAGTGGGTGACCTTGGTCATAGTGGCATGACCAGTCTTAATGAGACGCGAATCTGTACCGCCATGGCTACACCTCCCATTCTTATTGGTTGCTGGGCAGGTTTGCAGAACAGCCCTTGGAGCAACATTGGTGAGGCGAAGAAAATCTTTGCACAGTATACGCTTGTTCCTATGTGGCTTAGCTTGGCGGAAGCGTTGACGCAAGGCTTGATCGATCCTACTTCCCAAGAAGATGGCTGGGCTGTTGCTTTTGATTATGATGAGATCAGCGAATTGCAGCCTGACCTTGCTCAGAACGCTGGTCGCGCCAGCACCTTGCTCACCAGTGGGATGGCTACCGTTAATGAATGTCGCAAGATTGCTGGCTTACAGGAAGCCACTGACGGGAACGTCTACCTTCGCGGCTATGCGTCGTCTCCGGTGCCAGTAGGCACTGGTGGCACCCCTCCCCCGGAAGTGCCTCCTGCAAGCCCTAGCGAGCGCCTAGGCGAGCCTGTAGCTGGTGGCACTGGCAAAGCTTGGACGTTTAAAAGCAATCCCTACCGTGATGAGCAAGGTCGGTTTGCTGAAGGTGATGGGGATGGCAGTGGCAGCAATGGCAATGAATCCGCTAACGTTTTACGCATTAAGGTAGAGGAGCTGCCCAAGGTAGACGTCAACAAGCTGTTCAGCAAAATTCTTAGCCAGCCCATTGACCATGATGATGAACTGGCTGATATGCGAACCAAGCATGAGAGCAACATCACCAAGATCAGAGAACAAATTGAAGGTGTTCGCTCCAAGCTTGAAGGATTAAAGGCTTCAGCTAACGCCAGCCAAACTCATATCGATGAAATGAAGCGTGACCTCGGTGCTGTTCGTGACCGGGCTGCTGCCAATAAGGTAGCGATGGAAGCTGTCACTCAGCGCATTGCTGCCACTAGGGAACGCTTGGCTGCGAGCCGTGCAAGGGTATCCGCTTTAAGTGCCAAGGCTCTTGGTGATGATCCTGTTCTGGAAGATGAGCTGAAGCAACATTTGGCGGACATGGCTTCCCTTATGGAAGAAGCTAACAGCATTGCTGCTGACGCTGACACTATAGCAAACAAGGTGAACCATGCCGAAGCTATGCAGTGACTATCGTCTGTGCGACAGGACTGCTCCCAAGATAATGAGTTCCGTTCAGGCTGTGCTCCATGCCATGGTAAAGAGTAAAGAGCGCAAGGCTAGCAAGGCACGCATACAGCAATTCCACCATGCTTTGCTGCCCTACATTGCCAGCTTGTTTGCGGATGGCAGCAATCGCATTGAACGCTATGTCACCGGCAAGGTTAAAAAGGCAGCACCTGTCATTCCTGGATTTGGTGCTGACCTAGAATGGACGCTGCCTGACATCGACGACTGGACATGGAACATTGCCAGTAGCAGCACTGCCAGCTTGGCTGATGAGATAAATGATGCGCTCCTTGACCTTGGTGAAGATGCTACCTTGGGCGAACGTGGCGAAGAGCTTGAACGGTTGCTCGGCCTGTCCACCAATAAAGCCAGGATGATCGCACGGACTTCCAGCATCTGGGCATATAACGAAGGCAGTCTGGATGCGATGGAGGAGATGGGTGTTCAGGTTGTGGAATGGCAGACTGGTGGAGATGACTTGGTCTGCCCATTCTGCTCGGCGCTCAATGGTGTGCGCGTGGAGCTGGGAACTCCCTTTGCTGAAGGGGGTGTTGAACTGGAAGTGGAAGGCACTAATGCCAAGGGCAAGTCAGTCACCCTGAGCATGACTCCTTATCTGGATGTGTACCATCCACCACTTCACCCTAATTGTCGATGTGCAATGCTGCCTGTTATTAAATAATCTTGGAGGATGAGACATGGGTTCCATCTGGAAGCAAAAAGATTCTATCGTAAACGGCGCGTGGACTATGACGGGGAGCAAGGTACTCAGCATCAATGAGGCTGAGCGTACCCTCGATGCGATTATGACCACCACCGCCAAGGACAGGCAGGGTGATCGCGTCTCAGCGCGAGGCCTTGACTTCACCAACTTTATGCGTAATCCTGTCGTTCTGTGGAATCATGACCAGAAGCAAGAGCCGATCGGTAAGGTTTTGAGCATCAATAAAGAAGATGGCCAAATCATTGGTCGTGTTCAGTTTGCCGATACCGAGCGTGGCAATGGGGTGTTCAAGCTTTACAAGGGTGGTTACCTTAACGCTTGGAGCATCGGCTTCATCACCAAGGATGCACAGCCTAACGGCAAGGGCGACGACATTATGGAAAGCGAAATGGTGGAGCTCAGTGCTGTGCCTATCCCCGCTAATCCTGAAGCCATTACTCGCGCTTGCTCCGAGGGTGTAGTGTGCAAGTCGCTTGCTGAGGAACTGTTAACCAAAGGAACGGCTCCAGACATCAATGATGAGCCTGATCCCTCCAAGGAAGCGCTCGTGCCCGAAGAAGCTGGCGCGGATGTTGAAGATGATATGGAAGAGCAGGAATGCCCTGAGTGTGGGGAAATGGTAACTCCCACTGACGAGAGCAAGTGTCCCAAGTGTGGCGCGGATATGCTGGTGGAAAAGCACAATCTGCTTCTCGACAGCAAAGGCGATCTTACCATTATCACCAAGTATTCTCCTGACCAAGAAAGGGATGAAAGTGATAGGTTCGGGTCAGGTGGTGGAGCTGGTGATGATAAGGAACCTACTAAAGAACAACGTGTTGGTGACAGGGGTATAGGTAAGCTTGGAGAACCAAGTGAATGGATGAAAGGAGTTACAAAGACACGGGTTGCATCAATAATTCGAGAAGCACAATTCGGAAAAGGAAAGCCTGGAGTTAGACCTGTCAGTGGTGTTGGTCCAAGGGTTGGATCTATCCGTTTTGTCGCTGGTACAGCTTCTCTTTCAAAGTATGATAAAGATGTAGATTATGAACTGAACCGAATTGCTAGAAATCGAGAGCTATCTGACGATAAAAAAGAAATTATATACAGCGGACGAGATAATAAAAAACCTTGGTCAATTAGTATGCCGTCTTCTTCTGAGTATGACAAAGAAAAAGGATATGTCCTTTCTCCTGGTGCTTTAATCAAATCAATCCGGGAAAAGGGTATGCCTGTTCCGGAAGGGATGGAACTGGAAATCGAGCCTGTCGAAATGGCCGAGGATGGCCTCACCATTAAACAGGCCAAGGTTATTGGGTATAAGATGAAGGAAGGTCGAAGCATTTCCACCGCGAATAGAGAGCGTTTGGCGATGCTCTTGGAACGCATGGGAAGCGTCTTCGATGAAATGCAAGCTCTGCTTGACGAGAATGCACCTCCGCAGAAGCCAGCTGTGCCACTGGCTCCACCCCAGCGCGACGTCGCCAACGTTGTCGCGAAGGCCGGAGCGGACATGGCTCTTTTGCGTTCTAGGCTCGCAGTCTTGGACGCGGAGGATTTGGGGTAATGCCCATGTGGGCTTGCCTTACACGTTTGCACTAAAGCAGAAAGGTAACAAGCCATGACTTTGAAGCAGATGAAGCAAAAGGCTCTTGACTTGGAGAACGCGCTCAAGGATTTGCGTGTCAAGTCGTTGGAAGGCATGAACGACGCCGATTCCAAGTCCCATGCTGAAGCCATTACCACCAAGACCAGTGAGCTCACCAAGATCACCGATGAAATCATCTCGGAGACCAAGGCACTCAAGGAAGATGACCGCCGCAAGAAGGCTCTCGAAGAGGCCGAAGGCCTCATGGAAGTCGAGACCAAGGCGCATGACCTGCAACCCGCCGAGGCCAAGGATGCAGCGGTCGAGGACAAGGAACACCGCAAGGCTTTTGACACCTACCTCACCAAGGGTGCGAAATCCCTGCATGATCGCCAACGTGATGCGTTCTGCGTGGATGCGAACAGCAAGAGCTCGGCGTGGAAGGATGCTTCGGGCGGTATCAAGGCTCCCAAGTTCTTCACCGACTTTGTCACCAAGGCGATTCCGATGGTGAGCTCGGGTTCCAGCCAGTACACCGTTCCGCAGGAATTCCAGCAGCTGATCCAGACTCCGCTGCCGAAGCCCTCCGTCTACGACATGATTCGGGTTGTTCCCTCCAAGACGGGGACGCTCACTTGGCCGAAGCTGGTGCAGAGTGACACCAATGAGTTCGGTTCGATTGCCGTCTCCTGGACCGCGCAAGAAGGCAGTGCCAAGAGCGAGACTGAACTGTCGTTTGAACAGATTCAGATTTCCACTCGTGAATGCAATGCCTACACCGAAGTCAGCCATAGCTTGCTGAGCCGTAGTGCCATTGACCTCGAAGCTCTGCTCGCCGATATGTTCCGCCAGCGTATTCGCTATGAGCTGGATCGCGTCATCCTTCAGGGTGATGGCACCAATTCCCCGACCGGTGTTCTGGGCTTTGCCGGTATCCACAAGATCGGCCGCAACACCATCAACAAATTCCTTTGGCAGGATGCGGTCGCTCTCGAAGGTGCGCTCGAACCGCAGCATTTGCCCGGTGGTGTGTACGTCATCAACAACAAAGCTCTCAATGGGTACAAGCTTCAGGTGGATAGCCAGCAGCGTCCGATTGCGGTCGACAACGTGTCGGTTGGCAATTATCCCACCATCAATGGCTATCCGTACGTCAGCACCAGCCAACTCCCCACTGTGGGCAAAGTCGGCGATGTGCTGTTCGGTAATTTCCGCGACGGCTACATTGGCGTCATGGAGCAGGATGTGGTCATCCGTCGTAGCGACGATTACAAATTCCGGAACAACTGTGCGGCCTTCGCCATGTACATGCTGTTCGGTGGCCGTCCGGTTGATGGTCGTCTCTTCAGCGATCTGGCTGCTACCACTTCGGGCAGCTGAACAAGCGGCATAGAATCAGAATCGTGGTAGCTGAGTGTGATATAGGGGTTCCTCTTCTCGCCGTCTCCTTCCCCCTTATCCACTCAGCTACCCTTTTATAAACAAGGATGAGGGCGAATCATGTATTATCGGGCAATCAAAGAATTCAACACGTTAGGCTTTCGCGGTAATCAGATCACCGTAGCCATTGGTGAGCTGATTGACATTCTCCACCAAGACAGCGTCGACGATCTGCTGGCGCAAGGCTGCATTGTGAGTCCTGACTACCGCTTCGATTCCGTGAACGGTGCTCCAGCCTCAGACAGTTTTGCTCGCACCTTGCGCGTGGGCATTTGGCTTCGCACTTCGAATTGGTATAGCGGCGGTCGCATTCATCTTTATCAGTATGCTCTCTCCTTGGCGGATAACGGTGCTGAGGTATACCTTATCACTGAAGGCCAGCCTCGCTGGGCTGCTGACTATGCCAGCAATCCAAGGCTTCGCATTCTGCAATATGGCAAAGACCTGATCCCTGAAGATTTGGATCTTGCCGTCACTGACTCCAAGGATGAAATGGGACATCGTTGCTGTGAGTGGCTTAACATGCACCCCGGCATTCCCTTGGCCTGCTTTAACTTCGAGACAGAAAATTGGGTGGTCGCCGTAGGTGAAGCTCACCTTAAGGATCATCCCAAGGAAGCAAAGAATCTTATTGAATACGGCAATGCGCTTGGAGCGAGCAAAACTGTGTTCCAGCGTGCCGACATGCTCATTGCCAATAGCAATGAAAGCATGAAGTATCTACTGCCTTGGCTGGGCAAGACGCCAGAGCATACGGCGATCGTAGCTCCGACGGTTAATCTCCATGCGATGGAGACTATTCCCGCTGCAATAGCTTGGAAGCGTCCAACTCGCCCTTATGCCGTGTGGTCGGCTAGGTCACCAGCTTATAAAGGTGGTGATGTTGCGATTGAAGCCGTGTTTAATCTGCCCTATGAGTTTGATCTGGTGGCAATCGGTCAGCCCACTTGTGATGTTAAGGAAGACAAGCTCCACAAGATTCATGTTCTCCGCCAAGTAAGTGACTCCGTAAAGTTTGACGCGATGCGAGGGGCGAAGGTGGTGCTGGCTCCCAGCTTGTTCGAGGGTTATGGCATGGTTCCGGCTGAAGCATTATGCAGCGGAACGCCAGTCGTCGCCTACGACCTGCCTGTGCTACGCCAAGAATATGGTGACCTGATCAATTATGCGCCTTGGGGCGATCGTAGCGCGTTCTGTCAGCTGGTGGCTAAGGTTGCCGGGGGTGACCATAAACTATTGCACCTTGGGGCTTACAAGGGCAAATTTGGCCTCCCTAGCATGGCTCCTAGGCTGGATAAACTGCCTTACCACGCTGTTAAGGGCAAAAGGCTGTCAGTTCAGCTCATTTCCTATTGGGGCTTTGTGCCTGAATCACTGGAGAGCGTTTACCCCTACGCTGATGAAATCTTTATCGCCTTTGGCCGAGACGTAAAAGCAGCCAAGGTTGATGACGGTAGCTTGGAAGCGATACAGGCTTTCCCTGATCCTGATAAAAAAATCAAGCTGGAAGTGCGGGACACTTGGCTCGACAAGCTGGCTATGCGTAACTGGTGCGTTAATCAGTTTACCGGCAATCGTGGCTTGATGCTAGATGGTGATGAAATCTGGACAGGCTTGGACAAGTGGCTGGAAGCTGATATTCTATTCGGCTGTCCTCGCTGGGTTAATCTGTGGCATAACGGTTCGTTCTGGATTCATGACTATCCCACTTCATACCCAAGGTGGGGTGGCATCCTAGAACCGTTCGGCAGCGTCTGTCCTCATTACCGCTTCAGTCAGTGGAGAAAGTCCTATCGCTTTAGGACTCACCCCATGCCTGAAGATAAAAACCAAATGGCATTGCATGACGCACGATTCACGCGTGGGGAAAAAGTCCCAGAGGCCATGATCTATCACCTTGGTCATGCTCTCCCCAAGGATGTTATGCAAGCCAAACATAATTACTACCTGAACCGTGATGGCAATGATGCCGGTCGAATCAAGCGAATGAAAAGCTGGCATGACTGGAACGGCAAGGCTGGTGATTGTGGGGATGGCATTATTAGTCCCGTCACATGGGAGCTTCCGGAAATTGTTAAACGAGCTTTGAAAAGGATAGAATAATGGGACTTCAATTCGAAGGCATGGCTGGGCATAGTGCCATGAGTGATGTTGACCGTAATGCGTGGATCGACATGATCAAAAGCTCCAATGCTAAAACGGTTCTTGAGATCGGCACTTTCTGCGGAGTTACTTGTGCGCTGCTCGCCAAGGAATTCCCGGAAGTAAATTTTCTGTGCATTGATCCTTTCATGAAGGGAGTTGGCACTGGTGCTGGCGTGATTGAACATTGGCACAAGAACCGCCAGCCGAACATGAATCTATTCGTGGGGACGGCTCAGGAATTTGCTGAACGTATGATGAACCTGTTCGCTCGAGAAAAAGATGGTTATGCAGAGAACAGGCTTCCGAGCTTTGACCTTGTCTTTGTGGATGGTGATCACGGCTACGAAGGTGCGCTTAAAGACCTGCGTACTGTTAATGAGATGACTGATCATATCCTCTGCCATGATGTAGGCAGGGTTGAACCGGGTCTCGACCAAGTAACCAAGGCTGTGGAAGATTTCTGTACCGAGTCCAAAGCGTGGAAGTATGCCCGGCGCGTGGGGTATGTCGGAATCTTGGAGAGGATTTAACATGGCTGAGAAGCTGGCGACACTTAGTTTTGATGACGGTGGTGAATGGGATATGCGTACCATTAACTTGCTGAACGGTTATCGCGTCCCAGCTACTTTCTATATTCCGAGTTGCCAGCTCTTGGAAAGCAATTATCGTGGACTGGACAATGCTAAAATCTGCTTCCTCTACAATGCTCATGAAGTTGGCGTGCATGGCATGCTCCATGTTAGAATCAAAGAACTGACGGACGCTCGCTTGGTTGAAGAGACGGTTCGCGCGCGCAGTACCATGTTCCGGTTCTTTGGCAGCACGCAAGCCTTGGAGTGCTTTAGCTATCCCTACGGCTCACACTCCCAAGAGCAGTTCTGGGCTTTTGAGCAAGCTGGTTTTAAGTGGGTAAGGACAACTCATCGTGGGACAGCCGAAGGTCCGTCCATCAAGCAACATAGGTATCAGCAGCATGTGACAGAATTTTTGGATGAGAGCAAGCATGAAGAAGCACGGCTCCAGGCAATCATGCAAAAGCTACCCATCCATATCGCAGCCCATAGCTACGCGCTGGAAGTGAAGGGCTTGTGGCCTAAGCTGGAGACGACTGTGCAAAGCTTACTGGATAACGGTTACACTTTCGTTCCGAACAGCACTTTCTTTTCAAGGATCAACCAATGAAAAGAGCATTCGCATTCTGGATACCCTTTGGAGACCTCATGCACCAAGAGCAAGCTCCCGGTGGTGCGATATGGGCGAAGGGGTGCGGATGTGCTGACTGGTGGATTAACCGTGCCAAGATATTTAAAGAGTTTACCCAAAAAAGCTTGCTCAACATGAAGCTGCCTAATGCTGAGGTGTTTATTGTTATTGGGCTTCCTTGGGAAGTGTTTGACTTGTCACTTCCTGTCCGTGAAGCTCTTTCCACTTTCTACTCACCAAGCATTAAGCTGAAAGTAATACTGAGCATTAGTCCTGCGACGGATACGCTCAATCGGGGACAGTCTCCCACCCTTGATGCGGTTCGCAGGGTATTTAGCAGCACCGATGCGGATACGGTAACATTTATTCACCTTGACAGCGATGACATGTACGCAAGCTCAGCCTTGGCTGACATTGTTGATCATCCGTCAAAGCCTGGACTCACGCTTAGTTTTCGCACTGGATTTCTGTTCGACGCCAATAGCCAAAAGCTTTTTGAGTATGATCCCAAGCTCTGCCCACCACCGTTCTTTGCTAGGAACTATTCACGCTCTTGGCTGGATCATCTCAAGCTGGCGGAGCAGGTATCAGGCTTTTTAAGTTTTCATCATGAGCTGCTTAAAAAGTCTCATGAGCTTTTAAGTCTACCTGATGGAAAATTCTGTGTAGTGGTGCATGGTGGCAATACGAGCAGCACTATGCAGAACCCTGCTATCCAAAGTAAACTGATCAACGAAATTAAGGAAGAGCATACTCGAAGGAATATACTAAGAACCTTCGGCTATGAACTAATCGCAAAGGATACGGCAAATGCCTAAGCTGATTTTTGCTACCTGCTTCGATGCTACCTTCCAGCCCGGTGGATTGGCATTGATCAAGAGCATTAGAAAGTTTTACTCCAAGGATGAAGCTGAAATTATAGTCTTCACGGAGGAGCGTCCTTGTGGTGATGCCTTCATCAAGCTATGTGGCCAGCTTGGGGTGGAAGCCAAACAGATGAACCTAATCCCTTCCCGGGAGATGATGTTAAAGGCCAAAGCATGGGTGACCAAGTATGCCATGAGCAAATGTGCCTTCGATGATATGGTGGTGCATATCGACGCCGATGCCTTCCTCCTCGCCAAGATTGATGCGGTGCTGGATAAGATGCAGCCGGATTCGGTCATGGCTTGGCCTGACTTGGGAACTCCGGGTCTACTGGATTACCGCTTAATGTTTGGTCAAGACATCAGCCCAGAGCAAGACAGGCTGTTCCACTTCAACGCTGGCGTCGTTTGCTATAATGTGGGAGATGCTTCTTGGAAGGTGATCAACGATTTTAATGCTGCTGTGAATGATCCATATATATGGGCTTGCTTGCGTAATGATCAGTTCATCCTGCGGAATTGTGTGGCTCGCAGCGCGTGGGCTTCATTCATCATGCATCCTGATGCTCAGCATTTTAATCCGATCGGTAAATGCGCTGATGACCTGAAGCTGGATAACCAGAATCGCTGGATTAACGTTCGCAGCGGTGCTCAGCAGTTTATCTGGCATGGCTGCGGAAGCGGTTTGCCATGGCTCCCTAAGGAACGTGGTGGCTGTGAAGAACCTAGCATAAAGGAGGCCTTTAAATGGGTGCAAGAGTAGAGCCAAGCAAATCAGTGGTGAAGTGGCTAGCTTGTGGAAGCATGGATGGGCTGGGTGGTAGTGGTCCAAGGAAGCGTGGGGATACGGATATCATGGATTCCAATATCGCTAGACGTTTAGCGGACTGTAAGCTTGTCGAGATTACGGGCGATCCTGCTTTGGTTTTACAAAAAATCACAAGGAGTTCCAAGCATGGGAATCGTAACTCTGGCTAATGCCAAAGAATTCGTTCGCATATCACATACGGCTGAAGATACCACCTTGGCTATTGTGCTGGATGCGGCTGAAGAGTGGGTAATGGATTATTGTGGAACCACCTTTGGCGCGACACGTTCCCAATACGAAGAGCTGGATGGCACTGGTGAAGAAAGCCTTTGGCCTAGCATTTTGCCATTGGCGAGCGTCACTGAAATTGAAGACCTCTGGAATAGCAATTCCTTAATCGCTGCTGATCTGTACACCAGCAATTCGCACCGTATTGAGCTGAAGGATGGTGCTCGCTGGGACTATGGCGTTCGTCGCTATGCGGTTACCTACACCGGAGGCTACATTGCCAGCACTATTCCAAGCATTATTCAATTGGCTGTTCTACAGCTGTTCGCCCGGTGGTATAAGAACCGCGCCACACAGAGCAGCGACAACTCTGGTGGGACAAGTGCCAATTGGGTTGACATTGCTGGGAGCGACATCACCAACATGCTCGATCCATTTGTGCTGGGTTCTAGCAAGGGAGGAATCTTCTAATGCCGATGGTTCCCGTGATTCGATATCGCCCATCCAAGACTGACATGCACGGTTCCTTTGCGGAGACACTTGCTGATCCGATAATTGTATGGGGTGGTTTTAAACTCTACGAAGGTAAGATGCAGTTTAGCACTGACGCCAAGAATCCCATAGAAATTGGGGATATCTTGGAAGTGGACACTTCACAATTCTAGGAGAGACGCATGATCACAGGGATGGCCTTTGGGCTGGGATTTACGCTTGGCGTTATTGCTGCCTGGATTACAGCTTCACGGATCAGTGATTCCCAAGAAGCTGCCATTAACCAAAAGATCAAAGACGCTTTCGAATGTGCCAAGGCTTCCACCCAAGAAGCGATCGCAAAACTTGAGTCAAAGCTTAGTGGCAGCAAACCGGGTGACATGGTTGACAAGTAACTTTATCGGGTGAGGCTAGATAGCTTCGTCTTACTTTTTAAACTTGCAAGGAAAAACGAATGTATAGCAAGCCGATCAGCCTCACTCGATTTTTTCTACTCGCGCTCATACCGTGGATTATTATGCTGGGTGCTGGGTGCTGGGGAAACAGCAATCCCGGTGACCTAAAGCAAAACAGCAAAAGCACCAGCTCCACCAAGAATGCCAGCACAGAACAAAAGAAAAGCGTGCATTCCTTGGAAGGAGTGATTAGTTCTGGTGACGGTGCTGAGCTGCTGTCAGCCAAGTATCCAGACACTACCGTCAGCTCCACCAAGCCGGTGGCTAAGGGCAAAGGGACAGTGACATATCTGGAAGCACCGTGGATTCAGTACACGTTCACCAGTGGAGACATCTTCAAGATGCAAGGTGTCCCCGGCAATAAGCTAAGCGTAAAATTGAACACGGATGATTCCACTTCCAAGAATACGGAATCGGCCATAAACATTTCATCCGCGTCCAGCTCTATCCAGAAAACAATCGCTGCTTTTGCGTGGCAACTTTACGCTATAGGTATCGGTGTGATAGTGTGCGGTTTTGCCTTGCGCTATCTGAATGCCCCTTTAGGCTGGGGAACCATGCTTCTTGGGGGTGGTATATTAGTCGTTTTAAGGGCTGTAGAGGCCTATCCAGAGCATTGTTTTTGGCTGGTGGTAAGTTTGGCTGGGCTGGTGGTGATGGGGCTTGGACTTTACGCTATAGTCTACACCACCACCAGCGAACGGTATAAGCGAACGGTGGTAGCTGTCACCCAAGGGGTGGAAGCCGCTCGGCTAGAACTAAAAGGTACAAGCAATGAAGCCGCGATCAAAACAGTGACGGATCAGGTGGAGACAAAAGCAGCGGAGATGGGAGTTGCTTCATCTGTCAAAAAGATTGTCACGCTGGCAAAGACAGGCAAGCTCTTGTGAGCTTAGGTGATAGGGGGAAGGTTATGACCATTGACGGCGGGACGGTGCTGTGGGCCTTCGGTATCTGTGTGGCTTGTATTGGTGGCTTGGTAAAGCTGGCATATAACCAAATTGACAAGCGTGTTGACTCCATGGAAAAGACTGCTCATGAAGATCGTAAAGCAAACAATGAAGCCATTACTAATCTCTATCGAGAAATCAAAGATGCACAGAACCGAAATAGTGCGGTTAATGATAAACTCTTGGCGGCGATTCTTGAAGTCCAACTTGGGGTATCCAGCGTGAAAGAAGCTTTGGCTTCACATCCTATTGATTGCCTTGAGCGCTTTGCTACCAAGAAAGAATTGGAAATGGCAGTCCAGCATAAACTAAAGTAAAGGAGTATCACTAATGGCAAACAGCCTTCTTTCTCCTAATGGTGTTACTACTTCAGATGTTGGAAGTAGTGATGAAAGATTTCGCCACCTGTACCTGTCAGGTAATGTGTCTGATGGCACGAATGCAGCTTCAGTCTCTGCTATCGTTACTGGAGCAGTTGCCGGATTCTACGGCGACGGCCACGAGGCGAAGGTTGACAAAATGGAATGCGACGAATGCAGGGTGAAAGCGCGCCGGCTTGATTTTGTCAAAACAGCGGAAGGCCTGAAACAACTGTGTAAGAAGTGCAAAAGGGGGAATGACTAATGGCTGGCATTGATAGTTTTACGCAACTACTGCTTCACGGCGATGGACAGGATGGTAGCACCTCCTTTCCAGATGATAGCACCTATGGACGGAAAATCTCAGTTGTTGGGACTCCCAAAGTAAGTTCCGTTCAGAGCAAATATGGTGGCGCATCTGTCTATTTTGATGGTTCAGCTTCATATCTTTCAGTCCCAGCAGGTGGAACCTATGACATTTGCAACCCCGGCAGCAGTTCATTTACCGTTGACTGTTGGGTGTACTTTTCTTCCAACACCCGCCAAGGTATTTATTGCTCAGGACTCGACTACTCCTTTGGGTTCTTATTCTCGACTGGCGGTCTGAGAAAAATCAGTATATACGCTAGTTCTACTGGGACGTCTTGGAATGTTATGGCAACAGCAGGCACTATAGCTCTTTCGTTGGGAGAGTGGCACCATGTCGCGATAGTTCGAGATGGTGATGTATGGCGCAGTTATATCGACGGCGTTAAGGATCTCGATGTCACTGCGGCAGGAACTATTTATGGCTCAGTTACCTATGCAAGAGTTGGTATTTGGGCTACGGGTGCATACGTCATGTCTGTCGGGTATATCGAAGAACTACGAGTCTCTAATACAGTACGATATACTGCTAATTTTACACCAAATTCAGCACCATACTCAAACGACGTCACTCCACCTTCTGCTCCATCTGCGACTGAAGTAGTGACGGCAGTCGGAAAAACTTATTCATTAGCAAATTGGACTCAACCCACCACGGATTTCTTCTACTGTGAACTCCGCAGAACCGTAAGCGGTGTTTACGAGTACCTTAATAACGTTAGCGGCATTGCAACATGGCAAACCACGCAAGGCACTCCATGGCAAATTAGGGAGGGTACAGGTGCATCAGGAGTAAGTCCGGCAAGTTCATTTCTTGACGAAAGTAACACCAATGTCACCGCCTACCATGTACGTTCAGTCGATGTAGCCCTAAATGCATCTGCTTGGACTGCATGCGCTCCAGTGAGCGGTGTGTATGCTGATGCCGCCGACGTGCGCTATGGTGTTGATCGTGGCGATGGTACAGCTGGCACCTGCTATGTTCCCACGGCTAGCCAAACATTATCGGGAGTGGCTGTGGATGCTACCACTGGCAATGTGACGTTGCCGATTGCTAGCAATCTCCGTAATGGAATTTCCTGTGGTGTGGCTGGAACTAGCATCGCGGGAACAGCAGCAATCCCCGACGCGGCCAATGTGCGATCAGGCATCGCCACTGACGCCACCACCGGAGCGCTGATCGTCCCTTCGGCGGCTGATGTGCGCCTAAGCGTGCCGGTCGATGCCACAACCGGCACGTACAGCCCAATGGCGTCCGCTGTATTCCCAGCGGAAAATCTGACTCGCATTGAGGTTGGCGACTACGGCCCGACAGGCGCGGAATACGCTGGCGCATTTGATGCCGAGGCGTGGGAAGCCGGGCGAAATAGTGCGCCCGATCTTGCAAAATACCTCAGCGGGCAAACCTGCAAAATTGCCAACACTACCTTGTCCGGAACCTATGCCCCGGACTTTCCCGCCGTTGCCAATGTACTCGACACCGATACCGTCAACGGCGTGGCCGGAACCTTTAATGAGATCGCGCGCAACACTGACCCCGGCACGGCGAATGTGGCCAGCGGGGTTGGTTACAAAATATACGACGTTTCGCAGACCGGCACGCTGGTGGTGGGCGGTGGTGGTGGCACTCCACCAGCTACCCCAACAATCACCGCTGTGGACAACGGCTTGGGCACTGGTGCGACTGTAACGATCACACTTGGCGACGCCAGTGCTGTCAATACAGTATATACAGCTTCACTGAGCGCGATGACTTGGGTGAGTTCTGGTTCACGAACTGGCAATGGTACTGTCACTCTAACCCTGACTCCCGGGAATTACTGGATACAGGTTAAGAGCGTTCTTGGAGGAACAGCCTTTAGTTCCGTTATCCATGTCACCGTTCTTAGCCTCGCGTCAAAGATTGGCTATTATCGCGTGATCAGTATTTCGCGGGAACCCGGTGCTTTAAACATGTCGGTCACACTCGAAAAGATTGAAAAGCCAATTAAACCTAAGTAGGAGCAACTCATGGCTGGATGGAGTTTAAAAACCAAAGTTAAATTCCATCTAAGGACGGATGATATTCGGGCGAGAGTTAAAGAAGCCAAGATGGAACCGGTCAAACAGTGCGCTCTTCTAGTGCAAAGAACAGCCCAAGAACTATTAAGCAAAGGTGGTGGAAGTAACCACACTCCAAGCAATGTGGG
>Ga0172380_10003326_pt1 | contig 22288 bp, 24 predicted proteins | sample Leawe162metaG_FD_119747 | JGI IMG/M metagenome (GOLD analysis project Ga0172380, IMG submission 119747) | Leachate microbial communities from a municipal landfill in Southern Ontario, Canada - Leachate well 162 metaG | ecosystem: Engineered > Solid waste > Landfill > Unclassified | place...
AACGTACCTCTTTGCTAAAGAGGCAGGGGCTTCAAAACCCCTCGGGAGTTCGAATCTCCCCGGCTCCGCAAAAAGAATGTTATAATAAATTTATGGAACAAAATGCTGAAATAAAAAAACTTCAAGAAGAAAATGAAAAACTTGTTAAACTACTTTCTGTAAAAGCTGACATGGTTTCAATAAGCGCGCATCAAATACGAACTTCACTTTCAGCTTTGAAGTGGATTATAAAAATGTTTCTAAATGGTGATTTAGGAAAATTAAACACAGAACAAGAAAATCTTCTTCAAAAAGCATATGATGGAAATGATCGCGCTATTAGCATAGTAAGTGAACTTCTTCTTGTAAATAAAACAGAAAATGTCACAGAAAAAAAATATAATTTTGAAAAAATAGATATTGCAGAATTAATAGACATATCAATTTTTGATTTTACTGGTGAAGCGTCTGCAAAAGAAATAGAAATAATATTTTTAACACCAGAAAAAAAACTTCTTCCTGTCCGTGGTGACAAAGAAAAATTAAGAGTTGTTTTTCAAAATCTTTTAGAAAATGCAATAAAATATAGCAACAATCATGGAAAAATTTTTATAACATTGCAAGAAAAAGAAAATTTTGTTGAAATTTCAGTAAAAGACACTGGTATAGGAATATCTGAAGATGGAAAAAAGAAAATTTTTGAAAAATTCTATCGTGATCCTGAAGCTCAAAAAAAAGAAGTTATAGGTTCAGGTATTGGACTTTTTACTATAAAAAAAATAGTGGAAGATCAAGGTGGAAAAATATGGTTTGAAAGTTCTAAAAAAGAAGGAACAACATTCTTTTTTACAGTTCCAATTTTTTAATAAAATTATCAATAAAGTTGCGTACAATTTTCTTAGTAGTATAATTATATTATGTCAAAAACAATACTTATAATAGAAGATGATACTTTTTTGCAAGGTCTTGAAGCTACAAAGCTAAAAAAAGAAGGTTATGATGTTTTAACAGCTGTGGATAGCGTAGAAGCATTTAAAATAATTGAAGAAAAAAAGAAGATAGATTTAATTCTTCTTGACCTTCTTCTACCACAAGTAGATGGTTTTATGATATTAGAAAAAATTAGACAAGAAAAAACTCTTCTAACTATTCCTGTAATCGTATTTTCAAACTTATCTGAAGAAAAAGATATAAAACGTGCCACAAAGCTTGGAATCAGTGAATTTCTAGTAAAATCCAATTTTACTCTTGATGAACTTGCTAAAAAAGTCAAAGATTTAATTGGAGTTTAATAAAACTATTTTAAATTAAAAAAATATGAAACTTCACGACAAACTTGAAGAAAAGTTTCGTTTAGATGAAAATCAAAAAAAAGCTCTCAAAAAACTAAACCTTTTTTCGGTTTCTGATTTATTATTTCACTTCCCCGTTCGTTATTCTGATATAAGTGAGATAAAACAAATCAATGAACTATTGCCTGGAGAAACAGCCACAGTGTATGGAAGAATTTCAAAATTAAAAACCAAAAAAAGTTTTCATTCAAAAATTCCAATGGGTGAAGGAGAAATACAAGATCTTTCAGGAAAAATAAAAATCACATGGTTTTATCAAGCATATTTGGCGAAAATGATTCACGAAGGCGAAAATGTAAAACTGACTGGAAAAGTTACACAAGGAAAAAATGGAATATATTTAGCTAATCCAGAATTTGAAAAAATACCCAATATGCCAACAGATTCGCACGATACTTTATTTGATAAAAAAGATGGAGACAATAAAGGATTCTCATACCCTATTTATCATGAAACAAGAGGAATTACTTCAAAATGGTTTTATCATACGATAGAAAAAATTTTAAAGGATAAAACTTTAGATGATATTGAAGATTACATACCAGCTGATATTTTAAAAAAATATAATTTGCCAAGTCTTAAGACATCTCTCATTTGGATTCATAAACCAAAAAATGTAAAAGATGCCGAGACTGCGCGAAAAAGATTCGCATTTGAAGAAGTTTTTTGCATTCAATTAGAAAGACAACATGATAAATTAGAATATAGAAAAAATAAATCTTTCCAAATTTTACCAGAAAAAAATGATAAAGAAGAATTTTTAAAACGCTTCCCTTTTGATCCAACAAATTCTCAAAAAAAATCCATTGATACAATACTTTCTGATATGGCAAAAATTTATCCAATGTCCAGATTACTTGAAGGAGATGTGGGTTCTGGAAAAACAGCCGTTGCATCAACTGCTTCATACATAACTGTAAAACAAAGACCCAATGGACAAAATTTTGGCAACTTACAAGTTGCCTATATGGCTCCTACAGAAATTCTTGCATCACAACATTTTGAATCTTTTATACAATATTTTAAACATCTTCCAATAAACATAGGTTTAATAACTGGTTCAGGATGCAAAAAATTTCCATCTAAAGTAAATCCATCAGGATGGACAGAAATATCTCGTGCTCAACTTTTAAAATGGACAGCAAACGGAGAAATGCCGATTTTAATTGGCACTCATGCTCTTATCCAAAAAACAGTTAAATTTAAAAACTTAGCTCTCGTTGTTATAGATGAACAACATAGATTTGGGACATCACAAAGAAGAAAATTGGTTAGGAAAGACGGTGTAGCTCCTCATTTGCTTTCCATGACAGCCACTCCTATTCCCCGCACTTTAGCTCTTACTATTTATGGCGATTTGGATTTATCTCTTCTTGATGAAATGCCAGCTGGAAGAAAACAAATAATTACAGAAATAATTGTTCCAAATAAAAGAGAAGAAACCTATGAAAAAATAAGAGAAGAATTAAAAAATGGCAAACAACTTTATGTAATTTGTCCACGTATAGAAGAACCAGATCCAGAAAAAGAAATGGCTGTGCAGGCAAAATCTGCAGTAGCTGAAGCAAAACGATTAAAAAAAGAAGTTTTTAAAGAATATGAAATTGGAGTCCTTCATTCAAAAATGTCCAAGCAAAAAAAAGAAAGTGTAATGAAAGATTTTACAGATGGAAAATTAAATATTCTTTGCGCTACATCTGTTATAGAAGTTGGTGTTAATGTTCCAAATGCAACTGTAATAATAATAGAAGGGGCAGAAAGATTTGGTCTTGCTCAACTACACCAACTTCGTGGACGCGTGATTAGATCAAATGATCAAGCCTATTGTTATGTTTTTGCTAACGCTAAAAGTCAAAAAACAATAGATAGATTAAATGCATTAAAAACTGCAAAAAATGGTTTTGAACTTGCAGAATTAGATTTATCACTTAGAGGCGCTGGAGAACTTTCAGGAACTAAACAATGGGGCATAACAGATCTTGGAATGGAAGCAATTAAAAATATAAAAATGGTTGAAGCTGCTCGCACTGAAGCTATTCACATAATTTCTGAAGACCAAGAACTATCAAACTATCCCCTGTTGAAAAATAAGGTTAAAGAAAAAGCTGGAGAATTTCATTTTGAATAAAAAAACTCCGGTAAATACCGGAGTTTTTTTATTCAAAAGTTACATTCCAAAAAAAGCCTTTATAGAAATCCAAACTGAACTGAATGTAAAACCAAAATAATTTAACACTACTATCACCAACACAACTACAACCAAAGCAATAATTATACTAGAACCTTTTTGATTATTTATTTTTTGCATAAATTCTAAATTTTTAATTAATAATAATAATTTTTTAAAATTATTGTCCGTCCTCTAGGATTCGAACCTAGGACCCCGGAGGTATAAGCTCCGTGCTCTAACCAACTGAGCTAAGGACGGGTTTGTCTGTATACTACAAAATTTCGTTTCATTAAACAATCTTTTCTTCTATTATTTCCTTTTTCTTTGGCATTATTCCATGCGCAATTATTACTTTCTCATATTCATCTTGTTCTAATGTTTCAACTTCAATAAGCTTATTAGCAAGAGCTTTCAATGCCTTTTTATTATCATTTAAAACTTTCTCTGCAGACTTTATACCATCATTTATTATTCTCAAAACTTCCGCATCAACTTTTGTTGAAATTGTTTCAGAATATTCCCTTTCAATTACCTCACCAAATTGAGTTCTTCCACCATCACCAGTTAAGGCAACAGGACCAATAACATCAGACATACCCCAACGAGTAACCATTGCTCTAGATAAATTCGTTGCTACTTGTAAATCACTAGAAGGCCCAGTTGTAATATCTCCAAAAATCATTTTTTCTGCCACATATCCACCAAGAGACATTGCAATATCATCAATAAATTCTTTTTTGGATTGCAAACGCTTTTCTTCAAGTGGTAATTTCAAAGTATAACCACCAGCACGTCCACGAGCAACAATTGAAACTTTATGAACAGGATCTGCATAAGGCAAAACAGAAGCCACCAATGCATGCCCCGCTTCATGATATGCAGTAATCTCTTTTTCCTTTTTAGAAAGCAAATGACTTTTACGTTCAGGTCCAAGCATAACCTTTTCTATTGCACGAATAAGATCAAATTGAAAAACTTGCTTGCGATTTTCTCGCGCAGCTAATATAGCTCCTTCATTCATCAATGAATACAAATCTGCCCCAGAAAAACCAGGAGTGCGTTCAGCAATTAATTTTAAATTAATATCTTCTGCTAGTGGTTTCTTTTTGGAATGAATTATTAAAATTTCTTCGCGATCAGCGCGATCAGGCAAATCAAGAATTACTTTTCTATCAAAACGTCCCGGACGAATAAGCGCTGGATCCAAAACATCTGGTCTGTTTGTGGCTGCCATAACAATCACTTTATCATTTGGTTCAAAACCATCCATTTCAACTAAAATTTGATTTAATGTCTGTTCCCGTTCATCATTTCCACCACCAAATCCTCCTCCGCGAGTTCTTCCAATTGCGTCAATTTCATCAACGAAAATAATTGATGGCGCTGCTTTTTTGGCAACTTTAAAAAGATCTCTTACGCGAGAAGCTCCAACACCAACAAACATTTCAACAAATTCTGATCCAGATAAATGAAAAAATGGAACACTTGCCTCTCCTGCAACAGCACGCGCAAGCAAAGTTTTTCCAGTGCCTGGAGCGCCAGTTAAAATCACCCCTTTTGGAATTCTTGCTCCAATATCCAAAAACTTTTTAGGACTTTTCAAAAAATCTACAATTTCTTTCAATTCTTCTTTTGCTTCTTTACATCCCGCAACATCTTTGAATGTCACTTTATTATTTTTATCATTTGGATCGGTAATACGAGCTTTTGATTGGCTAAAGGAAAAAGCTTGCATACCAGCTCCCTTAACTTGTCGTGATAAATACCAAAAGAAAAATACTATAAAAAGAACAGGAAGTAAAAAAGGAAGAATATTCAAAAGCCAATATACAAAACCGCTTTCATTTTTAACTTCTATTTCTGTACCAGCAAGCATTTCAGGTTTTACTCCATAATTAAAAAGTGTTTGTGAAAGAGCTGAATCTACTTCTTTTTTAGATTTTTTAATTTCATCATTTTTATATGTAATTGTAAGCTCTTCACCTTCAACTAAAACTTTTTTAACTTCTCCAAGAGAAACAGATTTTGCCAAATCAGAAATTGGAATTTCCGGTATATCTTTTGTGTTTCCAGACACTGCCAAATAAAGCGCTGTAATCAGCATAAAAATTAAAAGAGTTCCTGCAATACTTCCAGAAAATTTAGATTCTTTACCTTTTTTTCCTTTTTTGTTTGAATTTTTTTGATTAAGTAAATTAAAATCCATTTGATAAATATATCACAAAAAACATATAAAGAAAAGTTAAAAAATTATGGTAATATAAACTTATGGCTTCATATGCTGAAAACCGAAAAGCACATTTTAATTATGAAATTTTAGAAAAATACGAAACAGGTATTGAACTTTTGGGTGTGGAAGTTAAATCAATTAGAAGTGGAAAAATGTCTCTTGAGGGAGCCTTTGTTGTAGTTCGTGGAGGTGAAGCTTTTTTAATAAATGCAAACATTCCTCCCTATCAACCAAATAACTCCCATAAAGATTATGATCCATTAAAAAATCGCAAATTGCTTTTAACTAAAAAAGAAATAAAAGAACTTGCAAGTAATGAAAAAAACAAAAGTTTGACGATAATACCTATTTTAGTGTATAATAAAAATAGAAAAATCAAAGTAGAAATTGCTTTGGTAAAAGGAAAAAAGACAAAAGATAAAAGAGAAACTATAAAAAAGCGCGACACAGAAAGAGAAGTGCGTCGTGAATACAAAGGACGTTGATAATAGAATAATATGGGGATGCAAGGCATAGACAGTAGGCCATTTGTAATTGATGCATGCCGAGTATGAGCGCAATCTCGCAAAACTTCGCTCAAATGTCTAATTGCAAAATTAGCTACTAAAGCAGTTCGTTCACCTTACTTCGGTAATGTGTTCGGACTTGCTCCAGCATACGCTTTAGCGTAAGCTGGTGTCTCATTCATAGACTTCCGATATATGAAATGAGGCATAATATTATCGGGATAGGAAAAAGAATGTCTCGTCTTTCTTCCAAAACAAAGAGAATCGATTAAAAAATATTTCGCTCGCTTATTAATTTTTTAATTTAAACAAAAAAGCGCGCTACGCATGTAGACTTCTTTGCAACTACCTTCTGCACGGGGATTCAATTTCCCCCATCTCCACAAACATTGACTTTCTAATTAATCATGCTATTATTAATAATAGTTATAGTTTTTTGTAATTTCTCTAGTATTCACCCTTTTAAAAATTAAAGATGGAAACAATAAAAATTTTAATGTGGATTTTTATAATTTTATTTTATTTAGGACTAGGCCTCCATTTTGCTTTTGTTCTTACCATGGAGGAAGTGATATCAAATAAATTGGACAATAAAGAAACCCCAAAAACATCTTTTTGGTTTAGGTTAATGTTTATTATCCTATGGTTTCCTCTTATCCTTTTTATTTATTTTAAAGAAGGATTTCATTCACCAAAAAAAACAGCTGACTAACGTCAGCTTTTTTTATTTTTATTTAATTAAATCTCTCCACTGTTTTTCAGATATCCCTTGCTCTAAGATTAATTCTTTAAAACTTTTTTTAGATGAATAAGATTCTTTTACAATTCTTTCTACCCTGTCATAGCCGAGTAATGGAACAAAATAAATTGCTAAAGCTGTTGAATTTTCTAAATTAAAAAGACATTTTTCTTTATTTGCCTTCATAGTCTTTATACACTTATCAGAAAATATTTGTAAAATTTCCTTACTTAAACTCAAACTCTCTAAAAGCTTATCTGAAACTAAAGGAAACATTGTATTTAACTCCAACTGACCACTCTCTGCACATTTTTCAATCATTAAATTATTTCCTGAAACTAAGAAATACCATTGATTAACCAACTCACAAATAATTGGATTCACTTTACCAGGCATAAAAGAAGAACCTTTTTGTAAATCAGCTAAAACCAACTCCCCAAATCCCCCATTAGGACCAGAAGACATAAGTCTAATATCACTAGCTATCTTAGAAAGATCCACTCCCAGCGCAATTAATGATTGAGACACAATCAGAAAATCACCCAAGCTTGAAGTTTTTGACATTAAATTTTTTGCTGGATGAAAATTAACTCCTGTTATTCTTTTTAATTCTTTATAAGAATTTATTTTAAAAGCTAAACTAGTGCTATCTTTGTCACCAATTATTGTTCCTCCTAAATTTAATTCTAACATCAAAAACTGTATTCTTTCTAAATGTTTTTTATGAGACGCAATTATATTTGCATATGAAAGAAATTCTTTACCAAGTGTTATTGGCACAGAATCTTGCAAATGTGTTCGAGATAATTTTTTTATTTTATTAAATTCCTTAGATTTAATTTCAAATTGTTTTATTAATAAATATAGCGTTTTTTGTAAATCTTTCAATAAAAAATATGTTGTGATTCGAAGAGCCGAAGGACAAACATCATTCGTAGATTGATTCAAATTAACATGATCAAGAAAATGAACTTTCTTACCTTTTAAATATTCTTCTGCTAAACTTGCAACCACTTCATTAACATTCATATTAATTGAAGTTCCTGCCCCACCCTCTAATGCTGGCAATAAAAACTGATCTTTTAATTTGCCTTTCAAAATTTCCTGACAAGCCCAAACTATAGCTTTAGCAATATTGGAATCTAAATTATTAATCTTTGAATTAGCAAACGCCGTAGCAATTTTAATCTTTAAAATAGATTCAATAAAATTCCAATTCACCTTGTGATATGAAAAATTAAAGTTATTTAAGGCTTTTTCTGTCTCTGTTTTATAGTATTTTTTAGACATCTATTTATACTATCATAATTTATAAAAAATACATTAATCTACTAAATATATTATTAAAAAGATTTCTAAAGACTTTTTTATTATGCTAAAATGAAGTTTATGGAACAAAAACCAAAATTGGAAGTTACTGGGTATAGAGGAATATGGGGACAAAGCTTGACTCCAGAAATTGTTGAAAAATATGGAAAAGCTTTCGCACAATTTGTAAAAAAAGAATCATTAAAAACTTCACCTGTCGTTTTAATCGGTAGAGACGGACGAGAAAGTGGAATTTTAATTACAGAAATACTAATCAAAGAATTGGAAAAATTTGGAATTACAGTAATAAACGGAAATATCTTGCCTACCCCGACTATTCTTTTTGCTGTTCAAAAACACAAATACGACGGAGCAATTATCATCACTGCCAGTCATAATCCGATAGAATATAACGGATTAAAATTCGTGACAAAAGACGCGCGCCTTACAAATGAAGCTGAAGTGGAAAAAATGAAAAAATTTTTATGAATATTCCAAATTTTCCAAAAGAACATGCAGACCATATACTTGCGCACATTGACGTAGAAAAAATTCGCGCAAAAAAATTTAAGGTGGCAGTTGATATGATTAATGCTTCAGCTTGTGTTGTTGATCCATATTTTTTTGAACAACTAGGAGTTGAATTAATCCCAATAAATAATATTCCTAATGGAAAATTCGCGCACAAACCGGAACCAACGATAGAAAATTTAAAAGAAACCGCAAAACTGGTAAAAGAATTAAAATGCGATTTAGGTTTTGCTCACGATCCAGATGCTGACAGATTGGTAATAATAAATGAATTTGGAGAAGTTATATCTGAAGAATATACGCTTAGTTTCGGAGTGGAAGAAGTTTTATCTCAACATCCTGGCGAAACAGTTGTTATAAATATGTCCACTTCACAAATGATAGCTGATATCGCTCAAAAATATGGAAGCAAATGCATTCGCACAAAAGTCGGCGAAGCAAATGTCTTGGCTGGAATTTTTGAAAACAATGCAATTATTGGGGGCGAAGGAACAAGCGGAGCTATTTATCCAAAACTTAATAATTGCCGAGACAGTTTTGTAAGCTTATCTCTTGCTCTTGGACTTTTGGCAAAAAGAAATCAAACTGTGAGCGAATGCGTTGGGACATTTCCAAAATATTTTATGGAAAGAGGTAAATGGCCAATAATTGGAAACTTAAACAACCTTTATTCAAAATTAAAATCTCATTTTAAAAATGGAACAACAAACGAACTAGATGGAATACGTTTTGATTTTAATGATAATTCTTGGTTTCATATACGCCCATCAATTACTGAACCGATTATTCGCCTTTTTTGTGAAGCAAAAAACGAAAATCGAGCAAAAACCTTATTTAACGAAGTAAAGTTGACTTTAAATCTTAAATAAGATAAACTCTTGTTAAGTCAAAGCTTTATTTTTATACAAATTGCGTGAGAGAATAAACAATCAAATAAGGGCTCATGAAGTTAGAGTCTTAGACAGTGAAAACCAAAATCTAGGCGTTTTAAGCATTAAAGATGCTTTGGAATTAGCACAAAGCAAAGGTTTAGATTTGATTGAAATATCCCCTAATGCAAATCCACCAATAGCGAAAATAATGGATTTTGGCAAATACCAATACGAAGCAAATAAAAAACTAAAAAAAGCTAAAGCTGGCGCCAAACCAACAGAAACAAAATCAATTCAAGTGAAAATAGGCACTGGAGATCATGATTTGGAATTAAAAGCAAAAACTGCTTCAAAATGGCTAAAAGAAGGACATAGAATCAAAATAGAATTATTCCTTGCTGGTCGTACAAAATATATGGATGAAAAATTTTTAAAAGAACGACTAGATAGAATATTACATTTAATCACAGAAAATTATAAAGTGTCAGATTCATATAAAAAAGGTCCAAAAGGATTATTTATAACAATAGAAAAAGCAAAATAAATGAAAACAAATAAATCATATACAAAAAGATTAAAACTAACAAAAAACGGAAAAATAATTTCACGCAAACCTGGTTTTAATCATTTTAATGCAAAACAATCAAGAACAACACAACTATCAGGTCGCAAAGGTCAATCTTTTACAATCAAAAATAAACCAAAAAGTCATTTATTGCCTTTCAGTTAATATTTGATAAAATTATAAACTTTTAAATTTAAATAAAATGACAAGAGTAAAAAAAGGAGTTCACGCATTAAAAAGAAGAAGAAGTATTTTAAAACAGACGAAAGGAATGCGTCATGGTAGAAGTACTAAAGAAAGACAAGCAAAAGAAGCATTACTTCATGCTGGAAATTATTCTTTCGCGCACAGAAAAGATAAAAAATCACATAATAGAAAACTTTGGAATATTAAAATAAATGCTGGATCTCGTGAACTTGGAATGTCATATTCAAAACTTATTGGTGCTTTAAAGAAAAAGAAAATTGAATTAGATAGAAAAATCCTTGCAGACTTAGCTGAAAATAGTCCAAAAACATTTGCAAAAGTTCTAGAAGCTATAAAATAAATATATAAAAAAAATCTCACTTATAAGTGAGATTTTTTTTATATAGAATCTGAAGAACTTTTAGGCTTATTTATTTTAAATTCATCTATTTTATCTTTTCTTACTAAAGCAATAATATCAGCAACAATTTTCTTTGGATCAGGACCGATTGCAACTTTTTCATTTGGACGATGTCCTTTTTCTAAAATTAATTTCAATTCATCCCCCATTTCCCATGTTCCCTCATAAATACCAATGGGTTTACCATCTTCAAACGCAATTGTAAATTCATGAATAGTGCCAATACGACCACAACCACAAATAACTGCATCTGAAGTACGAGTAAGCAATAAATCACGTCCAGGATATCCAAAACCGGTATAAATTATCAAATCCATATAATCAAGTGGAAGTTTGTAAACTTCTACATGTTCTTTTTCAGATGATGCTGGAGATACTCCTATAGACAATCCACCAACTTCTTTTACTCCCATAGCTGCCCAAAGAGGAAAACCAGTTGTTGCACCAGTAACTAATACTGCACCTTGTCGCGCAATCTCACGTCCAAGCTCTTTTGCTTTTTCTAATGCACCAACTCCACAATGACCAGTTTCAGCAGCGCCTGAAACACAAATTTTTATTTGTTGATGTCCATGTTTATTATAAGGATTTGATGATAATACATCCATATATTAATTATACACTAATTAACATTCAAGTGAAACAACATCTCCTAGTTCAGGACTATAAGCTTCAATTCCTAAATTATCTCTAATTTTTTGCACTAAAAACATTGATGATTTTGGTTCACCCATAACTACAAAAACTTTTTGCAATGTATCTCTGGTATTTTCCACAAAATTAAGAAGATTATCAGAATCTTTATGTCCAGAATATCCGCTAATTACAACAACTCTTGCTCTTACAACAACATCCTCACCAGAAATATGTACTGTTTTTACACCTTCTTGAATTAAGCGTCCAGGAGAACCAACAGACTGATAACCAGTAAGAAGAATAGTATTATTTGGATCAGGTAAATAATGCACTTCGTGATGAACTATTCTTCCGCCAGAAGACATTCCAGAACCAGCGATAACAACCTTTGGATTTGGTACAGCATTTATCGTTTTTGATTCCTCAGATCTTAATGTTGAATGAAGACCTGGAAAATTAAACAAATGTTTATCTTCTGACATTACTTTTTGAGCATCTTCATTAAAATAATTCTTAAATTGTTTAAAAACTTCAGTCAAACGAATAGCAAGCGGAGAATCAAAAAAGATAGGCATTATAGGCACACGACTGCCTTCAACTAAACTATTAAGCTCAAATAAAAGCTCTTGAGAACGCTCAAGAGAAAAAGTTGGAATAATTAAAGTTCCTTTTGCTTTGAAATTATCTTCAATTGTTGCCTCTAGTAATTTTCTTCTATCATTTCTAGATTCATGGTTTCTATCTCCATAAACGCTTTCCATTATTAAATAATCCGCGTCAGTAATTTTATCAGTATCAGGCAATAAAGGAGATGGACTATTCCCTAAATCACCTGTAAAAATAATTTTCTTTTTATTATAAATAAATTCAACCATAGCAGAACCTAAAATATGCCCAGCATCAAAAAAAGAAACTTCTAAATTTGGAGTAATATTTATCTTTTCGTGATATTTAAATCCCTGCCATAACGAAAGTGCTAGTTTTATATTTTCCTCAGTATAAATTTTATCCAAATCAAATTCCTTATTTTTAGATAAAATACCAGCGGTATCTTCAAGCATTAGGCCAGCCAATGCTTTTGTTGGTTCTGTAGAATAAATTTTTCCACGAAAACCTTCATTAATAAGTTTAGGGATACGACCTAGATGATCAATATGAGCATGAGTAACAAAAAGAATATCTATTTCTTTTGAATCATATGGAAAATGATCCCAGTTTATATCATCTGCTAGTTTAAACCCCTGTGTAAGTCCACAATCTATTAAAATTTTTTTATTATCAATTTCTAAAAGAAAATTGGCTCCAGTTACCGAACCTGTTCCTCCACAAAATGTTATTTTAGCAATATTAGACATTCTTTAATTATACACAATTCTTTTAAAGAAATAAATTATAGAAATACCACCACCAGCTAAATCGAAAAACATATCAGAAATAGTATCTAAACTATTAAAAGGATTTTGTGTAATCGATTTATCAACTAAAATTTCAAATATTTCCCAAAAAAATCCAACTAAAAATACACATAAAAAAACTTTAAAAATTAAATTAAAATTAAACTCTTTTAGAGAAAAAACATAAATACAAACAAGCCCAACCCAAAAGCCACCTAAAAAATGCATTGGCATATCAAAATACCAAATACTAAAATACCAATAAAATTTCATTGCAGCGGAATTTACTACAAAAATAAATATAACAACAGAAGCTATACATATTAAAAGTTTTTTTCTATCTATTAAAACCATTAAATTAATGTAAGTTATTTATAAGAAAAAATCCGCACAAAAGCGGAATTTTTCTTAGGACTATTTCCAACGTATTACCATAGCTTAAAAAGCTAAGTGGGTATCAGACACAAGGGGCCAAGGCCAAATGTGATCGAGATTCCCTAAAATTATTGTTCTAGGTAATAATTGAAAATAACCCTACTTAAAGTTTATCCTATTCAAAATTTTCTGCAATATATTTTTTAAAACACCACAAAATTTTTATAAAAACAAGCCAAGAAATATTGATAAAAAAATAAAAACCCACTTTTATGGGTTTTTAAGTCTTATTTAGCTCAAACACTTATTTTTTCTTTGTTTGAGTGAATTTTTCATGAACTGTTTGATAATCAAAAAGTTCATTTTCAGAAAACCAGTGAGCTATCTCTAATTTTGCTTCTTCTGGATCACCAGAAGCATGAATAAGATTAGGGATACCGACTTTATTAGCATCTCCGTGAACATAACTCATGTGCGCATAATCTCCTCTGATTGTTCCAGGTAGTGCAGATTTTGGCTCGGTGGCACCAACCATTTTACGAACAAGAGAAACCGCTTCAATTCCTTCAAGAACAAAAGCTAAAACTGGACCAGAACTCATCATTTCTAAAGTAACATCAAAAACTTCCTTTCCTCTACGAGAAACCATCTTCCCAATATTCTCATAATGATGAAAAAAATGGTCATAGTCTGGTTTAAGCATTTTTGCTCCAACAATCTTCAATCCAACTCGTTCAAAACGAGACAAGATTTCCCCTATTACTCCACGCTGAACTGCATCAGGTTTTAAAATTATAAGTGTTCTCTCTTCTTTTGTCATATTTAAAAATTTAAATTATTAATAATAACCATATCTTAACACACCTTAACACACACTCTCAAAAAAACAAAATTTATTGCTTCTCATATTTTGTCATAATTTCTGTTTCAATTTCTTCACGATCACGTCCATATTTAAGATATGAAAGTTCTTTCAAACTATTAACAAGTTCAGGATTGCCTTTCTCTGGAGCAAGTGTTTGTAAATTAAATGGTTTTGTTGGTTGACCATTTACAAGCATACTTATATATGCGCTATAATTATCAAGCTTCATAATATCAGATGCTTTAAATGTAGGTTGAAATCTTTTTTCTAAAAATTCTGCATCTTCAGAACTTACACGGAAAACTGCCATTGATCCGACATTACCAAAAACAGCATTTTTAATTCCCTCTTCTAATTGAGAAATATATTGATGCGCAATATTAAGCGATAAACGATATTTTCTAGCTTCAGAAAGAATTGATGCAATAGAATCAGTTGTAACATTTTGGAATTCATCAATGTATAAATAAAAATCATTCATTGGCTTTCCAAACATATCCACGCGAGAAAGAGCAGCCATTTGAATTTTACCAACAAGAACTAAACCAATAAGGTTGGCATTTATATCACCTAATCTTCCTTTTGAAAGATTCACAAGTAATATTTTCTTTTCATCCATAATCTTTCTAAAATTAAAAACAGACTTTTCTTGAAGAACAACTGGACGCATTATGTCGTTTGAAATAAAATTATCAAATTTAGAAGTGATATAAGGCACAAAGTTTGCCAAGCTCTGATCACCCGTAGTTTGTTCTGCGCCAATCCAAAATTGCTTAATAATTGGATTCTTACATTTTGATAATTTCATATCACGAAATTCTTTATCAGCTAAAACACGAGAAATTTCAAGTAATGTACATCCTGATTCAGGATCTTCCATTATAAGGAAAGCACTATTTTTAAAATATTGTTCAAACATAGGTCCACCAGACGTCTTCATATCAAAAAGTTTATTAAAAATTCCCATTAATTCATTAACAACGAAAGTCTTCTGTTCTGGATATTTTGGATCAAATTCAAGCATATTAAGACCCATGGGACGCGCAGTATATGCTGGGTCAAAATATATAACATCATCTATGCGTTCCTTTGGAATACGAGATAATATAGTTTGGATATCAGTGCCGTGTGGGTCAATATAACAACAACCATCACCATTTCTTATGTCTTGAGTAATCATATTCAACATAATGTTTGTCTTACCAGTACCTGTCTGACCTACTACATACATATGGCGAACACGGTCTTCGCGTGCCATACGAATTTCTGTATCTTTTCCTCTATAACTATTTATACCCAAAAGAATTCCTTCTTTACCCATTTCTATTGGAGCAGGAGCAATACCAGCTTTTGCTTCTTTAAGTTGTGGTTGACTAGAAATACCAACTGGAAAATGAAATACGGATGCAAGTTCTTTTAAATTCATTGGCATTATTTTTTCATTTGAAAAAGTTCTAAACGAAAAATCATGAAAAAGTTGTTTTAAATCACTTCCTGTTGCTTTTTCAAAAACAATTGAATTACTTGCTGCTTCAGTAAATTGATTAAAAGAAGATTCTATTTCTGTAAGTATTGCATTAGCTCTGTCTTTATTTTCACCTGATGCAATAACACGAATATTCGCTTTCATAATCGTACTTTTAGTTTTATTTCCTATTTTTTCTGCAGCACCTTGATCCACAGCTCTTCTGCCAGCAATATATTTTTCTTTTGTTTCTTCTTTTTTCTTAACACCAAAAATTAAATCTTTAGTGGCTTTCATAAAAGCCTTATTAAATTTATAAAAATTATCTGCGGCATTTTTTACAGACATTCCATCTTTAACATCATCTAAAATCATGTGAAATTCATTTATAAATTTATTTCCAGCTGGAGCTACAATAAGCTGAATAGCCGCACCTTCACCCTGTGTTTGTAATTTTGAAAAAACATTTAATATTGTGTTCATTGGATCGTGATCTATATTGTCATATGTTTTTATTGGCAAAACAGGACGCTCGGAAAATTTTGCATAAGCGCCAACCGATCCACCATTTTCATTAAAAACATTATAGTCATCCGTAACTTCGTGAACTTTTGCATCATGATAAAAAGCTAAAACTTGTTTTTCAAAAAGTGATATATGTTTATTAGGCACAGAAACATAAATAACAACTTGATCACTTTGATTTCCAAGCGCAACTTCTAATGTAAAATAATTTTCCTTTTCATTATTATTCCCTTCTGAAATAGATTGCATACCTGCATAAAATTGTTCCATTGCTCCTATAAATTCTTTAAAACCTTTTTGTTTATCTGCTTCATCTGAAGGTGGAGGAAGAGTAACTTCAAAAAGAGTCATATTCAAAGCTTTTTGTATTAACATACCTTCTTTTAATCCTGGAATAATTTCTCCTGTTTTTAAATATTGAATAAGTAATCTATGAAAATCATCATCTATATGCGGATTATCCATAGACTCTATAATTGAAAGAGTGTTTTTAATTCCTTTTTCCATTAAAATACCTAAAAGCTCTTCCATAACTTTGTCATGAGATTCGGGTTTAAGTTTCAATACAATGCCACCTGCTTCTTTTGGACTTACTATACTATCTTCATGCAATGCTTGTTCAGTGGGTATTTCTTTATATTCCATAATTACATCTTTTACAGCATTGTCTCCTGCATGTTCAAAATGCCCCATATCCATAAGTTCTTGTTCACGCTTAGCCACATGAGCACGTAAATAATCAAGCTCCTCTTTAGGAGTTTTGAATTTTGGCATTTCTTTAAAAGATGTTCCTTCCATTGTTTTAATTATACAGCAAAAGTATAGTTTTTAAGGTATTTTTACCTATTGACTTTTTAAACTAAATATGATATACTCTTCTTGAGAATTAATAATTAAAAGTATATAATATTAAAAGTCGCTTTATAAAAAATAAATCAAAAAAAAATATGGGAATGTTTGATAAAATGTTTGCTAAAAAACAAGAAAAAGTACAAGTAGAAAAATCAATAGAAAAAAAGATAGAAGAGAATGGTGGTATGTCAGAAGAACAATTAAAAATTGAGCAAAAGAAAGAAGTAGAAGCTCGTATGACAAAATGGACTCCAAGACAGCAAGCAGCTCTTAATTTTTTAAGGGTATTACCAGCTTACAGAGAAATCCTTCAAGACGAAAGATTATCTATCAAAAAACTTGATCTTGTAGAACGATTTGCAAAAAATCCAACAGATATTATACGTAGTGCAAAGTATAATGAAAAAACCAATAAATTTGAAGCATCAGGGAAAGTTGCTGGATCAAGTTCAGCTGTAGCATAAGTTAAATTTAAACAAAACAAAAATCCCCCATACGGGGGATTTTTGTTTAAATTTTAGTCAAAATCTCTGGATCACCATCAGTAATTAAAATTGTATGTTCAAAGTGCGCACTTTTTTTCCCATCAGCTGTTTTAAAAGTCCAATTATCTTTATCTAAAATTACATTTTTTGTACCATTATTTAGCATTGGTTCTAATGCTATTATCATTCCCGAAACTAATTTTTCTCCAGTCCCCTTTTTACCAAAATTTGGAATATATGGATCTTCATGAACTGCTTTCCCAACTCCATGCCCTGCAAGCACTTCAACTATTCCATATTTATGCGGTCGAACAAAACTCTCTATTGCATAACCAATATCTCCTATCTTATTCCCCATTCGCGCAGTATCTATACCTACATACAAAGCTTTCTCTGTAGTTTCTAAAAGTTTTTTTGAAGAATTGCTTATTTCTCCAACTCCAACCGTCATAGCCATATCGGTAAAAAGATTTTTATGTTTTAACCCTAAATCAATTGAAACAATATCACCTTCTTGCAAAATCTTATTTTTAGAAGGAATACCGTGCACAACTTCATCGTTAACAGAAACACAAAGTGACGCAGGATATGCAGTTTTGGCTCCTTCTGGTTTATAATTTAAAAATGCCGGCTCATCGCCCATTTCTTTAATAAGTTTAAAAGCGTATTCATCTAGTTCAAAAGTAGAAATTCCAGGCTTAATAATATCTTTTACTTTATTAAGCACAAAAGCCAAATGCTTCCCACCTTCTCGTATTATTTTTATTTCTTCTTTAGTTTTAATAATTATCATATTTTTATATCAAGAAATTATAGTTCCTAAAAACTTTTCTCCATTTAAACACTTAGCTAAATTATCAATTGGCTTGCCATTCATTATTATCACCTCTATACCATCTTCTTCTGCCATTTTAGAAGCTATTGGATCAAATGGTGAATTAAGCCCTGGATTCCATTCTTTTGGAATAATTTTACGATAATCAGCCCAAGAAATTTCTTCAATCTTTTTAGCATTTGGATTTACTTTTGGGTCAGAATCATAAACATAATCAATATTTGAAATATTAACAACCTTTTTTGCACCAACATTTTTTGCCAATAAAATTGCATCAAAATCAGTACTGCATCCTGGCTTCCATCCTCCACCAATTATTATTGGTTTATTAAAATTTACTGGTAAAGTAGGGTCGGTAATAATCTCACTACTTGCAAAATCCTCAAAATTTAAACGTAAAAATTCAGCATTAAAACGTGTTGAATAAATACCAAGCCAATCAAGATTGTTATCGGAAGATTCCGATATTTCTTTAAATGCTTCTTGATATCTTCTGCAAACTTTGCCACCACCAGTAATAATTATAAATCTCTTTCCTTTTTTAATGTTCAAAAGAATTAAATCTTTGAAATCTTTTAAAAAAGAAACATCCACATTATCTGGAACAATTAATGAACCACCTAAAGAAATAACAATTGTTTCTTTTTCCATATAAATTAAAAACTTAATGCTTTAATAATATCTTTATGCACATCTTCTACTGACTGCTCGCCATTTATAGTATAAATTTCATACTTTTCTTTATCTTTAAAATAATTCATTGCTGGAATAACATTATTTACATATTCATTAAATCTTTTTGCCAAACCTTCTTCTGTATCATCATGTCTTGCCCGTAAAAGATTTCTTTTAAGCGCTTCTTCTTTCCCTACTTCAATATAAATTATTTTTATATTTCCACGTTTATAAAACTTCATCATATCCTCAAAACTTTGAGATTGAAATATTGTTCTGGGATATCCATCAGCAAATAAATGCTTTTCCTCATTTAAGGAATTAATAAGAATATTTGTAAAAATTGATGTAGTTAAAAAATCTGGTTGAAGCTCACCCTTAAGTATAATATCTTTTACCATCCTAGCTGTATAATTTTGAGAATTCATTAATTTTCTAAATTCTTCTCCAGTTCCCGCATAAACAGACTCTTTTTCATCTTTTGTCTTTAAAAAATCCATTAAAAGCTTAACCTGTGTCCCCTTACCAGAGCCTACTTGTCCAAAAAATACGAATGTTTCAGTTTGCATTTCTTAAGAATACAAAAAAAAGTTACAAAAATCAAGATTATCTTTTTAGTTAAAAATATGTTTTAATTATTCTTAATATGGATAAAAAAAATATAATTACCATAGCAGGCGCCCCAGGAAGTGGAAAATCTAGCACAGCTGATTTGGTTGCAAAAAAGCTAAACTTTAAAAGATTTTCATCTGGTGATTTTATGCGTAATATTGCATTAAAAAAAGGAATATCTTTAAACGAACTTTCAACCTTAGCTGAAAACGATGATTCAATTGATATAAGCATCGATAATGAAAATAAAAAAATGAATGAAATGAATAATCTAGTTGTTGATTCAAGACTAGCTTTTCATTTTATTCCTAATTCTTTTAAAGTTTATTTAGATTTGCCTGCTGAAATTGCAAAAGAAAGAATTTTTAATAATTTAAAAGTAAATAAATTAAGACAAAAAAGCGAACACTCTTTAGATTCTGACGAAGTTTTTAAAAAAATAACTGAACGTTTATTGAGCGAGAAAAAAAGATATATAGAACTTTATGGCATTGACCATACTAATAAAAATAATTTTAATTTAGTGATAGACACAAACAAAAACAACCTAAAACAGGTTGTTGATATAATAGTTTTGGAGTATAAAAAGTGGTTAGAAAATTAATTATTTTTTAATTTGTTCTGGAGTTATAAAATTATGTTCCATATTAAATCTTACCAAAAGATCACTATCACCAGAAACTGAATAAATATCTATAGTATCTTCAATAAAATTAATATTATCAATATCCTCTATATCAACAACAGCAACAGAAGGATGTTCTTTCATTAATTCAATAAAAAAAATATTCATTCCTTTTTTAAAGGAACTTCTATTGTTTTTAGTAAATTCCTTAATTTCTTCTTCTGGATTAAAAGAATCTTGAATTTCAAGTATAGAATATTTTTTATATTCCATAAACATTTGTATGATATTTTCCCGCGATATACCTGATTTTTTTTCAGAATTTCGTTTAATTTCAGTATCAAAATTAGCTTTTTGTTCAGATACAAAAATATTTTTTAATTGCTTTTTTGCTTCTTCAATAGAAGAAATATTAAGAATCTGTTGCGCATATTCATTGATTCTCTCTTCTAATGAGTTTTTCTTCATATTGTCTTGTAATTTATTAAAATCTTCCATACACTATATAATACAACTTTAAAAAGTTTTGTCTATATAAACTAAAAACTCCCTTTTAGGAGCTTTAGTAAAAATATTAAATTAATATTCTCGCATTGAGATTTGAGCGTCAACTTTTTTAATTAAATCAAGAACAACAGAAACAACGATAAGAAGTGCAGTACCACCCAAAGCTATTGCTGTAATTCCTGTAGCCGCACGAATGATAAGAGGAAGGACTGCAATAATACCCAAAGATATTGCACCCATCATCGTTATACGATTTAAAACTTTTGAAATATAAGCTGAAGTAGATGGCCCAGGACGAATTCCTGGAATAAATGCACCATTTTTTTGTAAATTTGTAGAAAGTGCTTCTGGATCAAAAGTAACTGCTGTATAAAAATAAGTAAACAAAAATACTAAAATAAAGTAAAGTATGGAATATAACCATGTTGTTTGTGAAAATGAAACTAAAGCATGAGAAATTTTCATCACAATTGCATTAGTTGAACTTGCCAAAAAATTACCAATCATTTGAGGAAAAAGTAAAATTGAAAGCGCAAAGATTATTGGTATAACTCCAGCTTGGTTAACACGAAGTGGAAGATAAGTAGATCCGCCACCATACATCTTTGTTCCCCTAACACGCTTTGCATAAGTAACAGGAATTGGACGTTCTGCTTCTGTAATAACAACAACACCAGCAATAATTAATGCCCCTATGGCTACAAAAAGAATCAACAATGGAATTTGAGAAACATCAAAAGAAAAAATTAATTGACTTATATTAGAAGGAATACCAGAAATAATACCAGCAAAAATGATAATTGATACACCATTGCCAATACCAAATTCAGACATAAGTTCACCTATCCACATCAATAACATTGCTCCAGCAACAACAATAATTAAATTTGTAATTCTATCAAATGCTGTTAAATTTACTAAAATCTTTTGACTTTCTAAAATAGCTAAAAGACTAAATCCTTGAATAGCTGCAAGTGGTATAGTAAGCAATCTTGAATATTGAGTAAACTTCTTTTTACCTAATTCTCCTTCTTCGTGGTAAAGTCTCTTCAATGCAGGAATCATAATAGTCAAAAGTTGCATAATAATAGAAGCAGTAATATATGGACCAACACCAAGCATTATTATTGAAAGATTAGAAAGTCCACCTCCAGAAAATATATTTAAGATTCCAAAAAATTGGTTATTAGTAAGAAAACGACTAAGTTCTAATGTGTCTATGCCTGGAATAGGAATAGAAGAAAGAAGTCTAAAAACTATCAATGCGCCAAATACAAACAAAATCTTTTTTCGTAAAGAAGCATCTGTCCATATCAATTTCATTTTATTCCAAAAATTTTGCATTTTATTTTATTTCTTCTTTAATTTCACCACCAGCTTTTAATATTTTTTCTTTAGCAGAATTTGAAACTAAACATTTAGAAACTTCAATCTTTATATTAAAATCTGTCTTTCCAGATAAAATTTTAACCTTTGGTATCCATCCTTTCTTTTCTTTTATCATTTTTGATTCTAAAAGAACTGAGGGATTTATTGTTCCACCTTTTGCAAATACTTTAGCTATTTTATCCAAAGATA
>Ga0172380_10003327_pt1 | contig 22283 bp, 24 predicted proteins | sample Leawe162metaG_FD_119747 | JGI IMG/M metagenome (GOLD analysis project Ga0172380, IMG submission 119747) | Leachate microbial communities from a municipal landfill in Southern Ontario, Canada - Leachate well 162 metaG | ecosystem: Engineered > Solid waste > Landfill > Unclassified | place...
AACGTCCTGCCAACGATTTCCTGACAGCGCCTCTTGCTGACGCTCTTATCCGGCGCCTATGCCGAACTCAGGTGGGGTACTTTGGGGTGGCCACATGTGGGGTACTTTGGGTGGCCATCGGGGGGAAAACAAAATCATTGGAGCCCTAGTTGCTTTTCCTTCCTTTCGTTAAGTCCAATACATACGGTGACAACGTCGAGTACGGAACATGGATATAGGGTTTAAACTCCAGCCGCCCCTCAACGCTCACCGAAACGAACCCGCTTGTGCTCAATAAAGCGGACCCAGGGAGTGCCCAAGGGTTTGTACATCGAGAGGTGAATTCCTGGAACTGAGAAGATGCTGCGGAGGGAATTCCAACGCGAAGATGCAGGGATACGCCACACGTGGCACTCATTACATAAAAGATATTGACCGGCATGGCAGGACAGGATTGTCGCCCGCCTGACGCGATCCGCATAATCGTGCTTGACAGCACATACTAGCTAGACTAGACTAACCATCGTTTCGGGAGAACCACAATGCCGTCTGTCAATATGCTGCAAGCCAAATCCTCTCTGTCCCGCCTCGTGGAAGCGATCGAACAGGGGCAGGAGCGCGAGATTGTCATCGCCCGCAACGGCCGCCCGGCGGCCAAGCTCGTGCCAATGGATACAGTGCCGGACGGCAAGCGCATCGGCGTCGCAAAGGGCAAGTTCAAGGTGCCGGACAGCATCGACGCGCACAACGCCGAGGTCGCCCACCTGTTCCTGGGTGGGAAGCAATCTTGAACCTCCTGCTCGATACGCACGTCGCCCTGTGGGCGATCACCGACAGCCCGAAGCTGCCGAAGAAGGCGCGCGAAATGATCGAGTCGCCGAAGTCGTCGGTATGGATCAGTGCGGCGACGATCTGGGAGATCGCCATCAAGCACAGCCTGGGGCGCGGCGACATGCCGGTATCCAGCCAGGATGCGCTGCGGTACTTCCGCGAGTCCGGCTACCGCTTCCTGCCCGTCGAGCCCGAGCATGCGGCAGCCGTCGAAGACCTGCCGGCGCACCATGCAGATCCGTTCGACCGTATCCTCGCGGCGCAGGCGCTTGTCGAACCGATGCGACTCATCACACATGACCCGATGGTGGCACGCTATAGCGATACCATCGTCGAGATTTGAATCTGGCAAGGGATATCAATTGGCATTTCGATCTTCGCGCCGCTTACATGCAACTCATTGCCGGCATAGAGACGCTCTCGCAGGCGTACGGACCAGACCGTGGCACTTGGTCTGACTGGGAGGATATGCGGTCCGTTCGATGGATGCCATCAGTAGCTATCCTCCAATTGAAAATACGGGCGATGAGCAAGCGTCACAGAAACAATCCCGGGCGTGGCACATGGCTAGCGTGCTTGCGTCGCCAAGCTTCTGATCATCAATCCGAGCAAAAACACAGAAGCGACCTGCACCCCCAACCGAAAAGGCAGTCACATCGGCATTGAGACGTGGTGAAGGCAGCCCATCAGTGCACTGCTCAAGGCATTCGGGCAGGCTGGCGGCAGCCAAGGACTCGATGTTCTTGCGGGCGAAGACGATCTTCGCCGTCGCGGCACTGCGGCGCAGGTCGGCCTCCTCGGCAATGACGATCTTCTGGATCGCGGAATCCTTGCGCCCGACCTGCGCGCTGAACTGGTCGACGACTTCAACGGTGGCAAGTGCCTGCTCTTGGGCTAAAGTCGGCGCTGGCAGGACGGCGAGCAGGGCCAGCAAGCTTGCAGGAAGGGTGGGATGCGGCTTTTCCATTAGCGATTTCCATCAAGTAAGTATTGAAGCTGGCTGGCTGGCGGGTGGCGATCAGAACGTGGTATTCAGCGTCAGCCGCGCGGTGCGCGGTGCGCCGGGGCTGATGTTGTTGTCATTGTGCGCCGTCGGGTAGTACTTCTTGTCGAACAGGTTCTCGACATTGAGCGCGAGGTGCGTCTTGCCGCCGGCTAAGGCGTAGTAGATCGCCCCGTCGGCGCGGGTGAAGGACGGCAGCTTCACTGTGTTGCTGGTCGAGGTATAAACCTCGGACTGATGGACGATGCCGAGGCCGGCGCTCCAGCCGCCGCCGAGGCCGAACTTGTTCCATACCGAGAGACTGTCCTGCGGTACCAGGCCGACGCGGCGACCGGCCGGCACCGTGGTACCTTTGATGATCCGGCCGTCGAGATTGGCGTAGCCGGCGTAGATCTGCCAGTTCTTCATCACCTCGCCCTGCAACTCAAGTTCGACGCCATCGGTGCGCTGTTGCCCGGCGCGGATCAGTAATGCGGCATTGGCCGGATCGACCACCTTGACGTCGTCGCGGTCGGTGCGGAACACGGCGGCACTCAGGGTCAACTTCGGCAGGACATCCCAGCGTACGCCGGCTTCGTAGTTCTTCGCGGTCTCCGGCGCCATGTCTGCCGTATTGGTGGCGAGGCTCAATTGTTCGCCAGAAGGAAGGAAGGCGGTGCTGTAGCTGGCGTACCAGGTGGCGTTGGCGGTTGGTGCCCAGGTCAGACCAAGGCGCGGACTGAAGGCGTTGTCGGTACGCCCCAGATCGGTGGCGGCAACCAGCGTGCGGCGGTCGTCGAAACTGGTTCTGAAATGGTCGTAGCGCAGGCCGGCCAGCAGCTTCCATTCCTTGTTGAGGGCGATCTGGTCCTGCAGATACACGGCGGCCAGGTCGACCTTGGTGGCGTTGTCCGCGTTGGTGCCGGAAGCCCGGAAATCGGTTGCGGTGGCGAGCGGCGCTGTGGCGGTGATGTTGAGGAAAGTGGCGGCGCCGAAGAAGCCGGTTTTGCGCACGCTGCTGCTGTTCTGGTGGCCGAGTTCGAGACCCGCCAGCAGCGCATGTTCGAAGCCGCTCGCGGTGAATTTGGCTGTCAGCTCGGTCTGGTTGAAAATGTTGGTCCGCTTGTCGGTATTGCTATAGGCCTCGATGCGGACCAGACCGGCGGCAGTGACGGCGCCGTTGGCATAGACGTTCTGATAGAACTTGTCGTAGTCGGTGATGCGGAAGTTGTTGCGGATTTGCGTGCCGCCGCCGAACTCATGGTCAAGTACGGCCGAGAGGGCATTGACCGTGGAGCGCGCTTCGCTCTGGTCGGCGTTGCCGAAGAAGCTAGCTCGGTCGGTGTCGAAGGGCGTTCCGGTCAAGGCCAACGAAGGGATGCCACGGTCTGCCGTGCGTTCGTCGCGGGCGTGTTCGAAGCCGAGGCTCAGTAAGGTCTGCGGCGATACCAGCATGGTCGCGGTGGGGTTCACCGCATCGCGCTTGCGGTCTACACCGTTGCGGAAACTCTTGCCGCTCTCGGCCATGGCATTGAGGCGCCAGGCGGCCGACTCGTTGAGCTTGTCGCCGAGATCTGCGTTTCCGCGCAGTTGGCTATGGCTGTCGAGGCTGAGCGAGGCTTCGCCGACGTGGCCGAATACCGGCTTCTTCACCACGCGGTTGATGACGCCGCCAGCGCCGCCGCGGCCGAAAGCCATGCCGCCGGGGCCCTTGAGCACTTCGACGCGTTCCAGGTTGTAGAGGTCGCGGAAGATCTGCATGTCGTCGCGTACGCCGTCGACGAAAAAGTCGGCGGTGGTGTTGATGCCGCGCAGCACGACTTGGTCGCGGTTGCCTTCACCCTGCGCGCCGTGCGCGCCTGCCACGTAACGCAGCACGTCGGTGATACCCTGCATGGCCTGATCTTTGATCAGTTGGGCGGGTACCACGCTGACCGAGGCCGGGACTTCCTTGAGCGGCGTGTCGGTCTTGGTGAATATGGCCGAGTGCGTGGCGCGGTAGCCGTCGACCGGGCCGTCGGCGCGTTCCGCCTGGCTCTGGACGTTGACCTGCGGCAGGGCGGTGTCGGCGGCGCGAGCGATGCCGCTGGCGCCGAAGGCAGCCATGACGGCGATGGCAGCGGAATTGATGCGGGTGTGGATGGACATGATGCGATTTCTCCTGGAGGGGTTATGGCTGGCTGGGAGGAATCGCCTGGCTTGCCGGGGTAAGAAAGTGGGACGGATGCTCGTGCTGCTTACCTCGGGTGCGAGGGATCGGTGACGAAGCCGATGCGTGTCAACCCGGCGCGGGCCGAGGCCGACATCACGTCGGCGACTTTTTCGTAGGGCGTCAGGCGGTCGGCGCGCAAGTGCAGTTCCGGTTGCGGGGCGAGCGCGGCTGCGCTCTTCAGCTTGCCAGCGAGGACGGCGGCGGCGACCGCTTCGCCGTTCCAGAATACCAGTCCGTCGGCGTCGATGGCGACTTGCACGTTGTCCGGCTTGGTCTGGTTGGCGCTCGACGCGGCCTTGGGCAGATCGACTTTGACTGCGTGGGTCAAGAGCGGCGCGGTGACGAGGAAGATCACCACCAGCACCAGCATGACGTCGATCAGCGGCACCATGTTGATCTCGGCCAGGGCTTCATTGCCGTCGTCGCCGCCGAGGGATGCGAAAGTCATGGCAGTCTCCTTAGGCGACCGCTTGCGCGGCAACGCGGGCGAGGATACGTTCCGACGTGGCAGCGACGTCGCCAGCTTTCGGCGCCGCCTTGAGGCCGATGGCGAGGAAGGTGAACACGTCGTGGGCAAAGGAGTTGAGCGCCGAGAGCGTGTTGCGGTTGCTGCGGGCGAAGGCGTTGTAGGCCACCGCCGCCGGGATCGCCACAGCAAGGCCGATGGCGGTCATGATCAGCGCTTCGCCGACCGGACCGGCGACCTTGTCCAGCGTGCCCTGACCGCTGATGCCGATCGCCATCAGCGCATGGTAGATGCCCCAGACGGTGCCGAAGAGGCCGACGAAGGGCGCGCTGGATGCGACCGTGGCGAGGAAGGTCAGGCCGTATTCGAGGCGCGCCTTGTCCTGCTCAATGGCGCGCTTCAAGGCGCGCGTGAGGAATTCGACGGGCGTACCGGCATCCACCAGGCCGAGCGCCTCGCGGCCGGCCTGGTGCTGTTCGACGGCGGTGAAGCCGTGATGGACGAGGTGCGAGAAGGGCTCGGTGACCCCGGCGTGGTGCAAGTGGCGTGCCACGGCATCCAGACTGGGCGCCGCCCAGAAGGCGGCGAGAAATTCGGCGCTATCTTTCTGAATACGGACGGACTGGATACCTTTGGTCACGATCAGGTACCAACTGCCGACCGACATGAAGACCATCAGGCCGAGGATGAAGTATGCGATCCCGTCTGAATGGGCGAGAAAGTGGCCGAAGCCGAGCGAAGTTTCCATGGTCAGTCCTTCAAGGTAAATGCGATGGGAATCAGCACCCAGGCGGCGACCGGCTCTTGGCCTCGTCGTGCCGGAACGAATTTCCAGCGGCGCACGGTGTCGAGCGCCGACTGGTCGAGGCGCGGCGAGCCGCTGGAAGTATGGAGTTGGACCTCGCCGGCGCGGCCCTCCGCGTCGACATTGACGCGCAGCAGGACGCGGCCTTGTTCGCCGAAGCGGCGCGAGATCGCCGGATAGGGCGGGCTGGGGTTGTCGAGATACTCAGCGTCGAAACGCGGCTCAATCTGTGGTGGCTCCGCTTGCAGGGCGGTGACAATTGAGGAAGCGGGAGCCTCATAAGGCGGCTCTGGCGAGACGAGGGCCGGTGTGGATGCCGCTTCCAGTGGCACAGCAAGTTGGGTCAGCCGCTGCGCTGATTGAGATTGCCGTGACATCGGCCGCGGCTTGGGCGGCACACTTGCGGATTCGAGTTTCTGCAATTCGATGGATGGCAACAGACTGACGCTGAGTATGGCAGGCGGTGCCGGAAGGGTGATGACATTCATTTGCAGCAGGCCGAATAACACGAATACATGAGCGATCACCACGACGGCCAGGCTGCCGCGGGATAGACGTTGGGGCATCGGTCTGTTTGAATAAGCGCAGCGGCTGTTCATTTACCCGCCCACAGAGCTCTGCATCGGTGTGCAGCAAGCGCAAAATGGGCTTCCGACGCCTTTAGGAAGAATGCACCGAGCAAGTTTAGTCAGCTTGCTCATCGGCGTGGCGGCAGCGCTGGACAGATGATACAGCGGCGGCTGGATGTTGAGCCTGCCGATCATCCAAGAATGCGTACCCGTGTTTGTGTCGAGCGAATCGTGCTTCCGTTTCGGCGACAACAGCGGCGCAAGCGCTCGTAGGGGCGGCGGTCGGGAAATTATCGAGACGCATGGCAATCCTCCAAAGTATGAATAGAAAACGCTTTGGCTGGCTTGCCATGCGCCATTAAGCGCCGGCTGGCTGGCTAACTGAAGCGGATTCCAGGACCCGCTCCAGGATAAAGCAAGGATCAGAAACCGGATGATGCTCCCATCCGCGGCTCCAGGTAGTTCTGCACCCCGATCTTCTCGATCAGTTCAAGCTGGGTTTCGAGATGGCCGATATGCGCCTCGGTATCGCCGAGGATTGTTGACGAGTTGGATGAGCTTCTCGTCGCCTTTCATGGACGTCTCCCCTTCAAGCCGCAGCGCACCTCTGTGTCGCGGCGGAAGATGGTAAGGCATGGTGCCGCATGGATTCCTGCAGCACCCCGCTGGCGCAGTCCGCGCATCGACCGCAGCAGGCCGCCACGCCGAGTCGCTCGCGCAATTGTCGCAGGCTTGTGCCCCCCTCCGCAGCAGCGCCGCCGATGTCGCGCTCGGTAATGGCATTGCAGACACGGATGTACATCGATCCTCCGCTTACTTGGTCAGAATCAGCTTGCCCTGCCGGGTTCGGCGCAGGCGGTAGATCTCGTTGCCGTGGCGAATCGCCACCTCGTGGCCAGCATTGAACAGTTCCGCGCTTTCCAGACAGCGCAACGCCGGCGCCTCTAGCGCGCTGGAAACGGTCGGGGGTGGAATGGATTGCGTGGAGTGATTGTTGACCATGATGAGAAAAGTGTCTGAATCGCGACTGAGAATCATTCTCATCTATAAATGAACTGCTGTCAACAGGGGAAAGCGGTTCTCACGGGAACAAGGGAATCATTCCTCACTGAAGGCGACCACGTGGTCGACATCGAGACGAATGCCAATTTTCTCGCCGATGGGATGGTTGTGGTGAGACGGCACCAGCGACAACAACTGCTGTCCCGACGGCAACTTTAACGTATACATGAACTCGGCGCCGCGAAAGGCCTTGGCTATTACTTCCGCCATCAGCGTCGAGGTATCGTCGTGCACCACGTCGTCCGGTCTCAATAGTACGGCAAGGCGGCAGCTGCGAGCACATTCCGCACAACTGACGCCACATTCGACCGGAATCGTGGTGTTGAGTACGCCGAGTTCGACCCGCACTGTGTGACGATCGGTCACTTCGCCTGGAAGGAACACCCCCTGGCCGACGAAATCGGCGACAAACCGGGTCGCCGGCCGGTGATAGAGATCATAGGGCGTGCCCCATTGTTCGATACGGCCATCGCGCATGATGCCGACGATATCGGCGACAGCGAAGGCCTCGTTTTGATCGTGCGTGACCAGGATCGCGGTGGTGCCGCTGGCCTTGAAGATTTCACGCACTTCGAGTGACAACCGTTCGCGCAGTTCGACGTCGAGATTGGAGAATGGCTCATCCAGCAACAGCAGCCAGGGTCGCGGCGCCAGCGCGCGCGCCAGGGCGACGCGCTGCTGCTGTCCGCCGGAGAGTTCGTGTGGATAGCGCAGCCCCTTGCCAGTCAGGCCGACCAGATCGAGCATTTCTGCGACACGCGACTGGCGCTCGGCCGAAGTAGCTGTGCGCATACCGAAAGCGATGTTGGCTGCGGCGCTAAGGTGGGGGAATAGTGCATAGTCCTGAAACACCATACCGACATGGCGTTGTTCCGGAGGCAAGTGTATTCCTGCATCGCTGACTGTAACGCCACGCAGGCGTATGACGCCGTCTGCCGCCCGCTCAAAGCCAGCGATCAATCGCAGTACTGTGGTCTTGCCGCAGCCGGAACCACCAAGCAGGCAGCCGATCTCGCCTTCACTCAGCGCAAATGAAAGTTCATTGACGACGGGATGTTCGCCATAGGCATGACTGACGTGTTCGAGTTCAAGCAGCGGCATGGCGAAGTGAGCTAAACGGTCAAAGAAGCTGGGAATTACTCTCAATTATAATCCGCCCATCTTATCCAGTCTGAAAGCCGTCTTGCGTAGTTCCCTCAACCTCATCAGCGGTTTCGCCCTGCTGGTAGCCGCCCTCGTGGTGCTGCCGATCGTCTCTGTTGCGGCAAACCTATTCGCAGGCGGGACGGGCGACACCTGGGCTCATCTGGTCTTAACAGTGTTGCCGGAATATGTGGTCAACACGTTGTGGCTGTGCCTCGGTGTCGGCTTTGGCACGTTGCTTATCGGCACCGGTACGGCGTGGCTGACAGCGATGCATGACTTTCCAGGACGGCGTTGGTTCGAGTGGGCATTGGTGTTACCCCTTGCGATGCCGGCTTACGTGATGGCCTATGTCGCTACCGATTTCCTGCAGTTCGTCGGCCCAGCTCAGACTACCTTGCGCCAGACTTTCGGCTGGCAGCATGGCGACTACTGGTTCCCCGATGTGCGTTCGCTGCCGGGCGCCATCCTGGTGTTTTCCTGCGTGCTGTATCCCTATGTCTATCTGTTGGCGCGTGCAGCTTTTCTTGAACGTGCCACGACGCTGATGGAGGCTGCTCGTTCGCTGGGACTCGGGCCGTGGGCGGCATTCCGGTGCGTTTCCCTGCCGCTGGCACGACCAGCCCTGGTGGCAGGCTGTGCGCTGGCGCTGATGGAAACGCTGGCTGATTATGGCACTGTGGCCTACTTTGCAGTACCGACCTTCACTACCGGCATCTACCGCGCCTGGTTTTCGCTTGGCGACCGCGTGGCCGCGGCCCAGCTGGCAGCTTGTCTGCTTGGCTTTGTCGTGCTGCTGCTGGCGTTGGAACGCGCCAGTCGTGGTCGTGCACGCTTTCACGGTGGCGCGGCGCGTAGTCGCGTCGCTTTCGCGCGACGATTGACAGGCCACCGGGCAGTGCTGGCCGTGTGCGCTTGTCTGCTGCCGCTGTTACTCGGTTTTATCTTGCCGGCTGGGTTACTGCTGAAAATGACCTTCGCTGAAGGCGATGCTGAATTTGGTTCTCGCTTTGTACTGTTAGCGCGCAACAGCTTCACGCTGGCGCTGGCAACTTCGGTGTTAGCTGTGGTACTGGCCCTGCTGCTAGCTTATGCGGCGCGCGGCGTACGCACATGGCTACCGAGCCAGGCTAATCGTTTCGTTGCCTTGGGGTACGCGGTACCGGGTTCGGTAATCGCGGTAGGCGTGCTGATTCCGGTGACGCGGCTGGACCACTGGCTGGCAGCCTACTGGGAGTATGGTTTTGGCATCAATCCGGGGTTGCTGTTAACCGGTGGTATCGCCGCTCTGGTGTACGCCTATCTGGTACGTTTCCTCTCCATCGCGTTGCAGACGGTGGAGGCTGGCCTTGCTAAGATCACAAGCAGTATGGATGACGCTGCCAAGAGCCTTGGCTGCGGGCCAGCGGAAACGCTGCGGCGCGTGCATCTGCCTTTGTTGCGCGGCAGCCTGCTCACAGCTGCGCTACTGGTGTTTGTGGACGTAATGAAGGAACTGCCGGCGACGCTAGTGATGCGCCCTTTCAATTTCGACACACTGGCGACACAAACATACATCCTGGCTGCCGACGAGCGCCTCACTGAAGCGTCTACCGCGGCGCTGGCGATCGTTGCCGTCGGCCTGCTACCGCTGATACTGCTGTCCGCACAGATCACACGCGGCAGGGCCGACACCAATGCCTGCTAAAACAGCCGCTCAGCGCCAGCCAGCGCGGTCGTAGATTTTTTGTGCCTGCGCCGCGTTTTTTGCCAGCGTTGCCACTGGCAAAGTGTCGGCCTTGAACTTGCCGAGCGCATCCAGCGCCGGATTTTTCGTTGCCACGCCTCTGACAACCGGCCACTCGTTGTTGCCGGTGGCGAAATAGGTCTGTGCTTGATCGCTGACCAGGTATTCGAGGAATTTCACTGCCGCGTCCGGATGGGGCGCCGTCTTCAGTATGCCGCCGCCCGAAACATTGACGTGGGTACCGAAACTCTTCTGATTAGGCCAGACAATGCCGACTTTTTCCATTGCCTGCTTGTCAGCAGGCTTGTCGGAACGCAGCATGCGCACCAAGTAATAGGTATTGGAAACCGCCACACCGCACTCGCCGGCAGCGACCGCCTTGATCTGGTCGGTATCGCCACCCTTGGGCGCACGGGCAAAGTTGGCGACTGTGCCGCGTGCCCATTCCTCGGCCTTGATTTCGCCTAGATGGGCAATAAGTGCCGACATCAGCGACAGATTGTAGGGGTGCGAACCAGAACGAGAGCAAATCTTGCCTTTGAGTTTCGGGCCAGCTAAGTCTTCGTAGTTTTGCACTTCCCCCGCCTTGACCGCGTCCTTGTTGTAGATGATGACTCGGGCGCGCGTCGAGAAGGCAAACCAGTCGGACGATCGCAATTGGGAAGGAATCCTTTCCTCGAGCGTCTTCGATTTCACTGCCGCAAACAAACCGAGCTCGTCGGCCTTAGCCAGGCGCGCCGCGTCGACGGTGATAAAGACGTCGGCGGGGCTGTTGGCGCCTTCGTTCTTGATGCGTTCCAGCAGTTCCTCTTCCTTGCCTTCAATGCGATTGATCTTGACACCTGTCTGCTGCGTGAAGTTCGCATACAACGCTTCGTCGGTTTGATAGTGACGCGCAGAATAGAGGTTGAGGATCTTTTCTTCGGAATTGGCTTGGTTGATACCGCAAAGGGGCATTAATGCAATCAACAGATTGGCAAGGTATTGGGTCGGTTTCAAAGTTTGCTCCTGAATGACTTACGACTTGGCGCAATCTTAACGCAATTCCGTCATAATGAGAACTGTTATCATTTAGCGGTCCGATGCGCTTGTGGTGGTTCAAATGCCGTTCTACCGACCCTCAGTGGCGAAAGATGAGATGTCTTGGTCGGCCCGATCCCAGTACGGCGGAGCACCGATGTGCGCCACCAGGAAATCGATGAATACCCGGACCTTGCTTGGCAAGTGTTGCGTCGGCAAGTACATGGCGTAGACGTGACGCTCCACAGGGATGTATTCCGACAGGACAGCTTGCAGTCGCCCGCTTTGAAGTTCCTTGCCGATGATGAAGGTTGGCAGCAAGCCTACCCCAAGCCCTCCAAGTACCGCCTGCGATAGCGCCTCGTCGTCATCGACATGAAGCGGGCCGTTGACCGGTACTGAAATGTCGCCGGCCGGCCCAGTGAAAAGCCATCGCCCCTGTTCGCCTGAACGGGTGTAATCAAGACAGTTGTGGGTGACCAGCTCCATGGGCGTTTGTGGAATGCCCCGTCGGCGAAAGTATTCAGGCGTTGCGCACAATTGCCGGCGGACGGGTGCCAGGGGACGGGCGACCAAATGCTCTTGCGGTTGCCCCGTGACCTGGATCAGGAGATCGTAGCCCTCTTCGGCGAGATCGACCCACCTGTCGGTGATCGTGAGATCTACCTTGATTTTTGGATGGCGGGGCAGAAATTCGGCAAGCGCGGGGGCGACATGAAGGGTCCCGAAAGCAACGGAGGCACTGATCCGCAATACGCCACGCGGTTCGGACGTTAAACTGGCCACCAGGTTCTCGGCATCAGCCGCTTCCTCAAGAATCCGGCCCCCGCGCTCAGCAACTGCGGCTCCGATTTCAGTCAGACTCAGGTGCCGGGTGGTGCGATGCAGCAAACGCGCGCCCAATGCCACTTCCAATCTCGCAACCGCCTTGCTGACGGCCGAACGCGAGGTCGCCAGGCGTCTTGCGGCTTCAGCAAAACTACCTGATTCGGCGACACGGGCAAAAACGGCCAACAAGTTCAGGTCCATCATGAATTTGATTCCTTTCGTTTGTTTCCTGGCAGGCTACATTCTGATTCCAATATCGGGACTAAACAAACTGTGAGTTGTTCGCTAACATGATCCATTATGAGTCATTGCAATCCATCTTTATGCCACACAAGGCCTTCTCTGCTAAGGCCGGCGGACTTGGTCATCGGTATGGATGACTACGTACGCTTGCGTGCGCTCGTCGGGAGCCATGCCTTGGCGGACGAACTGGACCAGGCAATTGTCGTCGCTGTAGATCGTATCCCGGACAACGTCGTCACAATGAATTCCCGCCTCATCTACGCCGATGAACGCACCGGAATGAGCCGCGAAGTCGAATTGGTTTACCCCGAGGACGCAGACCCCATCGCTGGCAAGATTTCGGTATTGGCCCCGGTAGGCTGCGCGCTTTTGGGTCTTAGCGCCGGGCAGTCGATCGACTGGAACTTGCCCAGCGGGCAAATTCACCGCCTGCGGGTCGAGCGTGTCCTGTTTCAGCCTCGATCGGTGCAGCCGAATTCCTCGACGAAATCCTGACGGCAAGAATATCTATGCATTCGCCCTGGATCGACGCATTGGCACATAGGACCGACTACTTGCTCGCCCGGGAGCCGGGGACGGTATTCCGCGCAATGACCGATGAGTTCGAGGCCACTTTAATCCGCCGTGCCCTTGTCGCAAGCGCGGGGCGCCGTATCGATGCCGCCCGCTTGCTGGGTATTGGCCGTAGCACCCTTACACGCAAGATCCACATTCTTGGACTGAGCAACGCCAATGGATCAAGTTGCCGCGAGCAGAAGCCGCCTCCGCTACTTGTACGAACCGAATGACAATCTGCATAAAGGAGGATCGGATGTGGCCAAATCGACAAGAAATAAGGTGGCCAGCACGGTAACCGACAACAAACCGACGACTCGGCCGCCCATGACGCCGGAACGCCGCAATCACTTTGTCGAAGTGGCGGCGCATTACATCGCCGAGCACCGCGGTTTTGCTGACGGAGATTCAGGTCAGGATTGGGCCCACGCAGAAATGGAAATAGATCGTCTGTCGATCGAAGGGCAACTCGATCCCCAGGCGTGACACTTGTCACAGAACCGATGTCCCCCCGCATGGAACATTGCAGGCAAAACAACGGAAGCCGCATGTCAGTCGAGTCGGTACTGAGCATATTCCGCCACGATGGTTGCGTTGACCTCCGCAAGCTGGCCGGGCAGCTTGGGGTTGATGTCGCCGACAGCGCGCTCGCGATAATCGTCCGCAACCTGGAGCAGAACGGAAAGATTCGCCGTATCGGCGGAAAGGGTCGTCATACCTTGTTCGTGCTGGCGACGTTCGAAGGCTGAGGCGGCGCCCCAACTGCCGGACGCGTTGCCGCAAATCCCCTTTCACCGAAACTGCTGCATAAAACCATCGGTACGAGAATGCTCCCCAAGAATCTTGTCGCCCTGATCGAGAACGGGATCGTCGAGCACGTGACGATCAGCAGATCGCCACCGACCTCCGGATGGGCCGTATCGGCTTATGGAAGAACCCTGCCGCCCGATGTCGTCAATACGATCGAACTCAACTCCGAGGGCTGCAAGCGCCTGTGGGCCGACCTCGATGCCGCCTATACCTTCATCCGCAAATGCGGCTTTCAGAATCCGATCCTGATTGAAGGCTGACTGGGAGCGGAGGGTTTTTCGGAGGGTTTTGCGGCGGGAATTCGGCGACAGCCCGAGCGGGGACGGGAAGCACGGAAACTGCCCGGTAGAATGGGCGTATGGAACTGGCCCTGATTCTTTTCCTGCCCTTCCTGGGCAGCCTGTGCGCCGCGTTTCTGCCGGACAACGCGCGCAATGCCGAGGCATGGCTGGCCGGCTTGGTCGCGCTGGCTGCCACGCTGGTCACGCTGAGCCTCTACCCGCAGGTGGTCGCTGACGGCGTGCTGCGCCTGAACCTGCCGTGGGCGCCCGCGCTCGGACTCGACATCAGCATGCGCATGGACGGCTTCGCCTGGCTGCTGACTCTGCTGATCTGCGGCATGGGACTGCTGGTGGTGATTTATGCGCGCTACTACATGTCGCCGGCCGACCCGGTGCCGCGCTTCTTCTCCTTCTTCCTCGCCTTCATGGGCGCGATGCTGGGCATCGTGCTCTCCGGCCACCTGATCCAGATGGCCATGTTCTGGGAGATGACCAGCCTCTCCTCGTTCATGCTGATCGCCTACTGGCACCATCGCGGCGAAGCGAGGCGCGGCGCGCGCATGGCGCTCGTCGTCACCGGCATGGGCGGCCTCGCGCTGTTCGGCGGCGTGCTGCTGCTCGGCCACGTCGCCGGCGGCTACGACCTCGACAGCGTGCTGGCGGCGGGAGAGAAGGTCCGCGCTCACGCCTGGTATCCGGCCATCCTGGCGCTGATTGCGCTCGGCGCGCTGACCAAAAGCGCGCAATTTCCCTTTCATTTCTGGCTGCCGCACGCCATGTCGGCACCGACCCCGGTCTCGGCCTACCTGCACTCGGCGACTATGGTCAAGGCCGGCGTGTTCCTGCTGGCGCGGCTGTGGCCGGTGCTGGCGGGAACCGACGCCTGGTTCTGGATCGTCGGCGGCGCGGGCCTATGCTCGCTGGTGATCGGCGGCTACCTAGCGATCTTCCAGCAGGACATGAAAGGCGTGCTCGCCTATTCGACGGTGAGCCACCTCGGCCTCATCACGCTGCTGCTCGGCATGAACAGCCAGTTCGCGCTCGTCGCCGCCGTGTTTCATCTGGTTAATCACGCCACGTTCAAGGCCTCGCTGTTCATGGCCGCCGGTATCGTCGACCACGAAACCGGCACGCGCGACCTGCGACGGCTGTCGGGTCTTTACGGCGCGATGCCGATCACCGCCACGCTGGCCGTGGTGGCGGCGGCGGCAATGGCCGGCGTGCCGCTACTCAACGGTTTCCTGTCGAAGGAGATGTTCTTCGCCGAAACGGTCTTTCTCGACCGCCCCGGCTGGCAGCGGATCGCCTTGCCGCTGGCGGCCACGCTGGCCGGCGTGTTCAGCGTCGCCTACTCGCTGCGCTTCATCCACCGGGTGTTCTTCGGCGCGCAGGCGACGGACTTGCCGCATCTGCCCCATGAGCCGACGCGCTGGATGCTGCTGCCCAGCGCGCTGCTGGTGACGGCCTGCGTGCTGGTCGGCATGTTTCCCGCGCTTACCGTCGGCCCTTTCCTGAAGACGGCGACGGACGCCATTCTCGGCGCCAATGCGCCGGCCTACAGCCTCGCAGTCTGGCACGGCTTCAACATGCCCTTCGCCATGAGCCTGGTCGCGCTAGGCGGCGGCACGCTGCTCTATGTCGTTGCGATCCTCCGTCGCAGCAGCGATGCGGTGCCTCTGCTTGAAGTCGTCGACGGCAGGAAGAGCTTCGACTGGCTGCTCGGAATGGCGACGAGCGGCGCCGAGGGCATGTTGGGGTGGCTGTCCTCGCCCCGGCTACAGATGCAACTGCTGCTGATCTTCGCCGTCGCGTTCGGCGGCGCCCTGCTGTTGGCGCTGTCCGCCGACATCGGCCGGGGCGGCCGGCCGCCGCTGCCGCTCGATCCGGCCTTCGCGCTGCTTTGGGCGGTCGGCGGCGCCTGCGCCCTGGCCGTCGCGTGGAAGGCCAAGTACCACCGTTTCGCTGCCATCGCCTTCGCGGGAGGCGCGGGTCTCGCCACCAGCCTGACCTTCGTCTGGTTCTCGGCCCCCGACCTCGCGCTGACCCAACTGACGGTCGAGGTCGTCACCACGGTGCTGATCCTGCTCGGCCTGCGCTGGCTGCCGCGCCGCGACAAAAACATCGCCGGCCCCGGCGGCGCCAGCCCGCGCCTGCGGCGGCTGCGCGACATTCTGCTGGCCGGGGGCTGCGGCCTGGGGCTCGCCGCTGTCGCCTACGCCGTGCTGACCCGGCCCTCGGAAGGCGGCATCGCGCCATTCTTCATCGAGCAGTCCTTGCCGAAGGGCGGCGGCCTCAACGTGGTCAACGTCATCCTGATCGACTTCCGCGGCTTCGATACCTTCGGTGAGATCACCGTACTGGGCATCGTCGCCCTAACCGTATTCGCGCTGCTGCGCCGCTTCCGCCCAGCGCCCGAGAGCGTGCCTTTGCCGTACCAGCAGCAAGCGCTGGCGGCCGATGGCGCCGTCATCGAGCAGGCGCACGAGGCGAACGCCAAGCTGCCGACCGGTTACATGATGCTGCCCGCGGTACTCGCGCGACTCCTGCTGCCCCTAGCCATGCTGGTATCACTGTTCTTCCTGCTACGCGGGCACAACGCGCCGGGCGGTGGCTTCGTCGGTGGCCTGGTGCTCGCCACCGCGGTGATCCTGCAATACTTGGTCGGCGGCGTGCACTGGGTGGAAGCTCGCCTGCGCATTCATCCGCTCTACTGGATTGCCAGCGGTCTGCTGGCCGCAGCCGCGGCCGGCATCGGCGCCGCTGTCGCGGGCGCACCCTTCTTGACCAGCCAAGCCTGGCACGGCGCGCTGCCGCTCTTGGGCGAACTGCACGTGTCGAGCGTGCTGCTGTTCGACGTGGGCGTCTATATGCTGGTGCTCGGCGCCACAGTGCTGATGCTGATTGCCATCGCCCACCAGTCGTTGCGCAGCCATCATCGGCCTGCCGCTGGAGACATGCACTGATGGAAATCGTCTTTTCCCTCGCCATCGGCGTCATGGCCGGCTCCGGCATTTATCTTCTGCTGCGGCCGCGCACCTTCCAGGTCATCATGGGCCTGTCGCTGCTCTCCTATGCGGTCAACCTGTTCATTTTCGGCATGGGCCGCCTGCGCACCGGCGCCACGCCGGTGATCGACGCGACGCGCGGCGCCGATCCGGCGCTCTATGCCGATCCGGTGCCGCAGGCCCTGGTGCTGACTGCCATCGTCATCGGCTTCGCCGTTACCGCGCTGCTTCTCGTCGTCCTGCTCGCCGCACGCGGGCTGAGCGGCACCGATCACGTGGACGGCCGCGAGGCGGAGCGGGAATGACGCAACACCTACCCCTGCTGCCGATCCTGCTGCCGCTGCTGGCCGGCGCCTTGCTGCTGTTCTCGAGTGAAGCGCGCCATGGCCGGCGCGCCTTGTTCGCGCTGCTCGCCACGTTGGCCCAAGTGGTGGTCGCCCTGGCGCTGTTTGCGGCCACCCATGCGCCAAGCTTCTCGCCCTGGCCGGGCGAGATCGGCGTCTATGCGCTCGGCGACTGGGCCGCGCCCTTCGGCATCGTGCTGGTGGTTGATCGCCTGACGGCGCTGATGCTGACGCTCACCGCGACGCTCGGACTGGCGGCCCTGATTTATGCGCTGGCACGCTGGGAGCGCGCCGGCAGCCACTTTTTACCGCTATTTCAGTTCCTGCTGATGGGGCTGAACGGCGCCTTCCTCACCGGCGACCTGTTCAACCTGTTCGTGTTCTTCGAGGTGCTGCTGGCGGCCTCGTACGGCCTGGCGCTGCACGGCTCGGGCGCGCCGCGGGTGAAGGCAGGGCTGCATTACATCGCCGTCAATCTCGTCGCCTCACTGGTGTTCCTGATCGCCGCCGCGTTGATCTACGGCGTCGCCGGTACCCTCAACATGGCCGAACTGGCGCTGCGCCTGCCGCAGCTTGATGCCGACGCCCGTGCGCTGTTTGAAATTGGCGCGCTGCTGCTTGGTATCGTTTTCCTCGTCAAGGCCGGCGCCTGGCCGCTCAACTTCTGGCTGCCCGCGACGTACGCCACGGCGACGGCGCCGGTCGCCGGCATCTTCGCCATCCTCACCAAGGTCGGTGTATATGCGCTGCTGCGTTTTTCCATCCTGTTCGGTCAGGACGTCGCCCCCGCACCCTTCAAGGGCGACTGGCTGTTCTACTGCGGACTCGCCACCATCGCCGTGGGCACGCTCGGCGTCCTCGCCGCGCAGAAGCTCGACCGTCTGGCCGGCTTCCTGGTCGTCATTTCCTCGGGCACGCTGCTGGCTGCCTTCGGCTTCACGGGCACGACGCTGACCGGGCCGGCGCTCTACTATCTGGCGAGTTCCGTGCTCGGCAGCGGCGCTTTCTTCATGCTGATCGAACTGGCCGAGCGCAACCGCGCCGCGACCGCCGATTTCCTTGCCATCAGCTTCGACGCCTTCGGCGTGCAGGCGCAAGCCGACTCCGAGCATCCGGACGAGACGGCCGGGGTGGTCATTCCGGCGGCGATGGCCTTCCTCGGCCTGGCCTTCTTTTCCTGCGCCGTAGTGCTCACCGGCCTGCCGCCGCTCTCGGGCTTCGTCGCTAAGTTCGCGCTGCTCAAGGCGGTCATCGCCGCGCCGCCGGCGGCGCCCACGCTGCACGCGGGCCTCTTGTTTGCGGCGCTGTTGCTGTCGGGGCTCGCCGGCCTGATCGCTCTGTCGCGGCTGGGTATCCGTGTGTTCTGGGACAGTGAGCGGCCGACGCCGCGCCTGCAATGGCTCGAAGCGGGTCCGGTGGCGGCCTTGATCCTGCTATGCATCTTGCTGGCCTTCGGCGCTGGTCCGGCGATGCACTATTTCGACGCAGCCGCGGGGTCGCTGCACGATCCGGCGACCTACATCGATGCCGTGCTGCCCGGATCGCGAGGTATGCCATGAAGCGTCCGCCCGCGATCCCGTTGCTGCCGATCTTCCTATGGGCGATGTGGCTGCTGCTCAACGACAGCCTGTCGCCGGGCCACCTGCTGCTCGGCTTGGTCTTCGCGCTGTCCGTCACCGCGGCCGTCGCCCGCCTGCGGCCCGTGCAGGCCTGGCCACGACGCTTGCACGTCGCCGTCATCCTCGCCTGGCACGTGTTCATCGACATCGTGCGCTCGAACCTCGCGGTCGGCCGCATCGTCCTCGGCGCGGCGCGGCGGCAACCGAACATCGAATTCATCCGGATTCCGCTCGACTTGCGCGATCCGCACGGCCTCGCCATGCTGGCGATGATCGTCACCGGCACGCCCGGCACGGTCTGGTCGGGCCACGACCCCGAAACGAATGTGCTGACCTTGCACGTGCTCGACCTACAGGACGAGGCGGCGTGGCGGCATACGATCAAGCATCGCTACGAGCGCCCGCTGATGGAGATATTCGCATGAGCGTCATCCTGCCCCTAGCCGTCAAGTTCGCCCTGGCCTGCTTCGCCCTGTCCATGCTCTGCGCCCTGATCCGGCTGCTGCGCGGCCCCGCCGCCCAGGACCGCATCCTGGCGCTCGACACTCTTTACATCAACGGCATGCTGACCATCCTGACGCTGGGCATTGGTTTCGGGGCCGCCATCTATTTCGATATTGCCTTGCTGATCGCGCTGTTCGGCTTCGTCGGCTCAGCGGCGATGGCCAAGTTCCTGCTGCGCGGCGAGGTGATCGAACCATGAACCTGGTCGACGTGCCGCTCTGGGTGGCGCTCCCCGCCGCCTTCCTGCTGGTGTGCGGCGGCCTGCTGACCCTGGTCGGCTCGCTGGGCCTGCTGCGTTTCAAGTCGTTCTATGCCCGCATCCATGCGCCGACCATGGGCAGTACGCTCGGCGCCGGCTGCGTACTGGTCGCCTCGATCCTGATCTCCACCATGCTGGAACAGCGCCCCGTGATCCACGAATTGCTGATCACGGTGTTCATCCTCCTGACCGCCCCGATCACGGCGATGCTACTGATGCGCGCCGCGATGTCCCGCGAGCGTGACTGAACCCGGGCTACCCCGTTCCTATGCACCCAGGCGCGACGCCAGACGGGTACGGCGGATGACGAATTTCTCAAGTTCTGCCACGAAGAACACCAACAGGCCGGCTGCCACGACCTTGCCCCACTCCGATGGTGAAAGTGCGGTGGAGTCGAACACCGCGTGCATGGCCGGTGCGTGAGTGTAGGCGATCTGGAGCGGGATACAGGCGGCGATGGCCAGCAAGATGTAGCGGTTGCCCGTGAGGCCGTCGAGGGTGACGACCGGGGCGAGAATGAAGCGACTGTTGACCAGGTAGAACATTTCCGCCGCCACCACCGCGTTGACCGCCATCGTGCGTGCGGTCTCGATGCTCGTTCCGTCTTTCAGTTCCCACAGAAACAGACCGAGTGCGCCGGTCATCATCAGCACAGAGACCATCAATACCCGCCAGACGAAGAAACCCGACAGCAGTGCCTCGCCGGGCGGCCGCGGCCGCCGCCCCATGATGTTGCGCTCCGCCGGCTCGAAGGCCAGGGCGAGGCCGAGCGTGCTGGAGGTAACCATGTTGATCCACAGCACCTGCGCCGGCGTCAACGGCAAGGTCAATTCGAACAGGATGGCGGCAATCACGACCAAGGCCTCGCCGCCGTTGGTCGGCAGCATGAACAGGATGAACTTCTTCAGGTTGTCGTAGACTGCACGACCTTCGCGTACTGAGGTCGCGATGGTGGCGAAATTGTCGTCGGCCAGCACCATGTCGGCGGCTTCCTTGGCGGCCTCGGTGCCCTTCATGCCCATCGCCACACCGACGTCGGCGCGCTTCAAGGCCGGGGCGTCGTTCACCCCGTCACCAGTCATCGCCACCACCTGGCCGTCGTCCTGGAGCGCCTCGACGAGACGCAGCTTGTGCTCCGGCGCCGCGCGGGCGAAGACATCCACTTCCATCGCTACCCGGCGCAGAGCGGTATCGTCCATGATCGCGACTTCAGCGCCCGTGATCGCCGGTTTGCCCACGCCGATGGCCAATTGCGCTCCAATGGCCCGAGCCGTTTCCGCGTGATCGCCGGTGATCATCTTGACCCGAATGCCGGCACGGTGGCACTCGCTCACAGCCCGAATGGCTTCCTCCCGAGGTGGATCAATGATGCCGACGATTGCCAGCAAGATATAACCGGAACTCGCGTCGGCCACGCCCAGGCGATCCCCCAACGGAGCGGCCCGCTTGCAGGCCAGCGCCAGCAGGCGCAGTCCCTGCGCCGCGGTGTCGGTGGTCATGCGCCGCCAGTAATCGACGTCCAGCGCACGCTCGCCGTCGTGGCCCAACTGGGCGCAGCACATTTCGAAGATGCGCTCAGGCGCGCCTTTGACGAACATCCACGGCTCATCGTCGCTGTCGCGGTGGTACGTGACCATGAAGCGGTGCTGCGATTCGAACGGGAGCGTGTCCAGCCGCGGCCACGCCTCATGTCCGACATGCTGCGTAAATCCGCTCTTGCCGCCGAGTACGAGCAAGGCCCCTTCGGTGGGATCGCCATCGATGTTCCACAAGCCGTCTTCCTCGCGCAACCGAGCGTCGTTGCACAAGACGCCCGCGCGGACCGCAATGGCCAGCGCCGGGTAGTGCTCGACGTCGATGATGCGGCCGTCGATGCTCAGATCGCCGACCGGTGCATAGCCGATCCCGCCGACATCGAAGACGTGTCCGGCGCAAACCACGCGCTGGACGGTCATCTCGTTGCGCGTCAGCGTGCCGGTCTTGTCCGAGCAGATCACCGTCACCGAACCCAGCGCTTCGACGGCCGGCAGGTGGCGGACGATGGCTTTCCGACGGGCCATGCGCTGGACGCCGAGCGCCAGCGTGACCGTCATGATGGCCGGCAGCCCCTCGGGGATGGCCGAGGCGGCCAGCGCCACCACCATCATGAACATCTCGGACGGCTCGTGTCCGCGCCAGCCTGTGCCGAGCGCGAAGGTCGCAGCCGACATGCCGAGGATGGACAGGGCCAGTATCCGGCCGAAACGGTCTATTTGGCGCAGCAGGGGCGTGGACAGCCCGCGCACGCCGGACAGCATCTGGTTGATCCTACCCAGCTCGGTGGCCATGCCGGTCGCGACCACGATGCCGCTGGCCTGTCCCTGGACTACCACGGTGCCCGAATAGGCCATGCCGTATCGTTCTGCCAACGGGGTTTCGTCGGCCACCGCCGCCTCGGACTTCTCGACCGGCAGCGATTCGCCGGTCAGCGCGGCTTCCTCGATGTGCAGTCCCTTCACATCGACCAGGCGCAGGTCGGCGGGAACCCCATCGCCCGACGCCAGCAATACCCAGTCGCCAGGCACCAGTTCAGCCGCGTCGATTTCTCGCCGTTTACCGTCCCGTACCACCGTGGCATGCGGCGAGAGCATGGCGCGAATGGCATCGAGCGCCGATTCCGCCTTGCCTTCCTGAATGAAACCGATGACGGCGTTGATGGCGACGGCAGCCGTCAGCACACCGGTGTCGATCCAATGGCCAAGCGCAGCAGTGATGACGGCAGCCCCCATCATCACGTAGAGAAGGATGTTGTGGAATTGCATCAGCAGGCGCCGCAACGGACCACGCCGCTTGGCCGGAGCCAGCCTGTTCGCGCCGTAATGCGCGAGGCGGCGGCGGGCTTCCTCGTCCGTTAGACCGCTCGCCCCGGTTTCCAGCACCTGCGCAACCTCTTCATTGGACTGCGCATGCCAACGGATGCGCGGCGGAGCTTCCTTGCGATTAGTGGTCAAGCGCTCGGTCATGAATCGGCCTGTCATTGATATGGGGTCAGAATCTTCAT
>Ga0172380_10003328_pt1 | contig 22282 bp, 17 predicted proteins | sample Leawe162metaG_FD_119747 | JGI IMG/M metagenome (GOLD analysis project Ga0172380, IMG submission 119747) | Leachate microbial communities from a municipal landfill in Southern Ontario, Canada - Leachate well 162 metaG | ecosystem: Engineered > Solid waste > Landfill > Unclassified | place...
CCTGCACCTGTCCTACTAATTATTATCTCAGCAGTACCGGCAGCTGTGTTTATCAAACTGCCTGTGGCAGCGGAGGAAGTGCTGCAAGTTGTACTAATAGCCAGGGAACTTGGAGTACAACTTTCTGTTCCTGCACCTGTCCTACTAATCGACACTTAGACGGAGGTAGCTGCGTGGATAATGTAGTTACTTGTCAAAAAGATGAATGGATTTGCGAAAGTTGGAGTACGTGTGTTAGTGGAAAACAACATCGTACCTGTACATTGTCTTTTGATTGTCCTGGAGTTACCGAAGTTTCTCCGAAAACAGAACAAACATGTTCCACTGCAGATGAAAATAATATAAATACACCACAAAGTTGTTATTATAAGCTTTCAGACTACGGAGTTTGCATTAATGGAAAACAGTCTCGTAAGGTTTTAAGCTCTTCCCCCGAAGGATGTGTAGGTAAGATGACAGAATCTCTAGAAAGAGCTTGTACTGTTATTGCGCAACCAGCTTGTTCTTATAATTATTCTTCATGGAGTGATTGTAAAGATAATAAAAAGACAAGGAGTATTACTTCTATGTATCCGGAAAATTGTTTACCTGGCAATCCCATTATTGAGGAAAATTGCAAGAATGTTTGTATCGAAAGTGATTGGATTTGTGAAGACTGGAGTTCTTGTGGGAGTGAAGGTGCACAATCAAGGAAATGTGCTCTTTCTAAGAACTGCCTTTCAACCCAAGCCCTCCAATCTCCCCAAGTAACAAGAAATTGTATTTATGCTTCTAATGTAGCAAATCAGACAGAAGAAAAGCAATTACCCGCAGAATGTTTGAATGTGGGATGGGACAATAAAAACGATTGCGAATTATATCTTTACCACTCGAGAATAGTTTCTGATTGTCAAGATAACGGATTGAATTCGCAAGTTCAGTGCAGAGAATACTTTTTAAATAAATATGGAAAGCCGTTGAAATGTCAAAATTTGAGCGATACAGAATGCAATAACTTGATAGATAGAGTTATTTTGTCTGATTTGAAAACAGTGCTAACCCAAGGGACAAGGGATATTTTGACTCAGTCTGCCGGCCTTCCCGCAGTTATTGATATTCAGAATCAAACAATAGTTGTTAATAGTGTTCCCGCTACAGAAAATAAGCCTGCAACTGAAAAGAAAGAAATTAAAGTAGATAATCTTCCAATAGTATCTTCTAGTAATGAGCAGATTTCAATAAGCCTTGTTTCGACCGGAACAAGTTTCGAGCAGAAAAATTTATCGCCTGTCGCTATTACTTTTGATAGTGATGGAGATGGTTTACCTGACGATATGGAAAATCGCTTAGGAACTGATCCGAATAATAAAGATACGGACAGTGATGGATATAGCGACGCCGCAGAGTTACGTATGGGTACCAATCCACTCGATTCATCGGTTAAAAAATCAAATATATTTTTATCAGGGATTGATAAAGCTTTGATTGGAGGAAAAACTTTAGAGCAGCCTAAATATAGTGAATCAAGCATTGATGCATCTTTAGTCATTAGTTCAGTAGCAACAGTTGCTACTGAGGGCAGTAAGAATGGCTTGAAATTCGAAGGGAAAGCCAAGCCGAGCCAGGTTGTTACGCTTTTCATTTATAGTACGATGCCGATAGTGGTAACCGTTCAGGCCGATGTTAACGGCAATTGGGTTTATGAATTAGACAAAACAATGGTTGATGGGACACACGAAGTTTATGTTGCAGTAAACAATGACGAAGGAAAGATAGTGGAAACCAGCTTGCCTACGCCTTTCTTCATACAAGAAGCTCAAGCTGTCTCCGTTGACGATTTCACTGCTACGGGGGATGCTACTCAGATCGTCGATCAAAGTAATAATTTAATGATGCTTTATATCTTGGGAGGTCTTGCTGTAGTCCTAGTTTTAGTTGCAGGATTATTGATAATCAAGCAGAGGTTTGCATAATATATTTATGGAAAGTAAAAATTTGCAATTGAAATTTTTAAAGGACAACAAGCAGGTTTTTTATTCAATCGCTTTAATGATTGTTATCCCCGGAATTATAATTTTGAATACCTGGCTTTTTACTAATTCGTTTAAAAATACAATTGATTTAAGTTTGCAGGATAAGGCTGTCGGGATAGGGCAGTCGGTTAATGCTGGAATTGCGAACAATCTTGGCTCTGCAGAAGATATTCAATTATTTATTAATGATTGGGGGAAGTACAATGAGGATACAAAATCATTGGATGTTTTTTATCGCGAAGGTGACAGTTTTAAATTAGTGGCCAGTATGAATGATAAAAGTAATATTGGAAAGACTGAAAATGCTTTTAATTATTATACTGCCTGGAACAACAATCTGCCGGTTGCCCAGAAAGTTTATCAATACGAGGGCAATGTTAGTCGTCTCTATTGGTTAGTAGTAATGCCTTTAAAGAATTTGGGAGGAGAAAAACAAGCCCTTCTATCAATGAAGGTTTCGGCGGACATAATTAACACTAAACTAGCAATGGTCTTGGGGAATTCCTATTGGATACTTTTATTGACCGTTGTTTTTATCATTCTTCTCTTATTGGCTAATTCTAGGCTATTTGAGTACTCGATTTTATACAATAAAATTAAAGAGGTTGACGTAATGAAAGACGAGTTTATTTCCATGGCCTCTCATGAGCTCAGGACTCCAGTTACAGTAATTCGCGGGTATGCTCAGATGATGCTTGAGGATGCAGAAAAGCTTTCAAAAGATGAAAATAAAGAGTATTTATCAATTATAAATATTTCAAGCGAAAGATTAAATAATTTAATAGAAGATCTTTTAAATGTTTCAAGAATTGAACAGGGAAGGCTGAAGATGGATTTGAAAGAAATTGATGTCTGGCCGACAATAGAAGAAACGATTAAAGAATTAAAAATTCAAGCCGATGAAAAGGGATTGGCTTTAACTTGTCAGATTGATGAAAAAGCCAAATCGATTATCAGTGCCGATAAAGACAGGTTTAAGCAGGTTTTGATAAATATTTTGGGGAATTCTATTAAATACACACCTTCGGGCAGTGTTGAAATAAAAGCTCTAAATAGAGATAAAAATTTAGTTTTGATAATTAAAGATACAGGGATTGGAATGACTGCCAAAGAAAGGGAGCATTTGTTCGAAAAGTTTTATCGGGTTAAGAATCAGAAAACTGCCGAAATTGGAGGAACCGGTCTTGGCTTATGGATAACGCGGCAGATTATTGAGCTGATGAAAGGAGCTATTATGATAGACTCAATGGAAAACGTCGGGACTCAAGTCACCTTAGAGTTTCCTTTAATTAGATAGATTGCCATTTTATCATTTTTTTTGTAAAATATATTATATGAATAATTTAAGAAACATCAATGTTAGGGGGAAAAGAGTTTTGGTTAGGTGTGATCTTAATGGTCCCTTTGGGCCAGATGGGAAAGTCGAAGATGATTTTAGAATAAGAAAATCAATTCCGACTTTAGAGTATTTGAGGAACAATGGAGCTAAAATTATTATTATTTCTCATCTAGGTCGGCCCAAAGGCAAAGACCTTACTTTTTCTTTAAGGCCTGTTGCTAAAAGATTGTGGGAACTTTTTCAAGGCAATGTTAAGTTTGTAAACGATACTATCGGTAGGGGAGTTGAAAAAGAAATTAAAGCCATGAAAGAAGGCGAAGTTATAGTTCTTGAGAATTTAAGGTTTTACGATGAAGAGAAGGAAAATGATGATAAATTTTCAAAGAGTCTTGCCAGATTAGCCGACATTTTTGTTCAGGATGGATTTGGAGTTTGTCATCGCGCGCATGCTTCAATGGTCGGAGTTACTAAATATCTTCCTTCATATCCAGGAATGCTTCTTGAAGACGAGCTCAGGGTTTTATCAAACTCATTAATAACTCCGGACAGACCCCTTGTTTCCATAATTGGGGGAGCCAAGGTATCAACTAAGACGAGGGTCGTTGAAAGGCTTTTAGATAAATCTGATTATCTTTTGCTCGGAGGTAAAATAGCTAATTCTTTATTGGTCGCTAAGGGTATTTGCATTAAAGATTCTTTAAGCCAAGATGAAGAAAATTTAATGGAAGTGGTCAAGGGAATCAATTTAACAAGTCCAAAGCTTCATTTGCCGATTGATGGAATGATGGGTTTGGCCAATTTTGAAGAAGAATATTCAAGAGTCGGAGCCGTGGGCACTTTAAGAAGAGAAGAGGGAATTTACGATATTGGTCCGGAAACCATTGAGAAATACAAGGCAATATTGTCAGAAGCTAAAACGATTATTTGGAATGGACCTTTGGGATTATTTGAAAAACCTCCTTTTGACAAGGGGACGATTGAAATAGCAAAGATGATTGGGCAAATCAATAGCAAGGTTTTCTCGGTTGTCGGAGGAGGAGAGACGGTCGAGTTGATCCAAAAGTTAGGAATCGAAAATCAATTTGATCATATTTCCACCGGAGGAGGAGCGATGCTTGACTTTATGGCCGGAAAGGAGCTTCCCGGGATAGTAGCTTTGGAAGAAAGTAGTAAAAAGAAAAACAATGATGAAGATTAAGAATATTGACAGGGTCGCTGAAAGGATTAAAAAAGCTGTAGAAGACGGAGAGCAGATAGTAATTTACGGCGATTCCGACTTAGATGGAATCGCTTCCATGGTAATAATTAAAGAAACCGTAGACAATCTCATTTCTCTTCTTCCGAAGGAAAAGAAAGAATCTTTCCCCACGGTTTTTTCTTTTTCTCCAGAAAGAAAAATTGAAGGGTATGGCTTGAATGAAACTGCCCTCGCGTTTATAAAATCAAAAGTTTCGAGAGGGTTGATTATAACCCTTGATTGCGGGATTACTAATTTTAAAGAAATAGAGGACGCTAAGAATAGCGGCTTTTCTGTTGTCGTGGTGGACCACCATAAAACTATAGGGGGGATACCCGAAGCTGCGGAAATTGTCGTTGACCCGAAACAGGAAACCGATGAGTATCCTTTTAAAGAATATGCCAATGCGGGCCTTGCCTTTAAACTTGCTCAAGAAATTTTAAAAGAAAGCATGTCATCAATGTTAAGGGATAGTTTTTTGGAGTTGACTGCCTTGGCAACGATTTCTGACATGATGATAGAAATCGGGGAGAACGAGGAGTGGATAAAAGAAGGATTAGAGAAGATAGAGTATAGCCAAAGGCCGGCAATAAGAGCCATATTTTCTATTCTTAACCCCATGGATTTTTCTTCAAAAAGAGACATGGTTTCAAAGATTAACAGCGCTCTTAATTCATCGGTTATTGAAGGACATATTCCCAAGCCGTATTTATTTTTAATCGAGCCTGACTTTGATAAAACAAAGAAGGTTGCCGAAGAATTATTTGAAGAAAGCCAGGGAAAGCAAAGAGAGGTATCCATGCTTGTTGATGAGTTAATAGAAAAAGTTACTTTTAAGAATCCAAGAGTTATTTTTGAAGGCTCACATCTGTGGGAGCCCGAGCATTTAGGCGCAGTTGCTTCACGCTTGTCGAATTACTTTGATAAGCCGGTTTTTCTTTATAGGAAAGGAGAAGAAATAAGTAGGGGAACGGTAAGGGTTCCTAAGGGAATGGATGCAGTTAAGGCAATGGAAAGTTGCAAGGAGTTATTGGTAATGTTCGGAGGACATCCTCCGGCAGCAGGATTTACGGTTAAAAATGAAAATATTGATAAGTTTGAAGAGTGTTTAAAAAAGTATTTTAATTAAAAAATATGAAAAACATAGTAGACTATATTTTCGAAGCAGGAGTTTTAAAGAGAGAGCGTCATAATGGTTTTAAATTAATAGGTATTGATGATCCCGATTCGGTCGCTGAACATGCGTTAAGGGCAGCTCAAATAGGATATATTTTAACTTTTTTGGAAAATAAGAAGTATGGAACTGATTTGAGTCCGGAAAAGGTTGCTTCCATTTTGATTTTTCATGACAATGGAGAGGTTAGAATTGGCGATTTACATAAGATAGCTTCGAGATATATAGACAGCAAGGAAGCGGAAAAAACAGCCTTCACCGAACAAGCAGGGCGCTTGCCTGAGGAGATTAGAAATCGGATAGTTAAATATTTTGAAGAAATAGAGGAAAGGAACACGAAAGAGGGCGTAATCGCCAAAGACGCTGATTGGCTTGAGGTCGCTTTTATGGCTAAAGAGTATTACGACTTAGGAAATGAATTAGCAATGGACTGGATAAATAATGTCGGCAAAGCTCTTGAGACTGAATCAGCTAAAGAAATATTTAAAGAGATGAAAGAAGTAAGATTTACTGATTGGTGGACGGGGTTGAAGAAAATGTTGTATAAAAAACTAGATGGAACAGATATTTTTCATGGGGAAAAATAGGCGTTTTGAATTCGTGCCACCGAAGAGGTGGCTTTTTATTCTACCATTGTCCTTTTAGATTTTGGATGTTATAATAAATTTTCATAGATTTAATGACTATGAATTTTAAGTTGAAAGGAGAATTGAGTCCGAAGGGAGACCAGCCCCAAGCGATAGAAAAGCTGGCTTCAGGGTTGAACCGAGGAATGGACAAGCAAACACTCTTGGGAGTGACCGGTTCAGGTAAGACGTTTACCATAGCGAATGTAATAAATAAGGTGCAGAAGCCGACACTAGTGATTTCGCATAACAAAACCTTAGCGGCTCAATTATGCAATGAATTCAGGGAATTTTTTCCCGACAATGCGGTTGAGTATTTCGTTTCTTACTATGATTACTACCAGCCCGAGACATATATGGTTAATACAGACACATATATTGAAAAGGAGGCGCAGATAAATGAAGAGATAGACAGATTAAGGCATGCCTGTACTCAGGCCTTGATGACTCGAAAAGACGTGATAATTGTCGCTTCGGTTTCCTGTATCTACGGATTGGGCTCTCCAGATGAATACAAAAAAGTTCTTCATGTTTTTAAAAAAGGAGAAAGAATTAACAGGCAAGAGGTAACAAGAAAATTAATTGATTTACAATTCGAAAGAACTAACGAAGACTTACTACGTGGAACTTTCAGATTAAGAGGGCAGGTTTTGGAAGTGATGCCGGTTAATCAAAAGATAATTTATAGAATAGAAATTTCAGACAAGATAGATTCTATAGAGTTAGTTGATCCTATTCGAAGGAATATTTTGGAGGAAGTTAATGAAATATCTTTATTCGCCGCTAAGCACTATGTTCTAAACGAAGAAACAAAGAAAGATGCTCTGAAGGATATAAGGAAAGAATTAGAAGAAAGATTGCAATTTTTTGAAAAAGAGGGAAAGCTACTGGAACACGAAAGGTTAAAAAGAAGAGTCAATTACGATTTAGAGATGATTGAAAATATCGGCTACTGTCAAGGAATTGAAAATTATTCAAGGCATTTTGACGGTCGAAATCCGGGACAGCCACCCTTCACCTTAATAGATTATTTTAAGAAAGCCGACTCGGAATTTTTAACTGTTATCGATGAGTCGCATGTAACTATCCCGCAAATAGGAGGAATGTATTTTGGTGACAAGTCAAGGAAAAAATCCTTGATTGATTACGGTTTTCGTTTAGAAAGCGCATATGATAATCGTCCCTTGCAGTATTCAGAGTTTGAAGCTTTAACAAAGAGGAAGATATATGTTTCTGCTACTCCCGGAGATAATGAGATAAGGGAAAGCGAACAAATAGTCGAGCAGATAGTCAGACCGACCGGATTAATCGACCCGGAGGTTATTGTTTGTCCCATTACTGGCAAGGAAGGCAAGTCTCAGGTAGATGATTTGGTTAAGAGGATAGAGGAGCAGGTATTAATTAAAGAAAGAACCTTGGTTACAACCCTAACTAAAAGAATGGCCGAAGATTTAACCGATTACCTTGAAAAAAAGAAAATAAAAGTTAAATACTTGCACAGCGACATTAAAACTTTGGAAAGAATTGAGACTATCACCGAATTGAGAAAAGGTTCAATCGACGTAATTGTCGGAGTTAACCTGTTAAGAGAGGGTTTGGACATTCCGGAAGTTTCTTTAGTTGCAATACTGGACGCGGACAAGGAGGGATTTTTAAGAAACGAAACAAGTTTAATCCAGACTATTGGGCGTGCAGCAAGAAATTCCAATGGAAGAGTTATCATGTATGCCGACAATATTACTAAGTCAATTGAAAAGGCAATTGAAGAAACTGACAGAAGAAGGAGGATACAATTAGAATATAATAAGGAGCACAATATAACCCCTAAGACGATTGAAAAGAGTATCAAGAATATTTTAGAAGAATTCGGGTTAGATACAAAGAAGTTGAAAAAGAGAAGGTCTGGTGAAAAGATTTTGGAAATGGATTTGGTTGGTGACGCAAGGCCGCTTAAAGAGATATTAAAAGACAAGAAGGAACAAATGAAAGATGCCGCTGAGAAGCTTGAGTTTGAATTAGCTGCTATTCTAAGAGACGAGGTAGTTCAATTGGAAAAGGAGATAAAAAAGAAATAATATGCAAGACAAAATAATAATCAAAGGCGCCCGCGAGCATAATTTAAAAAATGTTTCTCTGGAATTGCCCCGTAATAAAATGGTCGTCTTTACTGGCGTGTCTGGCTCAGGAAAATCGAGCTTGGCTTTTGATACCATTTTTGCCGAAGGACAGAGGAGATATATTGAATCTTTATCTTCATACGCAAGGCAATTTTTAGGAGGAATGCAGAAGCCTGATGTTGATGAGATAGAGGGGTTATCTCCAGCAATTTCAATCAGCCAAAAAGCGCATAGTTCTAATCCACGCTCAACAGTTGCGACCATCACAGAGATATATGACTATTTAAGAGTTTTATTCGCGAGAATAGGCAATCCTCACTGTCCAGACTGCGGAATTAAGATAGAAAAGATGACTGTAGATGAAATATTCAAAAGAACCGAAGAGCTACTTGAAGAAGAGGGAAATTTGTTTATCCTTTCCCCTGTGGTTAGGGGAAGAAAGGGAGAATATTATCAAATGTTACAAGATATATACGAAGCTGGATTTTCTGAAGTAAGGATTGATGGAAAATTTAAAAGTTTAAAAGAAAGAATTCCTTTAGAAAAAGGAAAAAACCATACCATAGAAATAGTGATTGACAAAATGTACTTTGTGAAAATCAATGATGATTTTGAGTTTAGATTAACCGAAGCGATTGAGACGGCGGTGGATATGAGTAACGGCTTATGCACTGTAATTTTCCCAGATAAAGAAGAAAAGATTTTCAGCACGGAATATTCATGTCCTAAATGCGGATTCAGTTTTCCCGAAATAGAGCCGAGACTTTTTAGCTTTAACAGCCCTTACGGATATTGTCCCGAGTGTAATGGTTTGGGGATAGAGAATCCCTTTTCCGCAAATCCTTGTCCTTTTTGTGAAGGCAAAAGATTAAACAAAAATGCATTGAGCGTCAAAATAAACAACAAGAATATTTGGGAGACAACCAATATGACCGTTGAGAAGGCTTTAGAGTTTTTTATCAAAACGGGGGAAGATTTAAGCAAAAAAGATAAAGAAATTGCAGAAGTAATTTTTAACGAAATAATAAGTCGCCTTCAATTTATGATTGATGTCGGTTTACACTATATCAGTTTGAATAGAATGGCCGGAACTCTTTCAGGAGGAGAGGCCCAGAGAATTCGTTTAGCTTCTCAGGTAGGGACAAAACTGGTCGGAGCTTTGTATGTCTTAGATGAGCCGACAATTGGCTTGCATCAAAGAGACAACGAAATGCTGGTAAAGACATTGAGAAATTTGTGCGATATAGGCAACAGTATTATCGTTGTTGAGCATGATGAAGATACGATAATGACCAGTGATTGGGTAGTTGATTTCGGGCCGAAAGCGGGAAAGCATGGAGGAGAGATAATGTTTTCAGGACCACTAAATACACTTTTATTAAAAGGGAAAGAAGTTTCTTCTTGTAAACAGATGGGGAGTGCGCAGAAATCGTTAACCGGAAAATATTTGAGGGGAGAAGAAAAGATAGAATTGCCGAAAGAAAGAAGGAATGTTTTTGATAGTATGCCTAAATTAAAGATATCGGGAGCTTCGGAAAATAATCTGAAAAATTTAAATGTTGATATCCCCTTGGGCAGATTTGTTTGTTTGACCGGAGTTTCCGGTTCAGGAAAATCTACCCTGATGAATAATGTTATTTATAAATACGTAACCGGAAAACTTAACCGTTTTAAAAGAGATATTAAGGTTAAGGATGTTAAAAATATTGAATATTTAAATAAAGTTATTAGAATTGACCAGTCTTCAATCGGTCGCTCTTCGCGTTCTAATCCAGCGACATATACTAAGGTCTATGACGAGATAAGGAATTTATTTGCGATGACTTCCGAAGCCAGGATGCACGGATATAAACCTGGAAGGTTTAGTTTTAATCGTCCTGGAGGCAGATGCGAAAATTGTGAAGGAAAGGGAGTTTTAGAAATAGAAATGCACTTTTTACCGAACGTGGAAGTTGTTTGTGATGTCTGCAGAGGAAAAAGATTTAATAAGGAAACGCTGTCCGTCCATTATAAAGAAAAGAATATTTACGATATTTTAAATATGACAGTTGAAGAAGCAGTTGGTTTTTTTAAAGATATTCCTTTGATTTACGATAAAATTAAAATTCTAAACGAAGTCGGTTTAGGGTATTTGACTCTTGGTCAGCCGGCAACAACTCTTTCGGGCGGAGAGTCACAGAGGATTAAATTAAGCAGGGAATTATCTAAACACGGAACGACTAAAACTTTGTATTTATTGGATGAGCCGACAACAGGCCTCCATTATGATGATATCAAGAAGTTGATTATTCTTTTGCAGAAGCTTGTTTCTCAAGGGAATACAGTTATGGTAATTGAACATAATCTAGATTTTATCAAGTGCGCTGATTGGGTTATCGATCTGGGACCCGAAGGCGGAGATAAGGGAGGAAAAATGGTTGGGGAGGGAACTCCTGAAGAATTATCAAAGATGCCTACCTGGACGGGAAAATATTTAAAAAGAGTTTTAAAAGATGGCTAATTGGAAAAATAAAATTAAAAATATCCCCGACAGTTCCGGAGTCTACCTTTTTTATAAAGGAAAAGAGTTGGTCTATATCGGCAAGGCTACTTCTTTAAAGGACAGGGTGAAGAGCTATTTGAATCCCAAAACATTGAGGCCGATTGAAGTTTTGATGAAGAATGTTTCTGATGTTAAGTGGAAGACGACGGATTCTGTTTTGGAAGCGGCAATACTTGAAGCCAATTACATTAAGCAGCTTAAGCCGAAGTATAATGTAAAAGAGAAGGATGATAAAAGTTGGAATTTTTTCGCAATTACTAAAGAAGATTTTCCCAAGCTTATATCCGTTAGGGAAAAAAATTTAAAAAAAGAAGATTATTCATATGTTTTCGGTCCTTACGCTGGGATGAAGACAGTGCAGATGTTGAAAATACTTCATTCTTTGTTCAAGGTTTCAAGGTGTTCCCCTAACCAAAAAAGGCCATGTTTTGACTATCAGCTTAATCATTGTTTGGGCGTATGTACTAATGAAATTTCTTCAAAGGATTATAAGGAAAAGGCTATAAAGCCATTAATCCTATTTTTAAAAGGAAAAAAGAAGAGATTAATAACTTCTTTAGATAAAAAAATGAAAGATGCTTCTAAAAAAGAAGATTTTGAAGAAGCTAAAAGATTAAGAGATCAGATTTTTTCATTGGGGAAAATAAGGGATTTCGCCCTATTGGATAAAAGTTTTTTAGAAGAGTCGTTAATTAGAGAAAAATTTAAGATAAGAAGAATTGAAGGCTATGATATTTCTAACTTAGGAAACGAGGCAATGGTTGGAAGTATGGTTGTTTTTGATAATAAAGGACCGATTAAAAGTCAATACAAAAAATTTAAAATTAAAGGTGTTGTCGGACAGAGCGATGTAGATTGTTTAAGAGAAGTTTTACAAAGGAGATTGAAACATTCTGAGTGGCCTATGCCAGATTTGATTTTAGTCGATGGGGGCAAGCCGCAGGTCGGTGTGGCAAAGAAGGTTTTGAAAGAAAATAGTTTTAACATTCCTGTTGTCGGAATAGCCAAGGGACCGGAAAGAAAGAAAAACGAATTCTTTTTCGATGAAAAGAATAATTTAATTACGAGTCTTGAGGAATTTTTAATAAAAGTAAGGGATGAGGCTCATCGATTCGCGATAAACTATCAAAGAAATTTAAAAAGAAAAAGCCTGATTAATAATTGAAAAAAAAGGTAATAAATGCTAAGATTTATTTAATAAAATAATAAAAATATGAAGAAATTTAACTTTAAACCAAACTTTAAATCAAAAAAAACCTGGATTATTCTATCGATTATTGTCATTCTTATTGTTATTGGTTTTTCTTTATTCGGTGGGAAAAAGGGGCTGAAATACGAAACAGCTAAAGTCGAGAGAGGGAATTTAGTGCAAACGGTTGATGCTACGGGTAAGATAGAATCTTCGAATGATTTGTCTTTGCATTTTGATGGAATGGGAATTGTAGAAACGGTAAGGGTTAAGGAGGGAGATACGGTTAGGGCCGGACAGTGGCTCGCCAATCTATCTTTGTCTCAATTAAATGCCGGTGTTGCTCAAGCCCAAGCTTCTTTAGACCAAAAATTGGTCGGGGCTACTCCCGAGCAAATTGCTGTTTCTCAAAAACAAGTTGAATCAGCTCAAATATCTTTAAACAAGGCTGAGGATACCTTGAAAGATACAGTCTCTCTTAGTGGAAAGAATCTATCTGCCAAATATGATTACGCTTTAACAGTTTTGGATGATTCTTACATTAAAATGTATAATGCCTTTATTGCTACCAAGAATATCCAAACTGCTTATTTTACCGGCTACGATCAGGAAAGTTTAAATGTGAAAAGTAATTTAAGTTATAATATCGAAAAGCCAAAAGATCAGGCAAAATTAACGATTGACTTGGCCAGAAGCAGCAAAAAAATAGAAGATATTGACGCGGCCATTATTCAAACCAAGGATTCTCTTGGGAAGATACTTTTGGGGCTGACTGCCGTGAGAAATTCTTGTGACCAGGTTCCTTACCAAAATACCGTAACTTCTACAGAAAAAACATCCCTGGATACTCAAAAGTCATATATTAGTGGATTGCAGGCAACGATTTCATCGCTACAAAATGATATTTCCATATTAAGGACGCAGAATGAAAATAGTGCTAATGCGGCCAAAGCCACAGTTGATGCCGCTAAAGCTAATTTAGAATTACAGCAGGCTAATTATGACTCTCTTGTGGCAAAGCCGAGAGATATAGACATCGCTTATTACCAGGCTATTTTAGACCAGGCCATTGCCAGCAGGAATAAAGCTATCATTTACGCTCCAATTGATGGTGTGGTTACCAAGGTTAATAAAAAGAAGGGAGAGCTGATAAATTCTTCTGAGGCAATGATAGAATTACTTTCTCCTCATTACGAGATACAAGTTGATGTCCCCGAAACAGATGTGGTTAAGTTGAGCGTTAATAATGAGGCGACAATAACTTTAGATGCTTTAGGTTCGGATATAAAATTTGATGGCAAGGTTTTATCAATCGATCCGGCCTCAACAGAAATTCAGGACGTTGTTTATTATAGAATAAAAGTAGCGATTAACGATTCTGGCGATGGCACGATTAAGCCGGGAATGACTGCCGATGTTTTAATCAAAACTGAGAGCAGAGACGGAGTTCTTTTTATTCCTTCAAGGGCAATTTTGACTAAAGCCGATACAGGAGAAAAATACGTGAGAGTTCTAAAGAATGGAGTCATTGAAGAAAAAACAATAAAACTAGGATTGAAGGCCGATGACGGTAAGGTAGAGGTCGTTTCCGGATTAGACGAGGGAGAAGATTTAGTCTTAAGGGAAATAAAATAGTATGCTTATCAGCGTTAAAGATTTAAAAAAAGATTTTATTAACGATGAAGTTGTCACGCCAGTTTTAAGGGGAGTGACTTTTGATATAGAAAAGGGTGATTTTGTATCGATAATGGGTCCGTCTGGTTCTGGAAAATCAACCTTGATGCATATTTTGAGTTTTTTGGACAAGCCGACGGGAGGCAAGTATCTTTTTGAAGGCAGAGATGTTTCTCAGCTGGGCGATGATGAATTGGCCGAGATGAGAAGTAAAAAAGTAGGATTTATTTTCCAATCGTTTAATCTTCTAAACAGATCTTCGGTTTTGGAAAATGTAATGTTGCCTCTGGTGTATACCAATATTTCGGCCGAAGAAAGAGTCAAAAAAGCTAAAAAATTATTAGAACAAGTCGGATTAAGCCATAGACTGGATTATTCTCCGAATAAGCTTTCGGGAGGAGAAAAGCAGAGAGTGGCGATTGCCAGGGCCTTGATTAACGATCCGGAAGTTATTTTTGCCGATGAACCGACTGGTAATCTTGATTCGAAGTCTGGCGCCCAAGTAATGAAAATATTGCAGGATTTAAACGACAAAGGACATACTATTATTTTAGTTACTCACGAAAAAGCCACGGCCGAGCATGCTGAAAGAATGATTCGCATTAAAGACGGCGACATCATCGAAGATTGCACGGTTAACTGCAGGCAGAGAGCGGGCGACGAAGAAGAACTTAAGAAATAATATGGACATTTTTGAGTCAATACAAAACTCTTGGCAGATGATAATCCGCAATAAGGTGCGCTCTCTTTTAACTATGCTTGGAATTATTATTGGCATAACAGCCGTGATAATTGTTTTATCAGTCGGAGAAAGCGTACAGGGATTGATTTTAAACGAAGTAAAAAGCATAGGTTCAAATTTGATCGGTATTTTGCCAGGCCATGCCGAAGACGACGGTCCGCCATCTTCAGTTTTTGGAGTAGTTATCACTACTCTTAAATACGAAGACGGAGAAGCGATATTAAAAAGCAATTATCAGCATATTGAGTCTTTGGCAATGTATGTTTCCGGAAGCGATATTATTTCTCTGAATGATAAAAAAGTCAGTGCTACTTTCTATGGCACGTCGGCCAGCTATCCAGACGTACAGAATTCTTCTCTGGAAAGCGGAAGATTTTTCGACAAAGATGAAGAATTAAGTAATGCCAGGGTCGTTGTTCTAGGAAATAAAATAGCCAAAGATTTATTCAGCGATCAGGATCCTTTAGGTCAAAAAATAAAAATAAAAAAAACTAATTTTACCGTTATAGGAGTTTTGAAATCAAAAGGTGGAAGCCTTATCCAGAACGAGGACAGCAATCTTTTCGTGCCAGTTAAAACAGCCCAAAATGTTCTTCTCGGCGTAAATCATCTCGGATTTATAAGGGTTAAAGTTGATAAGCCGGAAAATATTGATGGGACGATAGAATACATTAAAAGTATTTTACGTGATAAGCATAATATTGATAATCCCAGCGAAGACGACTTTAGCGTTAGGTCAACAACTCAGGCGCTGGAGACTATCGGAAGCATTACCGATGCTTTAAGATTTTTCTTGGCAGCTGTTGCCGCTATTTCTTTAATTGTCGGAGGATTTGGGATTATGAATATTATGTTGGCTACGGTCCAGGAAAGAACCAAGGAGATAGGACTAAGAAAAGCAATCGGAGCCAAGAATAGCGACATCACCAGGCAGTTTTTGATAGAAGCGGTAACCATTACTTTCATTTCTGGAGTTATTGGAATAATTTCAGGAGCTTTGATTCTTTTCTTGATATCAGTCGTTATCAATGCCCTTAACTATCATTGGGAATTAATAATTTCCCCCATTTCAATAATTCTCGGATGTTTAGTTTCAATAAGCATAGGCCTTATTTTCGGAATAATCCCGGCCAGAAGAGCAAGCATGTTAAATCCTATTGAAGCTTTAAGGTATGAATAATATATATGCACAAATTGAATCGGCTTTCATTAGTTTAATGCGACAAAGATCTCGTACCTTTTTGACTATTATAGCAGTAGCCATCGGCATAGCATCATTGATTATAATGATTGCGGCGGGAAACGGATTAAAGGCGATGGTTATGAAGGAGCTTGAAGTCTATGGTTCTGATATGATAAATATAGAGGTCAGAGTTCCGGGAAAGGGTTCGACTGGCAGCGCCACAAGCTTTGCAACAGGAACAACTATAACAACCTTAAAAAATAAAGACGTTGAAGAGATAAGAAAGAGCTATAATATTGAAACGCTCTATACTTACGTTACGGGTCAGGAGATAGTCAAGTATCAAGGAGAAGCGAAGAGTGCGATGGTTTTCGGTTATGGAGCCGATGCCCCTCTAATCGAAAAACTTCCCATTGAAACCGGACGTTTTTATTCCGAAGACGAGGAGAATTCAATTTCTTCAGTTATTGTTCTGGGAAGTAAAATAAAAGATAATTTATTCGGAGATGATGAAGCAGTTGGCAAGTCAGTATACGTCAGAGGCAAGCCATTCAGAGTTGTCGGTATTTTGTCTGAGCGAGGAGCTTCTTTCGGGTTCAGCATGGATGAAGTGGTTTATATTCCAACATTAACCATGCAGAAAAAACTTTTAGGAACGGATTATGTTATAGGGGTTTCGGTAAAAGCAAAAGACCCGGATAAAATAGAAGAAACTAAAGATAGTTTAATAGCCTTAATGAGACAACTTCACGATATTAGCAATCCCAATGAAGATGATTTTGAGGTTATGACCATGGCTGATGCTCAAGAAATGATGGGGACGATATTGTCGGCTATTACAATGTTGTTGGCCGTTATTGCTGCAGTATCTTTAGTTGTCGGAGGAGTGGGCATTACCAATATTATGTATGTTTCGGTTATTGAGAGAACGTTTGAGGTAGGATTAAGGAGAGCGGTTGGAGCAAAAAGAAAGGATATTCTCTGGCAATTTTTATTTGAGGCTGGGATTTTAACATTTTTAGGGGGGTTATTCGGAGTAATTGTCGGAGCGGGAATATCATTGCTTATTTATTATGTTGCTATATCTTTTGGAATAAATTGGACTTATGCGGTTTCTCCTCTGTCAGTAATTCTTTCTTTATTATTTTCTGTTTTAATTGGAATGTTCTTCGGAGTTTATCCGGCGCAAAAAGCCGCCAATATGGATCCTATTAATGCTTTGAGACAAGAATAGTTATTTTATTAAATAAAGCATTCCTACGGCTATAAATATTAATGCGACCAAAAGCTTGGTCGTTTTTTCTTTCCGTTCTATTTTTTCCAGGAAATTTTTACCCTTAATAGGATTGAGGGAAAGGGCTACGGAAAAAAATATTATGACGGAGCTGGCTCCAACTGCGAACATCAGAGGCAATATCGGGTTAAAAGGAGGATTCGTGGCTATGGGGATGAATACTCCAAAAAACATAGCCGCACTATGGGGACAAAATCCGAGGGAAAAAAGAAATCCCCACAAGAAAGATCCAGATAAATTTTTGTTAGCAGTGATTTTTTTTGAATCAGGAGATTCGTGTTCGTGGCAGTGTTCTTTGCTTCTCAAGTTTATTAATCCAAAGGCGATCAGAGCTAACCCAATGATTAATTCTCCTTTTTCTTGAAGGAAAGAAAGATTAATTTTTGACAGTCCGAAATATATAATTATCGTTAAAACAGAATAAGCAGTTATTCTTCCCAAAGTGTATAACAGAATGTGAGGAAAGGTTTTTTTGAAACTTTTTGCTTCACCGACTATGTAGGAAAGAATGGCAAAATCTCCGGCCAGCGGGCAGATATCAAAGTTGATTATTACGCCCATTAAAAAAGCGGAAATTGCCAGCAGGCCCTGGTTATTTAAAAATTCAATCATGATTAAATATTATCACTCCTTTGTCAAAACTTCAATTTGGAGGTAAAATGGTGTTACATGAAGACTTTAATCGTTTACAATTCAGTGCATCATAATAATACTGAGAAAATAGCAAAATCAATAGCCGAAGAGCTTAATGCGGAAGTTGTAAAACTATCCGATTTGGAAAATTTTAATTTGCAAGATTATGATTTAATTGGACTTGGTTCCGGCACATATATAGGTAAGTACGATAATTTAATTTTGAATCTATTTGATAAATTTGAGAATGTTTTAAATAAGAGATTTTTTTTATTTTACACCAGCGGATCAAAAGAGCATCAAGTGGGAAATAATTTTAATAAACCATTATTAGAAAAAATTGTTGCAAAAGGAGGGAAAGTTATCTCTGTATTTAATTGTCCTGGCCTTAGCGACTATGGCCTATTGAAGTCATTTGGAGGAATGAATAAGGGAAGGCCGAATAGTAATGATATTGAAAAAGTGAGAGAATGCCTCCATAACTTAAAACCAAAAGTTCTAACTCTTTGCTTGACCGTAAAAGATAACAAGGTTCTTTTAGGAATGAAAAAAAGGGGTTTTGGAGAGGGGAGGTGGAACGGGTTCGGAGGAAAGGTGGAGGAAGGAGAAACTATTTTGGAGGCGGCTAAAAGAGAAACACTAGAAGAGTCCGGATTGGTCGTTAAAGATATTGAAGAAAGAGGCTTGATAGATTTTAATTTTATGGATACGGGTAAATTAATGGAGGTGCATATTTTTGATGTTTTGAGTTACGAAGGAGAGCCGGTGGAAACCGAAGAGATGAGCCCACGTTGGTTTAATTTGGAAGAAATTCCTTTTCAAAGCATGTGGCCCGACGATCCTTATTGGTTCCCTTTGTTTTTAAAAAAACAAAAATTCAAAGGAAGATTCGTTTTTAAGGATAACGACATAATATTAAGTCAGGAGATAGATAATATTTAAAATAAATATTAATATGACAAAAAAATACATAATAATCGGGATAATTATTTTCTTAATGGTTTCTGTGGGAATTTTTTACTTTATCAATCAGAAGAAAGAAGTCCCTATCGTAAAAAATATAGAGATATATAATATTATAAGCGGACAGGCGATAAGTTCTCCGTTAACGATTAAGGGAAGAGTTATGGGGGGCCATTGGACTGGGTTTGAGGGCCAGGTTGGAATAGTTGAACTAGTTGATTCCGACGGCGAGAGACTTGGTTTGGCTATTTTAAACGCTACTTCTGATTGGATGAAAATGCCAACCAACTTTGAGGCAACTTTAAGTTTTGAGGCTCCGAAAGACAGCAACGTTTTCCTCATTTTTCATAACGAGAATCCGAGCGGAATGCCCGACAGAGAAGAGGTTATGAGTTTGCCCGTAAAATTTCTTGAAGAAACATCTATTGTTAAGGTTTATTTTAGCAAACAAGGCAATGAAGGTGATTGTACGGCAGTTTTCCCGGTAGAAAGAAATATTATTAAAACCGAAGCGGTTGCCAGAGTAGCGATTGAAGAATTAATCAAAGGCCCGACCGATGAAGAAAAGAATAGCGGATATTTTTCCGGCATTAATCAAAATTCAAAAATTAACAAATTGACTATAGTTAACGGAACTGCCATGATTGATTTTAATGAAGCCTTAGAAGAGGGAATCGGAGGTTCTTGTCTTGTTGCCGAAATTAGGAAACAAATAACAGAAACTTTGATGCAGTTTTCTTCAGTCAAGAAAGTTGTTATTAGTATAGATGGCAGAACGGAAGATATTCTTCAGCCGTAAAAATTAATATATGTTTGATGCAAATAAAGGAATTTCTTTAATTATAACAGCTTTAAGCGTAATAGTTTTTATTATTATAGGATTTTTTACCTATCAGCAGTTTTTTTCCAATGCGGGAGCAGAAGGAAATATTAATTTTTCAAGAGCTGGAAATTTATTAATCAATAACCCCGGGCTGGAAGAAAATACTTGGTATCTATTATACGAAAATCCGGGAAGTCCGGCTAATAGCGTCAAATTGTCTTTTAATGATAAAAGCGTCTGTAAGAATCAAGATAATTCATGCCTGGACCTGGTCGCGGGGGACAGGGCCAGTATCAAAGGCATTGAGACTAACGGAAAAGTTCTAGTGAGAGAATTGGAAATTTTAGGTGGAAGCGAAATTGATATTGTAAACGGTCCAATAGTTGTTGATTGGGAAGCGGCTATGGGTTTTTTAAATGATTGTAGGGTTAATGAAGTTTCATCAAATAATGAAAAAGAGGTTTATCTTACTCTTGATGATGGTAGAAAATTATTTACCGTTGAGTCTAAAGACGATTCTATTTCTAAAAAAATTAAAGAGATTGAAAAGAGGTGCGGGAAAATAACTTTTGTTTCTGAATAATTGTGGATAATTTTATTGCTTTAAAAAATAGTTAAAGGTAAAATATTTATAATTTAAAAAGGTCGGATAACAAATAAAAAATTAAAAAATGCAAAAACTAAATACTTTAGGTTTAATCGCCCTGATATTAGTAGTTATCGGAGGATTAAACTGGGGCTTAGTTGGTTTCTTTAGTTTTGATCTTGTTACTGCTTTATTCGGAGCCTCTCCTATGTTAGTTAAAATAGTATATGATTTAGTTGGATTGTCAGCATTGTATGTCGCCTTTGCTTACCTAATGGGAAAAGATTAAAAAAAATATTTTACAGCAAAAAACCGCTCTTGCGGTTTTTTACTTTTTAAATTTGTGATATAATAAAAACAATAATAATTAAAAATAAAAAAATGAGCAATACGAAAAAACTCTATCGTTCAAGAACAAACCGTGTTATTTTCGGAGTCTGCGGAGGTTTGGGAGAATATTTTGAAGTTGATCCATTAATAATAAGAATTCTGTTTATTATCTTATCTTTCACGGGTGGCTCGGGAATTATAATTTATTTGATTCTCGCAGTTATTATTCCTGAGGCAGACGGAGAAAAGAAAAGCAAAAAAAATGGAGACGTTATTGGGCAAACTCAAGAAAAAGCCCAAGAGATGGCTGAGGAAATAAAGAGAAACAGTAATTGGCTTGGTAGTGTTAAGAATATTATCGGATTAGTAATAGTTTTAGTCGGACTAAATATTCTTTTTGAACAGGTTTTTAACTACAGTCCGTTTAGCTGGGTCAACTGGGGCGTTATTTGGGGATTGATAATAGTTCTTATCGGGTCGAAAATAATTTTTGGAAGTAATAAGAAATAAAAAAATGAAGAAATTAAACCAAACAAAACCTGCCGAAGCAGTTGAATGTGATTTTAGCAAAGCTTTTCTCGGGTTATTTATTGTTATTTTAGGTTTAGCTTTTTTAGTTAATAATTTAGGGATAATCGTTTTGGACGTAAATTTTTTAATGGTTTTCCCCTTATTGATTATTTTTATCGGCCTATCTCTTTTTAGCAAAAAAAGCGTTGTTTCCACCGTTTTGGGTTCGATAGTGGCGGCAATATGCGTTTCCCTTGTTTTTATTTTTTTCTCAATTCATCCCACTGTTGATTATGGAGCGGTTTCCGTTTTTCCGATTAGGGTTTCCAAGAATCTAATGGCTGAGAAGGCTAATATTTCACTTAATGCTGGTGCGGGAGAAATTATGGTTTATGGGATAGATAGTGGGAATTTGGTTGAAGGAGAGTTAAAAACAAATTTAATGGCGGCTAGTGTTAATTCAAAAACAGAAAATAATATTCAGACTGTTGAAATAGGAATTAAGGAAGGACGTAAGTGGATGCATAGCGGTAATTTTAGAAATGAATTTACCGTAGGCATAGATAAAAATATAGATGTAGCTCTCAATATTAATAGTGGAGCTTCTAATAATAGCATCGATCTGACCAATATTAAGGCTGAATCGGTTACGGTTCATACAGGAGCCTCAAATGTTAATTTGAAGATGGGCGATATTTTAGATAATTCTAGCGTTGTCGTAGAGGCAGGAGCCAGTTCTATTAATTTAAACTTGCCAAAAACTGTGGGAGTAAAATTATTTGTTGAATCAGGATTATCTTCTCAGGAGTTGCCCAATTTAATTTCTATTGACAAGAATACATATCAGTCATTAAATTATGAAGCATCTTCAAAGAAAATAAATATAAGTGTTAAAATGGGAATGGCCAGTTTGTACATTAATTTGTATGAACCTGAGAAGAGGGAAAATATATCTCTTTTTTACTATAATCAATCGCAGGATCAGGAAAATTCATGTGATTATGAATTTGTTATGCCCGTGGAGAGAGAAATAGTGGGCAGCCAGGATATTATTAGGGGTGCGGTCGAATTGTTGATTAAGGGTCAGTTGACGGAAAAAGAGAAAAGCGAAGGTTTTATAACCGAATTTCCCAATGCCGATTTTAAATTATTAGAATCTAATTTAAGTGAAAAAGGAAAGCTTACATTGAAATTTACCGAAGTCCCTGGATTTACTAGTGGAGGATCGTGCCGAGTCGGACTTCTAATGGAAGAAATATTAAAGACAGTAAAACAGTTCCCTCAGGTTAAGAGCATAGTTCTTGAACC
>Ga0172380_10003329_pt1 | contig 22280 bp, 22 predicted proteins | sample Leawe162metaG_FD_119747 | JGI IMG/M metagenome (GOLD analysis project Ga0172380, IMG submission 119747) | Leachate microbial communities from a municipal landfill in Southern Ontario, Canada - Leachate well 162 metaG | ecosystem: Engineered > Solid waste > Landfill > Unclassified | place...
CTAATAAAATATTCTTTTTATGTAAGTTCCAAAAATAATTTATTTGGAGGTTGTCAATTGTATTCTGGTTATTTGGAAGTTCAGCCTAACAATGAAGAGTTGTCTGCATTATACGAAGGAAACAATATTTACAATCTATTAATAAATCAATATTTGATTATTAAAAATGAAGATGGTAAAGTTATTGACAAAAGAAGGTGGGACGGAAACAATTTAGTAAAATTAATTTATACCAAAATCAAAGATTTTAAACCATTAACACCAAAACAGGAATGTTTATGTGATCTTCTTGCAAATCAGACAATCCCTATCCGAATTATTGCTGGATGCGCTGGTTCTGGAAAGTCAAAAATAACAATGACATTTGGTATGCATTTTTTAAATAAAGGAATGTTTCAAAAGTTTTTTGTCGTTAGACATAACGTTTCTGTAGGCGAAAAGAACGGATATTTAAAGGGCAATAAATTTGAAAAAATTAGGGGATGGCTTGGATTTTTTGAAGATAATCTTGAAGGGCAACAAACTATAGAAGAGTTGTTTGATTTGGGTAAATTAGATATGGATAGTCCAGAATATATGAAAGGACGTGATCTTAAAAATTCTTGGATACTTGTTGACGAGGCGGAAGATCTGACAGAGGCGCAATTTAAGATGATCGGAGAAAGGATCTCTGCTGGAAGTATAATGTGTTTTGTTGGGGATTATGATCAAATTACTGAATCAAAATATAAAAAATTTAGTGGTATAAAAAGAGCAATAAATAATCTTGCCGGAAATCCTAATGTTGGGATTATTGTATTTGATGATTTGCAAAATGATAATGTTAGGTCAGAAGCAAGTAAAGTATTTAGTTATTTATATTAGATTTACGGTGCGCTAACACCGAAAAAATCCGTAATTCAGCAAGACGTAATGGTTTGCGCAGTTGGCGAGCAACAGAAAAACTCGTGATTTGGATAGTGAAATTGGATTATCCTAGTTGGCGGACAACGATAAAATTAGCGATTTTAATAAAAATAAATTAAAATATAAAAATATAGAGGTGATAAACGATTGGGTAATGTTAAATTTAACATTACCCCTTTTGTTTTGGAGTTGTAAAGGATGAAAAGTAAGCGTAAAATCCAAAATGTTATTTCTAAGACAGGCGTGGAAGTTACTACTTGCTATTGTAGAAAATGTATGAAGGAAAAAAAACCAACAGATTTCTTCCCAGCAGTGGATGAATTTCTAGATTCGAATGGATTTATGTCTATTTGTAGACAATGTTGTGATGAAATATATGAAAACAATTATAGGGCAGAAAAAAATTTTGCAAAAGCAATATTAAAAACTTGCAGAACAATTAATTTGAAATTTAATGAGAAGGCCGTTGAAGCGGCTAGGTCTCATTTAAAAACAGCAGAAGGAAATGGAAGATCGGCAGAAAAAGTTATAGGCATATATAAGGGAAAATTAATAACATTTGAGAAAAAAAATTTTGCTGATAAAAATGTTCCTTTAGATTTAACTTTTCAAGAGGATGTGGGGTTTGTTATTCCTCCAGAAGATAGAATTGAAGATCATGAGTCACAAAAAACAGTTGATGAAATGAAACAATTTTGGGGAGAAAATTTTGAATATGATGAATATATATGGCTTGAGAATAAATATGCAAAATGGAAAATTGAATATTCTATAAAAACTAGTGGTGAAGCTGAATTGTTACAAATGATTATTTTAAAATTATTTGATATAAGAAAAGCTAGGGAAGAAGGCAAATCTACTGACAAACTTGAAATTGCATTCCAAAATTTATTAAAAACAAGTGGCCTCACCCCTGCGCAAACGACGGCAGCCAGTCAAGGGAAAACTGTAGATACTTGGGGTATGCTTATAAAAATGGTTGAAAAAGAACACCCTGCCGAACATTACAAAGATTATAAATTATTTGCTGATTTTTTTGATTTGGGAAAATATCTTTTAAATTATGTAACTCGTCCAATTACTAATTTTTTCACTGGTCAAAAGAATTATGATGTTGACGATAATGATCCAGTTTTTTCTATGGAGTCCAATTTTGATTTTAGTGACGAAGAGTAATATATGGGAAAAAAATCTAATATTTTTAAGAAAGATCAATATGAAAGGGATTCATTGTCGCAAGATACATTTAAACAGCGTAAGCCAATGCTTACCGAAAAAGATATTTCCGAAGAAAGAAGAAATCAGATTATCCTTTGGAATACTTTTTTTCGTCGCAATATTTTCATTTTTATAATTGATATAATGAAAATTCATTTACATCCATATCAAATTATATGGGTGTATTTAATGTCAATTAGTCCTACTTTTGTTGCTATTTGTTCTCGTGCTGCGGCAAAAAGTTTTATTGTGGCCGTTTTTGTTACCGCTAGAAGCATTTTATATCCTGGATTAGAGACAATCATTGCGGCAACAACTAAGGCCCAGGCAGGACTAATTATAAAAAAGAAAATACAATATCTTTTTGATAATTCTGATGTATGTAAGGATGAGATTATAAAAATAACAACTAATGCCAATACATATGAATGTATTTTTAGGAATGGGTCTAAAATAAGTGTTGTTGCGGCAAATGAAGGTGCTCTTGGAGAAAGATGTAATGATTTAATTGTTGATGAATTTGCTCAAGCAGATAAAGATGTTTTGGATAATATTTTAAAGCCATTTCTTATTCCTCGTCAAACTCCTTTTACAAATAATAAAGATCATCCAGAATATGAAAATATAATTGAACCAGTTAGGGTCTATTATATTTCCAGTTCATGGTATTCAAATGAATGGTGGCATAAAACTGCTCTTCTTGTTGCGAAAGCGATGTCTGAAGGCAAAATGGCCGGATTTTTTGCAACGGATTTTAAAACAACTATAAAGCATCGTTTGAAAACTATTGGTCAAATTAATGATGAAAAAAGAGATAATGCTGCATTTGATATGCAATATGGAAACATTCCTGGAAATTCTAGTGCGGACGCTTACTACCCAATTAGCTTTTTTAAAAGAACTTTGCAAAAAGGATTTTTGCCCCTTAGGTCTCAAGATTATTCTTTAAAAAAGAATCCTTTTGATATTCCTAGAGTTGATGGCGAAATAAGAATAATGGGCGTTGATGTTGCGACAAGAGTTAGTAAGGCTAATGATAATAGTGTAACATCATGCATTAGTTTAGTTCCCACAAAAAGAGGATATTCAAGATCTCTTCTTTATATGGAAAGTTCTCATGGTGAAAATGTAATTCTTCAAGCCAATAGAATTAAAGAACTTTGGTATTGGTTTGGCGCAGATGCTATAGTTTTGGATATGGCACAAGCCGGCACTACACTTTTTGATTCAATGTCAGCTCCATATTTTCATGAAGAACTTGGAAAGCAATTTCCAGCTTTTACTGTAATGGAAATTCCAGAAATAGATCAAGCAATAAAAATTGAATTAAGAGATAAGACTTTAGGTACTAATGCCATTCCAATAATTTTTCCATTTACTGGATCGTCAGAAAGAAATAATGATATGCATGTTGCATTTAGAACATCTTTGCAAAAAAAATTATGGTCTTTTCTAGTAGACATTGAAGAAGCTGAAGATTTTTTAACAAGGAATCAACCAGATTATTTTTTGAATGGTGATAGTTTTACTAGGGCATGGATGGTTCAATCATATGTACAAACATCTCTTTTTATCAATGAAACTGTTAATCTTAAAATGCAAACCATTGGACAAAATATTAAATTGTTAGAAGGATCTGGTAGAAAAGATAGATATATTAGTGTTGCTATGGCAAACTATCTTGCTTCTATTTATGATAAAACATTATTAAAAGAAAGTGATAATACAATGAGTGATTTAGAAGCACTTCTTGGAGCCTTTCAAACAACTTGGTAATTTAATCTTGACAAAAATAGAAAAATGTGGTATAATATATGTTATAAAACAGAGAGATAGGGTCGCTCCCGAAGGTCTGTCCTCCTAACAGAAATTCTCTCTGTATTATATTATTTTTAGGAGAAAAAATATTTGAGGAGGCAAAATGCCATTACGTTTAAGTTATGATTATGTAAGAAATATTGTTGAAAAAGCAGGTTGTAAATTGGTTAGCAAAGAATATAAAAACACTAATGAAAGATTATTAATAAAAGGAGTTTGTGGGCATGAATATCTTATATCTTTTAGTAATTTTTATGGCAAGCATAGATATAAGTGCCCTAAATGTGCTCGTGCTATAAATGGAGAAAAGAAAAGAAATAAATATGAGGATATTAAGCAATTTGTAGAAAGTAAAGGGTGCAAATTATTAAGTACAGAATATAAAACATGTAAAGATAAATTAAATATTCTGGGTAGATGCGGTCATCCTTATATAATTACTATTGGTGATTTTAGAGGGAAAGAAAGATATATCTGTGGTAATTGTGGAAGGCAAGCAATTGCTGACTTTCATCGTTTGAGTTATGATTATGTTAAATCGTATGTTGAGTCAAAAGGATGCATACTTATTAGTGAAAATTATATTGATTCAAAAGCTAAATTGCAGATTATTGGTACGTGTGGACACGAATATTCTGTTAGATTTGATAATTTTAAAAATACTAAAAATCATATATGTCAAAAATGTTCTAACCGAGCGTCCTTTAAAGGGAAGAAGGTATATTCATATGACGAAGTATATGATTATATTAAAAGTCGAGGATGCAGACTATTAAGTAAAACTTACAAAGACAATATTACAAAGTTACACATTCTTTTTGCTTGTGGACATGGATGGCTATAGGGATTTAGCAACATTTAGATATTCTAAAGATGTTTGTTCTCGTTGCGCAGGTACGAAAAAATATACACTCGAAGAGGCGAAAACAATAGCTAAAGAATTAGGATATATAATTATTTCTTCTGAATATGTTGATGGGAAAATTCCTTTAGATTTTGAAGATGATTATGGATACAGATATCGTATTAATTTTGGTTCTTTTTTATCTCATTTAAAATATAGAGGTGGAAAATTAGCAATATTTAATTTTTATAATCCTTATTCCCTTCAAAATATTGAATTATTTTTAAAAAATAACGCGCCAGATTTTCATTTGATTAAAAATCAATCATGGAATGGGCATATAAAAAAGATGGATTTTTATGATAATGATGGATATAAATATTGTATTAGTTTTCAATCTTTATATAATAATATAATGAATAAAGGAAGGCCTGATACGTTTTGTGTTTCTAATATTTATACAATAGATAATGTAAAACTTTGGATAGAAAAAATGGATAAACCTTTCAGACTTATCGAAAATCAAGAATATAAAGGATCTAAAAATAAATTATTGTTTAGATGTTTAAAGTGTAAAAAAGAAAATTCTTTATTTAAAATGAATTTGGATTCAATTTTTGGGAATAGGGGATGCCCAGTATGTAATTCTTCTAAGGGTGAACAAGAAATAAAAAGGGTGCTTCGTAAATATAAAATCAAGCATAAACAATGGTTTTATTTTTTAGATTGTAAAGATATAAGACCTTTGATATTTGATTTCAAATTGTATGACTATAATGTTAATATTGAATTTAATGGTCTACAACATTATGAGGCTCGTGATTTTTTTGGAGGAGAAAAGCATTTTGAAATTCAAAAAAGACATGATAATATAAAACGAAATTATTGTAAAATTAATAACATTAGATTAATCGAAATTCCTTATTGGGATTTTGATAAAATTGAATCAATTCTCATAAAAGAATTAAACCTTCAAAGAGAGGAGGTAAATTAAATTTGACAAAAAAAATTAAGCAGATAGAAAGCCCCGAATTATCTGAAGAACAAGTTTGGGATATACTTCAATTTGCTCAGTCTCAAGGTTTCATATATCCTTCTGTTTGGACTCCCAGTACTGTAAATGCTAGAATGTTGGACATAACTTTATTAAATCAGGCAAATAATGGAGTTACGGAAGATAGAGTATCAAAAGCACTGAGTAGCCCAAAAAATTCAGAAAAAGAATTATTAGCAATTTCTGAAAGTTTTGAACTTACAAGTATGCCCTATAAGAAGATGCTTGAATATCTTTCTAATTTACCTTCTTGGGGGATGAGCTATTATTGTCAAAATATTTCAGACCCGAAAGAATATAAATCCAATGCCTATAAAAAAGACTTGGAAATATTTAGAGATTTTACTTTCAAGTTTGATTATAAAAAAGAATTTTCGACTATTTTAAAAGAACTTTTTAGGTCTGAAACATATTATGGAGTTTTAAGGGACGAATCGGGATTTAAATATTCAATGCAACAATTGCCTCCTGACAAATGTCGAATTACAGGCAAATGGGATTATGGTTGGTTATTTACTTTTGATTATACTTGGTTTATGAATTCTGGAGTTAACATTGAAATGTTTCCAGATATTTTTGCAAAAACATATAATAAATTATTCTTAAAAAGTGGACAAAATAAGTATAATCCATCTCTTCCAATTGGAGAAAGGTCTAAAAGTACTTTCGTTTTGGAGGCAGATTGCGATCCTACAGATGGGTTCTGGGCTTGGAAGCTTCAAGCCGATCAGAACACGAGATTACCGTATTTTACACCTCTATTTCCTGACTTGGCGATGCAACCTTTAATTAGGAGTTTACAAAGAAGTTCTTACATGGCATCTGCAAATAAGCTAGTCATGGGTAGTGTGCCACTTCTTGATCAAAAGGCTAGTGTTAAGGATGCTATTTCCATCAATCCTCAATTGTTGGGACAATTTCTTCAGTTGGTAAAACAAGCAATTAATAATGAGGCAGTAAAACTAGCCGCAGCCCCTCTTCAAGATATGAAAGCTATGGAATTTAAAAGTGATAATGAAATATATTCGTCTTATAATCGTACAACTAGTGGAATGGCTGGAAATTCAAATATCTTGTTCCCAAGTGAAGGTAAACAAAATCAGGTAGAAACCTATTTTTCGGCAGATATAGATACAATGGTATCCACAAGTATTTATCCGTGGTTTAATAATTTTATGGAGTATCAAATTAATAAACGTACTAAAAAATATAAATTTGGCATTCAATTTGAAGGAACTAATTTTTATATTGATAAAGAAAGAAGATTAGGGCGTCAGACAGAGCTTATGGGATTGGGGTTTTTTAATCCTGTTAAGCTTGCAAGCGCTTTAGACGAAAATCCGTTTATTATGCAAGCACAGTTGGCCGAAGCAAGAGCTAATGGAAGTATTGATGATTTGACACCCGTAATTTCTAGTGCTCAAATGTCTGGTAATTCTAAAAATATTGGTAGGCCCTCCAAATCTGACTCGGAACTTTCTGATAGTGGAGCAGAGACAAGGGATAGAGGTTCAAATATAGGAAAATAATCTCCCATCTTTAACAAAATACATATCTCGTATCAATCTTGTCATAACGCGGCTTATAAAAATCCGTGGCTCCGTGACAAGAATTTTTTATATTAATTGAAAAATTAAAAAGAAGAAAATGGAGGAACAAAAATAATGAATTCAACTCAAATTAAAAATATTAATAAAATGAATCGTGCATCAGCTAGTCCAGTATTGGGCCAAATTATTCAAGATCTTATTACTAGTGCTTCTGCAACAACTGGAACACTAGCAGTAGCCGCTGCCGCCCAAACTGCAATTGCTGGAGCTTCGGCATATCATAGTGTAACTGCTTCAGAAGCTAGTGCTAGTCGTGTTGTTTTAACAACTGGTCTTGCTTCTGTAACAGGTTTTGTGAAAACAGGATTACGCTCAGGAGCAGACATTGGTTTAAATTGGACTTCTGGGTCTGTTGCTGGAACAATTGTTGTTGTTAGTGGTGTATCAGCTTCGCCTTTAGAGAACGATAAGTTGAATTATATTGCTTGGTAAGGATAATAAACCATTATCCTTCAAGAAAGGAGGACAATCATTTGGAAAAATTAATTAGTGATAATCTAAATGAAGCATTATGTGAACAAATCGGACAGGAAAAATATAATTCTAATCTTTATTTATATATTGCTGGATATTTGAAAAATAAAGGTTTGGATGGACTTGCTAAACATTTTGAAGGTCAGCATCAAGAAGAAATAGATCATAGTAAAAAAATATTTGATTTTTTGACCGATCATAGTTCCCCTATATTTATACCAGAAATAAATTCTCCAAATATACCTCTGGTCTCCATTGTTCAAATAGCAGAATTATATTTAACAAGAGAAATAGATACCACAAAAAGCTTGAATGGTATTAAACATTTGGCTATTGATGAAGACAATCCCACAGCAGAAGAATTTATGCGAGATATGATAAAAATGCAAATTCACGAATACGAAGAAGCCACCACATTCTTAGATAAGGCAATTCTTGCTGGAGATGATTGGAAAATTATTCTTTTATGGGATGCGTCCTTAAAATAGGAGTAAAATGTTTATAGTTAATTCAAAAGAAATTAAAAATAAAATTGGTTTTAAAGAAAAAATATCAAGGTATTTGGAAAATCATGGTGTTCCCCTTCTGGCAATAGAAGGGGATATTTATTATTTTGCTAAAACGGATTTATTGAATGATGTATTAGAATCATCGCCTGTGTGGATTAAATGGGCAAAAAGATATAAATAATACCATGAAATGTATGTTTTATGTAGTAAGAATCCTTGAAGAAAGGAGGAATATTTGACAGAATTAAATCGTAAAATTATATCTTTTGATATTGAGTCAGCAGAAGTAGTTGAAGAAATCTCTGACAAAAGATTTCTAATAGCAAAAATACAGGCATTTAGTTCCGGCCCAAACAGGCATGACATGGTTTGTGATGAAGATTCTTTAAAAAAGACTGCGCCTACTATATATGATGTTCCAATTATTTATAACATTGTAAAATATATGCAAGATTTTGGTACGCACACAACTCCAGAAAATAGCCTTATATGCGGATTCGTAATTCCTAAAACTGCAACATTTGAAAGATTAGAGGACGGGAGGCTTTCTTTAGTTGTATTAGCTCGGTTATCACGTCGTTATTGTCCAGATGTTGTATCTATACTGAAAAGAGAAGATGGGCAAGCCAAAGTCAGCGTAGAAATAGAACTCGTTGATTTTGAAGAAAAATATGGTGAACTGACAATCATGAAAGACTGGACATATCTAGCCGTATGTTTATTGGGATCTGGAATTAGGGAAGCAAGTCCTCTCGCCCATATAGACGTTTTAGCATTTGCTGAAGAAAATAAAAAATTTATAGAATCATATAATCTAGAATTTTCTAATAAATATGCAGATATAGATTTTACTATTCCAAAAAAAATAAAATTAAGTGCTCAAAAATCATTAGATGTATACCGTGAAAAAAAGATTAATGCTAATAGTGTTTATTTGGCAATGGCTCGATTTTTAACTAAAAACGAAAAAGCTACTCCTGAAAAAATAAAATCCATGGCAAAGTTTTTTAATCGTAAGGTTCAATATGATGATGTTACTATGGGATTTTATGGGGCAAAAGAAGGAATGACATGGAGTAGGGAAATTGCATCTAAAATTGAAGAAATTGATAACAAGCAATTATCTTATTTTGCTGAAAATGATGTAATTACGTTTCCATATAATAAGCGATCTGATATGAATCCATCATTAAAAGGGATTGATCCTCAAATTACTTCTGAACAAGGGAGCCAGATTGCAAAAATTGCTGAAAAAATAGGTGTGAGTGAAGAGAAGAACGGCTGGGCTATAGCCATTAGTCAGTTCAAAAAGTCACATCATATAGAAGGGGGTAAATGGATAAAAAATATGACAGAAAAGGAGGAATCATTTGTGAAAGAAAATGAAGAATTAGAAGAAAAAAAAGAAGAGCAAATGGCAGAAGAGAAACTTCCTGAATCTGAAAATAAGTCAGAAGAAATAGAGATGGCTGAAAATAAAGATGAAGAAAAAGAAGATGCTCCGAAAAAAGAAGATGAAGAAACAAAAGAAGATGAAAAAGAAGATAAAGAAGAATCCGAGGAAAAGAAAGAATCTAGGCAAAAAAATATGTCTCTTGATGGAAATCTTGATGTTTCAGCCTATTTAGCTTTCTTAGAAAACGCCACAGAAGTTGCAGAAGAAATGACGGCAAAATATAAAACTGGTGAAGAGTTTGATTATGCTAAGATTTTCTCCGCCTCTAAAGAAAAAATGTGTAAAATGGCAGAAGATTTAAAAAAGGCACAAGAAGATAAAGATGTTTATATGGCAGAAATTGATAATTTGAAAAAATTCAAAAAAGATACTGAAGATAAACAATTTGCTTGTGAACTTGAGTCTACTTTTGCAGAAGTTACTGATGTGCTTCCCAAGGAACAAGTTTCTAAATTTAGGGAAGAAAGTGTTAATTACAGTCTTGAAAACTTGGCTGAATTACAGAATAAGATTAAGGCTGTTGCGTTTTCTTATACTGGGAAATCTAAGAAAGTTGATGATGGTATTACTCGTTTTGCAACATCATGGGTAACACATGATCAAGATAAAGACTATTCTAATGGTTGGGTTGGGATAGCGAAATAGCTTCCCTTTTATTATAAATTTATTTACAAAAAGGAGAATAATAAAATATGGCAAATCATGCTGTTATGATTCCTAGCAAAATTAGTGCTATGTACGACGGGGCATTGTTACGTAATGTAATATCTGCTTCTAATGTTGACAATGGTAATGTGTTCTTGCTCTCAACTATTTCTGGAACTACCGGAGAAGGTGAAGTTTGGAATGCTACTGCCCCTACCTCTGCCTCCGCTTCTATTTGGATGGCTGGAGAACCCGAAATTCCATTTGGTACCGCTGGGGCCAATGAATATCGTGGTATTGGTAATATTCAAGATTTTTATAATTCTGCGTCTAAAGTATTTACTGCTTTTAAACCACAACCTGGTGATATTATTACTTTGACCGCCGAGGCTTTTGATACTGCTCCTAGTGCTTATGCCATTACCGCCTCTGGAAAATATACTTTAGAGGCAAATGGTACTGCTGCATCTTCAGGATTCTGTTTAAAATATTTAAATACTACTTATATTCCTTCTGCCAGTGGCTCAGCGATTGGTAGTGGCCGTATTACAGCGTATAGATGTTCGGTTGTAACCAACTAGTTAATAAGTCATGTTTTAACTTGACAAAAACATTAATAATAAAAAGAAAAGGAGAACAATAAAATATGACTATTAAATTACCGTCAAATGTTGTCCAGTTTGCCGCTGGAAATATTTCTCTCTATGAAAACTATGTTGATTATTGGAATAATTATCAGGCAGAATTCATGGGGAAGAATGTAGACTATATAAAGTCTTTATCTTTCGCTGAAAAAGAGAAGAATCTCAATACTATGATTCTTCGTGAAATCGGCCTGGCCGCTGGTGTTGATTTAACTTCTCAACCCGTAGAAAGATTCGTTAACCATCCCCTTGTGTGCTGGGCGGCTGGAAATATTATGTCTCAGATGATAGATGCCGTGCTACCACAGACTATGTTTGACTCTATGAGTTTAATTGCAGATGTGCGTGTAGCGGGTTATGGGGAATCCCCAATTTTTAGAATCAAATCTCGTGATTTGTTCCGTGTAACTAAAGCTGGTCGTGGAATGCGCGAAGCTGAAATGCAGAAGGGTTTCGAAAAAGAGGTTACTTTGTATCCTGAGCCTCATATGGTCACGGTTGGCGTTTCTTTGTTCCGAGTTCTTTCCGGCCAGGAGAGTTTAGCTGAGTTCACAAATAAGTCGCTCAGAAGCATTGAATCACAATTTACGCTCGATGTTTATAAGGCATTTGAAACTAGTATGGCTTCGCTTTCTAGTGACGCCACCACAGGCTTGCTTGCAAGTGGCTGGTCGTCTGACACGCTCACCCTGTTGGCTCAGAGAGTTCAGGCTTTTAGCAATGGCGCGAAACCAGTATTGCTCGGCACTAAGAGAGCTTTAGCTAAAGTTCTTCCTGATGACACTAACACTCGTGCTGATTATGCCAGTGATTATGTGAAAGTTGGTTATGTTCGTACTATTAATGGCGTTGACACTATGGAAATTCCTCAACTTGCGAATTGGGAGACCCCCTTCTCTACATATATCAGTGATAGTTATTTATGGATTGTCGCTCCTGGAACTGATAAGTTAGTTAAAGCAGTTTTGGGTGGATCAACCATGGCTAATGTCACAGATCCTTATTCTTCACCAGCTTTGTTCCAAAATGCAACATTCACTAAACATTGGGTTACGGGTGTGGTTACAAGTTCGGTCGCGGCCACAATAAGCTTATAGGACTAATAAGATAATAATAGTAGTATTATTATAGTTATTATTATTATCTTAATAAAAAATTAGCATATAGGTAGATATTTTTATCTACCTATATGCAAAAAAAATATTTTGATATTAAGAAATAAAAATAAAAAAGGAGAATCAAAAAATGGCAAAGGCCAAGTCTTTAGACAAAGCAAAGGAAACAAAATTAACACCAGAAGAAAAAAAAATTGCTAATCTTGAAAAAATGTTAATGGAATTAACAAAAAAAGTAAATGATTCACAAAATGTATCTAGTACTAATTCACCTACTAATTCATCTACCAATTTTGCAGATAGCGATATTCCTTCTAATAAACAAATTAGAATTATGTCATTATGCCCAGAAATTTTAAATCTTTCTACTGAAAAAGCAGGAAGAGGACATCGTTATACATTTGAGGGGTTTGGAGAAATTAAGAAAATTCCTTATGGAGATTTAATTCAAATTAATCAAAACCATCGTAATTTTTTGGAAGGTGGGAAATATTATATTTTGGATGAACGAGTTATTCTTGAAGAAGGACTTACTTATGTTTATGAAAAGATTCTACCTAAAGAAAAAATAGATGAAGTCTTGAGAAACGGCGAACATGCTTTGGAATATTTCCAACAAGCAGATCGTCGACAACAAAAACTTTTGGTTGATATGGTTGTTAGGGCAATGAGTGATGGAAAAATATTTGATTTTAATCTTATTGCCAATATGGATAGAGTTTATAATGACAAAGATGATCCAAATTATATATCAATCAATGATAGGGTTAAAAATAACAAAGAGCTTATGAGTTCATTTGATAAAGATAGAGAACAATCACAGAAATAAGCTTTAGCTATTTATAGTGTAATAAAGGGGGAGTATTAATATTCCCCCTATTGAAAAAGGTATCTTTTAATTTTATGTTATAAAGATATCTTTTTTAATATATTGTAATAAAATTTATATCAAAATTATAAAAATAAGAAAGGAGGGCTATGGGAACAACTGCTGATCAAATTTTTGATATTTTTACAGGGTATATCCAGAAAGATAGCGAATTGAATACAATTTATACTACGAGTGGCAGTTCCGCCGTGACTATATTTACCGAACCTTGGCTTATGTCGGCAATAGATGCAGCCGAGCGTGTCTCAATAGAAGATCTCACATATAATGAATCAAGTGGGTCTTCTGTAGGATATTTTAATGCAACATTGAGTAGAAGAATGAAAGACATCCTTGGGAAAACAATGGTTAAGTTTTGGTTACAGCGCCAAGTAAATAATGCTCTAGCTTTTGGGCGTTATTTCAAAGATAGAGAATTTTCTTACTCTGCCCCTATGCTACCTTCATTGAGAGGATATTTAATAGAAGTTACAGAAACAGTAGATCAAATGCTAGGAGAGTATGCTTGGGATAAAAATCCATGGTCAGATTGGCAAAATCAGAATTTTTCTAGTACAACATAGGAGGTTTATGAAACGATGAAATATTATCCGTTAACTCCAGTTGTTACTACTGCTTCTCAAATAATGTTAAGTGATTTTCAATATGCGGGACATACTTTATTCAAAGAAAGTTTAGATATATTTACAGTTCAAAAAGAAACTATTTTTGGTAGTAAAGTTTTTGAAGATATAGACGTTAGAATTACAAGTGTTATAAATGTTTCAACAGGAACAAAATTATCTGATGATTTTAAACAGTTAATTTTTGACCCAATAGAAACATTCATTCCAAAGATGGGAACACTTTTCTTTTTTGATTCCAACTATTGGTTAGGAACATTTACAGATAATATAAAATCCGTCTTGACGAATATTATAGTTCGCAGATGCAATGAACAATTGCGTTGGATTGACGAAAACGGAGTAATACAATCTGAATATTGCTGCGTGGACTATGAATTAACTGGAGTTAGGGACTTAGTTCGACAGGATGATCCAATTTTGCCACAGGGATATATTTCAATATATTCGCAACTTAACGAACGTACAGAATTGATCAGACCTAATCAAAGATTCTTATTCGGAAGACCCAAAAATAGAATTTGTTGGAGAGTGTTCGGCAATGGAATCCAAAGTAGTCAAAATTTAGAGACATTAGATGACACAAGCGGCAGATTATTGACATTGACAGTAGGTGGGTACGAAATAAATGAACAAGTAGATAACTTACCATTAGGTATAGCAGATTATTACAAATCTATTTATACTATATCTCTATCCTCATCCTCAATCTCCGGTAACACTACAGAAACCTATCCTATCAACGCAACCCTACTCTTAAACAACTCCCCAACCTCTGGCTCCTTAACTTACACAACATCATCCTCATCCATCGCCACAATCTCTGCATCAGGTCTACTAACACTAAACTCAGCAGGTTCAACCATAGCTACCGCTTACATGGGAGGAAATCCAACCATATCTGCTTCTGCTTTAGTAACAGTGACAACTTCTGGTACAACCATAAATGAAGTTCGTATAACTCCATCAGATAATGTATCAATAATTGAAGGAGAATCCCAAACTTTTACCTCATATCTATACACTAACGGAGTTCAACAAGCGGATACGTTTACATTTTCACTTGTAGATTCTAATGTTCCTACAAACCGTTACATGCTTTCAACACTAAGTAATAATAGTTTCTCAGTAGAAAATATAAATATGTATTTAGATTACCCATTGCTTATAAATGCGGTATCTGGATCTTATACAAAACAAATTTCAATTATGCTTGCAGGAGCGTTTTAAAGGAGATTAGATTAAAATATGACAACTACTCAAATTTTAGATAGCATTCAACAAGCATATAATAAATATACTTTACTACCAAAAATTTCTTATAATATAGCTACTTATCTTATGGATCATGATGATTTTATATGGAAATTATTAAAATATGATACTAATGATGCATGGTCTCCAAATAAAGCTAATTTAACTAAATCTGAAAAAGGGGGATTGATATATAAAGGGGTTGGAGATCCAACTACTTTTAGAGTATTTTTTGATGCAGGCATGGATAGTGCCTGGACTATTGCTACCACAATTTTACGTATTAGCCCAGTTGCGGTTGTTCCTAAAACTTATGTGACTGGAATGCAATCTATTAGATTTGAGGTTTATAGTCATGCAACATTAAATATGCTTAGTAATTATAACCCTAGAAATTTGTCAATAATTCAAAAATTAATAGAAGTTTTAAATGGTGCGGATATTGAGGGACTAGGAAGAATATTTTTTGATTATAAAGCATCTTCTTATTGTAGATTGACGGGTGTTAATATTGGTAATGCTACATATAAAGGGTACGAGTTGATTATGTGTAATAATAGTTTGGGTTAAATGAGGACTAATGAATGAACAATTATTTAAAACATATATTGAAAGTAATGATGCTTTTGGTGGGCCTCAATATTATAAAAAAATAGAATTTTATCCTGTTAAAATAAAAGATGGAAAATATTTGGAGTTATTCTCAAAATTAATGCTTTATCCTAAAAATTGGGGAGCGGATAAACAAATTTTCAAAACAAGTTATATTAAGTATATGATATTGTCTCGTGGGTCATCTATTGAAATAGAAAATGCACAAAGGGAATTTGAAAATTTTTTATCTTATGTTTCAAATAAAAAAGTAAAAATAGATTTATTAAGAAAAGATAAAAAAGAAATAACATTGGAAGACTTTTTTGTAAATTTATATTTTGATGATATTGAAATAACAGAATGGGAATTTGAAGAAATTAGAGAAATAATTTTAGAACAAAATGGATATAGTATAGAATATGTAAATCAATTTCATCCAGAATTGGAAGAGATGATATCTAAGCTCAGAAATAAAAATTCATTATCTTTTGCAGATCAAATTTTTACAATGACTGTAATTTTACATATTCCGCCTATACAATTGGGAGAATTTACATTATTACAATTACAAAATATATTTGATAAAATGATAACATTAAAACAATTTGATCTTTATCAACCTCTTTTAACTGCTGGCACCATAAAATTAAAAACAGGAGAGATAAAAAGTTATTTATATCATAATGGGAAAAGAGGAAGATATGATGAAATACTTATTCCCACAGAAGAATATATTAAAAAGAATAATGATATTTTTGGTGGGAAACTTGGTCGGAAGTAAGAATAAATTAAAAATTGTTTTTTAAAAGGAGAAATAATATATGGGTGATAAAACATTCTTGGTAAGTGTAGCTAAAGCCGTTATGCGCGATCCAAATACAGGTGCAGGTCTTGGATATGGTACTGCAAATATTGATTCCGCTTTAACTATGACAACGGAAGAGGCAGAAGTTCGTGGTGGTATTAATAATCCTATTTTGTATGTTTATAAACATAGTCGTAAGGTTGCCGTTAATGTTACAGATGCAACTTTTTCTAAAAATATTTTGGCGCTTAACGCGGGTACAACTGTTTATAATGGCGTAGTAACTGCTGTTGCACCAAAAGATTGTAAAGTTCTTTCTGCAAGTGGTAGTGCCACTCTGGATAATACCCCAATAGGAAACGTTGAGGTTTTCTTTGAAGATGGAACAGTTCAGACAGTTACTCCTGTAGGTAGTGTTATTACTGTTTCTGGTGGTGCAAATTTAAAAGTTGATCTTATTTATAATTATTCTGTAACTGCTGATCGTATTACCATTGAAACACAAACCCCGCCTTCTGTGATTGATTTAACTCTTATTGCAGAAGTAAGAGATGATACTAATACTATTACAGATTATTTACAAATACGAGTTCCAAGATTCCAAGTAAGTGGTAATTATACATTGTCATTAACTGCCAATGGTGTCTCTAGTCAAGCTCTTGAAGGAACTGCTCTAGAAGTTGCCGCAACAGACTGTACTACAAATGCATATTATGCTGAAGCTATTTGGATTCCTGCTAATTCTGTTGCTCCATCTGTATATGCTTTGGCCCTAACTCCAGATTTAACTTTTTCTGTTGCTGCTGGTTTGCCTTCATCTAAACAATTAACATTAAATGGTTTAAGAGGTGGAAATTATACTCCAACTGATCTAACAACCTCTGGATCATATGCTGTGACTACCGGATCTACTACACTTGCAGCGTATTTTAATGTTGGTTTACATACAGGCTTAGTAACTGCTGGATCGTCTGTTGGCGCTGGGTGGACAGCAATTGTAACAGCATCATATGTTGATTCTGTCCATGGATTGCTTCACGATTATATTACTCTTACAGCAACTGCTTAATAGGTTTACACAATCCAATTGAGTAAAAGAAGGTGATTTTTAACACCGCTTGATAGAGAGATGCTATCTTAAGGGCGGGAATATTTCCGCCCTTATTTTTTTAATATTGAATAATTAAAAATAAATAAATTATATTTTAGGAAAAGGTAAATGGAAAAAATAAAATTAGTTTTCCCAGAGATAGAAAAAATAGAATTAGATTTTAATGGACAAAAAATAGAAATTTCCACTTTTATTGGTAGAGAAAATAGGGCTATTATTTTATCAGCAATGTCTGAATCGCAAAATGAAAATCCATCTATTAGATTTATTGAGAATGAGGGTGGTTTAATTTTTGCAGTATTAGACAGAATGACTAATATTAATCTTGATAAATTAAATATTGATAAATTTGTTGCGTCAGGATTGTGGGGAAAAGTAAAAAATTCTATCTCTAATTTTGATGAATTATTTTCTGATATAGAAAATATTAAAAAAATTGAAACATTAGAGAGTAAAGTCAATAGAATTGCAGATAAAATTGAAAAATTAATTGATAATGTTTTGAAATTAGATTTATCTACTGAAAACTTAAAAGAAATGGTAGAGCAAATTGGCATTGGGAAGGAACAACTTGCAGAAGTTTTTCCAGTAATTAAAAATACATCAATTGAAGCTGTAAAGAAAACTAGAAAACCTAGAAAATCTACTAAGGAAACCTAATAAAATTTCGATTTTATTAAAAAAATTATGAATACAAAAGAGAAATTTTGTAAATATTCAAAACATCCCTGTCCAGATTGTGGAGAAAAATTAAAAATTATGGATATTATTAGTGATAATAGTGGTGTTAGTTACACAGAAAGATGCGAAGTTTGTGAAGAATGTGGATATCAAAAAAATATTACTAATAAAAGAAATAATAATAATAAAATTGAAATAGATGAGGTTAATGATGGCAAATCTAAGACCAATAACGAACGACGTGATGCTTCTAGAGGTAGTTGGAAATGATTTAAAAAAAGTTATTGACGATGTAACAAAAACGGTATTGGAAAATATAAAAGAAGTTGTTTTCTTAAATGTTTATGAGGATTATCCATATAGGGGAGATTATCAACGTCTTGGAGATAATGGTGGTTTTTTAGATGCATGGTCTAGAGATACGGCTAAACTGTTAGGTAATGTTATTCGCGCCGAAGTTGGATATGATTGGGAAAGAATGGATTACAATCCAAATGAACACCAACATGGGAATAGCGTCGAAGATCGCCGTAAAAATCTTGCTCAATATATTGAAGAAGGAAGTAATTATGATTTTGGAGGAAATGCATCTGAGGCAAGACCTTTTTGGGGAGTGGTTGAAAGAATGTTTTTAGATGGTAGTGTAGATCAAATGTTAGAAAATGCCATGCGTAGTTATGGAATTTCATTTCAAAGAATATAATTTATATATATTTAATTAATTAAAAGGAGAATAGAATGGAAGTATTTACAGAGTATGGTTGGGTTTTTCTACAAAGTCTTTTAAATTATTTAGTTCCCTTGCTTGCGGCTCAAGTTGCTGTGCTTTTAGGGGCATTGGTTGTAAAGGCTGTCAATGAAATTAAGGCAAAATTAACAGCAGATCAACTTATAATTTTACAGACTGCCGTTGATTTAGGAATTAAAGCCGCAGAGCAACTTAAATTAAAAGATGCTTTAATTGATAAAAAGACTGAAGCTTTGAAAATTGCTCAACAGTATTTGGCAGATCATAAAGTTCAAATTAATTTGGCTACTTTGGATGCTGCAATTGAGGCTGCTGTTTTTGTGTCTTTTAATGCGACCAAATCCTAATTTATATTGATTTGAGGTATTGGGCAGATGTATTCGTTTACGTTTGCCCAACTTTTTCACATGGATTGAAAGGATTTGAAATAAATGAATTATATATGGGGCATGGATTTGTCTCTTAGTTGTACTGGAATTTCAATATTTGAAGAAAATGGAAATCCTATAAAAACACTGAGTATTCCTACTAGCATAAAAAATGGTGAACATGGTAGGAGACTAAAAATAATAGCAGATATTTTATTGGAATTGAGAAAACAATATCCTCCAAATCTGATTGTTTTAGAATCAGGATTTTCTAGACATGCGGTAAGCACACAAGTACTTTTTAAATTGAGGGGCCTTGTTGATTATCTTTTTTATGATATAAAAGAGGTTGTGTATGCTCCGTCGTCAATAAAAAAAATTATAACTGGTAATGGTAGATCTGATAAATCTTTAGTTCAACAATGTATTTTGAAAAAATTTCCAAATATGATTTTTGAAAATGAAGACGAATCGGACGCTACGGGCGCAATTTTATGTTGGTTTATTGAAAATAACCTTATAAAACTATAACTTCATGTAAAACAATTAAACAAATAATAAAATAAATAAAAACAAACAATATGCGCCTTTCGCGCAGAGAGAGGAGGTATATTGGAAAATGACCGAATATAGAATATTAGCACAATTAGATATTAATTTTGCTGCCGTAAATGCAAAGCTAAAAAGTTATAACCCAACTATTAATGTAAAAGCAAAAGTTACAGACGCTAATAAACTATCTACAACCCTTGGGAAAATAGATAATCAATTAGAGCGTATAAAAATTAATAATAAAGATGCGTTCACCAATTCTCAGGCTGTAAGAGATTCTTATAATGAAACTACAAGATTTAGGAATGCTCTTGAAAAAGGAACAGTAACACAAGGGGAATATCAAGTCCAATTTGGTAAGACAAATAATGAAATAGCTAAATATAATCAACAAGCCAGAACGACTATTAATAATACTGATAATTTTGCTTCTAGTATGGGGAAGGCTGTAACAAAGATTGCCATGTGGGGTGTTGCTACTGGATTATTGTATGGGTCTTTGAGAAAAATAGAAGAAGGCACACAGTATATTAAAGATTTAAATAAAGAAATGACTAATATTGGTTTAGTTACTGGACAAACTACCCAACAATTATCTGGAATGGCTATAGATTTTAATCAAAAAGCAAAAGATTTAAAAGTAAGTACGTTAGATGTTGCAGAAGGATATGTTGAATGGGCCAGACAAGGTCGTAATGTAACTGATTCTATGACACTTTTAACAAATAGCACAAAATTGTCAAAATTAGGCGATTTAGATGCTTCTGACGCAACAACCAAATTAACTTCTGCAATAAATGCATATAATATTTCTGTTGAAGATAGTATTGATGTTGTAGATACAATTGTTCGTCTTGATCAAGAGTTCGCCACGTCAACCGCCGAAATCGCTGACGCAATGGAAGAATCTTCTTCAATGGCAAAACAAGCAGGAATTGAATATCAAAATTTAGCCTCTTATATTACAATTATGAGTTCAATTACAAGGCAAAGTGGCGATACTATTGGAAATGCTGTAAAGTCAATTTCGGCAAGAATGTTAAGCGTAAAAGCAGGTGCAGATTTTGATGAAGAAGGCGAATCCATTAATAATGTTGAAAAGGTATTGAAAAATTTTGACATTCAACTTAGAGATAGCGCTTTGTCATTTAGAGATTTGGATGATGTTTTAGCGGATGCTGCAAAGAAGTACAATGAATTAGGGGCTGCTGGAGAAACTGTAGCACAAGGTCAGATCACAACTGCTCTCGCTGGCCTGCGGCAAGCAAACTATCTCGCGGCACTTTTTCAAAATTGGGATCAAGTAACAAAGGCACAAGAAGTGGCTGCTGAATCAGCAGGTTCGACAAATGAAAAATACAAAATATACTTAGACTCAATTGAAGCTAAATCAAATGAATTGACTGCGTCTTTAGAACAAATGTGGTCAAAAACTATATCTGATGATTTAATCAAAAATATTATTGAGCTTGGAACAAATGTTTTAAAATTAATTGATGATATGGGTGGATTAGTTCCTGTTTTACTTGCAGTTAGTGCCGCAATAGTCACAATGAAATGGAGTGTTATTTCCACTTCTTTTGCAGGTATATTGTCTCTTCTTAAAAATATAATTCCTGCATTTACTCTATTAGCAAGTAAAATATTATTCGCCACCGGCGTGACAAATTCTTATGCCTCATCACAAATGGCTGCCGCCGCAGCTACTTCTCTAGCAACTGCTGGAATTAGTATTTTAGTAGCAGGATTAGTTTTATTAATTGCGAATTATGATAATCTGTTTGATGCTAGTAAAAAATTAGAAAAAACAGTAGAAGTAATATCAGAAATTAATACGAAGTTAAGTGATTTAGAATCTAATAAACAAACAATAAAAGACTTATCTGATCAATTCATAGAGCTTTCAAAAAACACTAAACGCTCTACTGAAGAACAACAAGAGTTTTTAGATGTACAAAATCAATTAAAAGATTTGCTTCCCCAGTTATCAGGTTATTATGATGAATCTGGCAATTTTATTATATCAGACGATATTTTATCTAGTAATCAAGCATATCTTGATTTGCTTCAACAACAAATAGACGCTCAAAAAGAGCTTTTGTTTTTGCAAACAAAAAAAGAGATTAAGCAAGGTGCAACCGCTTATGAACAAAATCAAGAAAAGATAGAGCAGGTCAGTAATATATTAAATAGGGGAACAGAATATGTTACAAATGGGGTGATGAGATCCCTTACAGATGAAGAAATAGATGAATACAAATCTCAACTTGCAGAATTAAAATCTGCAAACGCACAATTTATAACGGATGTCGCTGCCAATTGGGGTGATTTTACAGAAGAACAAAAGTCTGAATTGATGAAA
>Ga0172380_10003330_pt1 | contig 22277 bp, 20 predicted proteins | sample Leawe162metaG_FD_119747 | JGI IMG/M metagenome (GOLD analysis project Ga0172380, IMG submission 119747) | Leachate microbial communities from a municipal landfill in Southern Ontario, Canada - Leachate well 162 metaG | ecosystem: Engineered > Solid waste > Landfill > Unclassified | place...
CTGCCGGCCTGGGAAGAGGAGTGGGTGGCGGTGGAGCGGCTGCGGCTCCAGGAGCTCCTGCTCTACGCACACGAGGCGCAGGCGGCCCGGCTCTTGAGGCGGGGAGAGTTCGCGCTGGCAGTGGCCGCGGTCTACGAGGTGCTGCGCGTGGACCCGCTGCGGGAGAGCGCGGCGCTGTTGCTGGTGCGCGCCCACCTCGCCGAGGGAAACCGCGCCCAGGCTGCGCGCTGCTTCCTCGAGTTCCGGCAGCGACTATGGAACGCGCTGGGGATCGGGCCGGCGGCGGAGCTACAGGAACTGGTAGCGAGGCTAGTCCGGTCGGGGAGCGGACCGTGACCGAAGTAGACCACAGAGCATCTGCTTCCCAAGCAGAGGGTCCGGCCGTCTCGTTGGCGGACTCATAAGCCGTTGGTCGGGGGTTCACGTCCCTCCGTGCTACGAGCGCGACCCCAGGCAGCGGCACCGGAATCCGGTGCCGCTGCTGCGTTTCTGGGCTGGGTCGGACTGCCTCGATCCGCTGCTCGGCGAGCGGGCGCAGGAGCGCGTAACGGGTCAAGATCAAGGACTGGAGGTCCTGCGGCGCTCGTTGGCCCGACTGGGCCCCGAGATTCGTCGCGCGGCGTAGCGTGTGGCCTGATGACGGAGGCAGGCACGCTCGCACTGATCGGGTGGGTGACGAGCGAGGGAGTTGGCGCAGGCTGCTCGCGCCTCGACTTGCGGGCGACCGTGCCTTACGCGGTAGCACGCGTCGAGGGCGTCCGGGGGGCCTTCGACCGGGGCGAGGGTGTTCACCCATGCCCGCCGCGGCTTCCAGCAAGAGGGCTTCTCTCTGAGCGGACGGGCGAGCGCCGCCGCGGACGATAGCGTAGTCGGGCGGACGCTCTACATCGGTGCGCCGACCCAACCGCCGCCGCCTGCGCGTGTACGAGAAGGGCGCGGAATCAGCCGGCCTCATCCCCGGCACCCGCTTCGAGCTCCAGGAGCGCGACGCCGCGGCGGACGAAGCGACGGCCCAGCTCGTCGCGGCGGGCGCGATCGCCCCCGTGATGGCCGGACGGCTCGTCGGGTTCGTCGACTTCCCGGGGCAGGGAGAGCATGGTCACGCGCCGTTACCCGGGCGCCGTGGTACGCGGCGGTGGTGGCGAGGTCGAGCGGCTCCGGAGTTATCCGCCCGCCGAAGAGCGCACCGCGGCGGAGGTGGCCGAATGGCTACGGCGTCAGACCGGACCGAGCTTCGCCGCCCGCGCAGCCCGAGGCGAACTCGACATTGCGTTCCTGCTGGAGGACGGCCGCCGCTGCAAGTGGACGGTCAAGCACGAGAAGCTCATCCCGGATGCCTCGTGACCTTCTGTACGTCATCGACTTCGAATTGCTGTCCGATGTAGGTGCTCGGAATCGCTCGGCGGCAGCTGCCCCTGTGGGCGCCCGGCCGTTGGACTCGCTTCGGGGGGCGTCGGAGACGGAGCCGTCGCCAAGCCGGCGTGCCGCCACTCACTGCCGTTCCTCCGCCCACGACGGCTGCGCGGTGCATTGAGTGCGAACGGAGTCCGACTGGCGCGAGTGGTGGAAGCCCGTCAAGGCTGCGCGAGGTACCGCGTAGCGGCTGGGGGCGTGAGGGGCGGGGTGCCAACCCCACGCTGGGGCGAGGGCGATGAGAAGCGGGCAGGCTCCGGATCGACGGTCCATGTAACGCGGTGGGGCGGGGGCAACTCAGGAGCGAACGTGTACGCTTGCCGGCCCGGAAGCAAGAACGGTAGCATCACGCCGGTCGGTCAGCTGCCAGTGAGATTGATTTTGGCTGTGTATCCTGCGGCCGAGAGTTGTTAGGTGTGCTATACGCCCGACGTACGGGTCACGGTAACGCTGAACCTTTGCGAAACGATAATGGCGTCCTTCCCTTAATGATATACGTATGTCATGGGGGCAAAAGCGGAATCGGTGGCGGCTGGCCGACCTATGTCCCGCACCTACAGCGACGAGCAACTCCTTCGAAGCGACCCTGCGACATGGCGGCCCGCGTTCCTGGCACTCGCGTCTCGGGAAGATGTCGCCGACCTGATAGAGACCCCGCTCCCTCTCCTTAATTTTGTGCTCCACGGTTTGAAAGATGAAGAGCGATACCGAGAGTTCGAGATTCCTAAGGCCAACGGCAAGTCCCGCCTCATTCAAGCGCCACTACCGCCACTCCTGTTTATTCAGGCGCGTCTCCACCAAGTCCTCACAGCGGTCTATCGACCGAAGCCGTCGGTGCACGGCTTTGTCGCGGATCGAGGGATAGCCACAAACGCCCGCCGGCACGCGCACAAGAGGTTCGTCCTGAACCTCGACCTTGCAGACTTCTTCCCGACGATCCACTTCGGCAGAGTGCAAGGAATGTTCGCGGGGCGCCCGTACTTCCTCCCGCAACCGGTCGCAACCATGCTCGCTCAGATCTGCTGCTACCGAAGGTGCCTGCCGCAAGGAGCTCCAACCTCCCCAGTCGTATCGAACATGCTGTGCGGCCGCCTCGACTCAGAGTTGCAGGAGTTCGCCAACCGGTACGACTGCCACTACACGCGCTACGCGGATGACATTACGTTCTCGACGAGTCGTCGGACTTTCCCGGCAGAGGTCGCGTCGGGGTGGGAGCAGGCAGTCGTCCTAGGCGACGGCCTGCGGCAGATCATCGAGGCCAACGGATTCACGCTGAATGACTCGAAGCAACGGCTGCAGCCGGCATGGCGTCATCAGGAAGTAACGGGCCTGACGGTGAATGAGGCGCCGAACGTTCGCCGGGCGTACGTGAGGCAGGTCAGGGCAATGCTCCACGCGTGGGACGTATATGGGATCGAAGACGCAGAACGAGAGCATCGGAGACGATGGCGCGGTCAATCTGCGCTCCCACGACGGGAGGGAGAAGAATCCGGGTTTAAGGAAGTCGTCCGGGGGAAGCTAGCGTTCCTTCAGTCGGTACGCTCGGGTCCCGGCACACCCCATGCTGGTCTCGTGCTGAAGTTCCAGGCACTGGAGCGGCGCGATAGAGCACAGCGCAGGGGTAGGATTCGCCGCAAGGCTGACGACGGTAACTAGGGGCAGCGTCTATGGGCTGGGACTCCTTTTCCGGTGAGACCGTCACGATCCGCGCGCTCTCGGAATTCCTCAAGGTCATCGAGGGCCTCTGCGACAAGTGGGGCACGGAAGATTCCTACTTCGGGCCTTGGTTCCGGGGGCATGCCGACTGCTCGTACTCGCTAGTTCCTGGTCTGTACCGCGGTGTTTCAGCTGACGTGGCACGCAAGGATGAGGCTATTCTCCGCCGAGAGTTCCGCGTAAGGGCGCTGCCCTATGTGGATGCGGCCGTGGGACGTCCAGAGACTGACGCGGAATGGTATTTCGCAATGCAGCACTATGGTGCTCCGACACGGCTGCTCGACTGGACAGAAAGCGCGATAATCGCCCTCTACTTCGCGGTCAGAGATCCTCTACCGGCGTCGACCACGCATGCGTCGGTACTGGTGCTGAATCACCGTGGGATGAATGAGGCCTTGGTCGGAAAGAACGCCCTCCTGCGTCACGACTCCGACGAGTTTGCCAAGTACTTCGACCACCCCACCCCCGTAGAACCTGCTGCAGTTGTGCCGGGCTCAACTACCCGCCGGATGGCCGCCCAGAGGGGCAAGTTCACGATTCACGGCAGTGATAGCCGAGGACTGGAAGAGTACGCCTCGTCTGGTGAGTACCTGGTTCGCGTTCGCATCCCGGAAGAGTCGGTTGGACTGCTGCGGGAGCAAGTCGACGTTGCGGGAATCCGAGAGACGAGCGTGTATCCGGATCTCGATGGCCTCGTGCGGGAACTGAATCGAGAGATCGGCCGGGCGTGATTCACACCTGGTCGACTGACCATCGGCGAGCAGATAACTGAACGAGTTTCGGTGACGCGTCTGCTTCTTTCGCACAGCGCACACGCCAGGATGGTTCCCAAGCGGAGGTTCGCCGGTTCGAATCCGGTCTCCCGCGCCAGGTGGGCTTCTTCGTGCCTCGACGCGGGTCAAGGCTGAGCGCAGCCGGCGGTAGGGAGCCTAACGGTTACGGCGCCAACACGCTGGTCATGCGGCGAGTACCGGCAACCGGCGGCGCTCGCCGCTCCCTATTGCGCACCCGAATGGTGCAAGATGTGCGGCATGGCGAGCACCGATCCAAAGTTGAGTGTGGTGAAGGCCCTTTGTCTCGCGTCTCGGAACGTGTGTGCGTTCCCCGGGTGCGAAACGCGACTCTTCGATCCGGTCACCCGGCTCATGACGGGACAGATCGCCCATATCCACGGGCGGAAGGGGCCACGCTTCCATGCGGCACTGACGACAGAGGAGGTGCGGGACTACTCGAACCTCGTTGTGCTGTGCCAGCCGCATCACAAGCTCGTTGACGATCACCCGAGCGAATGGTCCGCGGACCAACTGCGGGAGATGAAATACGCCCATGAGGAGGCGACTTCCGCAGACGTGTTCAACGGTGACGCAGGGTTGCTGTCGATGGTGAACAAGCTTCTCGAACAGCTCGCCATGGCGAGCGGCGAAAGCGAACGCGAGCGGTGGCGCGGTACCATGCGCCGCGAATCGGTGGGCCGCTGCGTCGCGTCGTGGCTCGCAACTGGCCTCGATTCAGAACTTGCGTGGCGGCTCGCCGAAGATGAGGAAGTGGGTGCTCCCAGTCGGGCCCTTCTTGAACATGTGGTGCAACGGCACACAACGATTCTGACTGGCGAGATGGGAATCGGGAAGTCGTTGCTCGCCGAACGGCTCTTGCAGCGACTTGCCGACGACGAGAGCGCGCGGTTGCCGGTCTTCGTCGAAGCACGCGTGTTAGGTGCGAATCCCGTCCGGGAACTGGTGCGAGACGCACAGACAAGAACCGGTGCAGAGGACGTTCTCGTTGTAGTGGACGGCCTGGACGAATCCCCGACAACAGCGGAGACGATTCTGCGTGAGGTCAGGGCGATCGCAGCGGCGAATCCCGGCAGTCGGTTCGTGCTCACTTCCCGGCAGATGCCGTACTTGCAGACCATCACGGGGGAGCCGACTTCGGACGTGTTCCCGGTCCCACCACTAGACGACGACGCTGCCAGCGCGCTCGCCGGCTTGGCGGCGGAACGCCCGGTGAACATTGGCGAACTGTGGAGCTTGCCTAAACCAGTTCGTTCCGCAGCCCATCGCCCCCTGTTCGCGCTGCTGTTGGGTCTGCACCTGAAGCATCATTCCACAATCGCGGCACCACATTCCCCGTGGGCACTCTTGCAGGCGATGATCGAGCACACAATTCCTCGCGATATTGCGGCGGACTTGTATGGTGCCTTGATGCGGCTCGCTGCGGATCTCACGGACACAGGTGCTCCCGTACCCGTCGCGAATCACGCTCCTCTGTTCCGAGACAAGATGCAGCTCTTGTCCTCGCGGTTTGTCGTCCAGTATGACCGGGTCGTGGACTTCAGCCTCGATGCGCTAACAGTCTGGTTTGCAGCGCAGAGCGTTCTCGCGAGCGAGCGCACAATCGAGTCGATAGCAGCAGACCCGGCGCGGTTAGAACGTTGGCTCGACGCTCTCCGCGTAATAGTGGTGACTGGATCAGAAGGATGGGTGCAACGGGTCTTCGGTGAACTCGTCCCTCGCAGTCCCGCAGCGGGCGCTGCATTGGCGCATGTTGTACTGGATGCGCATCCGTTCGGAACGGCAGGCCACGCGCCTATTGATCCTCATGAGGTCGGAACGAGAGTCCTGCATGCAATATCGGCTTGGATCGCCGCGTTAAGACCGCGAGGTGTTCCCCTCGGATGCGTCACGCCTAACGGGGATCTTCGGCCACTTGGATACCGATACGACGGCGCGCGTCTCTTGTTGTCATGGAACGATGGGGCCGAGACTACTCCGGCATTGGTCGAACTCGGACAAGATACGCTCCGCGGAATGTGGACGGGAGCGCCTTCCGCCCGCGGCTGGCCGGGGTTTCACTCGCGAGGCATCCCGGACTCTGTGGCATGGGAGTGGGCGCTTACGTTCGATGTGCTTAGGGATCAACTAGCTCGAGTCTTGAAAGAGCGGCGACTCACGCCACTTGCGACCGCTCAGGTTGAGCACCAATGGCGCCGCTACCAGAGACTTGCAAGGGGCCGACGGTGGCACCGCTCAAGCCTCGAAATCCGGTCCGTGATCGAGGGGATTCATGACCTGGGGAGATTCGGCCATTTCAGCGCGATCCACATCGGCCGCGGCGAAGTGCTCACCCACGAACAGCTGAACGCGATTGACGCCGAGTGCCAGAAGATGCTTGCCGACGGACGTACGGTGTTGGAGCCGCCGTGGCCAAGACCCGACAGGGACGTGGGCCCGTTCATATGGTCGGGTTACAGCACGGAACGTTTCGTCGACATGGTTGAACAAATGGTACGTGCCGCGATGGATACCTACGTCGCATACGTCGATGCGTACTTCCCTCAGCTCGCGAACAGTTTAGCGCTCTATCAGACGCTTCCTGCCAAGTTCGTTGGATCGTTCGCGGCCGATCAGACCGGGCATTTCGGTCCGACACTCAGCTGGCATTGGGAGCCGTTAGCTGTCGACGCGGAATCGGAAGTCAACATCTCAGTAATCGAACTGGACACGTCGTGGCAGCCGATCCCGCAGTCCGAGTGGGATCGGGTCCAGCAGCTCTATGCGACCTTGCGCCCAGGTCAGGCCCGCCGACTATCCTCGTGGCACGACGGCACGGCGAGTTATTTCCTCGGACGTATGCCGGTCACGGAACTGGTCTACGAATGGCTCTGGAATGATCTAAGGGATATCCACTGGTTGAAGGATTCCTTCAATCAGGCCTCTGACTACTAGCGTGAGTGCGCACGTGATAACGGACAGAGTCCGGCCGCGGCCATACGTTCGTGGCACAGCGCACCGGCTAGAAGAAGTCCGCCGTCCCGCGGGCTTCTTCGTGCCGACGGCGGCGACCATCTGCTTTCTGGTCAGAGAGTTCCCAGTCAGGAGGGAATCGGCGGAACGACCTGACTTACCAATCGCACCCATCCGGGAGTACGAACTCGCCGTCGGGCAGGAGCCCCTGCATGAACCGGGACGATGAAGCGGTCGTTCGCACAATCACCGAGCATTGTGCAGCGGTCTTACGAGAGCTTCGCGCGCTTCCGCGCGATGACGTGTTCGAGTCGCTGGCGGTACCGCTGACGACAGTGCAAGGCCACAACACAAACTCGCGCACGGTCGATCTCATTCGGCCTCGCTCATCGCCCGCGGTGGGGAACTTGGAGATCACGACGTTTCGTCAGCGCGCCCGCCTAGTGCGCGAGGCGCTCCAGTCGATCGGTTTGTCGGATGTTCTCAATGCGCAGGACGGTGTGTTGGCTGACGAATGGGGCGACACGACCGCATGGCGCTTGCTCGACCGCGTCGTCTTCCGGTCGCTGGAGGCCGGCGGCGTCAACGCAAATCGCCGGACAGCGGAGAAGATCGTCAGGACGATGATCGGCCAGATCCGGACCGGTGAGGCGGAAGCAGAGATGCTCGTCGCCCTCCCCTCATTAGGGTGGACGACGACAACGTCCCTCAGCGAACGTGTATCCATTCGGGAACTCCGGGCGGGGGAGATTCATAACCTGCTCGTGTCGCATAGCGGGCCCTGGCCAGGGACCGTGCCCACACACGGGCTTGTCGTATCGGTTCGTCAGTCACTAGGTGACGGCTTCAATTTCCAGAGTCACTGGCCCAAAGTGATCCAAGCCCTCCTTGCGTTGCGCCTCGCCGGACTCGATCCAGGAGTGCCCTTTGGCGCCGTTATGCAGTACGTCGGCCCGTCGGTTGGTCCAAGGTCAGAGGGTGCATCGACTTGGAGGCACGGCATCGATCCGCCGACGCCGCTCCCATTATCAGGTGTAACACCATCCCGACTTCGGAAGGCAAAGACGATCTTTGGACGCCTCGAAACGAATCCGGAACTCGTAGACTCGGTCCCTAGCGAGAGATTCCTCCTTCTGTTCGAGCGCCGGAGCGTCCTCGACCGCCTCGTGGATCTCTGGGTGGGGATCGAGGCGCTGCTCATGGGCGAGAACGAAACGAGCGAACTAACGTACAAAGTCGCCAACCGCGCGGCCGTCATGCTGAGGTTGAGAGGCCCCGATCGCATCGAGATTCGCGATAGGTTCACCGACTCCTATCGAGACCGCTCGAAACTGGTGCATGGGCGGCGCCCTCGCACTGGCTTCCAGGAGCGAACGTCATCAATGGTTCTGCTTTTTGCGGAGCTACTGGAGACTGCCATTGCATCCGGCGCGCTCCCCAAACCGAAGGAACTGGACGACCGCCTGCTTGCTTAGCGCGGCCTGCCGGGCTTTGGCCCCACGGTCCGCGATCTAGGGTGACGCTCCGCCTCCTAAGCAAGACGTTCGCCAACTCTGCGGATACCTGCCACCGACTCAACCGCGCGCTGGTCTCGCGGGCCCGATCCTGATGGATCGGCAGAGGTGTGCCCGACGATCAATTGTTCCTCCTTGCCGGCTTTCTTGCACAGCGCACGAAGGGGAGATGCGACGCAGTGCATGTCACAGCGAGCGGAGACAGTTGGCGTTCGTCGCCGCCGAGGGGCGCTGGCCACCGCACGCGTCTGCGATAATCGTGCGGGAGTCAGCGGAGGGCGAATTTGCGCAGAATCGTGGTCTGCATCGATGGCACAGGGAACGACAGCGAACTTCGAGACCCGCTAAGGAATCCGACGAACGTCCTCCGAACCGCGCGCGCCGTCCTCCCTGCCGCGCCCGACGCCGCTGCGACCGCGCAGATCACGAGCTACATCCCCGGTGTCGGCACCGGGTTCGAGGGGTTCCCGCGCGGGCCCGCCAGATGGACCCAGGCCCTCTTCCAGACTGCCGCCAAGATCTTCGCGATCGGTCTATCCGACATCGTCCAGCGAGCCTACGAGTTCATCGTCAACAACTACTGCGAAGGAGACGAGGTCTTCCTCTTCGGCTTCAGCCGCGGCGCGTTCGCGGCCCGATCCTTGTCTGGGTTCACGGAGATCTTCGGTTACTTGGAGAAGGACCGAATGAAGGACTTCGCCGAGGCCTGGAACATCTACCAACGCTATGTGAGTGGGCAGACCTACCGGTCTTCAAACGACTTCCTTCAGCAGCGCGCCGAAGCCGGGATAGCGATCCGGGAGGCGAGCAGGGGTGCCGCGACACGCGAGGCGGTGGAGGAAATCGCTCGCAGCACTGACTTCTACCGGCGGTTGCCGCTCCACTTTTTGGGCATGTGGGACACCGTCGGGGGATTGACCGCCGGGGGCGAGGGACAGCACCAACAGACTCTGGCATGGAACGTCGATGTCGCCTGCCACGCGCTCGCACTCCATGAGGTCCGCAAGGTCTTCGAACCGGTGCTCTGGCGGTATCGTCGCCCGTACCAAAAGGTCATGCAGACCTGGTTTCCTGGTGCGCACTCGGATGTCGGGGGAGGGACAGGGTCGGTCGCGCTCTCCTCAGCACCCTTGGCGTGGATGCTTCAGCACGCACATCACGACGGCCTCCAGTTCAACGCTGATTACCTCGTCCAGCGTGACGTCCTCGCTCCGCTTTCGACCAGCCCGATCTCCTACCCACACCGCGACTCGTTCGAAGGGCGTGCGGAGGCGAAGAAGGGACTCGACGATCGGGACAAGGTCCGCCAGAACGCTGTCTGCGAGTTCCGGCACGACACGGTCGACGAACGGCTTGAAGCCGGGCCGGTCGGCTATCGAGACGGAGACAAGCGTCGATTTGCAGGAATCGACCACTGGAGCGTCAGCGCACTAGAGCGAGAGCCAGTTGCCGCGGCGGTTGCAGACGTCCGGAGGGCGCGGGACACAGTCACGAAGGCCGCAAACGAGTACTACCGCGCCAGCGATGCCCTCAGGCGTTCACGCGATCCCCTTACCCGTCGACAAAGGAAAGCGCTGTCCGATCGCATGACGGGCACCCGCAAGACGGCGCAGGATGCTGTAGGCGAAGCGAGATCAGCGGCTCGCCGGGCGAGAGCCGCTGCGCTGCCGGCCGCAGGCCCGAACGCCGGGTCCGAACTGGAGGCCTGCAACAAGGCCGATGAGATCGTGAAGGACGCGGCGGAACTCAGCAAGTTCTAGCCGCCAGTACCGAGCCAGTCACTCGGGGCCCCACCGCAGCGTCGAACGGAGAACCGTCACCGGCTCAATCACTTCGGCCAGCACCTGCTCTCGTACACCCCCCAGTGCAGGCAGAAGGCCGCCCCGGCCGTGCCCTCGCACTACTGGCGCCACGTCTTGCCACTCAGTTGGGGGGCTCGAATTCTGTCCGACTAAGAGCTTCCATCCACTCGCTGAGACTCATGAACTGCGCCGAGCGTCCCGCGATCCGTCCATCCAAGTCAGGGATGAGATAGCGATCCCCCTGCGGCAGCCGCTTCCAGTACCAGTTGTGGTAAGCGGCGGCCCAAACGTACTTGTCGAGGATGTGTCGTTCGCCGCGGTGTGCTCTGAGAGCAGTGATCAGTCTGTCCCGGTGCCGAGGTAGTCCCTCGTCCAGCTTGACGGACGCGACATGGACACGGTGACGAAGGGGCTCTCGCGCACGATGACCCGGCTCCCGGAACAGCTGCGCAAGAGCCTGACCTGGGACCGCGGGATGGAGCTAGCCGACCACAAGACGGTGACCGCCAACACCGGCCTCGACGTCCACTTCGCCGACCCACGTAGCCCCTGGCAGCGTGGCACGAACGAGAACACCAACCGCTTGCTGCGTCAGTACTTCCCGAAGGGGACGAGCATGGCGCGCCTCACCCAGGACGACCTCGACGCGGTCGCGGCGAAGCTCAACTCGCGTCCTCGTAAGACGCTCAACTACGACACACCGGCGGATAGACTCGAGGCACTGTTGCGCTGACCGATTGAGTCCACCGCCGCCCGCTTGAGGATCTCGTTCTCCAGTTCGAGCAGCACCTGCCCAGCCGTTGAACTCTCACTTCTCGCAGGCGATCCCGTCCTTGTCGCCGTCGCGCGCGGTGTTCGCCTGGTAGAGCGCATCGTCGAAGTGCGGCGTGATGCCGAAGGGCCGGAGCGTGCCGGACACCTTGTTGCCTGTCACGCCTACCTTCGCGACCCCGCCCGGATAGACCGCATTCAGCTCGGCGCAGTTGCGGAAGACCTGGATGGTGACGGTGGACGCCGGTGCCACTGGCGGTGCGGACGTGGCGGTTGGTGTAGGCGTGCTGCAGACGCTCAAGCTGGCCGCGTCGGCCGCCACGTAGGCGTCCTCGCGCGCGTGACGGCCATATCCATCCCGGCTGTCATAGCGGGCGATCGCATGACCGGCACGGATCAGCTCTAGCCCCGCGTCGACGGTGCCGACATCGAGATAGCGCAGCAGCCGTCCGTAGCGATCACGGTCGTCGCGCGCCCCTGGGACCAGCGTGACCGTCTGGCCGGCGACCAGCCGGGCGAGAGCGTCGGCGGCGTCATCGAACCCGCACTCCCCACGCTCTGGCGAGTCGATCCCGATCACACGGATGCGTTCCTCGACCCCGGTGCTTGAGACGACATCGACAGTGTCGCCGTCCACGATGTTGGTCACCGCCCAGGTCTCTGTGACCGATGCTCCCGCTGTAGGCGGCGCGGCTGGCGTGTTCGCCACCACCGGGGCGGCTGTCGGTGGAACGCCTGTCGCAACAGTGATGTCCGGCGTGGCGGAGGGCGCGGCAGACTCCTCTGCCGCTGCGCCTGGGACCGTGGTTGCGGCGCCCACATCTACCGGGGCGGCCGGGTCGCACCCGGCCAACAGCACAGCGACTGCCATAAGGGCCCACAGACTCCGACGCAGATACATCACCGGCCCCTGCTCACTCCGGCGCAGTCTACGCGTCCTTGGATGGACCAGCCCGACAACTCGCCTTACCGAAGCCACCCCGCGCCGACGACTGATGCCGCATGATGCGCTCTGCACCTAAACACTCCAGGAAGCCGGGTCAGAACCACGATCCGATCGGCCGGCACTAAGCGCCTCTTCGGGTGCAGGAGGCCGTCAAGGCGCCAGACCTACGGTGCTCATGGGCGCATCCTATCGGAGATTGGGCTGCTTCATTCGCGGAAGTGGCGCGGACAGATCGCGGTCTTGCTAGCAGCCCACCCGGCGCATGGCGTCGTGGATGTACCCCATGAGGTCCGCGGTGCCGGTGCCCGTGCGCGTCCGAGTCGCGGTGTCGTTTCGGTCGGCCGTGTCGAACTCTGCCTGCAGGCCGCTACAGTCGCTCCGGGCCGCCATCGTATCGATGCGAGTCTGGACCGCCGTTGCGTACTTGGCCCCGAACATGGAAGCGGAAGGTGCTGGGGTTGAGCGCGTCGTGGAGGCCTGTTCGTCGTTGTCACTCGGCGCTGCCACTAGCCCCGCGGTGAGCACGACGAACAACAGCAAGGTCCCGCCAACGATGACCGTGAGACAGCCCTTCATTCCGCCCCCTGTCGTTACCCGGCCTGGAGCACGCGGCCGCGTGCGTCGATGTCGGGCGCCAGTGCTGCCGTCAGGACTCGCAGCCGATGCCGTCGCGGTCGCGATCGAAGCCATGAGGGTCTGAGCCGACCACCGCGAAGCGCCGGAACGGTATCTCGCCGCAGTCCAGGTCAGGCCCGCCCGGGATGCACACGGTCGGGTACGACGGGTGGCAGTTCGCGCGAGGGTCCGCCGTCGGCGCAGCGGTCGCCGCCAGCGTCGCCGTTGCCGTGGCTGGCGCGAGGGTAGGCGCCGGAGCCGGCGGCACCGCGGGGGTCGGCGTGGACGTCGCCTGGGCCGTGCTCTGGGTGGCCGTGACCGGAGGCGGCGCGACCGTCGCGGTCACGGCCGTCGCGGGAGCGAACGGAGACGATGTGGGGGCAACGCCGGCCCCCGTGAACGGCGCCTCGGACGCCCCGCACCCGACCGCCACCACAGCGCACACCAGCACAGCCACCGCCACGATCGCAGCTCGTCGCATCGTCCACCTCCCGCCATGCACGCATAGTGCGCGCGCAAGCTAGGGAAGTCGAGGGACGCGGTCGGACGTGACCAATGAGACGTCCTCGTAGGCGAGGCCCACGTCGGCCGGCGTGGAGTGCACCCTGGAGAGGGGTAGTAGATGAACCCCCGCTCCAGCAGGCGCGTGCGGGCGTTGAGGGGGATAGGAGAGAGGCCGCTGCCAAAGTTCCCGCTGCGTAACGGCCTCCTCGACGAAAGGTCCTTTGACGTGGGGCAGTGGCACTCTGCCCTCGGCCAGTTCAGCCCCATCGACTACGCGAGGAGGCCCGCCCCCGACGACTGATGCGGCATGATGCGCTCCACACCCTAACGACTCCGGGAAACCGGGGCAGGCTCAAAGACCGTGACGGGGTTCCGAGATGGTCGCCTGCTTCGGGTAGGAGCGGACCGAGGACACGCGCATTGAGGCGGTCGACGATGAAGACATCTACCCGACCGTAGTGGCAGCCTGGAGCCAGCGCGCCAGTAGAGGTCACACTCAGGGTCGGAGCCCTCCGGTGAGTGAGTTCACAGTCAGTTCACGAGCAGATCTCGGTGGTCATTCGGGCCGCCCCGCCGTTTCTGCGCACGATCTCCCGCACCGCCTCGTTGGCCTCCGCGAAGTCGTCTTGCTCCAGGTAGTACGTGAAAGTCCGAATGCGGGCCTTTCCGCGCCGCCCCCCCTCCACGGACATCGGCTCCGCGTGGTAGCGGCCGCGGGCGACACACCATGCCAGGATGCGCAAGTTGTGCAGGTGGTGGTCGCGCTGCAGGCGCGACGCCTCTTCCCGCCGCTCGGTGTCGGATGGCAGTCGGTCGAACATCGGCACCCCCTCGGCCGGCAGGGTCGCGCCGGCCAGCACGAGCGCGCAGGGGGAGGTGGCAGCGACCTCGCTCCGTCGGCGACCAGCGCGGGGGCTCCGAAGCCAGCGCTCGTACCAGGGAGGCGATGCGCTCCGCCGATACTGAGGGAGCTACGAGAGCGTATCGAACGGAACGATACCCCCAAAGGGCAAGTACAGGATGGCGACGGTCTGGGCGGCCGTGGCCTCCCGCGAGCAGACCGCGAGCAGCGCCTGTTGAACCGCGGCCCACACGATGTCCTCCCGGTCAGCCATTCGGGTGGCGTACGCACCGGCTGCGAAGTAGTCGTCCTTACTGAGGGAGCGACCCAATGCTTGCCACAGCGATGCTGTGCCGGCGAATGGCCCCTGAGATTGCCACCAGTTCTTCAAGTCCTGATACGCCGGCTCAAGATCGCAATCCGCGTCGATGCCATCCTGAATGGCGCGCTCGATTGCCGCCGCGCCAACGGCGTCTTCGCGGAGCATGGTCAGGTCCACCACCTGCTGCCATTCGGGCTCGGTTAGTGCCATCACCCTCGCAACGAACCGCTGAGCTAGGCCAGCGGGGAGGGCGAGATCGACGCGTTCCAGGTCGAGCATGCTGAGTGGAATCACCTGAGCGAATGGCCCGTAGAGCGCGGCAAACGCGGCTGGGGCGAGAGCGTCTTCGGCGTAGAGGGCGGAGGCGGCCAGCCCGATCATCGACCTACGATGCCACTGTTCCGGCCCATCCCCGGTGGCCAGCGCCAGAGCGCGCTCTAGGAGTCGCTCACCGTCGACCAAGACGCCCGCGGAGCGCAGCGTCTCCTCAAGACTCACGATATCCGGTCGGCCGTAGGTCGCCTCCGAGACGCTGCGGTCACGAGCGACGTCAGCCCACGCGCGCTCATCTAGGGCGCGCACGGCCTCCAGAAACGCCTCCACGATGACTTCGTTCATGCCGTTACTGCTCGGGCTGAATGAACCGCCAGCCACTCCCAGGAAGGTCGCGTTCGAAGATGCCGTTCGTCTTCGTGCTCCACACAAGGACGCCGTAACCACGCTATGCGCGATTGTACGCGGGGCCGCCGACAACCGGGCTCACGGTCGCCTGACGACCCACGTGCCGGCCATCTTGTCGTGGAAGGTCCGTCGCTCCTCCTGAAACGATGCTGACCAGTATCCAACCCCGAAGAACAGGCCAGACACGAGCATTCCCGCTGTTCGTCCCAGGCCGAGCCATGGGCCGGGCGACGAACCACCTGCTTGGATGATGCGCATGCCGAGGGCGCGCTTGCCTACGCTCTCGCCACGCGAATTGAACACCCACAGAGCCATGAAGTAGCCCAGCAGACCGATGATCGTTCCACTAGTCTCCAGGTCGGCATCGGAGATCGATGGATTCCACGAAACCATGCTGAGGCTGTAGATGAATGCTCCGCCGAATGCGATCGCATTAAGCGCGACGAGGTCAACGAGGAAAGCGAGTGTCCGCGAGCCGAAACTTGCTATTGGCCAGTCAGCGACAGACCTTGAAGTCGGGGCTAAGGCCGCTGGCGCAGCCGTAGGAGTCGGCGCGAGCGTTCGTCCCCATCCCGGCTCGCGCTTAGCGGGGGCGCCCGTGTGTCGCTCGCCGCAGCTCGGGCAGTCGTACCAGCCGTCCGGCCGGAGGTGCTCAGCGGTGACCGGCGCCCTGCATCCGGCGCACAAGAACTCTCGTTGCGGCACGGTGGTCGGCTGCGGCGACGTTGCCATCACCGTGAGAGACGCACCGCAAGACGCGCAATAGCGAGCGTCGGCGGCTACCGCGACGCCACACGAACTGCAATAGCGCTTCGGCTGGTCGACTCGCGCGACCATCGGCGGCCTCCCTGCTTACACGGCCCACTCGAGCGAGCGCGTCCCGCCGACCCTATAGGGCATACAGGGTGCATGCTCTCCCACTAGGAACTTCGGCGAAGTGTGTTCGCATACTCAGCGAGCGACGGCGAAGTCAGCGGGAGAACCCCGCCAGACTCCTCATACGCCGACACCATCTGAAGGGACTGCTCGACCATCTGATCGGCCGACTCCGGGAGAGCGTCGGGATCAATATCAAGGCCATGCTGAGCCATCCGCTGTCCACGCTCCCGACTCCCGGCGAGACTGGAGTTGAACGCCTCCACCACCTCATCGGCTGCCGTCAAGCCGTACCAGAGCTCGGACATGAACCAGCCACTGATCATGAGTCGCAACGGATCGCTGACTAAGTCGTCCCACTTCCAAGATTCACCGTAGGCAGCCAGACTCTGCCAGCCCTCGCGGTGCACTCTCATTAGGAGACTCTCCAGATCATCATCTGGCCACTTCGCATCTGGGAGGGATTGCGTCAGGAGGCGCATCGCGACCGCAGGCCGGACCGCCCCGAGCGCACGGCCCATTCCCCCGAGCTGCTCTCCTGTGATGTCGAGTAGGACAGCCGGAACTGATGGCTTCCCGAAGATGCCGGACCTCTTCGGCCAGCCCATTGACGAGAGCATTGAGAAGTAGAACCACAGGCCGAACGGTGGGAGTGACATCTGAATCTCACGTTTGCGGTGAAGCGACACCGGATTCGCTTCGGAACGATACACGGTCTTTGAGCTTGCCTCGGTTTCCCGGACACTTCGCTCGTTGGAGTCATGCCGCATCTGAGCTTGCCCCACTCTTCCGGAGTGTTCGGGTGTGGAGGACATCATGCCGCATCGGTCGTCGGGGTGGACCTCCTCTCGTAGTCGACAGGGGTGAGCTGGGCCGTTCATTGAACGATCCGAGGGCCGCGACGAAATCGCGCTCCACGGACGTGAGCGGCTCCGAGCGAGGCTCGGGTACCGGTATGAGACCCGTTGCTGGAAGTGCAAGGAATCACTGTCCGCCGCCCCTGGCGACAATGCCGGAAGGTGTCGTCCCTGTCACTGGTACCGCTGCGCGCTCTGCGGCGCCTGCGGGTGCGACTACGAGGTCTCCGTCGCCCGACATCTGTCGGTCTGACGGCGTTCTCCTCGCACGATCGTGACCGCCCGAAGCAACCGCCCCCCCCCCGTTCCGAGCAGCCGTGCCAACCGACGCTCCATCCGCTCACGCTGCCGCGCCTCGCCTTCGGGGTCGGCGCCGAGGACCTCCGCCCCGGACGAGGACACGCCCACCAGCAGCCACGCGCCCTCGCCGGCCTCGCTCGGGAGTGCGCCGACTGGGACCGCCATCTCGACCTCGTCGGCCCCCCGGCGCGGAAAGAACAACCGGGGCTACCTATGAGGTAGGCCATAGTGGCCGCCAGCCTTCTGCAGTGCGGACCCACACCGCGTACAAGTACGTCCCCGCTCCCGGTTTCCTGACGTACAGTTCTGGCGCCGTCAAGGAACAGCGCAGGGAGCAGAGAGCCCGAAAGGATACCGGCTTTCCATCGAGGGCCAACGAGGGCGCGGCGACCGCACATATCGGATCAGCAACACCCATGACCTCTGCGGGCTTATGGGTTCCAATGCCGCCTGCGATCTAGTAAAGGTAACGATGATGGCAGACCCTCGAACAGGGATGATCACGGAACTGGTGATTGAAGTATGGCGACTTGGTCAGCGACTCAAGGTTGTACCCATCAGGAACGATCGGATTCACGACTCCTTCGAGCGGTTGCATCGAGTCCTCGAGAAGTACGGTGCCACAGCGTGGGATCCCACCGGGACGGCCTTCTACGACGGGATGAATGTTGAGGTCATCGCGTCTCCACAAGGGGAATCCAGGCCTTTGGTCATCGCCGAAGTGCTTCGGCCCGGAGTCCTGATTGATGGAGTATGTGTTTCGTCTCCTCAGGTGATCCTTGGAGACGGGGCGGACGAGGGAATGTGCAACTGATGGCAACGATCGATGTTGGAATCGACCTCGGAACAACGAACTCCTCCGTCGCGCTCATTCAGCAGGGGCGCCCGCAGCTGGTTCCCAATTTCCGGGGCGAGCAGACCACCGCATCGGTCGTGCATCTGGACGGGAACGGAACAGTCACCGTCGGCAGACAAGCGCTCGATCGGCTTGTTCGTGATCCGGAGAACGCACGATCAGAGTTCAAGAGGCTGATGGGGCAAGCAGAGAGCATGGTGTTCCCTGCATCAGGAATCGCGAAGACCCCCGCCGAGCTCTCAGCCGACGTGCTGAACAGCCTGTTAGCTGACGTTGAGCGCTACTCCGGGAGCCGGCCGATCGCGGCGGTGGTTACTGTGCCGGCAGCTTTCGATCTCAATCAGTGCGCTGCGACCGAGGAGGCTACGCGGCTAGCAGGGCTTCAACAGGTGCATTTGCTGCAGGAACCTGTCGCGGCTTCGCTTGCGTTCGGCTACAGGCTCGATCTGGCAGCGCATGAATGGCTCGTCTTCGACCTCGGCGGCGGGACATTTGATCTCGCGTTGGTGGGTGTCCGTGATGGGGTGCTCGACGTGCTCGATCACGAAGGAGACAACTACCTGGGCGGGAAGAACTTCGACTGGGCACTTCTCGAGGATGTGGTCTTACCCCGGATCGCAGAACGACACCAGGTGGGGAGCTTCATCAGGGCAAACCCTGCTCGGGCGCGAGATCTCCTGATCCTGCGAGCGCTTGCCGAAGAGGCGAAGAAGGAACTGACCGTCCGCGAGTCCACAGTCCTATCGATCGAGCTTCGGCCCGGGCAGCTCGTCGATGATGACGGTCGCGACATCAATCTCGACATCTCGGTCACCCGTGACGAGTTCGAGCGAGCCATCGCGCCGACCATCGAACGAGCGATCCGCCTGACCCACGAGGTACTCGACCGAAACCCCGGAGTCGCGCCTAAAGCAGTGCTCCTTGTGGGCGGCCCGACGCTGATTCCTAGCGTTCGCCTCGCTGTTGAGCAGAGCCTCGGCCTTCGCGTGGACTCGTCGATCAATCCCTTCACCGCGATCGCAGAAGGCGCCGCGTGGTATGCCGCGACCCAACCCATGGAGGTACATCGCTCGTCTTCGACCGCCACTGAAAGCAGAGGGGTGGATTTGCTCCTGGACTACAAGCAGGTCACCGAAGACGAAGTAGCGATCGTGGGCATCCCGGTAACCCCAGGGGTTGCGACGGTCGAACTCAGCGCACTCGACCGAACCTGGTCATCCGGACGAATGGACATCCACGGAACACCGGCGGTGCTGAGCGTCCCCCTCCCGGTCTACGGAACACACACCTACAACGTCGAAGCTCGCGGTTCCGACGGTACCCTCCTGCCCATCATGGCTCCCACGATCACCATCACGCGAGGGCTTGTCGCGCGAGCCGCTCCACTCTCCAAGACACTCGGCGTAGTGATCGAAGGTCTGGATGCTGCTCCTCGATACGATCCACTCTTGAGCGAGGGGACGGCGCTGCCCGCACGAAGTAGGCGAGAATACCGGACGACAGTGGCGCTTGAGCCGGGAGACGCAACGCCATTCGTCTCGATTCAGCTCCAGGAGGGCGAATCCTCCAACCCGTACCGGAACCGCCGCGTCGGCGAGGTCATCATCTCCGGACGGGATGTCAGCCGCCGAGTACCGGCAGGCATTCCCGTCGAAGTAACGATTGAGGTCTCTGAATCAAGGTTGCTCCGTGCACGGGCGTACTTCTCGATGCTCGATCAGGCGTTCGATGCTGAGTTGCACCTCGGTGCAGATGAGGTCACCACCGATTCGCTTCGAGGGGCAGTCGTTGAGGAGCAACAGCGCCTCGAGGAACTGGCTATTCACCTGTCCGCGGGTGAGCACCGTGAACTACGGGAACTCGTCAGTCAGGCGCAACAGGAAGTTGCGGCCGCAGCAGGCGGCGACGCAGATGCTCGCATGAGTGGGTATCGCCGTGTGCAAGATGTACAAGCGCGCCTCGATCGCATTGAGCGGGCACAAGAACTCCCTGCTGCACGCGCCGCAGCCAGAGAAGAACTGGCCCTCGTCACTCAGGCAGCATCGGAGATCGGAAACGACAGCCATCGTGCACGGCTCGATGCGCTGCGGGTCGACACGGAGCGTGCCGACGAGAATCAGTCCGTCGCCGAACTCCAGCGCGCGCGCCGGCGCCTAGCAGAACTCCGGATGGAGATTCTCAGAGGACACCCATTGTTCTGGATTGAGGTCTTCCATCACCTCTCCGCCGAGGTATCGGAGTGGACCAACGCGGCAGTGGCACGTGAGCTCATCCACAGGGGACGACTCGAAATCCAGCGTGAAGACTTCGATGCGCTCCGCGAGACCGTTCGCGAACTCTATCGAGTCATGGGCCCCAACGCGATGGGACGCGATCCGTATCGAGACGTGGGAATCACTCTGTAGGAAGCACGATGACTGCCCCCTCAAATCAGTCGCATGGAAGTAGCGGTCGGGCAGTCGGCGCGGAGTTGCTGCGTGCCGACTCTGCCTTCCGTGTCCTGGGTGTGCCCCTCGACGCGACCGAGCGCACTATTCGGCGCCGATTCGACGAGCGCGAGACGATGCGGCGCGTCTCTGGTCACGCAGCAGACGCGGTCGGAGTCGCCTATCGCGATGCAGCGGCAGCTCTGCAAGATCCTGAGCGACGGATCGCCCTGGAGTTCTTCGACTACTGGGACGATGGCGGCGTCCAGTGGCCTGAAAGCCATGCCCACGACGAAGCGCTCGCTAACCTGCACTCCTGGTTCCGCGAGTCCCCGGAGTACCAGTTCGGCTGGGTCACGCTGGCTGAGGGGCTCCGCATCACCATTCGGACATGGGGCGCACTTGCTGACAACCCCTCCCTCGGCCAGTTCGTCGATTCACGGGTCAGTGCGCTCGGGCTCTCACCGGAGATCTGGCACGCGGAAGGACTGGTCAGCGATGGTTTGCTGAACCTCACGCGGCGTATTCCCGTCATCGTCGCGGCTCATCGAGGCGCTGGGGAATCGGTGAACGATGGCGAACCGCAAGTGGCAGTCGTAGTTGCTGACGAGCTCGCTGCCCTCCGAGCCGAGGTTGCACGCTCATCGGCCGTAGCGCTGCTCGCCGACTACCGGAACACCGTCGCATCGCAACTGAAGGACACACATGACCCCCGTGCCGTCGAGCATCTGGCTCGTACAGCGTTCGATGTTGCCGGTACTCTCATGGAGATCGCGCCGGATGCAGCTACAGCACTGCGCGACTTCGTCACCCAAATCTGCATGGAGATCGCCGGGGAGCTGTTTGGGAAGGAGGACCTTGCGGGTGCCGAGCGAGTTCTAGGCTCTCTGGCGTCCCTCGACCTCGATGCAGCTGACCAGTTGGAGGTGGAACGAAGTCTTTCCTCGGTGCGATTCGCGATCCACTACCGAGCCGCCGTAGCCAATGCGGAAGGCGGAAATCTTGCAGCTGCCGCAGACCGACTCCGAAGTGCAGCTGGACAGGCCATCGACCCAGGGGTGCGAGACCGCCTTCATGACGAAGCGCGTCAGTTGGACGCCGCGGCGGCTCGGACAGGATCGCACCTGAGCCAGAATTCGCAGAGGAGCGATCAGTCGAACGGCTGGGGGAAGTGGGTAGGCTGGGGGATTGCTGGTCTTGTCGTCCTCTGGATCATCAGCTCACTTGATGGCGGTAGCAATGGCGGGCAAAGCAGCCCTCGCCCATCTACTGCCGCGAACTCCTCATCTAGTTCATCGGCGAGCGCAGGAAGCTCATCGGCACCGAGTAGTTCTTCGTCAACACAACGGACGACATCGAGCAGTCCGTGGCTTGATGCGGTGAACAGAGCGGTGGACGCCCACAATGCCGTGCCCGATGAAGATGATCCGCGATTTCGCAGTCATGCGTTATCAGCGAGTTCTGCCGCCCGAGCCGCGCAAGTTGCTTCATCATCAGATTCATCGAGCTGTGGCGTGGCTACGAACCGCTTCATGACAACGATGACGCAGTACTGGTCTGGCCTTGCACGAGCGACAAGCGGAACATCAGTGGATGTGGAACTCTGGAATTCCACGCTTGATCGATACCAGGACGAGCTATTCCGACGCGGAGATGCTGCACGGCGCGCCTGCTAGTCCTGGTCGCTGAACAGGTTGTAGGTAGCCGCACCGCTCGTTACGAACACGGGCGGCGTGATGGGCGGTGTGGTCGGTGGTCGGGAAGCCCGCCGGCCACGCGCGGTCGGCTCCCACGGCGGGTCAGCCGCGCGCTGCACCAGGCATCTGATGCGCCGAATGGACGCTCGTCGCGCAGGGCGCATCATCGGGCGAGTGTCCTGTGGATGTCCTTCATCAGTAGCACCAGGTGCAGCTCATCCGTTGGCGAAGGTTCGCACTCCGGGATGAGATGGCGGTAGAAGTCCCGCGCCTCCGCCGTCTCGGCGTGGACGATCAGACCGCGACATCCGATCTCGGTCCCCAGCTGGGCGGTGCGGGCAATCACGTCGGCGAGCAGGCCGGCGCCCAGGCCTCGGCCTTCGTGTTCGAGCGCGAC
>Ga0172380_10003331_pt1 | contig 22276 bp, 16 predicted proteins | sample Leawe162metaG_FD_119747 | JGI IMG/M metagenome (GOLD analysis project Ga0172380, IMG submission 119747) | Leachate microbial communities from a municipal landfill in Southern Ontario, Canada - Leachate well 162 metaG | ecosystem: Engineered > Solid waste > Landfill > Unclassified | place...
ATGCCGGAAGAGACGGCCGAGACGCTTAAAAACGGCTGGCTGCATACGGGTGACATCGGTTACATGGACGGAGACGGCTACTTTTATATCACTGACAGAAAGAAGGACATAATCATCCGCGGAGGAGAAAACGTTTCGCCCAGGGAAGTCGAAGAAGTTGTCGGCAGGCATCCCAAGGTGCTTGAAGCGGGCTGCGTGGGGATCAAGGACAGGGTATACGGGGAGGAGATAAAGGCGTTCGTCGTGATCAGAGAGGGTGAGCAGTGCAGCGAGGACGAAATCATCGAGCATTGCAAGAAACACCTGCCCTCGTTTAAAACGCCCGGCAAGGTGCAGTTTATAAACGCGCTGCCCAAGAATATCCTGGGCAAGTTATTGCGGGCTGATCTGCGCAAGATGGAATAGAAGGGAGAAGGCAAATGATAGGAGAGACGAGCGGCATAAAAACTGCGCTTGTAACTGTACTGGTGTCGATAGTCACGGCTACCGCCTTGTCCTGCCAGACCTGGCAGGGAGAACCCCGGACGATTACTGACACACCTGCTCTGGATACTATCAGCAGGCATTGCGCGGAGCAGGTGGGAGCCCCCAGGGTCGAGAGGGTATCGGAGCATGTCTGGGCGGCCCAGGGCTATGACCTCGCCAGCACGGTGCTTATTCATACGGATGAGGGAAATGTCATTGTTGATACCTCCATCAACCCGGCAGCCGCCGGCGCTGTGAAGCAGGCTCTTGCAGTGGCCGCGCCGTCCGGGCCTGTTAAGGCAATTATTTACACACACAGCCATGTCGATCACACTATGGGGACAACGGTCTGGGCGGAAGACGGTACACGCATATGGGCCACGGATTCATTCCTCTCTCACTGGTTTAAGCAGTTCGGCATGTTCGGCAGGTCGGAAGCGGTTAGAGGTATGAGGCAGATGGGGTACCACATTTCACGGGAGGAAGTACCCTGCTCGGCGGTCGGACCGGTTATGCTCACCTTCACCCTGAATGATATGTCGGAGCTGGGCCCCCTCATGCCGACCGATACTTTTTCAGGTGTGAAGGTTCTGGATATCGGCGGGCTGAAAATAGAGCTGCATTCCGCCCCCGGGGAGACGCATGACCAGTTGATCGTCTGGATTCCCGAAGATGAGACGCTGCTGGCAGCGGATAATTTCTACTGGGCCTTCCCCAACCTTTACACGATCCGCGGCGCCAGTCCGAGGCCGACAGACGGATGGATACAAAGCATCGATGACATGCGCCGTCTCGAGGCGGAACACCTTGTGCCCAGCCATACGTCCACACTGCACGGGAAAGATAAGATTGCGCAGGCGCTGACCAACTACAGGGATGCTATCCAGTACGTCCGTGACGATGTTATCCGCCGCGCCAACCGTGGTGAGGATATCGATACCATCGCTGAAAGCGTCAAGCTCCCCGACCATCTCGCAAGTCTACCGTACCTCTGGGAAGGATACGGCCAGGTGGACTGGTCCGCCCGGGCTATCTACACTAACAACCTTGGTTGGTTTGATGGCAGTGCCGGCAAGCTGTATCCCATGAACCATACGGAAGCGGTCAAACGTGAGATAGAGATGATGGGCGGAACCGACGTCGTTGTTGGCAAGGCGAGCCAGGCGCTCAAAGAAGGCGATGCCAGGTGGGCTGTTCACCTTTTAACCAAGCTAAATGACTGCGGGCTTGCCGCCGGACCTGTGCAGGGCCGGGTGAAGGAGATGCTGGCCGAGGCCTATCGGCAGCTTGCCGCTGATACTGTTAACACCAATGGCCGCGCCTATTTGCTGGAATCAGCCCTTGAGCTAACGCAGGGTCCACCATCTCAACTGGGCTCCAGTCTTCCGGTGGAAACCGTAGCATCGATGCCTGTCGACTTTGTTTTCGATAATATGGCTCCCAGGCTGGATACGGGAAAAGCCGCCGGTGTATATGAATCGGTGCTGTATATATTCCCCGATATCGGAAGGAAGTTTACCGTCACTGTCCGGAACGGCGTGGCTGAGGTGATCGAAGGGACGCCCCTGCCGGGCACGCCAGCACCTCTGGCTACCCTGACCGCCGACTCACTTACATATAAGCTGGTCGCGCTCAAGATGCTTGGCCTTCCAGCAGCCTTTGCGCAGGGCAAGATCAGGGTGGAAGGGGATTTGCCTGCATTGATCGTGTTTATGGGACGTTTTCAGACCTGATAGCGGCCCCGGAGGGAATAAGCAGGTGATAAATACACTGTACAGGAGACTGGTATGAAAAACACCGGCAATTATGATAAGAGTACTTCAGCAGTATGCGGCCTGTTCTGCCCTGCCTGCACGCTTTACATCGGGACTCAGGAAGATCCGCAGAGGCTGCAATTCCTGGCTGATAGATTCAAGCTCCCGCTGGAGGAGGTTCGCTGCGGCGGATGCCGTTCTGAATTGCGCTCCTTTTACTGCCGCCAGATGTGTTATATGTACAGGTGCGCGGACGAAAAGGGGATCGAGTTTTGCGGAAGTTGTGAATCATATCCCTGCCGGGAGTTAAAGGATTTCCAGTGCGCCATGCCGCACAGGATCGAACTCTGGAGTTCCCTGGACCGTATACGGGAAGCCGGCCCCGAGGTATGGTACGCGGAGATGCTGCAGCATTACGCCTGCCCGGCCTGCGGGACGATCAATTCAGCTTATGATTTTCAGTGCAGGAAGTGCGGTAATGAGCCCGGTTCCGCTTACGTTGCGGATCATAAGGACGAGATAATCAGGCAGCTCGGTGAGATGAAGTAGGGGCGGACCTTCAGGTCCGCCCTCCAACACAAATCATTGGCAATAGTTCTTTATCAACTGGATATAGAAATCGATCATCTCACCGTAGTTGTCGACCGAGATTCGCTCGTTAATACCGTGTATCATAGCCAGGTCCTCGCTGGTCAGTCTCTGAGGCAGAAAGCGCAGGATGTTGGGTGATAGGCCGATGTAGTGTGTCACATCGGAGGCCGAGTTTGCCAGCGCCGGGGCTATCACAGCCTCGGGGAAGATCTCATGAATCGTCTGACTGTAAATTTCAAAAGCCCTGCTATCAGTGCTCGATACCGGAGATGCCTCGTTGGCGCTCTGGCCATACTGCGCAACAGTAACACGTGGATCGTCGATCACCTTGATAACGCGATTCGTAACGCTTTCGATGGTGTCTCCAGGCAAGAGGCGGAAGTTGACTATGGCCGAAGAGCGCGTCGGCAGGACGTTTGCGCGGTCACTACCCTTTAACATAGTGGGAGCGGTAGTGGTCCTCAATGTCGCATCGGTGGCCGGCGACGCTGCAAGCTGGCTTTCGATGACCGGCCCCAGCAGCCACATATTGGCGAAGATGGTTTTATAAAGCGGTGACATTTCCGGTCCCAGGTAATCGAACATCCATGATGCCGGTCCCGCCAGGTTGCCCGGGAAGGGATTTTTCTCAAGCTTATCGACGGCTGCAGCGATGATACCGGCAGTTGTCTGCCTGGGTGGCATCGAGGCGTGTCCACCTTCTGACTCGGCCGCAAGTTCCAGGTTGAGGTAACCTTTCTCCGCCAGGCCTATAAGTGCGACAGGAACCTTAATGCCGGGAACGGCCCCGCTGATGACCACGAAACCCTCGTCTGTGATCAATTCGAAATCCTGGCCATTGTCCTTGAAGTATTGCGCGATCTTGCCCGCCCCCTGTTGGCCGGTTATCTCCTCGTCAAAACCCGAGGCCAGGTAGATGGAGCGCGTTGGTTGGAAGCCGTCCTTGATCAGGTATTCCATGGCTTCCAGCATGCCGAGCAGGGTGCATTTGTCATCCAGCGTGCCGCGACCCCAGATATAGCCGTCGGCGATAGTGCCGGAGAAGGGCGGGTACGTCCATCCTTCGTCAAGCGCCGGCACCACGTCCTGGTGTGCCAGCAGCAGGATGGGCTTCTTCTGGGGATCGCTGCCTTCCCACATATAGAGCAGGCCGTAATCGTTGATTATCTTCAGTTCCGTGGTCGAGTGCACCAGGGGATAGGTCTGCTTGAGGTATTCCTGCAGCTTGGCGAATGGTTCATAATCCACTTTGGAGATATCTTCGTTGAAGATGGTCTTGAACTTGATAGATTCCGACAGCCTCTGCGCGGCCTGGTTTTTATCGATATTGTAGGTTACCTTGTCGCCGGCCGGCAGCTGTTTTGAGCTGAATGTCATTGTCCTGAAGGCGATAATGCCCCCCAGAATAACGATGACGGCCAGGATACATAGAATGACGATGACCCAGGTCTTCATTTTACCAACCTCCTCGGACAAGAAATTTACAGCATTCTAACACGATGGCTGCGGTGCTACAAAAGTGCGACGAAGGTCAACAAAGAATCGCTTCGCTTCCTGCATTGAACATATTTATCATCGCAGCGCCGCTCATTCTACGGGCATGCGGGCGCTGCCGGTGGCCCTGATCATCCAGTTGACCTTGCTGCGGTCGCTGTACCAGAAGCTCGAGTTATAGTAAGTATCGATAGCTATCGGCACCATATTGGGCGGGCGCCCGCTGGCCAGGTCGGAATGCTCGTTGATGATGCTATCGTCCACACCAACATGTATGCCCTTGTGCATGCCTGTGCCGGTGAACAGGTAAACCTGGAAATCGTTTTCAAGGGGAAGCGGCGGTATGTCGAAATCCACCCAGGACGGCTCCTGGTAGGGGAAGGCGCCTTTGACGGGAAATTTAGCTATGGCATATACCTGGCTAAAGAATGGAGTATAAAATTTATCCAGGACGGAAAGCTCAAAAGTCTTGCCTTCCCAGGCCACGCCGTAGATGCCGCCGCAGATGCTGACCTTTTTCAGTACGAAAGGTTTAGCCGGAGGGGAGAAGCTGATGAGGAAGCCGTTGTTGTAGCCCGCCCACAGGGCATCCTGCGAGACACCGCTATCGTATTTGAGCTCTACATCCCTCTCCTCCACGGCAGTGACGGTGAGGGTTGCACTGGCGCTTTCCAGCCGGATTTCGTATTTTCCCGGCTTCTCCCTGGATATATCGAATGTTATTTTAGCGATTTTTTCCGGCTGGATTGTAACGGTTTTACTGGCCACATTGTCGCCGTTCATGGTGAGCTCGGCGGTGTAATTGCCCGCCAGCCCGCCAGTGTTGGTCACCTGGGCTACGACGGTAGCTTCTTCGTCAACCTGTACCTGTGCAGGCGTGACTCCCAGCGATACGACCTGGAACGAGGCGGGCTGCAACTGCGGCTGCTGGGAGCAGGCAAAGCCTATCACGGCAACCAGCGGCATCAGAGGCAGGAACGTAAAAGCTTTAATCCGGCGGTACATTTGCAGCAGGGCAAGTATAATGCACTCGCCCTGCTGCAGGCAACCAGGCGCTATTTCTTAGTCTTGAGTATCTCTCTCAGTTCGCGTTTAAGTATCTTGCCCACGGCGCTCAAAGGAAGCTCATCCATGAAGATGATCTGCTTGGGCACCTTGTAGGGAGCGACCCTCTCGCGCATGAAGCTGGTTATAGACTGCCTTGCCGTATCGTTGGGCTCCACCCCCTTTTTAAGCACGATGGCTGAGGCCACGATCTCGGTGAATTCCCTGCCGGGGTCAGGCACGCCCACCGATGCGCACATCTCCACGTCCGGGTGCTGGGCCAGGATATCGTCCAGTTCGCGTGTGAAGACCTTCATGCCGCTGACGCTGACCATGTCCTTGAGCCTGTCGACGATATAGAAGAAACCGTCCTCATCCATGGTTGCGACATCACCTGTATGCATGTATCCGTCGCGTATAGAGTTGGCCGTCTCTTCTGGTTTGTTGTGGTAGCCTTTCATGATCTGCGGGCCGCGGGCGCAGAACTCGCCCGGCTCTCCCAGCTTGGCCAGCTCGCCTGTTGCCGGATCGACCAGCTTGACCTCCGTGTCAGGGAGCGGCATGCCCACCGAGCCGACCTTCTTTTTACCCAGATACGGCTGGCAGGTTATTAAAGGGCTGGTCTCCGTCATGCCGTAGACCTCGATCAGCTTGTTATCTCCCACGATTTCATAGAACTGCTTGATCAGCTCGGCTGGGAAGGGCGCCGCCCCGCTGGCGTAGAACTTGACGAACGAAAGGTCCATCTTCTGGAAATCCTCGTTCTTCATCATCTCCATGAAAAGGGTGGGGACATTGGCCACCACCGTAGGCCTGTATTTCTTGATCTGGTTGATGATGAACGCGACATCACGGGGATTGGGAATAAGCACCTGGGTCATGCCGATGGACATACCCACGAAAGCATAGAGCAGTCCGGCCTGGTGGAAGAGCGGGAAAGCGGATACTCCCACCTCCTCGCCGATCTTGGCCTCGGTCCAGGTTACCCATTGCGATATCTGGTGCGATACGTTGCGGTTGGTCAGCACCGCGCCTTTAGAAGGTCCAGTTGTGCCACCGGTGTATTGCATCAGGCAATCTGAGTCACGGTCCACCCAGGTATTGACCTCTTTGTCAGGGTATTTCTTGAATATGTCTATATGGTTAAATACATCGATGCCATCCTGTTTCTTAACCTCGCCGGGGGGCGCATTCCAATCGACAGGACCCATGAAGTCGAAAACACCGGCCACTACCAGTGTCTTCACCTTTGTCTTGGCCAATATGGCGTTGACCCGTGCCAGGTTAACATCGAAAGTCACCAGCGCTTTGGCGCCCGAGTCGTTAAGCTGGTGCTCCAGTTCATGTTCGGTCAGCAGAGGGCTGACGCCTGTTGTGATGCAGCCCACCTTTTGAGCGCCAACGAAACAGATGAGGTAAGCCGGGATATTGGGCATGTTCAATCCGACGACATCGCCCTGCTTTACGCCCCTGTCAAGCAGGAAACCCGCGAATTTGTTAGACATGACATCCAGCTCTTTAAAGCTGATGACCGTGTCGATGTAGATCATGGCCGCCCGGTCGGGCACTTCGCGGAAACTCCTGCGGGCCATGTCGATAAAGGATATCCAGGGATAGTAGAGATTCGCGGGGACATGGGCATCGTAGTGCTTGAGCCAGGGTTTGGCGGAATACGGATCAGACATAGGTACCTCCTGTTTTTTTATTTTCCAGGCGCAGCTTATGCTACGCTCCTACGGCCTTAGTAGGGGCGGGTTTTTAAACCCGCCCGTTATAATATTTCAGCCTCCGAAGATCCGTTTCGGATTCTCCACCATCATCTGTCCTATCTGCGCATCGGTCACGCCCGCCTGCTTGAGCTGCGGGATGATGTTCTTGAAAAGATGAGTGTAAGACCAGTCGGCAATCAGCGCCTGTATGAAATCGGGCATGATGGTTTGCCGTCCCATGATACGCGTTACACAATCCTGAGAGAGCATGATGCGATCGGCGAATCCCAGCCCCAGCAGGCCGAGTATCGTAGCCCTGCGCAGGTTGTCGGGGAAGATGAAACCGATGCCCCAGCGATCGAATCCAAGGTAGACGCCTTTATCTATCACCGACATCTGGTACTCGAAGCCGGCGTTGCCGCACATGTGGCCGATGACTATTCTCTTGGGATTAACCCCCTCGCCAATCAACAACGCTGCCTGCTCGGGTCCCATGGTTCCCTGCTGAGTATGAGTTAATATGGGCACCCCCGTCTCCTTTTGTGCCCTAGCCGCAGCCTTCAGAACCTTCTCCTCGTAGGGGGTAATGCAACCGTGGCTGGTCGCCACCTTGATAACACCCGCCCTTACACCGGTTTTGCCTATACCCACCGTCAACTCCTGCATGAAGGTTTCGTACAGCTCGGTGGTGATATCCATCACCTGACTGCGGAACTTAAGGTAAGCCGGCGTGCCCTCGGCCTCGAAGTACATACCTGTGGCGCAAATAATATTCAGGCCGGTCTTCTCTGCGACCATCCTGTCCAGGTCTATGTTTCTCCACAGGTCGCAGGGTGTGGCGTCCACCACGGTTTTGATACCGAATTTTCTCGCCTCTCCCACGGCCTCCGCACAGGCGGATGCCAGCTCTTTGAGGTCGACGGGAGGCGCTACGGCATCATGTTCCCAACCCGGATAAGCCAGCACCATGTGCTCGTGCATGAGAGTGGGCCCCATCTGGTCGGCGGGTAACGTACCGAGCACAGTATTGATCTTTACCATTCCTGCCTCCTAACAACTGCCTCAATCAGGTAAATTAATAGACCGTACCGCAATATAACATCGAGAATAGGCAAAGTCAATATGCGCCCACGATTAAAAACAGGGGGTTGACAGACGGATCAACCGAGAGTAATATATAAAACAAGCGCTTGATTTATATATTTCCTGGGTCAGATTGTAAATAAAGGGGGCTTGAAAGGCATTGGGTCGTAAAAGTCTGGCAACGGAGCGGCGGAGGCAGATACTGCGGGGTGCAGCGTCTCTTTTCATCAGGAAGGGTTATATCAATACGTCGGTGCGCGATATCGCCGGTGAGCTCGGTATGAACGTGGCGACGCTCTACCACTACGTTGGTTCCAAGAACGGTATACTCGGCCTCTTCCACGAATATACCATGAACGCCATTGATTTCTTCAGTAAGAAATACCGGGCGGTGCTTGAGAAAATGGAGCCTTCGCGAGCCTTGAAATATGCTGTGAGCGAATATTTAAAATGGGTGGAAGAATACCAGGATTTGACGGTTTTCTGGTATCAGGAAGCAAAAAACCTTAGCCCCGCCCAGTTCAAGGCGTTGAAGATGCAGGAAGAGTGCACAATTCAGATATTCCAGACCATACTTGAAAGGGGTATCAAATCAGGCAAGTTTAAGGTCAAAGATCCTGCGCTGGCCGCCAATAACATCGTCGTCCTCTGCGATATGTGGGCTTTCCGCAGGTGGCTGCTGAAGGAGCACTATACGCTGGATCAGTATATAAACGAGCAGATGGATTTGATTATGGCGCAGGTTTCCCGTTCGGGGCGCTGAGTGCGCGGAAGGTCGAATTAGTTCAAGGAGGCCGGTGACATGAAATTTGTAACGGGTGAGAAATACGTCCTGGGTAATATGCTGGAAGAAGCGGCCGGGAAGTATCCCCGGGCAACTTTTTTCTGGTTTGAAGGCAAGCAGTATACCTACGGCCAGGTGCTGGAACAATCCAGGCGGGTTGCGAGCGGCTTCGCCGCAATGGGCGTAAAAAAAGGCAGCCACATCGCAATACTGATGGAGAACTGCCCCGAATTCATTTTCACCTGGTTCGGGCTGTCCCTGCTGGGCGCTATCGAAGCACCCTTCAACCCTTTTCATAAAGGCAACATACTTGAATACCTTATCAATTACTCGGATGCTGAGATACTGGTCATCAGCAGCAGCTTCATCGATGAGATCAAGTCTGTAGAGGACCGTATCAAAAAGGTTAAGACCATCGTTATCGAGGGGCAGTTTGCAGGCAATCCTTTTAAAAAGATACAGGCCGTGCCGTTTGCCGGGCTAATGCAGGAAAAAGACCTGCCGCCGGATGTAGAAGTGCGATATAACGACATCATGGCGCTGATGTTTACCTCCGGCACGACCGGACCTTCCAAGGGCGTGCTGATCACGCATAACCAGGCCTTCTTCGTCGCCAGCCAGTATGTGACCGTGAACGGAGCCAAGAAAGGAGATATCGGTTACGGCTACATACCGCTTTTCCACGAAGCGCCGCAGTTCGGGCTGGTGCTGGGCGCCATGCTCTACGGAGGGAGCTTTCTGCTGACGCGCGGCTTCAGCCCGGCGGATTTCTGGCAGGACATCAGAAAATACAACTGCACCATATCCGGCATGTTCGAGGTCGTAATCAAGATCCTGCTGATGGCGCCCGAACAACCGGACGATGCGGACAATCCTATGAGGGCCTTCTCGACGGCGCACATCACCCGGGAGAGCCAGGAGGCGTTTGAGAAAAGGTTCAACGTGAGACTGGTCAATACATACGGGCTGACGGAGGGGGATTGTACTATAGCGGCTACATACGATGACATCAGGCCCGGCTCCTTCGGCAAGCCGCGCGGCTATTTCGACGTTCAGCTCTTCGACTCCATGGACCATAAAGTACCGCGGGGAAAGGTTGGGGAGATAGTACTGCGTCCGCGGCAACCGCACACCATATTCGAAGGCTATTACAAAATGCCTGAGAAAACACTGGAGGCCTTCCGCAACCTGTGGTGGCACACGGGTGACCTGGCTTACCAGGATGAGGACGGGTACTTTTTCTTTGTCGGCCGTGAAAAGGACATGATCAGGCGCGGCGACGAAAATATCTCGGCGCTCGAGGTGGAAAAGGTGGTGGAATCTCATCCGGACATTGCTGAATGCGCCGCTGTTGCCGCTCATTCGGAAGTGTGGGGTGAGGAGGTCAAGCTTGCCATAGTCTGTCACGAAGGTAAGCAAGTCGATCCGGCGGAACTGGTGGCCTACTGCGATGAGCGCATGGCTTATTTTATGGTGCCCCGTTATATCGAGTTTGTCGCAAGCATACCGCGTACGGGAGGCAGTGGCAGGCCTATCAAAGAGCAGTTGAAACAGGTAACGGATAAAACCTGGGATAGAGTTAAGGAGGGAGTAAAAATCAAGCGCGAAAAGGAAAAAAAGAAATAAGTCAACAAGGGCAAAATGGTTATGAAAAGTTAAAGGGAGGTTTGTTGTGGATTATCAGGATATCAGGCTGAAAAAGATGGTCTTTTTGAATCATTGCCTATTGAACGTGGATGCGCGAGGGCCGGGTGTGGCTTTCAGACGGGGCCCATCCAGTGAATTAATCCAGGCTTTTCTGAAAAAAGATATAAATATAGTACAGCTCCCTTGTTGCGAATGCCTCGGGTGGGGTGGGGCTGCCAGGAAAGAGTTCGATAAATTTTTACCCATAATCACGCATGCCGTCAGGTTCGGGTGGTTCCCTTTGTTCATTCCGATAGCGAAAGCCTCGCTTTCATCGTACGACAGCTTGTGTAAGAAAGAAGCTGTCAAGGTGGTCGACAGGATGGAGGATTACCTGCGTGAAGGTTTTACCATCTGCGGAGTGATCGGCATGAACGACAGCCCGACCTGCGGGGTTACCAAAAAAGTGAATATGGTTGAATACATGAAACAAATGGCAATTGCCATACGTGCGGGAAATGCTGTAGACCCCGTTAAAATGAACCTCGACCAATTAATGGACGGCAAATCGTTCTTTATGGGAAATCTAATAGAGGAGATGGGAAAAAGGCGTTTGGATATTAAAGTAATAGGATTTGAACCATGGGCTGAATCACTGGAGGCTGAATCCGAAAGGGTCGTCAAGCTTCTCAATTTATAGACATGAATTTGGTAGCAATGGCATAGCAGATTAAAAGCTGCGAACTGATTTTAATAAGACATAGGAGGTAAATCCGGCATGAAAAAGATAACGGTACTGGGCGGTGCGGGGACCATGGGATCCGAGGCGGTGAAACTGCTGCTCGAAAGGACAGACGCAGAGATCACTGTAGCCGACGCCAGCGTCAAGGGTCTGAAACGCGTGGAAGCCGAGCTGGGTAAAAAAGTTAAAACGGCCGGCGCCGACGTGAACGACAGGGAATCGCTGGTCAAACTGCTCAAGGGCGCCGATGTGGTTATCAGCACGGTCGGCCCTTTCTACAAGTATGCAGCAGCCGTGATCAAGGCGGCCATCGAGGCGCGGGTGAACATGGTCGACATAGACGACGACTTCGATGCCACCAAAGACTCTCTGGAGCTGGATGAAGCCGCCAGAAAAGCCGGCGTGACCGCCATTATCGGCATGGGCGCCAGCCCCGGTGTAACAAACCTGGTGGCCAAGCTGGGCGCCAGCCGTTTGGACAGGACAGACGATATCCGGCTTTACTGGGGCGAGAGTGCGATCGATCCGACCGGCTCAGCGGCCATGATGCACTGGTTCCATATCACAGCCGAGAAGGTGCCCGTTTTTATCAACGGCAAATGGGTCGAGCAACAGGGTTTCACGCAGCCCGAGGTCATCGAATTCATGCCTCCGGTGGGTAAACTGGAAGTGGTCCTGACCGGACATCCCGAGCCGGTCTCTTTGCCCAGGTATATCAAAGGCGTGAAAAACGTCAGCATCAAGGGCGCACTTTATCCTCCCAAGATGATGGAGCTGTACCGCTGGCTGATCGATACGGGTTTCGGCAGCAACGACACATTCATGGTAAACGAAAACGTATCGATGCCGTTCCGCGAACTGGCTGTCAGGATAATCAGGTCCATGCCGCGCTTCGCCCCCGATTACTTCAAGGATGTGCTGGACGACGCGCTGGGTAAATATGAAGCATGCGCCGGCACTTTTAAGATCGTGGTCAGCGGGAAGAAGGGCGACAGCCTGACCACCATTACCTATGACCTGATGGCGAATAACGTGGCGCACAGCACCGCGCTTCCGGCTGTAATCGCCGCACTATCCCTGCTGGATGGCAAGGTCAGTCAATCAGGTGTTATGGCTCCCGAGGGCGCCCTGGATGCCGCCATGTTCCTTGAGAACCTCAGCAAGGACGCCACTGTGAAGGAAACAGTCACCATCGCCAGAGATAAGATCAGCTTCCAATAGGCGAGGATGAAAATGAGCAGACAGGAATCGTTTGATATCGTAGTAAACAACGGCATAGTGCTGGACCCGTTGACAAGGTTCTACGGACGGGCCAATGTGGGCATCAGCAAAGGTGTTATTCAGATGATTGCCGACGGGGCGGAGCCGCTGGCCGGGAAAAAGGTAATCGATGCCGGAGGGCTGGTCGTGGCGCCCGGCTTTATTAACATACACGGGCACGATTGCGGCGCCGGTGTCGGAGCTGAGTTCCACGTCCGCGACGGCATCACAACCGAGATCACGGGAAACTGCGGAAAATCCGGCACTTTTTTTGAGATAGCCGGCGTCAAGGACAGGCCGCATTATCCCATCCGCGATTTCTTCATGACAATAGAAAAGGAAGGCCTGATCATCAACGTCGCTTCATTCATCGGCCACAACACCATACGCGAGGCGGCAGGGGCTAAAGACCCCAATACGGCGGCGACACCGGACCAGTTAAAGGAAATGCTCAATCTTGTAAGGCAGGAGATGGAATCAGGAGGCGCCGGTATATCCTTTGGTCCTTTTTACGCACCGGGAGCGACATTTGAGGAAATGGCGACCGTCGCCGGGTGCGCTGAAAAGCTGGGCGGCGGCGCTTCAATGCACGTCCGGCACGCCGGCCCGTCTCCCAAGGATATCGAGGCGGTGGAGGAGGCTATACGTATATCCCGCGAATCCTCCATACCGCTGACGATCTCGCACAGGGGAGGCAGCATAGTTACCCGCAGGAACACGGGTATCGCACTTGAGTTGATCGTCACCGCGCGGAATGAAGGCGTGAAAGTCACAACCGATCAGACGCCGTTCACCGCCGGCACGGCCATCATAGGCGGAGAGTTCTTTAACCAGCCGCTGGAGCCCCTGGCTGAGATGATGGGCGTGGAAGTCTGGGAGCTTGAATGCCCGACAACAGTGGTGATCGATGGCAAGACCATAATTAAGGCCAACGAGCGGTTTTCCAGCTTTGAACAGTTTTATACAGTCCGTGACCGGGTCAGGGACGGCACGATAGCCGAACCGACGCTGCTGTTCCACCTGCACAAACCGGAATTCATCTGGCTTTACTATTCCGCGCCGTTCACCATGGTGGAGAATGACGATGCTATCTACATGGATGTGAATTCAGGCAAATACGGCGGCCACCCGCGCGGGGCCGGCGCATTTGCCTATTTTCTGGGCCACTGGGTGCGCGAAATGGGAGTATGCGACCTGATAACAGGTGTCTCCAAATGTTCAACCAATGCAGCTGTGTGGCTGGGACTGAAAAAGAAAGGACGTGTGCAGGTCGGTTGCGATGCGGACCTCACCCTTTTTAACCCCAAGACGATCATGAACGGGTCCAGCTATCTTGAGCCGGGTATTCCCTCACGCGGCATCCCATACGTTATCATCGGCGGTGTTGTCGCTGTCGATCAGGGTAAACTGACGGGCTCAAAGTCCGGCAAGGTCCTCAGGCGTAACTGGAAGGTGACGGGCGACCTGCCGGATATTGCGCATGCGCCCGAGATAAACATAAATGCCCTGCAATCCCGATCAGCCGATTAAGCATGGCATAAAAAAAGGAGGCTGTTTTTAATGTCCACACACGATAACAATCAAGAATACGGTACCGGGGGCAGGAACGCCACTTACATACTGGTGATCTGTACCCTGCTTTACATGGTTAATTTTATGGACAGGCAGGTGCTCTCGGCGGTATTGCAGCCGATGAAGATCGAGCTCGGGCTTACCGATGCGGAATGCGGCCTGGTGCAGACCGTTTTTATCCTGGGCGTGGCCCTTTTCACATTTCCAGTATCTTACCTGATGGACCGCTGGAACAGGAAAAAACCTATGGCGATTATGGCCATATTATGGAGTGTCTTTACGTATGTCACCGGCCTTGCCACCAGCTTTATCAGCCTGATTATACCCCGTGCGCTGGTCGGTGTAGGTGAAGCCGGCTTTTCGTCCGGCGGTACGGCCATGATTTCGGGGGCTTATCCTAAAGAAAAGCGCGGGAGGGTCCTTGGCATATTCACTGTGGCAGTTCCGCTGGGAGCCGTAATAGGCACCATAGCAGGAGGGATGCTTTCGGCTAAATTCGGCTGGCGTATGCCTTTCTTCTTATTTGCCATACCCGGCATTATCCTGGGCATCATGGCCCTGTTTATGAAGGACTATAAAGTTGAGGAATCCACCGTATCTCAGAATTCCCGCAAGGATATCGGAAGCTCTTTTGTGACACTACTGAAAATTCCCACATTGCAGTGGCTATACCTGGGCCTGGGCATCTCAACGATCATGATCAATACATTCTTATCCTGGATGCCTGCCCTGATCATGCGCGTGCTGAATGTAAACGAGTCGACCGCGGGTCTGATCGTCGGAGGCATGGGCATGATGGCTTTGATCGGCGCCCCGCTGGGAGGCTGGCTGACCGACCTCTGGCATAAACATAATCCCAGAGGCAGGGTTTATCTGCCGGCTATCGCACTGGCGTCGGCGGCCGTCGTATTAATAGCTGCTATCATGACCGGTTTCAATACGCTGGGCATTGTGCTGGGCATGCTCTACGGCATTCTCAACGTGATGGCGGTCCCTGCCTTCGGGGCTATCTCGCAGGATGTTGTCCCGGCGGCCCACAAAGGATTCTCCTTCGGCCTGGCTGTATTCTTCCAGTACATGCTGGGCGGCGCCTGGGCTCCCTGGGTGGTTGGAATCATGTCTGATGCGCTGGGCGGTGGAGCAAGCGGGTTAAGCACAGCCATTACAATTGCAACCGCTTTCGGCGTAGTCGGCGGCGCGTGTTTCTACATTGCTTCCAGGCACTACGTCTCAGATGTCGGCAAGGCCGGCCAGGACAAATTGGTCACCTCAAATTGAACTAATTAAGAATAACTGATTGTTTATGAATGAAAAATGAGGAGGTAGAATTAATGGCAGAAAAAAAGAAAAAAGAAGTCCGGGTAGACCCGCTTTTGATGGTGGTGCTATCCAAAAGGCTGGAGGCCATCAGCCGCGAGATGGCCAATACGCTTACGCGTACGGGGCGCTCCGGCAATATCAACACGGCCAAGGATTTCTCCTGCGGCATAACCGATGCTCAGGCACGCATGGTCTGTGTGGACGAAGGCCTGCCTGTCCACATCGTGGGGGCCGGGCTGGCCGCTCAATCGATGACCGACATGTTCGATGACATCAAGCCCGGGGATTGTTACCTCAACAACTCACCCTATTACGGCAACAGCCACCACGCCGATTTCACATTCTTGGCGCCGGTCTTCTACAAGGGCAAGCATGTCTTTACCACGATAACCAGGGCGCACCAGGGCGATATCGGTAACCACGATCCTTCGACCTATATGCCCTTTGCGACAGACGTGTATACCGAGGGAGGACTGGACTTCCCCTGCGTCCGCATACAACGTGACTACAAGGACCTGGCGGACATTATCAGGATGGCTAAAGTCAGGATCCGCGCGCCGGAACAATGGTACGGCGATTACCTGGCTGCTGTGGGATCGGTGCGCACAGGCGAGAAAAGGATCATCGAGATGTGCGACAAATACGACCTGGATACTGTGGTGGCCTTTACCGAGCGCTGGCAGGAGTATGGACGTACAAGGATGATCGAGGCCATTAAAAAACTGCCGGCCGGGACATGGGAAAACGAAACCTGCCACGATCCGCTGCCGATAGTTGCGCAGGATGGGATACCCATCCGTGTCAAAATGACGATAGATCCGGTCGAGGCCTATATAACGCTGGATTTCACGGGCAATATCGGCAGCCTGCCCTGTGGCATGAACATGAGCGAATCAACAGTCATGGCCTGTGGTGTGGCCGGTGTGTTAAACAATCTCGATCCCACGCTGCCGCATAACTGGGGCGCTTTCAGCCGCATTATCCTTAAAATGCGCGAGGGTAGTGTGGTTGGTAAAGCCAAACATCCTATTTCCTCGTCGATGGCAACGACCAATGTTGCTGACCGTGTGATCAATGTGGTGCAGGCCTGCTTCGGCAAGGTCCGGAAAGACCTGGGACTGGCGGACGGCGCCTTCATGCCGGCCGCAGCCGGCAGCGTCTTCGGCATCGACTGGCGCAAGAACAATGCAATCTATGTCAGGCAGCTAATGATGGGAGGCGCAGGCGGGCCGGGGCATTACGGATACGACGGATGGTTAGGCTACGGCATACCGGTCACCGCAGGCGTAGTACACATGGACAGCATTGAGGTCGACGAGCAGGCCATGCCGCTTTTGATTGCCAAGCACGAGATCATCCCGGATTCAGCCGGCGCGGGACAGTGGCGCGGCGCCATCGGGATGGAGTGCTGGCAGAAACCGCGGCACGATGCCGGTTCCTGGGGCTTTATCGCCGACGGCCATTTCAATCCGCCGCAGGGGATCAACGGCGGCCTGCCGGGAAGCGCCCTGCAATTGTATAAATTCGACATCCCTAGGGGCCCGGATGCCAGGACAGAGCTGCCCACGGTATCCATGGAAACGCTTCAGCCAAATGAGATGATGATATCGCTGTCCTCCGGTGGTGGCGGCTTCGGCGATCCGCTGGACCGCGATACTGAAAAAGTACGTCACGACGTACGCGAGGGCTATGTCACACTGGAAAAAGCACGTGGAATATATGGTGTCGTCATCAAGACCGACACGGAGCTTTACTCAGTCGACAGCGAGGCCACCAAAGCTTTGAGAAAAGAGATGAAAAAGAACAGGGAGGCTGCGAAATGAGCTACAGGCTTTGTATAGATATCGGGGGCACATTCACCGACCTGGTGGTGGCAGACCAGAAAGGAAAAGTTGATATATTTAAATCGCCCACCACTCCGGGCAATTACACGGACGCTTTTATCGAAACCGTGAAGATGGCGGCGGACAATTACAACCTGCCTCTCAAGGAATTCATGGGGCAGTGCAGCACGATCGAGGGTGGGTACTTCGGACACGGCTCCACGGTCAGCACCAATGCCATCATCGAGGGCAAGGCGGCCAAGACCGGCCTGATTTGCACCGGAGGCTTCCGTGACATACTGCTCGCCCGCGAGGGCGGCAAGGAAAACCCTTATAACTGGCAGATGGAGTACCCCGAGCCCTACATACCCCGTTATCTGACCTTCGGCGTGGGCGAGAGGATCAATGCCGAGGGTGGGATAGAGGTAAAGCTCAACGAGGACGATGTACGTCAGGCTATACGCTGGTTAGAAGAATACAACGTCCGCGCCATAGCGGTGGCTCTGCTGTGGTCAATTGTCAATCCGGTTCACGAATTGAAAATCGCCGAGATCATAAAAAAAGAATGGCCGGGCATCCCTTACAGCCTCAGTCACCAGGTAAATCCCTGCATCAGGGAATACCGTCGCTTTTCATCGACCGCAATCGATGCCTCGCTCAAGCCGCTGGTCGGCAGCTATGTGGCTCAACTTGAGAAAAGGCTGGAGGCCATAGGTTACAGAGGGCAGCTCTCACTGCTAACGTCCAGCGGCGGCGTTGTATCAGCGGAGGAGTTTGTAAAGAAGCCGATCTTTAGCGTCGACTGTGGTCCGGCGCTGGCGCCCAGCGCCGGCAGGCTGATAGCGGAAACCGACCTCGGCATAGATAATATCATCACCACCGACATGGGCGGTACCAGCTTCGATGTGGCCTGCATAACCGGCGGTGAGATCGCGGTCTCGCGGGAGACGGAGGTCGGCGGCTATATGCTGGGCATCAATAAGGTGGACAGCAAGTCCATCGGCGCAGGCGGAGGCAGCATCGCCTGGGTGGATAGCGGCGGCCTACTGCACATCGGTCCGAACAGCGCCGGCGCTGTGCCCGGCCCGGCCTGCTACAACAAGGGCGGCACGGAGCCGACCATCACCGATGCCAACGTTGTGCTTGGCTATCTCGACCCTTCGTACTTCCTGGGCGGAGGCATGAAGCTGGATAAAAAGCTGGCCGTTAAAGCAATTGAGGAAAAGGTCGCAGAGCCACTGAAGCTCAGCGTTGAAGAGGCGGCCTATGCCATGTGGGGCGCTGTCAATGCCAGCATGTCGAACGTAATTCAGGATATCACAATCTGGCGGGGCATCGATCCCAGGGAATACACGATAGTATCCGGCGGCGGCGCGGGCGGTATGCATATAGCCGCCATAGCTGAAGAACTTGGAGTAAAAAAAGTGCTCATACCCAGGGTGGCCGGGGCGCTCAGCGCCTTCGGCGGCGCTTTCGCAGACATTACCTGTGAGTTCAGCCTGAGTAAATTCACCGAAAGCGGCAGTTTCGATTTTGAAGGCATTAACCAGGCATTGGACGGTCTGAAAAAGCAGGCGGAGGAATTCTTCGAGCACATGAGGGTGCCGAAAAAACAGAGGAAGTTGCAGATATATGCGGAGGCAAGGTATCCCTTCCAGGTCTGGGAGCTCTCGGTTCCTCTTCGCAGCAACAGCATAAGTAATCAGAAGCAACTCGATGCGCTGGTATCGGACTTCCATAAGCTGCACCACAAAGTGTTTTCCGTTAGCGCCGGAGACCAGCCGGTGGAGTTCGTTTACTGGAGGATCAAGGCCATCGGAAAACTGCTTAAGACGGATTTCCCGGCAGCGAAGGCCGTTTCAGGCGCAGCAAAAAGCAGCGGTACCAGGAAAGCCTATTTCAAGGAGCTCGGAGGCATGGTCGATACGCCCATTTATAAGGGGGAGGACCTGAAACCGGGCAACCACATATCCGCTCCGGCCATTATCGAAGAGCCGACAACCACCATACTGGTTATGCCCGGCTCCAGGGCATCCATCACAAAATACGGCAATTACCTGATTGAGATCGGGCAGTCTGCTAAATCGAACAAGAGTAAAAAATAATCCAGGAGGCCAATAATGAAGATACTTGTACTGGGCAGCGGGATCATCGGCGCCGGCGCGGTAAGGCAGCTGGTCAAATATAGCGACGCCGCCGTGGTCAATGCCGATATAGATCTGGCCAAAGCCGAAGCTGTGGCGGAAAAATATGGCAAGGACCGTGTCAAGGCCTGTCATTTGGACATCGACGACCATGCCGGCTTCGTGAAGTTTATTAAAGAGGAAAATCCGGATGTCGTGGCCAGCACCATCGGTCCCTTCTACAGGAATGCGGGCAAAGTATATAAAGCCTGCATAGCCGCCGGCAAGAACTGCGTGGATGTATGCGATGACATCGACGGCGTCAGCCAGGCCTTCGCAGTCGATGCTGAAGCTAAAAAGGCCGGCATCACCATCGTAAGCGGGCTGGGCGACAGCCCCGGCCTGACCAACATACTGGCTAAATACTGCTGCGATCAACTGGACAGTGTGGAAGATATCAATATCCTGTGGGTCGCCCCTTTAAGCGAAGTGGGTCTGGCGCAGTATTTCCACGGAATACACTGTTTCGCTTTTCCCCATCAGTATGTGAAAGGCAAACTGATCGACCTGGACGGCAAGGTCGACGTCGAGTTCGGCGAGCCGATTGGCAAGATCGAGTTGCTGTACTGCGACCATCCCGAGCCTTTTACGCTCCCGCGTTATATCAAAGGCGTGAAGAACGTGATCTGCGCCGGGGCTGTCTGGCCCGAGGTTCCCGGACTATCCATGTCGGCCATAGCCGGATTCAAGGACTACCTGATGCAACCGGTTAAGCTACGCGGCGCTGAGATAACCCCTATCGAAGTGCTCTCTCACATGGCATTCAACCTGGTGCAGAAGCAGATCGAGCAATGGAAAACGGAGGGCCGCGAGTACAGGTACGGCGGCACCATCATCGAGGTCAAGGGACTTAAAGGTGGCAAGAAGACGAAATTGACTTTCTCCGGTGTGGGTAAGGGGATGACCACCACACCGCGAACGCTGGTAACGGTGGCCAAGATGGTGGCTGCCGGCCAGGTAAAAGTAAAAGGAGCTTATGCGGCCGAGGGTTGCGTCGATCCGCAGGATTTCATGAAGGCCTTCAGCGAGGGCTTTGCCACCATAAAAACCATGCCTGCCGATAAGCCCGATGAATTCATCGTCGATATCGTGCCGGTTTAATTCATCTGCATACGTAAGAGGACGGGCCGCATGGCCCGCCTTCTTTATTTCATGTCGGGGTCGCCCATGCCGTGCTGTTTGAATTCCTGCGCGAGCTGGACGTAGGCCTGGTTGCCCGCCATGATGTATGCAAGCTTGTCATCGCTGAGCTGCTCTTTAACCTTGGCCGGGCTGCCCATGACCAGTGACCTGGGAGGTATCTTTGTATTGGGCGTAACCAGCGCGCCCGCGGCGATGAAGCATCTCTCCCCTACCTCAACGCCGTGTAGCAGGACAGCGTGTACGCCTATCATCGACCCGTCGCCAATGCTTTTACAGTGCAGCATTGCGCCGTGCCCGACCAGCACGTTCTCACCTATGACGCAGTCCCACGTATGGACGGTGCAGTTGTCCTCGATAGCGGAATTCCTGCCGATAGTGATGTTGCCGAAATCGCCGCGTATTACGGCGCCCGGCCAGACGCTGGCGTTCTCCCCTATTACGACGTCTCCCACAACATAAGCAGCCTCGCTGATAAACGCCGTGGGGTGTATTTGCGGCGTCTTGTCTTTAAAACTTCTGATCACGGGTCCTCCTGTGCGGCAAACGGGCATAGTTATTTTAGTCGGTGCCCGCACCTGGTGCATAAATGATAGCAGATAAATACCCATCGGTGGCAGCAACCTACCGACTGGAAATGCGGATGAATTGAGTTGTATGATTAGAGCACATTGAGATTCGATATGATTTATTTCCGGGGTGGCTGAGATATTAATAGGTGCTTGATATGGGCGGAGATTGTTAATGCAGGAGGTGTAAAGTTGGCTTCAGAAAATGCAACATTCAGGAGAGTCTGGATTGCCGTGCTGGTAATCCTGGGAATCGCACTGGTGCTCTGGTTGTGCTGGATATCTTTACCCGTGCTGATACCGTTCCTGGTGGGCATATTGCTGGCCTACCTGTTGTTCCCGCTGGTGACCTGGCTGGAGCGCATACTGCCGCCAAAAAGTAAAAGGAAGGCTTTTAAGAGAGTCATAGCGGTAATCATTGTGTTTGTCCTTTTTACCCTGTTGCTCATCGCATTCATCGTATATATCGGAGCCGCCATCGTCAGCGCTTCAACGGCGCTGGTGAGCAGGGCGCCTGAATTCGTCGATAACGCCATGGAGCAGGTCAACCAGTGGATGACCGTGATACAGACGACTGTACCGGCGGACACGATAACCACCGTCAAACAATCTATAACCAATGCCGGCCCCGCCATCAGCAAATTCATCCAGGACTTTATTGTGGGCAGTATAGCGGTCATCCCCTCCAGCATGCCGACCATACTGGGCTTTATTACCCTTCCCTTCTTCCTGATTTTCGTCCTGCTGAACTACGAGAGGTACGGGAAGTATTTCAACGAGATATTCCCGGCTAAAGTTGCCCGGCACAGCACTAAAATACTGACTATCTTCGGCACTCAGATGGGGCGCTACATCCGTTTTATGATTATCATGGCCGCCATCGAAGGCACTCTCGTGACCATCGGGCTTTTTATTGTCGGGATGGAGTACGCCCTGGCCATGGGCGCGGTGGCAGCCTTCACGCAGGTCATACCCATTATAGGTCCCTTCATCTCGGCGGCCGTCATCCTGCTGGTGACACTGGCGCTCAAGCCGGAGGCCATGTTGATGGTGTTTATCGTGCTGGCGGCGGCCTATTTGATCGTCATGGCGTTACAGGGATTGGTGCAGGAGAAGC